>Ga0179593_1607624_pt1 | contig 11999 bp, 12 predicted proteins | sample CZODoug2_1_08_16_FD_185931 | JGI IMG/M metagenome (GOLD analysis project Ga0179593, IMG submission 185931) | Vadose zone soil fungal communities from Angelo Coast Range Reserve, California, USA - CZODoug2_1_08_16fungal (PacBio error correction) | ecosystem: Environmental > Terrestrial > Soil >...
GGGGGAGGGAGGGGGGGGAGAGAAGGGAACTGGGGAACGGGGCGAGGGGATGAGGAGATACCACTGGTACAGAAATAAGTAGAGAATTACTTGATGAACGGCCGCTCAGGAGAGACAGTGGGGGTTTCATTAGTCCCTTTCTCTTTTCCGAGGTTGGGGCCCTGTATAAAAATTTGAGAGGGGGTCCTGAAGAAGGTGGAAATCAAAGTCTCTTGAGAGGCCGGCAGGAATCTCGGTCGGTAAGGGATGGGCGGAGTTCCCCGCCCCGGACGAGGGGAGGGGGGGAAACTTAAGCTTCGGGGTTGTTGCCTATCGCCATAAAAAGCGCTTCAAGACGGTGGAACGGGAAGTGCTCGGGTGTTGAAATGAAGAGCAGTGTATTTCACAAAAGTACCTAGGCACAAAATCAGGGGGGCAATGTGTGGGGTGCACTCGGCAGGAATTCAGAAGGGTCGTAGGACCCTGAGATTCGTACTCTGCAACCCAGGACATATTGTCCTGCTCATCAGGGGGGAACCTGGTGTGTTGAGTCCTGCGGATCACGAAGAAAACGACAGGAAGAGACCAACCCGCGGAAATGGTAGTTGAGGCTCGTCGAATCGGTACAGAGTGCACGCGAGAAAACAGCCCGCGGCCCAGAGATGGAGCTTCTCTGGAGTCTGGGTGCTAGTTTAAAGTCTTTACGGGGAGGGGGGGATGGACAAGGGTGGCGCTAGGCTTCAATGAGGCTTGGAAAAGGAACACCGAGGGGGTATCACAAGACTTTTGAAAGCTGACGGTCTAAACATAGGCAAAAGGAGAGGTGGCCTCCGTTACGGAAAAATAATGAAGAGGGTTAAGGAACGAAAGCGTGAGAGTTGGGGGGTCTCTCTTTCCGCCGGAAGCGTTACTGGAAGGAATAAACTAGGGTAAAAGTGCGGCTCGGGGGAGAGGAAGAAGGGTAACCACTGAGGACTGCCGCGGGGAGGGGGGGGAGCTTGGAGATGCAAAAAGTAGGGAATGGTTACATCTCTTTGGAAAAGTTCCCTTGCCCTATATGGGAGGTAAAGTTAGCCGACGAGAGGGGCCACTAAAGCGACCAGTTCAAGTATGGGAGGAGAGGATTCGAGGGGGAGTCGGAAAGACACTGGCAGAATTGAGGACTTTTGAATCGCTTACGCTGAAAAACCGCGCGAGGAAAAAACGATAAAGAAAGAGGAGGAGGAACCGGTGCCAGGGAGGGAGTAAGGGACGTGTGAGCCAGTTGGTCGAGACCAGGAAGGGGAGAGGGGCAGAGAAGAAGGGGGGATCACGGCTTTGTTAACTTACCTTAACTTACTACATAAAAGCAACGTTATGAAAAAAGAGGAAGATGTCACGAAAAAAGTGGGGTGGACTTATTCGACTTCTGTGTTGGACTCGGTAGAAGGAATTTGGATAGGATCGAGAGAGTCTCCTCTGACTTTACCGAGGGGGAAGAAGCAACTGTGGGGCATTCTTGTAAGAAGAAAACCTGGGAAAGGACATAAGGGATTCATTTCTTAATCACTACCTGGATCAAGAGGCTAACCAAAGGAGTGATCTCGTGAGATAAACGTCAAAACCCCATGGGGGGCGCCCCTTCGAAGGGGGCTCACCTTCTTGCACGTCGTTTGTCTGTAGGGGTGAGAAAGAGGAGGGGAGATCAAGCAGAGGGCTCAGCCGTAAAAAAACCCTGAGGGGAGGGAAAGCTCAAAGGGAACATTTTTAACAGAGACACTTTTAAGAAATCCAGAAATAAACGCGAAGAAGGGCGAGGTCGAAGCATCGAAAAATTACGGAAGGGAAATGATGGGAATGTGGTGGGATTTCAGTTTGATCGTCTCTAAGGGAAAATAGCTCACGGGGGCATACCAGACAGGCGGTGGAGAAAGTTCTGCGAAGAGAGGTTGAGGTTCGAAATTGGAGCAAGCCTATCGTACAGGCAGAGGTTAGAAAAAATCTATGTTGGTGGTGGATCAGAGATAACGTGACCCAAAAAAAACTGGAGAAGGTGCAGGGAGGTGAAGATAGATAACCTGGAGAATCTTCTGCAGTACTAGAGACAATCTTACCAGGGAGATGGCAGACAAAAGAGGAAGTAATTGGTTCTATTTCTGGAAGATGGACTCGATTCCGGAGAACTCATAGGGAGAAAAGGAAAAGATTGACAAAGGATAAGATCAAAAAAAACTTATGAGATGAAGAGAGATATAAACAAAGGGGAGAATTTCAACAGGAGACCGGCCAGATGGAAAAGGAAGGGGAGGAGTCTATTCTCAGCGCCGAAATTCAAACATAACAAAAAGGAAAGGAGGGGGCTAGGAAAACCTTTCTGCAAAACGCCTATGGCAGTCTGGTACCGAATTTAGAAGAGGCAGGGGGGGGAGGGGGATAGAGGGCACAAAGGGAAAAAAAAATGACGGGAAAGATAAAGCAAATTTGTTCCAAGGAAGAGCAGAGCAAAAAAAACAGGGGTGGAACAGAAAGGCGCGCAAAAGGGGGCGATTTGGAGGTCATTTTGAGATAGGTTCATAAGGAAAACGGCGAGACATCCAAGAAAACATTCGATGGTTGTCAGAGGGATAGGGGGACTATGAGGGGGATTTCAGGGAAAAAAGACCCACCGTGCATTATTTAAGCAACCTAATGAGGAAAAGATCGGTGAAGGGTAATAGCGCCACAGCGGGGGAAAGGGGTAGCTGAATTTCTAGTGGTCTCTAAACCGTGCAATTGCGAGCAAGGAAATGTGCATGGGCCGGAGCAGAGCCAAAATGCCGGACTTAGCACCACTCATCATCTAAGCTCGCCTCGATCTAAAAACGAAGACGAAGGAATTCGAATTTGTCAGGGCCCGCGATCCAAGTGGAACGCTGCAGTGGCCAGGTAGAAGAAATCCAGCACAACCGCATTGGTGGGGGCAGGGTATAGGAGAGGAAACGAATCTGCATCCTACGGATTTGAGGTAAACAAAAAGGAAAAAAAAGTGTAAGCGGAAAGACCCACATAAAGGGGAATGTAGGTACGAAACTGATGTGAAAAAGAACGAGGAGAGGATTGCACTCCTCACGAGACCTCCACAGTAAATTTCTAATCAACCAAACTGGGGTTGACTGTCTGTGCTCTTCATCCTCACCGGGAACTAAACGTTCGTTGGGTGTCCAATGAAAATGAGACCGTCTGAGAACTTACGGAGAACAAACCGTTAGCACCAGCGAGACGCTCGTACCGGAAACCGGCTCAATCAAGAAAAGATCTGGAGGGTCGTCTCGGTGTGAAAAAGCGGGTAATCTAAAATGAAAAAACAGGAAAGGGTCTGAAAAGAAGAAACAGCAATCGCCTGGGAGAGAAATCAATAGAGGAGGTTTGGCGGGAGGCAGAAATTTAGCTATATAGACATGTAATGACCTAGAGCATGGGGTACAGACTACGCATCAAAGTATACGGAAGAAAAGAACCGGCGCCGGAAGGTAGGAAACACTGGTTGTAATCAGGAACAAGACGCCAAGGACTCGAAAAAAGGGAAAGAAACTAGGGCCGGCGGAGCACCTAAAAGGGAAGAAGAGTAAAACCCCTGGTTCAGAGGAGGACAGGATACACGGTAGAAGATCAGCCGAAGACACGCGAGGTTGGCCAATAGGGAGTCGACAAGATCGGGAAAGGAAATGAGAACATCTCCCCCAGTGGTGCAGAAAACATACTCCCCGCAGAGGACCTTAGACCTCAAGTGCAGACACTACTCCCAGGAAAAGATTCCCTATGGAAAAAGAAAGCTGGGTTTATTCAAACTATACTAAGGGGAAGGGCTCAGTAGCAGCAAAGAGATCAAGCCAGAATTGAGAAGTAGAAAAAAGCGCTGTGGAGACTGAGAAATGAGTGCAACAAATATCAGTCGTCTACAGGATGAACAGAGGAGCAAGGGGGTGTCGGAGTACGAAACGGCATCGGGGGTTTAGGAAGATCTTCGACGCCGGGGTTACCAGTGAAAAGAGGGAGGATCGAAGTTGTCGAATAAAAAATGGTGGAAATAATCATCAGTTTTGTAGCCGCTAAGAGCAATTTCTACCCGAGCACGTGAGGAGGGCGACAAGAGGACAAGTCGCCGAAAAGCTAGTGGAAACTAGGAGAGGATACAAGGGGAAGGGGGGGGTAGGAAAACACAAGGGGTTGGGAAAAGCTAAAGAATTAGAATGAATACCGTGAGGATAAAATTTCTAAAGAATTAAACCTCACGAAATCAAGGGAATCCAATGAGGATGTACTCAGGAAGTCTGTCCGGTCGATGAAGTGTCTGGAGAAAGAAAAAAAAAAGATAATGGGAGGAGAGGAGGGTTCCTAACATCATTCATATATCTACAACCGTCTCTTAACCCCCGGGAACAGGAAAAGAAGGGAAAGCTATGACTATCTTGAAGGTTTTCAGAGGGGGTCTAACAAACTTCTCGGAGGACTTCGTTTGAGCAGAGCCATTGTCATACAAGAGAGTGATCTCTCTGAAAAAAAAAATTCTTAGAGGAGTACTCAGGGAGAAAGGATAGGATTGGTAGCTAAACAGGCAAACATCAAAAAGCTAGGAGAAGAAGTGAGTTCAACAAAAGGAAAAAAAAGAAAGGTCCAACGGCCTACATGTTGCAAGGGGAACGTCCGTGTTGCTAAGAAGGAAGGGACTGTAGGGGAGTGCATGGGGGAGAATGACCTCCAATTCCTGCTCGATAGAAGTCGCCCAGCAGAAAGAGCCGGGAGGAAGCGCCTCGAAAGAGGGTTGGAGTCCTTGGAGGTAGGCTCAAGGAAGGGGGTAACGGAGAGACATTTTGGAGGAGAGGATTCCAAGAAGGATCAGGGAGGGAGACTTCAGTAATTACATTCAATTCGGTAGTGCCGCACGGGGAGAGGGATCTTAAAGAACAATAATCGAATAGGGGGCGAAAAGGATAAGTCTTGGTGGGGACCCTAAAAACATCGCAATATAAAGAGAAGGGGCAGAACAGAGCCGGAGAGGGGGTGTGGGGGTGCTAAACAAAGAGTGGGGGTATTGACACCGCTCGGCAGGAATCAGCAAACTTGGGGTCGGAGGAGAATAGCAGATCTATGTCACCTGTCTGTTGAGTACGAGACAATGAGGGGACTGGAGATCCTGGGGCAAGGAGGGGGGTGGGGAATAGCATGCATGGAGGCATCCTCACCAAGTCGGAAGACTTCGACTAACGAAAGCTCTTGGTTGGCTAGAAACCGGAGGAAAGAGGATAGCCTCACCAACAGAAAAGAAGTGAACAAAGCAGACGATTGGCTTGAGGGAAAAAGTTCAGTGAGAAAGTTACTAAAAGAAGGGGATGTTAAAGATGTTTTTTCTCGCCTAAAACTTGGGGGTGAAGAAAAGACGCCAAGAATTGTACGAAAACGAAAACCTGAAAAGCGGAAGGCTTTCTTCGACAATCATCTGGACTAAAAAGGGGGGAGCATGGAAGGAACTAAGTAAGATGGAGTACTCAATGGGTGAATGAAACTTAATTCGGGAGGAGTTGTTAAGACGGGAAAGCTTAGCTTATTGGAACAGACGGTTTCTATAATCTGGTGTCGGTGTGGACAATGTAAGGCGGTCAGGAATGTCCTCGAGTGTAGAAGGAATAAGAGGTGGTACGGCTTTGTTGAAGGCGTCGAGGGGGGAAGTTTATCTCAGAATGAATGCGTAAACATTTGAAAGTCCTTACCAGGTCACATGTGGGGCGGGGGGGGCCAGAAGGGGGGAATTAAGTCGGGGCCGACAATTAGAATGTGGGATGGCACTCTTTTTGAAAGGGGGAAGGAACTCTTTAAAAAACGACCCGGAAAATTGGATAGAAACCGGGAAGGCGCTGCGGTGCCCGTTATCGCTGGTCGGAGGGGAGGGGAGGACCGGTTTGTTGATGCAGAAAAGAGTGGATAGACACGCAATTTTCATAGTTGAAGTCAGCGGCTCTTAGTTTGGGGATAAAACCAACTAATAACAACTGTTTTCTTATCAAGTTTTATGGGGCCGCTTATGATGGTCAACAGTGGTTTAAAAGTAGGATATGAGGTGTTTACTCTTCTAGTTCCTGCAAGAGAGAGCTAGAACTGGCCCATGGACGGGGAAAGAGTGGATATTGAACCCTGGAAAAAATTTGGGGGGGCGGTAACACACCGTTTGTCAGAAAAAAGAAAAAAATGAATTTCATCTGCACCTCTCGGAAGTTCGCCAGCATGCGAAAGTCTGAGAAGAAACGCCATCACCGCAGAGCAAACGGGGAGGCGGCCATGGTTAGGAAAAAAGGAGTTAGTTCGTTGGGGCCTTGCCGAAGTCTGTTTTTTCTAAACGCTCTAAGAGGGCACGCATGGAAAAATGCCTGATAAAGACTGAGAAAGAGAACGTTTCATTGTGAAACAATAACTTTGAAATAAAGACAGCCAGGAACGAGGGAGGAAAAAAAGCTAACGTCAGGAGAGAGAGCAGAAAAAGAGCTTAAACAATACTGTGGAGGCATGTGCTGGGCCGCCACCCATTCCCGATATCGCAGGTAAAAAGCTTCAATTCTACGCAGACAGAAACATCTGTTAGGATCGGAAGGTCGGAATTGCCGGTGGGGGGGGGAGAACTCCTTTGGGACTTAAGGGGGGAGGGAAATTTGAGGGAAAAAGAAGCGTCAAGATTAAGATCTCAAACTGTTATCTGGACTATTACACAATGTGGTAATCAAGGGAATAAACAGTGTCAAAAATTTTCTGGGGATCCTTTTGAAAAGGAATTCGGTGAGGGGGGTGCCGACAAAAAGAAGAAAAGATAGCTCATGGATTAACTATACTATGGGAGGAACCCTAGGGGGAAAAATTACCGTTGAAATCAAAATCACTCATTACTTTTAGGGTAAGTAATCTGAGGTCCGGAAAATAAGCTGAATCTTATGGGATTTTTCGGAAGTTCCCCAATACCTATAAAAAGGGGGGTCGAGAAAAAACACCAGGGGGGAAATAGAAATCGTGGGAGCATCTGGCCAAGGTTCCATAAAGTTCAAATCCAGGGGGGGAATAGGGGTCCTAAAGCCTCTCCCTTCCATAAAAATTCCTTAAAAAAAAAACACGAATGGAACCACATTCGGGATAATTAAAGCCCAAAATGGGGGCTTCGGGAGGAGAAGCTGAAGAAGGAAGAAAAAGGGGAATTATTCCCAGGATCGAGCGTTTGGGGTAAAAACGTGAGAGGAGTGCAAAGGGGGGTCTCGTAAAGCCCTAGCTCAGAGGAGGAAGGATATGAGTGGCAATTTCTCAGGGTCAAAAGTCAACAGACTTCAAAGGCTAAAAAGCGTCAGGCGGCGGGGATGCCTCAGGGAGATCAAAATGACAGGATTTCAGTTTTCATCAAGACCACGACGGGGGAAGCAAGCCCGGGATATTAGGGGAGAGGAAGAGGGAAGCCCTCCGATGGTTATGGGGAGAACAAAAGTGTGAAAATAGTTTTTAAAAACTGAAGGCGATGCGCGAATCATTTTCTGGGGCTTCGAAAAGAAATGCGCACCAAAGGAGGATCTAATGCTAAAAGCAAAAATCAGGGACGTTAATAATGAGGGACCGCAGGTTGGTGGAAAGATGCGGTAAGGCGGGGGAGATGGATCCAGAAAATCGAATGGGCTGACAGGTAGCGAGGGAAGGCAGGCATAAATGGGATGGTACACCTTCAAAGTTAATTGAAGGGGGGAACCAAAATCGTGGGCCACTTCGAACTTCGGACATGAAGATGGTGTCTCACCAGCCTTATTGAGGGAAAAACGGGAGGGACCAGGAACCCCGATTCTAATAGTACAACCGATGGTTTCGGCGGGGCTCATCTGTCCTCTAAAGCTTTCTCGACTTTGGTAAAGAGGGGAGCTGTGCTCGCCTGTGATCAAAACTACTGTTAGAGCTTCTGGATCTCAGGGGAGGGAAGATCCAGAGGCTAAGGGAAGAAAAAACGAAATCTTTAAAACCTAAAACTAAGGCAAAGGAGAATCTCTCGTTCGGAATATCACAGGGGGACGACTCAAGTTTTTTAAGAATTAGAGGACAAAGGGCCGAACTGCTGCGTGGGCTGTCACCGAAGGAAAAGGGCATGCCAAGAAAATTGACATGGGGCGTACTTGCCATCCGAATATTCGGCGAAGTTAAGAAAAATAAATGGAAGAGGAGAAGGGGGGGGAGCAAAATTACGACAAAAAAACCCTATACGGGGCCCAAAAGACCCGCTCCGTAGGAAAGAAAAATCGAGGTACCATGGTCGGAAAGGGGGGGGGGGGTCGGGGCTGACAGTCTATATAAATCTTAGGGGGAAAAAAGACAAGGCAAGACTCCCCAAACACGCTTGCCTTATATGCAACAAATTTGGCGCTCGTGGGACGGAAGGCCAAAAAAGAAAGTTTAGCCGGGGGAGACGACCCCGTTGCCAACAGGGGTGTTAAAGGGGTGGGAGGGAAGAGGTGTCAGACAGCGAGCCAAAAATTTGTTGGGGTGGCGGTGTGAGTATGGGTGAGGGGGGTGTGGGGTGGTGAAGGGGGGGGGGTAGCGGGGGGGAGGGGGGATCCTGGGGGGAGGTGCGGGTGGTGGGGGGGGAGTGCTATTGTGGGCTGGTTGGTTGGTTTTGGTTGGGCCGGGGGGTGTGGGGGGGTGGGGCATTGGCGGCCTTCTTTGTTGGGGGTGGGTTTTGGGGTGTGGGGTGTTTTTTCTTTGTGGTCTGCGGGGTGTTGGGCGGGACCCGGGCGGCTGTGGTTTTTTGGTGTTTCGGGGGGGGGGGTTTGTATTTTTGGTGGCGGAGACCGTGGTCGTAGATTTATTTTTGGGGGTACGTGTGCACCCCTCCCCAGCCAGCCTAGGCGAACGAGGCCATGCAAAAAAAAAAAAAAAAGAGAAGAAAACAAAAAAAAAAAAAAAAAAAAGCCTCATATGGGGGGGAGGCACTGAAGGGGGGGGAGGGGAACATATCGGGCAGGTCGCGCCGCGATAGAAAAACAAAGTCAAAAAAAAAAAAAAATAAGAGGTGCGGGTAGTAGAAGGAGGGCTGGGCTGCTCTGCAACAAGAGGCAGCGAAAAAAGAGACGAGGGGATGCATGGGGGGGGGTCTGGACGAACATCAGCAGGGGCCAGACGATAGTACAGCTCTTAAAAAGAGGGGAACATGAAGAAGAGTCCTTGAGTGAGAGTCGGTAAAACACTCTATGTAAGAGCAGCGGTGTGAAACTCTAGACGAAAGCTGACTTATTCTATGGCGAAGAACATAAAAAAACGCAAAAAAAAAATTCGCCCGCGAGTCCGATGGCGGGACTGAGAAGGTTTCGGAACGTGGACGTAGAACCGAAGGGGACGAGGGCAAATACCTGATGAGTGAAAAAGGGAAAATGAGGAGAAGGAAAGAGAAACGGGGGTCTCCAAAGGAAAACACCGGAAAAGAGCCCGGGAGACATGAAAATAAAAGGGAGAAAATAGGCGGGCAAAAAAAACCGTCAATGAACTGTCAAGGGAGGAAGATCGGGGAGAAGGGGAGGGTGGAAGAAATAATCAAAACCCCTCTATCCCCATGTTGAACCCTGTGTCCAACACGGGTCCAAAAGCTGTCGGCGAACTGGCCGGGTGGGTGGGAATCTTGGAGAACAGGAGAGGAGGGGGGGGTGACTTCGGTTGGCGATTAGCAGGAAACAAAGTCCAGACAACAACGGAGAAGATCAGTACATAGAGGGGAGAAAAATGGATGATAGGAAAGAAAGAATCAACAAACGAAAAAAGGAAAAGTCAGGGGAATTGACCCACTACCCCCGCCGAAAAAGACCAAAAGGAAAGAGCGTCAGACAGACCCGGGGGTGGGGGGAACGGGTAAGCGACTGTCGAGGTAGACAAATCAAAAGACAGATCTGCTCTAAAAGGCGCAAAGACATGGCACAGCTATCGACAGGGTGACAGAAAACCATCGAAAGTCCAGGGGAGAATTGGTGAAAAAAAAAACTGGAGAAAGGGTATTTAGAACTAGAGAAAGTTTCAACTTCGTGGGAACGGATGCTCATTTACCGAGGAGGAGGATGGGGCACCTGCAGGAAATTAGCGAGGAAGAAGGAGAAGATTCAAAAACCCCCTCGGACTCGTCTTGCATACGTGGGGCTGCTCGCTTGGGCATCGGAAAAAAGCCGGGGGCAAGAGAAGCCGGAGAGGGGGGGGTGTAAGAGAGGAAAGAGATTGGATTTCGACCAGACTCGAAAGAAACAAAAGGAAGGAGCGGCTAGATAAAGAAATAGAAAAAGAGCCAAAAAGGGGGCCACTACGCAAACAAAGGCCAAAAAGGGGGACTGAGGACTCAAAATGAGGGTTGTTTTACTAAGCAAAGCCGCAGAAAAAACTTCGAACGTAAGCCACCAAAGGGTTCAGGGGTGGAGTAGCATCCGCTCTGAACGAAAAGGAAAGAGGCGCCCTCACATCTTGGCGGAGGTCGGCTTGGGTGCTGAGGGAACGTGGAAAAATGTAAGCAGGTCCTTCTTACAGAGGGTTGGTAACAATAAAATTGGGGGGAACGAAAATCCTCAGTAAAGACGAAAGGAAGGTTGAAGAAACCGCGCGTTCGCTGACGGAGGTCCGGGTAATAACAGTGGACGGGCGTTAATGAAACTAGAGATAAGATACTATTTGGGGGAGGCCGCAGTGAGGGGATTGGGGTGACAGGGTAGGAACTGCTGGGCCACTACGGGTGGGGAGGGGGGCCGGGGGGAGAAGGAAGGGAAATGAAGGCAAAACGAAAAGGGGGATGATCAGGGTTTGGTGGGGACACGTCAAGGTGCGGTCTTCTTGATGTCCAAAGTTCTAGGAAGGGGGGGAGTACAGACTGAAAATTGAGCCTCCGAGGAGGGCCTAGTGAAGGAAAGGGGAGCTGGCTTTCTTCGGTGACAGACAAAATTCGGGGCCGATTGAGCGCAAGGACGAATTCCTGGAGATAAAAAAAAAAAGGCGGAAGGGAAGGTGAACGGGGAAGAGCGTCCCTCGGGACGGTTTGGGGAAAGGATTTTGGTGGACGCCTGGGAGAGGGAAAACCGGATATTACGACCTGTGATGTAGGAAGGGGGGGGGGGTAAGTAACTGACTGACTACCAATCCAAGAACTGTGAATGGGTAAGAAAAAGGTGACGGCGAAGATCGTTTCTGACGAGGCGATGCCCATCGGGACTGTACTCCACACTCAATGTGCAGCAGTTCTAAAAAAAGAAGGCTTGAGGGGGGGGGCTGAAGTTTCAAGGATAAAGGGGACAAGAACGGTTGCAAACAGTAAAAAGGGAAAAAGTCCGGGGAAGGGCGCACCAAAAGGAAGTGGGAAGGAGGAAAATCCTCAGCACGCAGACCAAATTGGATGGAGCGGCCCCGTGAAGGGAGAAAAAAACTCACGGAGGGAGTTGGGAGGGAGAAGGGTTCAGAAAGATCGACCGCTTCGTGGGGACTCCGCTAAAGCATCGGAAGAGGAAGCCCACTGAGGCCTGATCGAACAGGCCACGGGGGAAATTTTCAACCAAGATTGAAGGAAAAAAAGCAATCCATCAGGTTTGTACTCTGGAAGATACCGAGTTCCAGCAAGACGGGCGATGCGGGAAAATGTGTTAAAAGAGGGTGCAGGAAAATTAAAATAAGTCTCAGTCACAACGATCCTAAGAGGAAATCGTACCTGGGGACGCGATCTTGAAAGGTGAAGGAAGAAGCAGGCTCGGTACCTCCTAAATGATCTATAGTGCATCGGGGCTCGGAGGATCGGGGGGGAACACTTTTGATGGTTCGCATAGAAAGGCACCAAGTTGGAAGATAAGAAGGTGATCCTGAATTCCCTCTTCGTTGGGAAGTCTGACAGAAGGAAGATAATTCTGAAGCATGAGGTCAAAAGGTTTGGACAGGATAGTGTAATCCAGACCTCAGTCATTGGGAGGGAGGAGGCTCAAAAGAGGGGAATGATTAATCTGTCCGGCTGCATATTTCGAGAACTCGATGGGATGATGGGC
>Ga0179593_1815606_pt1 | contig 11999 bp, 12 predicted proteins | sample CZODoug2_1_08_16_FD_185931 | JGI IMG/M metagenome (GOLD analysis project Ga0179593, IMG submission 185931) | Vadose zone soil fungal communities from Angelo Coast Range Reserve, California, USA - CZODoug2_1_08_16fungal (PacBio error correction) | ecosystem: Environmental > Terrestrial > Soil >...
GAAACCGGGCAAGTCCTTCCGAAAAACAGATCCGCAGCCCCCGAAGGGGGGGATGGGGGAAGTGTCCCAAGTGAAAGAAAGCTTAACCGTGGAACGCCCGAGGAGTGCCTGTCCTTCCACACCCTACCTGCAAGAGAAAATGCTCGGGAGGGGGGGGTACCCTTTCCTTTGAGGGCCAAGCAAGCTCCCCCCGGGAAAGGGGGGGGGCAACAAATAAGAAACTAACAAATAATTCGGTGAAGGAGAAATAACCCCATCTGTGGGGCCCATCACGGAGGGAAGAGGACAATTTGGAAACCATTTTTTGGGGTTTTCCCCCTTCCCCTAAAGAGGGGTTTGTTTGCTGCCTTCTGTCCCAAGGAAAACCCCTTGTCCCTCCCCTTCCCCGCACCAACCGTAAACCCACCCTTAAAAAAAAGGTCTTCGCCCCTGGGTTTTTTCCAGGGTGGTTGTCCGGGTTGCGTTTTTGAATTTCCCTTGAAAAGGGAGTTCTCTTCCTTCAGAAGGGAACCGGCCTCGTACAGGGAGAGGGGCCCTGGCCGTTGGCAGGGGGGGGAAAAGGGGGGGCCCTTGAGGGCCCCATCCGATAGGACCTAAGAGGGAATCTCCCTCAAAAAAAAAGAAAAAAAAACAAACAACTGAATTAGGAAAAAATATCTATCAAGAAAAACTACAGCCCCCCCTCAGGAAAGAAGTGCCCGCAAGGGAGAAAAAGGTATCCCCCCTCCCCCACGGGAAACCCCCGTATTCCTTGGAAGTAAGACTAGAAAAAAAAAAGCCTCTGAGGTAAGCCCCCCCCTTGGGATACGCAATTACGTCGGAGACCGAGACGGTGGGAGTCCGGCGGACAGAAAAAGGGGGGGGACAGAAAGGAAAAGAGGGTGCAGAAAAAAGGCCCACTTTGCAAAAAAATTGCTGATCGGGGAGGAGACCGACTGTCCCTTTCTGAACAGAAAAAGTCCCCGGTCCCCTGAGTCTGAGACACGACTGGGAAGGTCCGGAAGGGTTTTCGCCAGAATCCCTGGAAAACACCGCTAAAGGGCACTGGGGGGGGGGAATTTCAAAGGGCCCTCCCAACGGGTGGGGGGGTTTGCGGGGAGTTACACTGAAAAACCTCCTTTTTGCGAGATTTTTTGGAGGAAAGACTGTTGTGAAGGGGGAATACTTGTGCCGAACAAAAGGTGGGTCGGGGGAAGGAAACTTCAAATTGGTGGACGATGTGGTCAGGAGGGAAGGCGCTTTTGGACAAACCCTCTTCTTGGGGCAAGTTTAGTTCTTGGCAAAGGGGGGGAAGGGCCTGCCTGGGGGGAGTTCCAAAGAAGTTAAGGGGGGGTAGAACCGTCCCTAGTATGAAAAAGGGGAACGCCGTTCAGGAAAACCCCCATCTTGAAATGTATGAAGGCAACACATTAAAAAGAAAAAAGATCTCAAGCCAAAAAAAAAAAAAAAAAAAGAAAGCGGCTCTGGCAAGTTTTAGGGAAGCTATTCACAGAAGAGGGGGGGCTATTTTAACTTCCTCCTTGGGAAAGGGGGGGCTATTCCCGCGCAAGTTTCATCAGGCCAAAGTACTTAGGGAGGGCTGGGTGAACTGGACTGTTCGAAGCTCCAGAATACCTCTCAACGTCCTTCCCCCCAGGGGGGGTTGTTTTTGGGGTCAGTCCCTCTACTATGGGGGGGGGGGGAGTTATCCCCTTAGTGTCTCGCAAGGGATCTCGAAGGGGAGGGGGTCGGTCCCAGGGGTTAAGGAGAGTAGAGGGTGAAGAATAAAAATATTACATGAGGGAAAAGAATAACGACAAAAGAAAAGAGAAAACTTTGGACCATCTCCGGGAGAGTTTCAGGGTCTTTCAAAAAAAAAAAGGCGGATTAGGAAAATTTGGAAAACCTAAAGGGGGGGGGAACCGCCCCGGGTCAGTATCTGCAGAACGCTCAAAATCGATCCCTCGAAGAGCGTGGGAAAGCCTGCCTGGGGGAGGCCGGGCTCCCAAGGGGGTCCGGAAAAAAATGGCCCCGGTAGCGGGGGGGGGGGGAGGGGAGGGCCCTGTTTGGGGAAGAGGTTCCCAGGAACCATGTAAAGATCCCCTTCCGAAAGAGGGGTTGCCGGAAGGGGAAAAAACGGGCACCCCATCAAGAACTCGAAAAAAATTGAGTCTTGGCAGAGATCTCTGGGAGAAACGTCCTGAAAGGGAGGTCCCCCTCAGAAAGGTGTGGTTTGTAAAGGGGGGGGGGGGGGGGGAATTCCTGGGAGGAGTAAAAGAAAAGAGAGAGGGAGCATTTGGGGTTGTTGTAAGGGGGGGGGGGGGGGGGGCCCCAACCCAAAAAAAAGGGCCTTTTCAGGGGGGTGGTTGGGTTTGCACATGCATGAAATTGATTCTAAGAATGAGCCCCCTGGAAAGGTTTTTTCACTTGAAAAAATGCGCTAATCATTGGGGTTTGGGGAGTTGGTGTCTTGAAGGGGTCTTCCCCAGGAATCTTACCAGGACCTCACTCTGAACGTTCCCCCCCACAAAAAGACCATTTGAAAAACTGGAAACCAAACTTCCCTGGGGGGGAAATGTTTGGGGGGAAAAAACCCCGAAACCCCCCGGGGGCTTAAAGTTTCAAAAAGCCCTCATTCGGAAAAAACAACGAGACCCTCAGCGTCCCCTCCACGGATTAAATTTTCCAAGGGGGGTTTCCTTTTGCAGGAGGAGAAGGCCGGGGGGGGGGTAACTTTTGAAGGAACCTCAATCCAAGAGGTGAGGGGGAAAACCATGCCGGGTGGGGGGGAGACCTTGGAAAACCCTCATCGGCCCAAGAGACCTTCCCCCTGGACCCCCAAAGAGAGGCTGTCCGCTTTTATGGGGGGGGGGGTTCGGCCTCTTCGGGGGATTGTCCCTCGAAATCACGACTTCCTAAGGAGAAACGGGTCAAGGGGGGGGGAACCCCCCCAGGGAACCTTTTGAGGAAACCCTCCCCCGAAAGGGGGGGGGGAAAAGGTCCCCCCTGAAAAAGGGGGGACGATTTCGCGGGAAAAAAACTGTTTCCGCGAAGGGCGCGCCCAGGGAAAAGGTCGATACAAGGAAAGAAGGGGGGGCGGTTTCCCCCCCCAAGAACCCATTCCGGGGAAAGGGGGGTTGAGGGGAAGGAGGGAACCAAATCCTTTCCTTGGAAGAGAAGACTTCTTGATCTTAGGTTCCAGGTACGGGAGGGGCCGTGCCTTAAGGGAAGGGAACTCGGGTCCCAGGGGGAGGGGAAATGTTTTTTAAGGGAGGAAAAAATTCGGTCGAGACCGGGGGAAAAAAAGGGGGAACCGTGGTGGTTCCACGTTAAGGGGGGCCTCTACGCCCTTTACAAAGGGGGGGGATCGAAAAAAAAAAAGGAAAAGGGAGTCAATGAAAAAAAAAAGCCGGAAATAAGGACCACAGAAGAAGTGGGTAAACCCACGAAGCTCGCCGAAATTTGAAGGGAAAAAGGGGGGAGCGACAATCAAGGTCCGAATGTCCGTAAATTAAGGGGAAGGAAGGTTCCCCCCCCCCGAGGAAAAAAGGGAAAGTCCTTCTGGGTGAAAGGGGGGGGGGTTATAAAGACAAAGGCCGAGGGGAAAAGCCCATCCCCTTTTTTGCCTCATAGCCCCCCCCGAAAACCAATAGGTTACCCCAAACGAAAATTCGGGAAGGGGGAAAATTCTAAAAAGGGCCCTCTCACGACTTGTCCCCAGGGGAAAAAAAGGGGGGGGGCCCTTCCCTACGAAAGGGTGGCCGGAAAAGGTCCCTTTTAGGGGCTGGTGATACCCAAGGAGGAATCCTTTCCAAGAAGGGGTACACCTGTGGGGTTACCTGAAAGGGAAATCCCTGGAAGGGGATCTTTCTCTAGTCCAAAAAGCCAGCGAAAAAGCCCTCTTTTTTGGGGGGAACACATCCCCCGAGATTTACTTTTTTGTGGTGGGAAAAAGTGCCCTCGGAAGCGTCTGTAAAAATTCTTCAAGGGCAGCAAGAAACCTCAACTTGGTTTTTTTCTCGAGGGGGAATTACATTTTTCTTACAAAGGACCCCCTACCAGAACCCGCAGAAATTTCAGAAAAGACATCCTTCCTCAATACTCCAAACGACCTAGAAAAAGGGGTCCGCGGGCCGTTTTGGGCCGGGAAAACTGGGTTTTGGTGGCAGCCGGGTTCCAAGGGGGAACTCACGGGGAAAAGGTGTTGGGGGGATTGTGTGAGGAGATCCCCAAATTTGTGGGGGGTTTTTCTCTTGGAAAAGGACCCCCTGGGGGGAAAGTGTTATTTCCAGGCCGGGGGGCAGGGTGGGCCCTTATTCAAGAAAAGGGGCAAACCGTCGGGGGGCAAACGTCTCCTCCCCAAAAAGGTACCCGGGCCCCCCCCCAAGCTCCAAAACGTCCCGCCACGGGGGACCCCTTTCTAAGGAAAGTTTTTGGGACTTACCCCCGCCCTGGGGGGAGTTGTTATCTTCCCTCAAGAGAAATCCCTCAAAAAAAACCTTCCAAAAGAGGATTTCCCCCCAGTTTTTTGAATTTTTCGGGGATACAACACCCCAGCAGTATGTTCACATCCCCTTGCAAACCCCCTCGCACCGGTGACCCCTCAGAGAAAGAAAATTTATTATGTGAAAAAAGAGAGCCCCGTGGTACTTGTTCCACAATGGGAAAGTCCCACCGAATTCCCCTCCTTTTAAATTTCTTTATGAGTTTAAAGTTGGGTCCGAAGCGGGGTTTCCCCCCAGAAAAGGGGACCCACCATAATTACGGGGGCTTATTAAGAGAGGGGAATTTGCCAGGCAAGCCATCTCCAAAACCCGAGGAGACCCAAAAAAAAAGGCCTTTATCTTAAAGGAGGTATAAAAAGAGGGCTTTCTTTCCTGGGAAGGAATAACACTGTCCAAGGCCTTCCCAAAAGAGAGGCTCTATAGAAACATGCATGAGTGGAGTCTGGAAAAAATAAGAAGCTTGTAGCCTCAGGGGGGGTACCTCCCGAGGTTCCCCCCAAACGGTCCCCCCCCTTAAAGGGAGCCTCGAAAAAGGTGTTTTTAAAAAGGAAATCGTTTTCCCTTGAATAGAAATCACCAGTTGTCTCTGTGGTTTTTAGCCCTTAGGGAGTAAGTTTACACTTAAACATGGGGGTTCATACATTACTAGTGAAATAGAAAAACACCTGTGTCTCCATGAAAAAGAACTTTCTAGAAGGAAAAAAGAGAATATCCCTCACCTGACGAAAAAGTTTTCCCCAAGCACCAACCTTAAGGGGGGGAAGGGGGGGGGGACGGTTCCAGAGGGAAGACGTCGGCCAGGAAAAAGCAGCCCTCCCCTCGGCAGGAAGGAACCAACATAACAATTCACAGAGGGGTGTGTTTCCCCAACCCCTCCGGGGTTACCCGATACAAACCGCTGGGATAACCCTCCCCATGCCCAAAAGCAAAAGAAGACATCCGCCAGGGGGGGGGGGGACCGTGGGTTTGCGTGAACTTTTCCTTCCTTGCCAGGGGGGGAGGGGAATGGGCTTTAAGGGGGGGGAACAGGTGTTTGAAAAAGAGGGTCCCTTTCAAATGGGGTTCGGAAAAAAGTCCCACATCAAGAAGGCGTGTAGCCTTTGAAAAAAGAAAAGAGATTACTTCCCACCAGGACGGGGACGCCGTCCCCAACTCCAAAAACTTTTGTGGCTCCCCAAAGGAGGTTTGTCGAAAGGAGAGATTGGGGGGAAGCCACCATCCGAAAAGTTGTGGAGTTTTTGAGGCAAAAGATTTTTTTCTTTGAAAGAACCCATTGGGTCGCCCAGCTTAAGGTTGGGGGGACGACTCACAAAGGGGATTTCTCCCCCAAGAAATTTCCGGCTCACCCCAGGTTGGGAGTTTTCAGTTTTGGTCAATTAAGAGACGTTTCCCTCCCCCTCAGACCAAAGCCGTTAATTGCCTTGCGGGATCGCCCGAAGTTCTAGGAGTGCCCACCCAAGTCCACCAAAAAAACACGTTTCTCGTCGAAATTTTTTTTGTGTACACTTTCTTGCTTTCGGGAAGGATGCAAGGAAGAAAATGATTCGGGGCCCACCGAGAGGTGGGATCGGCCCGCAAAAGATGCAGACCGACAGCCCTCAGGAGGGGGCGAAAGGTGGGGGGGGAATTCCTTTCAAGGGCAGAATCAACCCCCTGCGAGGGTAGATCAATCCAAGGTGGTGCCGCTTGGGGGAACTGGTCCCTCTGCCCAGCGTGGGGTGCCCCTGCCTTAGGAACCCCCTGGGGACAGTCCCCAAACAAACCGAAAAACGTCCAAAAAGGCAACCTTAATTCACAAGTGACGTCGTAAAAAACTCCAGGGGTACCTCCTGTTTGGGAAAGGGGGTGTGTTCTTGTTATGGAGGGATTGCCTTCAAGCCTTCCTTTGGCGGGAAATACCCCACTAAAACACTTCATAGGTCCGGACCAGAAGAACACCCGGAAAAGAAAGGGGGTGCGAGAGCCAGGGGCCCCCCTTAGGGGGCCATCGATGAAAAGAAGGGAGGCTGGTGGCGGCATCATTCGGAGGAAAAAAAAAAGGATGCGTGTCATGAAAAGGAAGGAGATCCGAAGACTCCCAGTTACAAGATTTCCAGAACCCCCGACCTGCGAAAAAAAGGAATGGAAAAGGGGGGTCTAGCCCCTTAAAGAAGGACTATAGTAATCAAAAGGAAAGAGTCATCAAGCAAAAAGGAAAAAAACAGCGACCAAGGGCAGAAGTCCCCTTTGCAGGGGGCAAATTCAAAGGACTTTAAGGGGCTGTCAATTGTCGGGAAGGTTTCACACCTCCATGCCAGAGAACCAATCTTTTCAAAAAAAAGAAAGGTTCCACTTGCAAAAGGAATTGAGAGGATGTGCCCCCCTCCCCCTGTAATTACCCTCCTCCCATGAAAAAGGGGTCCCCCCCCTTCCTGGGGTCCCCCCTGAGGAAAAAACTCTTTTCCCACAAGTTGTTAGACGTTTGAGGACGCCAAATAAATGTTCCCCCCAAAGGACGGCCCCCCCTTTTCCTGGGGGGAGGGCATGTGGGGACCGAAGGGCCGAAGCGGGGGACAGAGGGGGGGGGGGGGGAGGAAGTTCCACTTCAAAAAAACGCAGGGGAAGGGACTGGTTTGTGGAAAGCTTTCCGGGACCGTACTTTTTGGGAAAAAACCCCAAAAAAGGTTTTTTGGGGAACGCCGCGAAAAGAAAACTTGGGGGGAAGAATTGTCCCAGGATCCCTCTTGGGGGGGAGGAAAAAAGACCTCGGCGGCGGAAAAAAGGGGGCCTGTTCGGGAGGCCCCGTGCCAGGATTTCTGTAAATTATGTGCAGGCCAGAATAGGACCGTCCTAGGAAAAAAAAGGAAGTATGGGAAAAAACCGGGGCCCCTTGAAAGACTTAACCCCTGGAATGGGTAAAAAATCATCACAGGGAAAACGCCCCGAAGGTCAACCCACTTCCGCAAGAAAACTTGGTGCTTGCAAAGGGGGGGGGTTGTTTGGAGGGCCATTGTATGGTGTCGACTTGGTGTGGGCTTCCCCTACGGGTGTCCCCTAGTGGGCCCGGGGCCCATTCGGGAAAGGTAAGAGACCCCTGTAGGGGAGGGAGTAGGTATGTGAAAAAAGTGCCCTTAGCTTCTCTGAAAATGGAAAACGTCTCTTCCCAGGAGGGAGGAAAAGACCCTAGAGGAGGGGGGATTTTCTTCCCTAGGGGGGGCCGTGCATCACGAGGGGGGAAGGGGAGGGTAGGCTTTCCAGGGAAGAGGGGATATCGGAAGGTGCAATCCCTCCATAGAAGAAGAAATTACGGGGAAAACGCGAAAGGGGGTTGAGCCGGCAAGGGGGACCACAGCGTAGAAAGGTTTCTTAAAAAGGTGCCAGTATATCTGTTGTGGAACGAAAAACAGGTACAGAACCTCCAAGGCCTTGGGTCCTTTCAGAAAAGACGGAATCAAAGCCTCGAGAAAAGAGCGTAGCTTTGAAAAAGGCCCTGGGTTTTTTTGGTTTCCGGCCCTTAGGGAAAATTTCCCTCCCAGAGAAAGTAAACCGAGTGAAAAGGGAGGGTTTAAAAAGTCTCCGTTGTCTAATTTGGAAAGGCCAATGCGGAAGGAATAATCACTTTCAAGGGGGAGAAAGGGTTGGGTCCAAGGGCCCCTAAACCCCGGGAAAGTAAACATAGTGTACTCAAATAAAGTTCCAGGGAAGGGGCACTCGAAAGACTCCTTCATAATAAAATTGAAGAGGGGCAATCTCCCCTTTTTGGGGTGAAATTTAAAGGGATTTTTTCCCTCATGGCAAGGGCTCCCCATCAGGGAAAGGAGTTGGAGCTGAATTCCAAATTTTCCCATCAGGGTCTTTTTGGTTTTGGAGGAACTTGGAGACCCTCCCCGTAAGTTTCCGCGCAAAAAAGGGGGGGGTCATTCAAAAGACTCTCAATGTGGGATGGTTTGGGGAGAGATTTTTGGGAGGGAACTTGGGGAGAAAAATTTTTAATAGGGTCATCCAGACTCCAAAACCGAGAGGGGAAACTTGAACCCACCTGTACCATTTTCGGAGGAAACCCCAGAGGGCGGGTTTAAAAAAATCTGAAGGACTTACCCCCCCCATGTCTTCCTTGTTTTGGGGTCCCCCTAAAGCCCTTCCGAAAACAAAAGTGGCCTCTGAAAAGAAAAAAATCGGGGTGTTCCGCATTCGGAAAAAAGGGGAAAACCCTTTTGGAAGGGGAATTTCCAAAGAGAGGGCCTTTTTTGGGAGGTTTCCCTTCCCAAAAAGCGGTCCATCCCCCGATGGAAAGGCAAACCATTGATTGGTGGGGGAAGTCCAAATTTGAACCTCCCCCCAAGGAAAGGGCCCCTCTCGTGTAGGGGTGAACACCCTCCCCCTGCGGAGGAGGTTATTGAGGGGGAAAGGGCTTTGGACACGTCTCAACCGCTTCGGGAAACCCACCCCCCCCTTCCCTAAAAGAGAATCTTCCCCCTTGTGAAAAAACATCCCCCGGAGGCCCTTGTGTCGGAAAGGGCCCAATCCTCCCCAAAAGTTCCCCCGAAAAACCGCCCGATGGCGGGGAGAGGGGCCCCCGTTAGGGGACAGCGTCTAGCGTCCTAAGGGACCCCCCTAATCAAGGAGGGATCTCTTGGGGGGGGGGGGCCCTATCTGTGGGGGGGGGGAGAAAAAGGGGTCCAAATCCTGGGGGGGGGTTTCAAGAGGGAGTCTTATCCGTGAAAACAGGAGGGGGCGAGGAAACGTGGGGAGAAAAAATGTTCTGCCAATAAAGGTTTTATTCGAAAATGTTCCTTCCTTGAGGGGAGAAAAAAAAAAAAAAAAAAAAAAAAAAAAGAAGGAAGACCTGTCCCGGGGGGGGTTTTTTTAAATGAAAAGGGGGTCGGGAGCTTCCCAGAAATCTCCTCCAAAAAAAAAACCAAACGTGTTCCGTACTGGAAAGGAGGATTCACGGGGAAGGCATAACCCAATCAAAAACAAACTTTCAAAACAAAAACGCCAGGGGCCCCGGACAGAAAGGACTTGAAAGAGGAAAGGGAAGGCACTACCCCCAGGTTCCCGGGGGGGGCCGGACCCAGTAAAGGAAAGCCGTCCCCCCCCCATAGAAAAATTTACCTCTCCGGTCCACTAAAAGAGAAAAGGATGGAGAACCGCCATCCTGGGGGGCCGAAAGGCTCTCCCTTCAAAAAAACCACTAGGGATAAAAAAAAAGAAGAAAAAACCCCTCCTAAAGAAACTTTAATTCGACCGAAGGGAAGTTCCTGAAGAACCCCCCAAAGGCCCTCGGGAAAGGAAAAGAACGGCCCCTACCTAGAGGGTGTGTTCTTACCTTGGGGGGAACTTTTAGGGGGGAGGGGTTTAAACATGAATCATCTTTTCCCCTTTGGGGAAATGGCACTATTTCCCAGAAGGAAGGTTTCCCTCAGAAGGGGGTCTTCTTAACTAAAAAAAAAAGACCCCCCTCAAGGAAAAAAAACCTACATTCCAAAGTAAAGGTCGGGCCCCCTTTGGGGAAAAAAAAGAAAAAGTGCCCTCTGGGGGGGAAGCTTAATTTACGGGGGGAAAAAAAAATAAGGTCCCCGCCAAAAACCGGCAGGTTGCCTAAAAAAAAAAAAAAAAAGGACATTCAAAGGGGGTATTATCCAAAAAAAAAATCGGGAATTGCCAAGGGAAGCCCCAAAGGGGCGTATAGAGAAAAATCCGGGGGGAAACCCCTCGGAAGGGGGTTTGGTGTGTTGAAGACCTTACCGGGTATTGTGCTTTTATAAGTTTAACAACAAAGCCAAAGCCTAAATTGGTTGATTTTTTGGCTGGTGTTTTTTCCCATTCACCCCCTCACAACCCCAACCACGTGGGGGGTCCGCGGGGGAAAAACTTGTGTCCCCCCAGGGGAAAGTTTCAGCCCTCCGAAGCTGAATTTGAAGAAAGAAGCCCCCCTCTTCCCCCTTTCCCCCCGAATTCCCACAACCACAAAAATGCCCCACTCGGGGGGAACCTTTGTCACGCCCCTGGAAAGTGCTTTTTGGGGAATGGGAAACCCCCTTCCCCAAGGACACTCTTTCAAAAATAAACATTAGGAGAAAAACCCCACACGGGCAAAAGAACCTTAAAACAAAAGGGTTGGGGTGTCAAACTTCGGGATAAAAAAACCAGAAGAAGGAAATCTGCCCACAAAAGAGCCCCCTAAAGACCTCAAAGGGGGAATATTAAAAGGGGAGGGGGGGGGACCTACGTTTAGATATTCTCTTCCCAGTTTAGGATAATTCTTCCCAGGGGTTTTTCAAGGGGAAAATCCCCCCCTCCTCCCAGGAAGCCCCTGGAAGGGGTCTTCATGAAACGTTCTCCTTGGGACCTCCCTCCTGGGCCAAAAAAGATGGAAAGGGAAAAATTCCCCCCCGAGAAAAAAGGCCCCCCTTATTCGGAAGTCATCTACTAAAAAGAGGGGCATCGACAGGAAAGAAAAAAAACAAGGAAGGCGTTCAAGAGGCGTAACATCTTACGGGAGTCGGGAAAAGTTGAGCGGGAAGGGAAAACGCTCAAGCTCAAGGCTTAGAAAGTACAGAAACCCCCCACTCTCCAAAGAACCATTTTTACCCCTTCATTCTGCCCCCTCCTTATAAACAAAAATTTTTGGAAGTTTGTTTCATTCCCAAGAATGCTTCTTCGGGAAAATGAAGAAAATTAAGAGAGACAATTCTTCCCAGGGATACCAATGTAAGTAATAATGGAAAAGGGGCGATTAAAGAAAAAGACCCACGGAGAAAGGATATCAACCCCGTGTTGGTCAGAAAGAAAAGGGAAAATCGAGAAAAAGCCCATGAAAGTCAGCCCCCGCCAAAAGAGTAACGTAGAAAAAGAAACAAAGTGAAACCCCCAGACCCTCGTTTCAAAAACCTCCCAGGAAGGAAAAGATCCGTTTGGAAGTGTCAAGAAAATCCAAACCGGTCCGAAAATTCTCTTTTCCCCGGGGTTTCTGTGTGGGAAAGTGCAACGTTCTGGGGGGGAGTGGACTTGAGTGAATTACTTCGGCCTGCCATGTTTTTAAATTCCAGGAAAGGGAAGCCACCCGCAACGTTGCAATTCAAGGGGGGTTCCAAGCCTCCCTTCTTGGGGGATACTGTTCCAGCATTACCGGGGGTGTCGGGGAAATCCCAGGGGGTCCCCTCAACAAGGGTCTCTCCCCGGGAAGGGGTTTGTCCAATCCAGACAACAGAGGGAAAAGTACATCCCTACCACAGTGGGGCCTGTCTGAAAAAAAAGGGGTTTTTGAGAACATCCAATTTGACGGGGGTCCACCCCTTTATAAGCCACCAGAAATAAGACCCCTTAGGCTTTGAAGACAAAAAAGGGTACTCCAAAACACGAGGGACGTCTTTTGCCGGAACGTTAAACACAACAACACCCGCCATCCCCTCCCAGGTCGGCAGGGGGTGTTGTCCCCATGGAGAGTTCTCACAACAAGAAAAAAAACTAAAAAAAAAATGATTTGCAAAGAAGACAGTACGGACATGAAGGGATGGCAAAAATAATAAAAGG
>Ga0179593_1260875_pt1 | contig 11998 bp, 12 predicted proteins | sample CZODoug2_1_08_16_FD_185931 | JGI IMG/M metagenome (GOLD analysis project Ga0179593, IMG submission 185931) | Vadose zone soil fungal communities from Angelo Coast Range Reserve, California, USA - CZODoug2_1_08_16fungal (PacBio error correction) | ecosystem: Environmental > Terrestrial > Soil >...
AATAGGGGGATGGATGTAAGAAGAAGACGAAAAAAGAAGAAGAGGGAATAGTACGTTCGGGGGGGGGTAGCAACCGGGGGGGAAGGGCTGAGGAATGTTCATTCATGGATACAATTCTAAGGTTTCCGAAGTACGATCATGGGAAATCATTTCGCGGCAAGAAGGAAAAGGGGGGGCGAGAAATCGGGGCGACCGCAAAAAGGTTGGGAGGAAGGGTTTTTGGACGCAACAACTGTGACAAAAAATGCGGTAGGGCGAAAGATGCGTTCAATTAATGGTCATTGGGGGGCGGGGTCCTCGTGCATGAAAAAAGCTCTAAAAACCCGCGCTGGCGTAAGTTGGTTTGAGTTCAGGGAAAAAACCAAAATTGAAGGTGCAAAACTGGTCATCTGGAAGAGCAAGACTTTAATACTATGACGAAGGAAAGACGGGAGAGAGAGTGGGTGTCAAAACTGCTGCCGGGCAGTTCCTTCCCGGTTGAGGTTCAAATTCCGGTGGGGGTTAACGCCCGCGACATGGAGGGTATACAAGGTTAAGACTGAGGGCCAGGGGCGTAAATCAGAAACGCTCAAAAAAAAAAAGGGTTAAACGGGGGGGGAGATCCTCACTCGTGGATTGAGGGGACCCTAGCAACAAGGTGGAATAATTGGGGAAGAAAAACAAGGGAACGCACAACGAAGGTTCCAAGCTTCTAACCACGAACTCGGAAACCGCGGTGGGATTTTGGTTTGCTTACCCACGAAATTTAAAAACACTGCTGAGGGGGGGGGGGCAAACCGAGCATGGGGAAAAAGTGGGGCGATTCTAAACGTAGCGGAATGGATCAGCTGTCGTCTGTTTGCGGGAGATGCGGGCAATGGTTAAATGATGGTGCTGGGGGGTGATCGCACTTCCGCCTTCCTTTAACCGACTCTTTTATTCTTCTAAGTGCACCAGAAGAAGGCTGTGGGGCAAAGCTTGCATTAAATTGAAGGTAAATCAAGGTCAAGCCTACTTCAGAAGGGGGGGGGGAAAAAAGACCAAAAACTGTGCGCTTGTTTGTCGGATGGCTGGTCGACCTTTGAGGTTTCGTTGGGGGGAGTCGTCTTTCTGACGGAAATAGTGCACAATCAAGAGCCACCAGGGACGATCGGGGGGGCAACATGACCCGGCCTCGCAACGGGAGAACCAAGAAGTGTACGCTCGACTATCGGGGGGGGTGTCTCCATGTGGAAGGAAAAGACTTATCTTCGTCAACGAAATCAGTGGGGACAAAATAAACTAGTGGCTTGTGTTGGTAGAAGTGGCAAAGGGAGGGGTTTCTGGGGGGGTTGGATTGTCGCTCATTACGTGGTTTGGCGGGAGGAGCAGAACGCATCTTCAAAAACGCTAGAAAAACCCCCTAAGACAAACGTCTTCTCTGGAGAGAGAGGAAATGGGGGAAAGTAATTAGGGATAATTTTTTGAAGTGGGGGGGGAGGAATAAAAAAGCACTGGGACTTACAGGGAAGCTGCAACCTTGTCAAAAGATCATACCCGAGGCTACGAGAGATCCAACAGAGACACCCAGGACTTCTGTTGGGGAGACTGCGCGGTGGGGGGAATTGAGGGTCATTGGCACGTCTTGGTGGAGGGCAACTATCCAGATCATGGAGAAAGACAAAAAAGAAAAAACAACACCAAGTGCAAAGAAGAGAGCACAAGACTAAACGTGTGGCAAGAAATTAGGAGGGGACATCAATTCCAAGAAGCATGAGCCAAAAAGTTGGTGGGGAATCGGAGTCCCGAACTAAGGGAGAAGGGAAACAGAAGAGAAGATTGCTGGCAAACACCCTTCCGAGCATCCGCCCAACAAGATGCCCTGCTCGCTACAGATGGGGCACACCTAAAGACCAGAAGGGTGTCCTTGGTATATTTTAACACGAGTCCCAAGAAGTAAAAAGGGAAAAGAGAAACCAATTTACCAAAAGGGAGAAGACACTCCGAAACTGAAGTCAAAAAACTCAGACACTCGTGTTCGTGTGGGAGGGCTCAAGAAGAGGGTTAGTTGTAAGAGCGCAAAATCCACGAAGAAACTGGGGGAAAGAGGAGGAAACTGTGAGGAATGCCGCCAGCCTTGGGGAGGGAAAGAAATAACAGAAAAGTGATCTACAGGTGGGGACTAGTAAACTAGCTTGCAAGGAGACATCAGAGGAGGAAAAAGAAAACAGGTCTAACATTCGGCCGTTATGGGGGGAAAACAGGTTTGAACATGGTAAAGAAAGGGGAGCATCATTCACACAAAGAGTAAGCGGTGCAACAAAAATAAGCTACTACGACGGCACAGAGCCCAGGGACAATAAGGAACATAGCCCTCTTCACAAAGGCGACCTCTAAGGATGGGGCCGTCGAAAGACGCCCCAACAATGGAATTGAAACCTTGGTGCAAACCAAAGGGGACTTGGCGTTTTGGTTCAAAATCATCCAAACGTTCCATAAGGTATGGTCGCTAAGGAAAACAGCTATCTGGAGGTTTGTTTTTTCTACGGGCATGGTTGGTTCGGATCTTCATTCCATAAGCTACGATGAATCAAAGGGAAACCGGACGTTTCGAGAAAAAAACGCGAAAAAATTCAAAACACATAAAGCCGAATGCACCGTCTGCGGACGGTTATGCCGGAATAAGCCTCCTCACGGGCTTGGAGAAGCTGCCAACGATGCTCCTGGGAAGGGACAACAAGATCGGACGAGGAAAAATAGGAACGAACGAATGAGGTTGGGGAAAAAGCATTGGTGTGGTTTTCAAAACGCAAAAAACATGAATGACCGAGCGTAAATTATAAGCTTTTCAAAAAAAAGGGACGAAATGAAACCCTGTCTACGGTGAAAAAAACCTACGAACTTGAACGAACAACGAGTGGTCAAACCAGAACGAACAATCATAAACAGCTTCCAGCAAAAAAAGGGGAGATCGACCTTCCTAGGAGGAACGAACTGGGGTCAAGCTTCTATGGGAGAAAAGTGGGGTATGCACGACTTCCTAAAAAAAAGGGTTGCGCACGTCGAGCTGTTCTTGAAGAGAGTGAATCCATTAAAATCAAGATGCACAAGAAGGGGGGGGGAGAAACAATTGACCAGAAAGGGGAAGGTGAAGCACCCATAAGAAAAAAGGAAACTAGGAGCGGAAGTCGACGATGTCGAAAGGAACTTCAGAAGAACGTGCGGAAATTTGTTAAAAATGGGAGAGAGACTTGTGGTGGTCTTATAAAGGGGAAAAGAAGGGAACACAAACACATCAGGAAAAAAAAGAGAACAACACGGTGAGTATTCAAGAGGAAAGGGAGGCAGAAATGGGGATAAAAAAAAGGGGTCAATTTCTCCACAAGAACCACCAAAAAAACATCGCCCCCAAAGTCGGAGCCAAAATTTTGGTCAGCCAGAAGGCGAAAAGTTGGGGAGGATGTGGGGGAATTTGGGGGGGACGCCCGAGACCCTTGGGGAAGCTGCGTACGAAGTAGGGAGAGAAGACAGTTTTTCGGGGGGAGATAAAAGAACACCTCATCTCCACGGGGGAAAGGGCGGCCTCTGAAGACTTCATGTATAAAGTTTACGCAGAAACTGACCTATATGCGAGAAAAACAGACCAGCACGAAGGGAACTAAGCGACGTACCCCTTTTGTCGAAAAACACCGCTTGACTAGAGTGCAGAACAGGGTAGGAAAGAAGAAGTGACATTCCCTTAGGGAGAACACAAAGAATATGGGTCGATTCCTCGGGGGAGGAAAAGGATATGTAGTTTTTTAGAACAAAGGACAAATGTCTTACTGGTAGCAGCGATCGTGGGAAAGGGTAACGTACTTCATTGGGGGGGGAATCTCATTAAAGAAAAAAGATCAAGCACACGCGCGCAAAAAAAGGGCCAATTCAGGGGTGGACGGGGGGGGGGCGGAAAAGAAAACAAACAGGGGGGGCGAATGGTGCACCGGCACTGGTAAAAGAGGGGAGGAGGAAGAAGGTAATCTAAAAACCCTCCAAAGACGTGGCCCCCAACACTTCGCAGCCCGGAATTGGTTGGTGGCCCAGTCTAGAAAGCGTATTTGGGGGCGTTGGGAAAAGGGGGAATTTACGCAACTCGGGACATACCAGGGCGCCTGCGGGGCGATTGTGGAGGGCAGGCAAACTCGTTTTGAAAGGGATCCCATAACGCGGTAGTATTAGTGAAAAGGAATAAGGCAAAAGGTGACGTAGGCAAAAACCAAGGACAGGCCGCAAGAAAAAAGTTAAAAAGCTTGTACAAGAGAAAGCCGACGTCAGAATCAGGAAAAGGAAGGGACTTCGCGAAAAACAGGGAAAAGGTGGGCTGGCCCGCGCAATTACATTTGGAGGTGGGTCGTCGACAGAAATCGCGGGGGTCGGGAAAGGACGTGAATAAGTGTGTGGGGGAAAAAGAGTGGCTTGTGTGAGGGAAAAAAAAAAGGCAGGCGGGGGTCGTCACGCGTGGGTCGGCAAAAGAAAAGAAGGGTCAAATAGGAAAAGAGACATCAAAGGTCAGCACCGAAAAATCTAAAAAGCAGGGGGAAAAACAGATTTTGGAGAGGGATGTCTCCGTGATTTTGATCGGCAGGGAGGACAGCACGGGGGTCTATCAGTGGGGTCAGAGAAAAAGGAAAAAAAAAGCGGCAGCTTACCTCAAAAAGAGCAAAATCGCCAGGCGGAGTGGGTTTTTATCCCTGTTGGGGGGGGAAAGGGCCCCGCCTGGTTGTCCAGCCGGAAGGACGATGGCGATCGGTCAAAAAAGGAAAAAATAAAATCAGGGGGCGCAAAACGAAAAAACCAGAAGCACGAATGAAGACTGTTCATCTGGGGCAAAAGGCGTAGGAGGTGAACCCGGCCGGACATGGGTTTTGCGAGGGGGACGGCAAAAGGCCTCATTAGAAAAACAAACAAGAAAAAAAAAACCAAAAGTCTGAGCTTCAAGTCGGATGGGGATCAAAAGGGGGTTCCTTAAATGGGGGATTTTGTATGTTTGGGGGGTAGGGAACGCTTTTGCGATGGGGGTCGCGACCCGGCGCGACAGAAGAGGTTAATAGAAAAAGAGAGGCACACTTAATGTTCTTTGGGGGCAAAGGGGAAGGACTTGCATGAAAGTCATAAAGTAAGGAAGGGTTTCGACAACTAATAAGGCATCTCAGAAGACAACAAAGAGGGGGGAAGTATTAAAATTAGATAGGGGGCAATCGGTGGCAAAAGACACGGAAAGGAAAACAAAGGACAATAGACAACAAACAGAGTGGTGGTGCAGATCAAATCCCAGAGTAGTAGAATCAAGCGACCAAGTCGAACAAACTTCGACAGATCCACCTTCGACCAGTCAGCCTTCAAGACAAAAGGACGCCGGTGCTCTAGGTGGGGGAAGGTAAAATCAGAATAGACTGGGAGGGGTGGGCTAAAAGTTCCTTACCAAAAGAACTTGGAGGAAAAACCCAGAAAATCTGGGCTGCGTGCGCGCAGAATGATGGGAGGTGTGAGAAAGTATCGATAAAGGGGCCCCAATAGCGGTGGATGGAAAAATGACCCGCTCGTGAAATATTGGAAAAAATATACCAAGTGGGGAATGCAACGACAATAAGGACCGCATGAGACCAAAGCCTTAGACTGCAAGGAAGTCCTTATATGGGATGGTCTGAGTGAACGGGGGGGGTCTTTACAGATGCTTCAACACCAGCGTGGAAGAGCCGGGTAACAAATAGTAATCAAACTCTAAAATGGAACCAGCAAATGAACCAGGAGAGAGGACAAGCTTCGCCCAACGTACTCAGAGCAGGGCGACGATCCATCCACACGTTGCTAAACGGTGTACCACGAAAATGAATTTTCGGTGGGCTTGCGAGAAAAAAAGGGATAAAAAAAAACACCAAAGGGAACAAGGGTTCGGCCGAGACGAAGATGTAAAAATCAGGGGGACGGCGTTGGTTGGTTACAACTTAAGTAGAAATGGTTCTTCGGGTCGCATGGAAAAAAACGGATTTGCGTGATCCAGGGACAGGAAGCACCGTGGAAATTGACCAAATGACGAGAGAAAAGGTACTGTCTGATGCCCCGAAACAGGCTCGTTTGGGCAAGGGGAACAGAAGACACCTCCTCATCAGACCTGCTCTTCGGATGGGGCAAACTCTAAAAAAAGCGCGTGGGGGGGAAGGAACTAACACCTCAATGGTCAGACCCGATAAGGTTGCAACAAACGACAAAGGGTTTGGGCTCAGGCCACCACACACAGCAGGCATGCGGAGCGTGGGGCCGCACGATGCTGGGTAAATGAAACAACGTCACACTGGAGCGGGAACCTCTTAAACGGGCTGACAAAAAGGTTGGGGGACCACATGGAAAGTTACCAACAGAAAAAACGAGTCAATTCCTAGGCAAGAGGGGACACACAAAAGGGAAACGCAAAACGTGTTTGCAAAACAAGCTCGTTATAAAGTTGTCTACGTTGGGTGGGTAGAAACAACCCTTTACGAAAAGAAGTGGTCTGACAGAAAAGGGTCTAGCTTTCCATCGCGCGACGTCTGGGGGGTCTTCATGCAAGGCGGGGGGGGAGGAAAAAGGAAATATCATGTGAGCAATCAAAACTCAGTAAACGTCTAAACTTTGGGGGGGGAAGCAGATCGAACCCATACGGTCAGAAGGCTTCGACATCGATGTAGCAGGGGTTAACTCCTTCTGCCCATCATCAATGAGGGGAACCTTAGACAGTTGTAACGGATCCCTTGTGACTTTTTTGTAAAAAAGGGGAATAGAACATTTTGGTACGAAAAAGAACCACGAAAGCGGAGAAATAGCTGCTCAAAAACAATATTGCCTTGGGGAGAGATATGTTTGGGGGGAAGGTAAGGGGGGCCTCGGGGTCGGCGGGCAAAATGCGTCAAAACGGAAATAAACAGAAACCGCATCTCCGCCAATGGGGGTTCCGAAAAGAGCTTAACAAATTGGCATTTCATCCAAGCAAAGTAACCCAGTGACGTCTCCTGCCGGCAGGAAATGGTCTCATTTTAATGGGGGAATCGGGGGGGGGGGGGGGAACAGAAGGCAGAAGCACAACGGGGTAAAATTGTGCACGTGCTGAACGCAAAGGACCCCTACGGATTAAGCGAACAGCCGGGTGAAATTCAATTCGCGCCACCGCAATAGAGTGTAAAGGGGGGTTGAGTTGGGACCAAAAACCAATGGATCGGGCGAAAGGCGGCGAGAGAGAGAGGTGTTGTGGGCACGGGACTCCCTAGGGGTGAAGATGAGGGGGACCGCGGTGGGTCCAGCGTGATGACAACAGGAGGAAAGCCAAAGACCCCAGACCAGGGGAGCAGCCGGAGCTGGCCAAGGTTGGACCGGGAGGGCTACCGATTAACAAAGATTTGAGAAAAAGGGGGAGAAAAAGGAGTGACATCTTCAAATTAGTGAGAGGAAGTCCTCACCTCATTCAGAGGTTGGGGGGGAAAGTGTGGGGGTGGTGTTACTCACTGGGGGGGGGGGTCAAGATAGGCAGAACGTGTGGCGAAAGCCGGGATAGTGTTGACACGGCAGTGCGGGTGACGGGGGGGGGAATCTCTGGAAAGCTCTCAGCGCAAAAAAAACAGGCAGGAAAGCAATCAAAATGTCCATTTGGGGGGCGGGGGCGGAAACAAGTGATTGGCAACTTTAAATTCAGGGGGAAAATTTGTAAAAAATCGGGGGGGGGGGGGTCGGAAGGAGAGAAAAACGGTCCAACCTCCGGACAAGGCCACAAAAAACCCCCAAAAAGAGCGGTCGTGGGTGAACCCCGATCTAGAGCTTGAGTGATTAATTGTATTAGAAATGTGTAAACTGGGGGAAGCCTCCATTCGAACGGAAGGACGCTGCGGTACTCTTGGAAAAAAGGTAGCACCGGCAGGGGTGAAATAGGAAAAAAAAACGGTAGGGTTGAATGGGAGAAATCCCAGACGCGGTGGAGAATACCAGGGGGGGAAGGTCATTTAAATGGGGAGAAAAAAAAAAAAACGCAAGAAATCACCACAAATCGCCTGGGGGGGTTGAAAGTCGAAAAAAAGGGAACATATAGGAATCTGGCTTAGGGAGAATTGTAGTTGTTTCTCAGAGTGTTTGAAACTCCAGAAAAAACAGGGAAAGGGGAGGGTTTGGGTCTGGTCCACAGTACAGAATGGCCTGTTTTTGGGAGTTTACCAAGGGGAAGTCGTCGTCGGGGTGAAGAGACGGCGGCAACGGATGGAGGACTTTTGACCTATCGTACAGAAAAGACCTCTGTTTTACGGTAAAATGAAGAGATGGGGGGGGGGTCTGTTGAGAGGCGTGAAGAAAGAACTCCAAGGGTCAAGGAAGCCACGCAAGAAGAGGAAAAATACTGCCGGGGGTTTTACCAAGGCAAATTTTCGGCTTCAGGGTCATCAAATGTTAACCAGAATGGAACGGGGGAAATAAGTCGGAAATTGTGGGAAGTAATATGGAAGCTGGGGTAAGGTTTGCAAGGAGTAAGTCAAGTCACAAATGGGGGTGATACCTAAGGAGCGCCTACTCTAGGGTGGAAACGCTGGGGGGGTTCCTGTCAAACTCTAGGGGAGAAAATAAGTTTGGAGCTTATTGTTGACGGAAGCACGGTGGAATACCGTCAAACACAGGGCGCAAGGCTATCATCGTAGATCGTACGTAACGGGCAACCATCCAATTAAAGCGGATAATAAAAAGAACTCAAAAGAATGGAGGCTGGAGGTTGCATGTAAAGAGGGGGGGAAATGGTGTCGTTCGTGTAAACAGGTTATTCGGGATCCATGTTCTTTAGAACTCCCTGGGGGTAACAGAAGGGGGGTTTGCGTGTCAAAAAACAGACGTAACACCAAAGATTGACAGGAGGGATCATAGGGACTCGGCATCAAACGGATAGAAACAGAAATGGTCACCTGAAAAAATCGAAACCCGGACCTGTCGCTATCAGGAAAGTATGTGGATTGGGAATGTCAACTGCTGGGTTGAGAGATCTTAGGGTGAATAAATGACTTCTGCGTGTTCGTGTTAAAATCTTCGTTAGGTTACAGGAATTTGGGTTGGTGCTATAGTGAAATTTGGTTTATAGGAAGAGGTGGGGGGGTCCGAAAGAACTGAAGGGGAATTCCGCCAGAAAGGGTTCTTGAGCGGACGGGGGAGAGCGACCACATATCTAATCACAGAAACTCAAAAGTCGGGGATTCACAGAGGAGAAGAGAGTTTTTAAACCGGCGCCAGTAGCACGGAAATATGGGAAATGGGAATGATGAATGCGGGGGGAAATAACGACCAATTCACTGATAATCAGTCGGTTTAAGACTTAGGGGGTTTGGTTGATGCCTGATGAATGAGTACACTTGAGTATCTGCTCCACTGGGCGTTCATACAAGCTTTGGGGGTGTGTGCACTAGGCGAATCGAAACCATAAAAAACACTCTCAAACAAACAGAAAGAAAAGGTGAGGAGGAAACGGCAAAAGGAAAAAAGCACGGAGAGCTGCACATATGGGTCTGTACGGACGCGAAAAGATGTACTGGGGGGGGGGGGACAGTAGATACGGGGGGGGGGAAATTTAATCAGAGGCAAAAAAAGTAACGAAAGAACGAAACACAAACAAAGAGAGGGGTAGGTAACAGTAGAGGAGGGGGTGCGACTGAAAAGGATTTAAGCAGGGCAAGCTACACCAAAGATTCGAGACGTAAGTTACAGGAAGACATCAAGGGGAAAAGGGGGAGGTATCGGGTGCCATAAAATCAAACACATAAGCGCAAACAGGAAGATCGTCCTGAAAGAGGGGGTAAAAACGGAGCAGGGAGTTCATCTCCGGGAAAAAGTTTAGAGGTAAACAGATGGGTCAGAAGGAGTCTGTGATAAGCAGACCACTTGGTTTTATCGAGCGAAATGCAAAGACGAAGATTCAGTGCGATTTGGGGATAGGGGGAGCCTCGTGGTTCGCTTGAGGGGCTCAACATGGCGAAATTGGAACGGCGTTCCTAAGGACAGTGAACGACACGTCACTGTAAACAAATGGGAGAGGAGGAGAATTGTTGGGTCGAGGACCATGGATTGGGAAAGAGCGAATCTTTGTGTTAGTGGTGCCGAGGGCTGGGTAGGTCGACTGCGGGATATGGGAACCTGATAAGGAAAAAACCCAGAGGGGGTGGTGGGGTGGACAAAGTGCTGGGGAATACACAAAAAGAAGATCTGCGTGGTCGGCGAAAAAGAACTCTAAGTGGTCGGGATAGACGAACAGACAAGTAAAGCACGCGCAGTGGAACTCTGTTTGCCCAGAAGGGAGTGAGAGATCAATGTCTCCCAGAAAACTTAAATTAAGACATCTACCACTGAAAGTGCGGGGGAAAAAGAAAGCAAAAAATCAGCGAAGAATAAAAAACAAAAAAACATACAATAAAAGAAAACAAAGGTGAGGAAAAAAAACTGCAAACGGGAAACTTGCTGAGAAGGAAAATGGGGGAACATCGTAATAGAACATGGAAGAGATTGCAGCCAGGGAGGGGAACAGGAACAGGGGATCAACGACAAACCCTATATCAATGGACGAACAGAACGAGATTAAAAAAGGGGGTAAATTTGGGGTGAAAGGTCTTCAGGGGAAGGGGAAAAACGGGTACAGAAGGTGAAGCTAAATCAAGTGAATTCTCAGCTGGTGGACCCAAGCGGCCATTTGAAATCGTCACAGGAAAGAGTTCAACAAGAACTATCAAAGTTCAGGAAAACGAAAGGAGGGGACACATAATGGCCCGGGTCCAACAGGAAAAGGTTGAACTTGGATTGGCAAAAAAACAAAAAAAACGAAAGAAAACAAAAATCCGGCCAGATTACATGGGACTAGGGGCAGGAAAAGAGGAGGGGAGAGGGTGGGGGGGTTTGTCCAGCTTAAGGGCACAAATGTTGGGTACCTATAGGAGACCTCGGCTAAGGGGGGAGGGAACACAAGGGATATGAGCGAGGTGATGCAGGGAACACGGTTTGGGCCCTTCAAAAGGATAGAAAAAAAAAGGACTGATGGCCCCGCCCAACAAGAGTAGAGGGTCGGGGAAAAGAAAAAAAATGGCAACCATCAGGAGATCTCATTGAAAAAATCCGATTCTCATCTGTAGAAAGTCAAAGAGGAGATCCCGTCGGGGATAAACAATTACACCGAAGGGGGGGGGGTGTTGGGCCGTAAGGGGGGGGGGGGGGGGGGGGGGGGGGGGTTGGTGGGGGGGGGTTGGTGGGGGGGGGGTGTGGATAAAGTGCACCGCCGGGGGTGGGAAAAAGAAATGTCGTGTCGGTTCTTGCAACCAGAGCACCCTGAGAAAGGATAATGTGGAGAATCTCTCATACTTGGTTGCAGGACAGTCGGACGGATCGGGGGGGTCCTGACGAGGTCTCACCCGAGAAAAAGTGCTAAGCACGTAAAAAGGGACCTTGAAATACAATTTTGTCCCCAAGGTGGGATAGGAGAGTAAAGAAACAAAGCACACGATGAGCTGGTCGATGTAAGGGAGTCGACCTTGGCCGGGACGTTAAAAAAGGGAGGGGGTGTCAGCAAGCGGTGCATAAGTTCGAGACCTAGGGAGGCAGAAATCACTAAGGCAAAAGGTAGTGGTCGGGAATAAAATGCAACTTACAAAGGACACAGGGTAACGCAAATGCCGCACCATGCCTCTGGGATCAGATTCTATCAGGGGAAAATCCCCAGAAGCAGGAAAAAAAGAAGAAAAAGGTAACTCCTATGGCGGGACGCTATTAAAAGTGGACAGAGAAGGGGGTTGGAGCATTCTTTGTTAACACACTCCTGGAATTACAGGTAGGTAAATCTACGTGATTGAGACAGGGGAAATGAAAGTGTATAGCGGCTTGCGTGAAAAAAAAAAAAAAAAGCACCGTTGGCCTTTAGAGAAAAGTGGTCACGATGTTACCTATTAGACTTTTGGGGCACACGGGGGGAAAAGATAATCCCATTGGACAGGTGCAGAAACTGAAAAGCAAGGGGGACGAGTAGAAA
>Ga0179593_1284932_pt1 | contig 11998 bp, 9 predicted proteins | sample CZODoug2_1_08_16_FD_185931 | JGI IMG/M metagenome (GOLD analysis project Ga0179593, IMG submission 185931) | Vadose zone soil fungal communities from Angelo Coast Range Reserve, California, USA - CZODoug2_1_08_16fungal (PacBio error correction) | ecosystem: Environmental > Terrestrial > Soil >...
CATGGAAAAGGGATCGGGACAACGTTCAACCTCGAGCAAGGGGGGAGGATCAAATAGCAACAACCCAGAGATTCCCGAGCTGGGGTATTAAGTTGGGATTTTCCCGGTCTAGTCAGAAGGTGAATAAGAAAGCCCAAAAGTTTCCGTCTCCAGTTTCCACTTTTGATCTGAGGGTTTCGCGACCTCTACCATAAGGTTGGGGTCGCTGGCCGAGGCATTGCGATACCAGAATTTTTGACAAGGGATCAAGGAAAAGCTAATGTCGTCTTGTCGGAGGTGGCAGACTAGAGGAGCCCTGGGTATCGGGTTTCGTTAAGTATGGGGATCGACTCTTGGGTCTGTGACACTCATGCCGAAGCAGTGGTGAAGGCGTTCTGGCGTCGTCAACATCAAGATAGATTTGGAAGCACAAACAGCTTTGGGTCTTTTAAGAAACGGGGTTTGGTGTGTAGCGGGCCGAGCCTTTCCTACACGCTGTGCTCAGACCCAGGTATGTCTGGCCATTCGGTCGGGGAATCTAAGGAACCAAAAAAGACCTACGGGAAAAGACGAAAAGGGCGAGCCGTTCCTTGCGATAAACTTTCTAGGAAAATGTCATACGCAAAGAAGGAGGTGTTTCATGGGGACTAAAATACAAGGTAAGTGGAACCTGGAAATGAGTGGGCAGCGGAAATATCGGGGAAGGGGAAACGGGTCTTAGGCGGGCAGGAAATAAAGGGATTGGCTTTTTAGACCGGTTTGCAATGTTGGGTAGGGGGGGGCCTAAGAAAGTCTTTAAAAAATCGGATCCCCACAGGCTATTTGTAAACAGAGCAGGGGGGGACATCCAACTCAAAAGGGGGGCTTTCAACGGCAAGTGTGTTACGTTTCTACCGCGGGTCGACACTTTTGGAAACCAGAATCTATCACAAAAAAAAAGGACGGTCTCTACATAGGGGGGAAAATACAAAGAGGGAAAATTACATGTGGCTGAGTCATTGCAGAGGGAAGGGGGGGTCGTTAGGTCGTTTCTGGGATCTCGTAGAAAGAAGACGAACTAGACCTAATATTCGAACACTTGGGACTCCCTAGAGGAAACAATTATCCAGGTTACCGGATTCGAGGAGGTAAGTATGTCCTAATCTCTTTGTAACCCCTCGAAATGGTGTTGACATCTTCCGTGAGGGAGAGCTTGGGAGAGGGGTTGGAATATGGAAAAGTAAGGGGGGTTGTTTTCCCCTAAAAAGATCCGTTTCGGGAGGGGACACAAAAAAACCAGTAGGAAAGCCCCGGAAGCTGTTAGAAACTATTCTAGTTCGGACATATAAGATGGGCTCCTCGGGTTTGAGAAACGACGGTAAGAAGATTGTTCTCTCGCGGGGGTGGCGCCGACCGAACAGAAGCATGGAAAATTCTCGGGCTGGGGGGAAAGGGGGAAAGATCAGAGGCAAGCACTACTACCGCGGATGGCTTGATGGGACGAATTTACCGGAAAAAGGACAGCGAGGACAGAAAGAGAATCGCGGAAACGAAGAAAGTGGGAAGCCCACCATATGCCGGCGGAGAAGTCTGTTTACAGAGAGACAGAACGGATGGGGGGCGGGAAAAAGTCAAATCCTAAAAACAACACACGGAGGAAAAGGAGGATCCCTTTGAAAGAATGCGAAAGCAAGACGAGAGCGGAGATCGATACAAAAAGAGCACAATCCTGGCCTGCATCATGGGGGGGAGGGACCGCGATGGTCGTCAGTTGTAAGAGAGGATCGGAGACTCGCTGACGAGTGGGATCGACACTAAAAAAAAGCGCCGCCATCCGGTCGAAGAGTTTAAGAGATGGAACAAATATGCAAAGAGAATGTGAAGATTAGGTGTCAAGAGCGGGGATAACAAAAATCCCGCAACGAAAAGAGCTCAAGGAAAACCGATTGACTCCATCGATTAGATTCGTCGAAGGGCGGGGAAAAAAGCCTGGGGCCGGTCAAGTGGAAACGAGAGGGTTCAAAAACGGGGCCCTTGGGAAGGATCTTGTCACGGGGACAACAGGTTATTGGGAAGGAAATCTGAACGCTGAGAGGAAAGGGGTCAACGAAGCCACACGGTTTTCTGGGGACTGAAAACGATGCGGGGGGCCTACTCTAAAAAGACGGAGAAGAGATAAAGTGGCGCATGATGGCGGTTAACCAAAGTTAAAAAAAAAAATGATTTCCTCCGGGAAATTCGGTCAGAAGAGAAACACGGACTTCCAAACTGGATTAAAACTCGGCCTAAAACGAAAAGGGGGAAGGGGATACGCGTTTTATGAGAGGAACACGGCGAGAAGGGAAGGTTTTGGTAGCCGAAAGGAACTGGTCGACAACCGGCGGGGGGATACCTAAGCACCAAGGTGCAAGTTTGCATCTGGGGGGAGGAGGGCGAGGGTTCGTTCCCGCAGGTCTGACAACACCAGGGGCGGCAACTCATACCTTGTTTCCGACAGAAAGCATGGGTGAAGAAGGTCTCACTGACTCTTCAGGGAGTTCTTCATCGAACTGACCGGGATGGGAGGCCCCCCTCTGGACAAAGCGGAAGAGAAGGCTCAGTCGTTAAATCACGATATAGGTTCTTGTAGCAACAGGAAAGCTAGAAAAGGAGATTAAATCAAGGTAAAGTGATTCGATGAAGGGCAAGCCAACGGTCTGACCCCCTAATTGTGCAGAGGGCCCTCACTTTAAACACGAAAAAAGCGGGGGGTAGAGTTGAAACGCGCACAGGCCATCAAGACCTCTTCTGGCAGGAATGGCTAAAAAAAAAAAAAAAAAAAAAAAAAAAAAAAAAAAAAAATATCTGCAATAAAAATCGACTACCATCGGGGTCGGAGGTAGGAATTACTAATCATCCAAAGACGAGTCTGATGGGAAAAGGTTGAAAATTATCTAAGGGGGGGGAAAAGGGCCAAAAACTTCGTTAGTAGATACACAGTAGAGAACAGGAAATGTTCGCTTGAAGGGGGGTGCTGCCTGACGCAAAAGTAAAGAGCTAAACACCACAGAAAGCAAAGGGGATCAGACGTAAAAAAGGTCTTCTTGAGTAAACAAGGAATCGCCCGGGGGCAAGTGTCCAGATCGAAGGCCTGGGCGGGACCGGAAAATTCGCTAGGCGGAGTTGGGGGGAACTTAAACGTAGGCACACAGACGAACGTCAAACAAGAAGAAAGTCTGATAAATGACGAAAGACCCTATCAAAAAATGCTGAGGGAATACTTCGGCCATTGGGAGCGAGGCCAGATTCAGGACAAAGAAAAGGGTTATGTAATTATAAATCCACTAGGAGGGAGAGGAGGGGGGGAAAAACATGGTAACTTGCCGGAGAGGCCAAAGAGGACTAAGGATTAAGCTACCAGCACGTAGAGGAAATGAGCGAGGGTTCATGGGAGGGGCTAAGATCTCAGGTTCGAAAATTGACTGTAAGAGTGATTACAGAGAATAGAAGCAGGGAGAGAAATTATCTACGAACGCAGGAAAGGGAAAAAAAAAACGAAAAGCGTAAAATTAGCTAAGGGGGAGGACTGCTTGGGGGAGGCCTGGAAGACTTAAGGAAAAAAACGTGGGATCAAGTAAAAGGGGCTTATCGAAGATAATAAAAAAAAAACAAAAGGTTTCTTGAAAAGAGAGAGAGGGAATCAAGATACGAGGGAAGGTGACGCAATTGAACATATAGGGGCTCGTTAGCCAGAAGGCCGGGACAACACCAGGGAGACGATTCTTTTGCAATTACTAGAGTGGGGTTGCAGGACCTGGTTTCTCTCGGATGCAGAGATCCTGATTCTTCAACAAGGAGATTCCGGGGAGGAATCGACAAGGGAAGTGGCGCACACAAGGATCACTCAATGTCCCTCCGAGAATGTTAAATGAGAGCTGGGAGAAGGACGGTTGCATGTGAACGAGTTTTGGAAGGCCTCTTACTACAGTCCTGAGTGGTCAATCAACTTCCTATTAACCAGACCTCAATAGACTGGGGAGCTGAACGGAAAACGGGTTGAGTGGGGGAATCGGACCCTTCGCTCGCCAATGGAATAATCGAAGGGGGCCAAGCATTTGCGGATCATTTTATGACAAAGGCGGAGGGGGGTAAAGCTCGGAGGAAAAGGGACTTGTAGTGGGTGTCGGAAAAAAAAAAAAGAGGGCTAGGAGAAGGTGTAAAACCGTACCCTAAAAAGAAAAACCTGCGAGGGCGGGACACGCCAACCGGAGAGCAGGGGGGCAGATAAGAGACGGCGCAATATACGAAAGCGAGCACGGGAGAGAGTGGGGCTGTTCTCATCGGAGGAAGGGAAGTCCCGAAAAGCCACTTCCTGAGAACTTCTGGAAGACTTGTGTTACGACGAAACTGCGACCGCCTGGGGGAATAAAGGGCCGTCTCTCTCAGGGGTACCAAGACGCTTTCGGTCTTGAGTCTTGGATAATAGATACCTGTATATATTCTGTCCAGAGAGTTTAGATCGATTATGTCCTCACATGCATCCTGCGGATCCTGTAAGTAAGTCAAAAAAACGAGGATTTTATCACAAAAACGCTTAAAAAGGGCGTGTTAAAAAGTGCGTTGTCGGATTTACCATTTGTGCACTGTGCCCAAATTGGGGGACTATTCGATTAAGACTAGGCTTTAACAGGGAAACACTGTTTTAAAGGCCGTGGCGCCTGTTCCATTGTGAAAGAACGAAAATCAGGACGCTGAGTAACCGGCCACAGGAAAGTGGACGATGTTGGTGAAGGGGGTACGAATCTCGGTCCAGGTGGTGTAATCTGGAAACTGGCGGAAACCGTCCTCGTGACGATGCCTCGAGGGGAAAATATGCTGTCAGACGGGGCGAGTCGGCGCGTGGGGACAAGTGGGGGGGGGGGAAAAGCCAGGGCGGAAGAGAAAAGAAGGCCGATCACGTACAAAAAAGAAATTAGGCCCGTCAATTTGTTCAAGTTAGAGGGTTCGCCAGGGATTTGCCCGAGCGTAACACAGACCCGCCCAACTAGCGAAAGAGGGATAAAGGGGCCAAAAAACTTAGCAGTTTCGAGTGTTAAGACGGGATCGAAAAAAGAAGGAAAATGAAGTTGCATCTCGGGGGGGACAGATGCTACCTTAAAGACTGGGGACCTGGGGAGGGGGAAAACCGAATCGGGGAAGAAAAGGCGTTCAGGTAGGTTCTGAAGGGGTGGGGGCAAAAAGACTCGCTTTGGAAAGCCGTGGAGGGATTAAAAGTTGCAGGAACAAGGGCAAGGAGATTGGTGGGGGGGTGGGGTGTGAAAATGGGTTAAGTGCCCATCCACAATAGAGTGCCGGCGGGGGTTTAAAGAAAGACTGTAACCATTGAGACCTCGAACAGAAAGGGCTCAGACTAGAGAATGAAATACGAATAGCCTCGGAATGGTCGAAAATTGTTTTGGGGATAATGGTCCTATAGCTTTTGGACTTGGATTTGCTGAAAACGGTAACCAATCCCCCTCACTCGCACAGGAGATGTGTCCATGAGGGGGCAAGATGCTCCAAACCTACGTGAGCACTGGAGCTGCGGACAGTGGGCCGATACAACTCCACTCCCGCAGAAAAAAAAGCGGCCGAAAAGATAAGAAAAAATGTAAGACGACCTGTGGGAAATAAACAAAACTAAGGAGGAGGATTTGCGCAGGGGGGGGGTATACGAAATCCGCGGTCGCGTCGGGAGGGACGTCAGTTATCGAAGCTAAAACAAAAGGGGGGAGGGGAGAGAGATAAAGGTTGTAAGGATCCGAGAGACATCCACGCTACTATGAAAGGGCTTATCAAAAGTAAAGGAGTGTTTTTGTGTACCACGAGGTGGACGGGGACTAGGCTATATCTGGAGAGTTCTAGAGGTCCCGGATTTTGCTAGCAAGGGAAAAAGCATCAGGCATCCGGCGGAATTAGTTTTACAGAATCTTGAAATTAATAGAAAGAAAGGGGAGTGTGATGATTTTCGTCCACCCATCCAAAGAGCTCAAATATCTTCCGTTTCTCCAACCGGGTCCCTTCTCTAAATTCTGCTGACGGAAATAGAAACTAACAGGGACGAGGTGAAGGGAGAAGGGTCATGGAGGGGACACCGGGGGGGGTGGAAGTTTGAGGGCCGGGAACCTTTATGGAAATCGGACATCTGCCCTCCTGGCAGAGTTAACGAATCACGGGAGAGACGTCAACGGTTGGAGGAGCCGGCCAGCGTGAGAAAGAACCTCTCAAAAAGAGGAATAAAAAGGAGCTAAGCTCAGGTCCTCTTTTCTGGCCGAACCCGGGGGGGGGTTAAAAAGAAGATGCCTATGTGGACCTGCTTTCTCGAAATAGCACAAAAGGGGAACCGTCACTGCCGCGGCCTTACGGCAGCGCCAGAAAATTTTACGGGGGAAGGGAAACCAAAAAAATGGTAGGCGAAGGCGGGCCTTTCGTTAAAGACGTCAAGAGAAGGGGTTGCTAACCCCGTCTTGAGAGAGCCCTCAAGGTCCCGGGACCGGATTTTCCGCGGTTGGACCGTGCTTGCAGGTGTCTGGTAGGATGGGTTTGTCTCCTCATTTCGGTAGCGGGCTCTGGGTTACCAGAGGGGCACCAAGGCGATCCATCTGAGGCACGGAGGTAATGAACCAATGCAGTTTCGCCCACTACGTGGGAGAACTCGGGCATCTTCCAGGATCTAGCGGAAAGATGGACCTCGGCCCTGACACTGGTTACCAGGTTTGTCTTCAGTACTAGGTCGGCATGTTGAGGACACGATCCTTCATCTGAAATTTGCGCGCTTGCTGTCCCTGCCGGGAGGCAAAGATCGGATAACCTACGGCGCGACACGCTGAGTTAGCCGGGATGGAAAGGCTGTGGGAAACGATCAGAAGAGGACTAAAGGAGCACAAAGAAGTTGTGAATTCCAAAATCCCTTCGTACAATGGCCCTCGTGGGGTAGTGAAAGAGTGGGACTCCCAGGAAGCTATACCGAGTAGCTGGTGATGAGACTAGAACTCTTCGAACTATTCTTCAAAAAGGGGGCATGTTCTAGTAAACTCATCAGCCAGGACTCAACGGGGTTTTACAAAGGTCTAGGGGATAGCTCCATAGTAAAAACAGCTTTAGCATTTAGGCACATCGCTAGAACAGGGCCGTGTGAAACATCATGTCGTGGAAATTACGGAGGGAAAGGCTAAAAAGACACAGAACAGGAGAATGTGCTAAGGCGTAATGGCGGAGCGGTAACAATGCTCCTGGGTTGGAAAAGGTAAGAAAGCGAGGGACGTTCAGGGGGGTAAAAAAGCAATGAGTGGACCAGGTTTCAAGGAAAACGTCAGAACTGGCGGGGGGGATGACACACCCGCCGAAATTGGGGAGTCAGAAAGAAGACAACCGCAGAAGAGAGGGCTCCTTCGGAAAGAAGAAAAAAAAAAAAGAAGGGAAGGGAAGGAGTACATATGTTCAGGATAAATCGAGGGGAAAGCCGCAGTGATCATGGTATTCGGGGAGGGGACCAAAACCTTCATTAAAGCACCAATTCACGGAAAGAAGAGTCTCAGCAGAGGCACCTATGGAATTTACCATTCGAACAAATCCATCTAATAATGGCGCAAATGAAGAGGAGAGTTCCTCCTTCCTTAAGAATGGGAGCCTACTTCATGGAGCGACCGGAGAAAAAAGAATAAAAAATTTAAGCGATAAAGGAATTTGGAAAAAGACTTCAGAGGAAAAACAGAGTGCTTTAGGGAAGTAGAACACGATAGATAGGGAAGAGACTCAACAACACAACGTGATTATTGAAGATATAGGATTCAGGGCATGTCGGGGGAGAGGGGTAATTACGGACGTTTCAACGAAGGTCAGTGAGACAATTCAAATCGGGACGGGGCCGAAAAACTGTTAGGGGGGTCATTGAATTGGCCGAGATCAGTCTGAGGATCGGAAAGGAGAGGATCTTCTTAATGAATACTGTCAGGAGCGACACCCTGCGATACGACGATCCATGGCTTGACCAGTACCGGCGGAGGCATGAACCTTCGGCAGGTTATCTGGTGGCAAACTGAAATTTAGTTCCCTACGAAAGATCACTCAAATCGGATCAAGATGCGGTAATTAATCCTAGTGGGCAAGACCTAACCTTTAGGAAAGAGTCCTTCTAGTCTTCCGAAGTGAGGGGGGCGGCAAAAGTGCTGGGCGGTCTTTCGAGTATATTCACGCAACTCGTAGGGTGTTTTTTTAAAAGTTCTTGGAATTAGACGGGGTAAAAAAACGGTGGAACAGATCATCGTACTGGGAATGGTAAAATGCAAAGGGCATCTCGCAGTACAGGTAACGGGGAAAACCTGGGATGGTCGGAACCGAAAGTCATGAATCATTACTCCCGCGCAGCACTTATCCGGATGTCTTTTGAGGGGGGGTTCGAAAAAAGAGGGGTCTTCAATGGGAGTCTAAACGCAAAAAGGGAAGCGGGAAAAGTCTGAATGGTATCCTCTGTGTAATCAAGGGACCCTTGGGTGAATTGGAACTATGGGAGAGAAAAAATTGTACCAAAGGGAAAGACTTTTTATTTATAGGTATCTATAACTTGCTTTATCTAACATGAGGTCAAATTTAAAATAGCTCGGGTTTGAAATCACAATGACATGTCCTGATGTCCGAGGGATGTAAGGTCTTAGAACTACGGATGTCAGCAAGAACCCGATGAAATGGAGGGGTACTATCTTTCTGTCTAGGGGGAATAATCTGGCGGGTGTTCAGAAAAGGGGTGCCGTCCTGTAGTGAGAACTTGCAACAAAGAAAGGGTGATGGGAAAGTACGGGGAGCCGGGTCACGGTGACGAACACTTAAAACGTTCCCTAGACGGGAATAGACCCATTCTTTTCTTACCAGCCCTTCAGGTGAGCAGGGGAACCTGGTCGGAGTGCAAAACCTGCGAAAGGGGGGGGGAACACTGGCCTCTCTGGGCAGGAGGAATGGGGACGTTACGACGCAGCGGGTCTTCGACGAATTGGTTCCCCTGTTTAATTGGCCGAAAAGACTGCGGAAAAACTCTCCACGAACCAAGATGCTCACGCCGTTCGGGACACCTCGGTTCAAATTGGTGAAGCACAGGTCCCGGCCTTTGTGGGGTGCTTGGCAATAAGCAAAAAGAACGAGCGTTTAAGTCACAAATTATCTTTTTCCTGGAGCTCGACCACCAACAGACGCAAAGACGTCACTTGCCGTCGGCTGCCATTACTAGAAACTACCGCCTTATCCCGAAAAACTCATTTGATGACGGTTGCGACTTACTGTTCGCAGGAATCGTCTTAATGGAAACGGGCGGGGACCAGATTACGTGATTACGTACCACGTTATAAAACATAAGAACGGTTGGGGCGAACTCAAGAAAAGGGACGACAGGAGCCGGAGGGGGAGGCGGTAGGTCGGGGCCAATCGGTCGCTGGGAAGGGGCCTCGCCATGGATCGGAACATGAAGGGGCATCGGGGAACGCTGGGTCAAGGGTCAATGGGTCAGGTTAAGAATTTTGAAAGTTGTTCCGGGAACCGTGAAAACCGGTTTGCAAGTTTTTCCCCTGGAAAAAAAACCGCGAGGGCACCGGTTTTGGCGAAAGAATAGAAGCGACGACTAGAAAGGAGCCGCACGGGTGTAGCCCGACGGAAGCTACGGTCCTCGTGGTAGTTTCGATCACGCAAATGAGAATCCTCAAAATGCTATGGATTGGGGGCATATCGACCAATAAAGCGTCTGTAAGGAAGGGAGGGGCGAGGAAATAAGTATACAAAAGGAAACGAAACTAGCCAGAAAATCCTACGGGACTGGCATTTGAACTAACAAGCGCGCGTATTCGAGGAAGGGGGAGCATTGTGGAGGAAAAGATAGATCGCTGAGTCTATCGGACTCAACGAATAGACTCAACCACACAAATTTTATGAAAAGAAAGAATAGCATTTACGCAGAGACCAGAGACGGGATAGAAGAAGATCGCGCAAAAGCCGCCGGCAGAGTGGGGTTAGTTTCCCACGATGTAGCGTAATCGGAAATCTGGCTTCTGGATAGACTTCGGCAAACAAGAGGGAAGAACGGACAAAAATAAGGGCTTACGCCAGTTTACTCCCTAGGAAGGGGGGGTTATGGTTTTCGAGAGATCACTCCTCTCCACACGATGATTCCTGTGAAAAACAACGATTCTGCCTGCGATTCTCTTATAGACGGAGAAGCGGTCGACAAAAGACCGTGAGGAAGGGGCTCCTGTCAAAAAAGCCTTTTTTAAATGCGCTTTCACGGACGGACCACCGTTCTTTTTTCACCGTTCCCATAGAATCCAGTCCTACATGCACTCGGGCGCTCGTGGAAAATACTAAAGCGGGCACAAGGGGGGGCGAGGGAAATGCCAGCGGACAGATCACATAATCAAAGATCCTCAGGAGAAAGGAGAAGCGATCTTTGAGTAACCAAAGGGTAGAAACAGAGTGAATTTTCACCCGTTCAGTGTAACTCTCTCCAGAGGCACCTCAATGAAACTGCACTCGGCCTACGCTGAAACTCTTTGAGCGAGAGGGATTAGTTTATTCGCTACTTTGCTGACAATTGGTGATGGGGGTGGAGATAGAAAGCAAAAAGAGATTACCTTGTCGACCCCCGATTGCCCCGAAGAAAACAAGTATCAAGGCTGTCCTCCGTTGGCGACTTTGTGTCCACTTGTCTATCCATTTTTCTCGGTCTCTATATGGTTGGGGGGGTTGAGCACGTCCGGGGCGATCTTACCACAGCACCCCTTCATCGAACGCATCCCTGGGCTTTCCGGCCTTTCGAGGAGAACCTCTGCTCTTTCCTCACTCTATAGGTCAGGGTCGCCCCTGACAAGGGGTGAATCCAACCCCTCATCTTGAACCACTAGTACCCGGGCAGATGAATAAAAAAACTACATAGATATCTTTTCGACGCAAAAAGGAACAGTTCCGGAGTAAAGCGGGTGAAAGGCCTCTGCACTACCGGGAGACCCCATGTTTCCCCCGCCAGAAATGGTGGCTGCCAGCTCCAAAGGGGCGTCAAAAAATTCCACAGTATGAAAAATACTTGACGCTCAAAACAAAAAGCCGATAAACGCCGGAAGGAAGGGAGTCAATAAGCGTAGATCGTCCAACGGGGGGAAAACTCCGAGCTCAAAAAGCCAGAAAAGATTACGGGGGGGGACAACCAATACTTGATCGCGGGCTTCGAACCCCCAGGGGAGCGTCGAGAACCTCTTCAGAACGGAAGGGTAAGGGCAGTGGGGGGGGGGGGAAGGCAGAGACAGCGACCAAGACCATCCAAGACAAGGAGACTTTGAGACGCCGTAGGAACTAATCTATCATACGAGAAAAAAGGGGGCATTTCAAGCGCTCTCATTCCCTTGAAAAGGTAAATGGAAAAGCCTAGCCAGTTGGTAGAAATTAGTCGTCCCTTGGAGTAACAAAAAGAAGAAGGTGGAGGGAGAGACGACCAATAAACAATCGCTGGAGAAGTACGTGAGGTCAGGGAAAAAAGAGGGACGGGCTTCACTCAAGTGGAAGGGGGTCATGGGGGAGGAGGAGAAGGAGGAGGAGGGTTCTTTGGAACGAACATTGGGGCCTTCAAAATCTGAGTGACCGCAAGATGAAATGAACGAAAAGGTATTCATACCACCGAAGCTTACTAAGGGAAGGAAAACGGGATCCTCCTTTGGTGGGTTGTGTGGGTGGGGTGGTGTGTGTTTTTTAGTTTGGTTTTTGGGTGTGGGTGGTTGGGTGTGATTGGGTAGATTGGTGTTTATGTTATAAATTGTTGGTTATTTCAGCTCAGCTGTTACCGGCTTCTGCTTGAGAGCACTTATGACGATTTTCGGGGACGAAGTAATGGCATAGAATAGATTCCCCACCCCCAACACCCCCCCCCCACCCCAACCCCCCCACAAACCAAGGGAAAAAAATAATCGTCAGGAAGCAGAGAGGTGGGGGAAAAGGCCTGCGAATAGGGAAAGAGGCGTTGAAGGGGAAGTACCATAAATTCCAAGATCAGGTT
>Ga0179593_1287019_pt1 | contig 11998 bp, 12 predicted proteins | sample CZODoug2_1_08_16_FD_185931 | JGI IMG/M metagenome (GOLD analysis project Ga0179593, IMG submission 185931) | Vadose zone soil fungal communities from Angelo Coast Range Reserve, California, USA - CZODoug2_1_08_16fungal (PacBio error correction) | ecosystem: Environmental > Terrestrial > Soil >...
AAGGTTTTAGAAAAGGGGAGATGGACACCGGGCAGGTTACAGCTCTGTCGAGGAGCGGTTGTAGACTTCGGCCTAGGGGGGGGAAAAGGCCAAGAAAATTCCTCAAAGCGAAGACGATCCAAAGACGTAGGGGACGCTTGGGTAAGAGGATCGTCCCTAAAGGAGGAAAAAAGGAGATGTAACGGACTTTGCTGGCGATGGACGACAAGTAAATAACGAAAGACAGTACGAGAGGGATCATCCGGAGCCCCAAGACTATAGATGGGTTGGTGGCAAAAAGCACCGGCACATAAATTGGGCGCCTGCCCGATCCTAAGGAGAGCGACAAGGAAACGTTGGTAGCAACGACCAGACGAAAAGTGTTCCTTTCTTGTCCCACATATCCCCGGGGGGGATGTTCAGAAGGGAATGGGCTCGCCATTCATGGTAGGGGGGAAGCCGCTTCTCGGAGACGTGACATGGAGCTCTTCCTCCGCCGCATTTCAAGGAGCATGTGGGGAGAGAACTCTTTGGGGGACTTCTGCTATTATTGGTCCCGGGTAGACACGTAATCCGGGACCTTCTGAAGAGTCTCTACGGGCGTGGTGATTTGACAGACTCCAAGTGGCGGCCGGTTACAGTGAAATTGATGATAGAAAAGACTATTATGGGGGTAATCAGAGTGTCCTGGGGGATTTGAATTAAGGTCGCGACCATACCTAAATTAAGTACTGACTCTTGGATTTTAGACGTTTGAGAAAATGCAAAAACACCTGATATAACGGACGTCAATCGTCAGAGATTGTAAGATGTAAAAGACCAATCAGAAAGGCATCCTCTAACGGCGTTTGGGGGGTAAGCCCTGCGTTGATGTGGAGAAAACCAGCAACCTGTGAAAACTCCTCTAGCGAGATAGGGGCAGAGCATACGGTTCACCAGCAACCTATCGTGGGGAAAAGTGCAGAGGGCGAGGCTTCGGAGATGAACCCGGAAATCTTCGCCTTGGAGAAGCTTGGGGGGCATCGATCCTTTTAATTGGCTCTATGGGCCATGGAGGGTGCGCTATTAAAAGCCTGTAAGGGTGAAAATCTAAGAAAATTAAATACAGCAGATCCATGCCCGGGATCGTATGCTTCTAAAAAGGAAATACTTGATGAAAAAAATTGAGGAGTCTTCAGTCACGGGTCGAGGACTGAGGGGTTTCAAATAAAAGAAAAAAGCTGGAACGTCTTAAGGATCAAAGGGAAGCGAATCCGAGGGAGGGGCCGTTAGGAATTTTGACGCGCGCCTTCGTGGCGGGAGTCGGTTTCCGACATCAAAAAGAAGGACGGTCACCCACAGGGGAGGCGCATCGGGCAAAAAACAGGACACCCGGGAAAAGAAACGAGCGGTGCTGACTTTCGAGAAAGGCAGCTGGCCCATTGTGGGGAAAGCGAAACCTTCCAGTACCGGAGAACACACGAGAGTCAAAAGTGATTCTCAACGGCAGAGATCACAAGATTCAGGAAAAACCGTCGATGGCCAGCTCAAGGGTCCGACCTCCGGGTCCGCGAGAGGCCAATGCGGCAGGAAGAAAATGTAAAGACGAGCTCTAACTGAAGTTTTGCATCCCGAGCTGTTCAGGCTCTCTCGTGAATAAGGGGTCCCGAAAATTCCGGAAGAAATCCAGGCGGGGCGAAGGGGACGAAAGAACCACGCTTGGGAAATTTGGGAAAAAAATAGAGACAGACAGGGCGTCGATAGGAGAGCAAACGTTGAAACGCTTCCATTTTAACTGGATCGGGAAAAACAATCAGCTGGGGGGACGTGGATTCTTGGAGAAGATCCGATAGGGGGGCTCTAAAATCAGAGGTCAGACCATTATTTTCGCCGTAAATATCTATCAAAGGAGGGGAGGGAAAAAGGAGCGCGTCTACAAGACCTTCTTTGGAACACATAATCAGCAAAAGGGCGGGACGACAGGTCGAATTGTACATAGATTATATCATACCAAAAAAACTGAGGTTCAGAAGGGATAGTGAACAAGTACATCAAAGCTCCAAGAAAGAAAAAAGCGTCTCTCCGCAACGTTACCTCAGCGGCGAAATCCTCTCAACCACCACCCTTCTTCTTGGGAAAAGGCTCTCGTGTCGCCTTGGGAGATATTCCAATGTTCGCGGGCGGTGGCTTCGGGGGAACTTCTTTTCTACGAGGACAGGAAAAGCGTGGGGGCCATGGTTGTAAGGAGATAAAGGAAGCCCGCTGGAACGTGGTCTGATAGACGGGTGAAAAAACTGAGGGGAGACAGTTGTAGCGACGGACGAGGGGAATAACGCCTAGTTATCAGATTGGGCGTATCCTCATTCCGGTAACGCCAGGAGCAAGTAAAAAAAGATCAAAGAGAGCGTCTACAAGAAGGACTTCCCTTAAGCAGTTCCTACTAAGTGGGCCATATGGGGAAGTTCCGCTGAAGGAAAAGTGGGGCGAGGCTCACTGAGGAAGGTCTAGACCGAAAAATGTCAACGGGGAAAAAAAAAAGAAAGTCCTGAAGGGGACCGCCAGGGGCGGCCGGTAGAAGGTGATAAGGGGTATTCAGGGCTTCCTTTAAACGACTACGGTAACAAAGGAGGACGCGGACAGGTGAATTGACTGTCGGGGAGCATTGAGGTATCCGTGAGGGCGTTAGAAATTTAGAGGCAAGCGTTCCTAGAGGGTTGCAGCTCCCTAAAAAAGGAAGTAGGGGGGGTGCAACGTAAGGGGGCTCAAAAAAAGAGTCGTTCATTTTCATGGTATAGGGGAAGACCTGTGTTAGGGGAAAAGGGGGACAGTTTTAAGAGAAACTTGCTATTTGAGGTCACTTGGCAAGGGATTCTCCACGAGAGGGTTTGTGATGACATGCCTGTAGGACGAAGCTGACCTCCACTATCGAGTCGGGGGGGATGGACCGGCCAATCGAATAGGCTCGGGGCTCAGATGGAGATGAAAGCAGATGGGGTTAAAAAGATGTCGGTTATCTGGGGGTCAAACTCAAATGTCTCTCGACCGGGGAGTGCCGCCGGCTGGTGTGAACCACCATCGGTCCGTCTTAGGTGAGGGCCGCATCTATCACAGCCTGTGGAGGAAGGGGGTATAACATGGAGATTCAGCGCGGAGGAACGCAAACGGATAGGGTGCTGACGGAAGCCTACATCTCGGGGGACAGAAAGATGTACGTCGCAAAACAAGTTGCCTAGGGGAAAGATCTTTGTAGGGCGAGACCTCGCGCCGCAGGGGGCCTTGAAGAACAGGGTCTTGGTGGGTTCCTTCGCTGCAGGAAACGTATGGTTAACTCATGGATGTCCTTGAGATGGGGGGAAGAAGGGGAACGGCGGTCTTAAAAGCAAGGAGCGCTTTAGTGAAAGGCTGAGGGGGGGGCGTGGTTCCAGATCCCGCGGAGGAAAGCAGTTCCAAAGGGGGGACTTAGAGGGAAACGTCTACTGTTTGTTTTTCCTGAAAAAGCTTAAGTCAACAATCCAACGAAGGGAAGGAAGGGATGAAGCGTAACTCACCTCAAAAAATGGGATGCAAAATGGTTCTCCCAGGATTCTGAGGCTGGAGCAGGAAAATTTCACGCGGAAACTGCCTCACGTCAGGGGAAGCGGGCAAAAAAGCCCCACAGAGGAGGAAGGGAGACGGCATACGGATTTAATGCAGAACAACCAACTCATTTGGATCATAGGGGATTGAGTGGGGGAAGGCAAAACGTCTAGCGAAGCGCCATGAGGTCTCGCATCTTTAAACCCAGGGGCTATGGGTCAGAAAGTAAATTGCACTTCAACTTTTCGCTACCAGGAAATGGTCAATCTATTCATTCTAAGTGGGGCCTGATAGGTGAAGTCGACTCGTGGACAGTCCGTTATAGGGAGACGGAGGGGGCGCTGGGGAAAAATGAATGGGCAGGAAAAGGACGCTACAGAAGTCTCGTAGGGTTGGGGAAGAAAACTAAAACAAAATAAAAACGGCGCCGCACGGCACATACTTTCAAAGAAGGGATTAGACGGAGGCGCGCGCCCTTGATGGAATGCAGAATACTGCTAAGATACAAAGAAACATAACATCTGCCGTCGCAGAAGAAGAAAAGTCGGGGTTACGCCTACAACGAAGAACAAACCTGGATCATACAAATCAACAACAAAAAGGGGGGATTATATAGAATATGACAGGGGAGCCCCAGGCGCCCACGGAGGAAAGAAATCGGATCAGGACTACGAAAGTACTTTTCGGGAGAAGGAGGAAGGGTATTGCATTCCATCAAGGCGAGACTACGGAGAGAAGTGCGGGGGGCCACTGGGTCGTGGGCTGTATCCTAAAGAGCAGTCAATTAAGAAGGAAAGATGTGTGCTGGTCTGATAAAAGCAAGGCATCAATTCTACAATAGGAAGAAAAGCAGAAAAGGAAATCAAAACTGCTCTGACCAAGATACGGCCCTAAAAAAAGGGGCGATGCCCAATCGGAAAGATGAGACGTTCAAAACAAATCCATTTGTCCAAGGGAGGTCTGGAAAATATCCCTTGGCCCGATGGGAGCGAAAAGAATGGTCCAAAGAGAAGGATTCGGCCGAGGAAAACAACTCTGCATCATGAAGGAGGGGGGGTCAGGGATAGAGTGAAAAAAGCCGATGGGCAAGACTCTCTTCCTGGTCTGGCACCGAGGAAAAGGGCCGGAAAAAAAACGGTGCGCTGTCGGGTGCGCGAAAGACTAATTCAAATTGGTCGACCGAATGTTGACCCGTGGAAAAAATGGACTCCACACGACCCAGACCCATTCCTTTATACAGAGGTATGTTATGAAAAACTTTTGGGGGGGATTAAGCATTCCCAACATGAGGGGGAGTAAGGGACGGGCGAAAAGGAATGCGAGGAAATCGAAAATCCATCATCAAGTCAAGAGAAAGTTGTTCATAAAGAGGGCCGGATCTGGGAGAAATCAGCAAAAGACACGGGGTCAGTCCGCTTCAAGGCGGGCACCAGCCACCTTAGCAAGGACTTCCTCTGGAGAGTATCTTCTACGAAGAGAGCGCACTGCTTTTGGTCTATAGAGGCGAGTGTGAAGAATGGCGCGGGGGCATAAGAATCCGGACAGCACTCGCTCGAAAGGGGAAAAGAATCAATGGCGGTGAAGAGGGTTCGGTAAGGGAAGAAGACGGACTACAGACGTTAAAATGATTCCGACCAACGGCCAAACAGGGAGCGGCATCTCGTGAAAAATAAAAAGACAAGGTTCCAAGGGGGGTGGGGGGGGCGTCGAGAGGGGGGGCAGCTATCGCGGGGTAGATACTGCAGTTAGTGACGATCGCACTCGGGCACGGTTCCGTACAGATAGCTCAATCAGGAAGGAGAAAACCTATCGATTGAGCTCTGGGAGGTCCACCAGATGGAAAAGCATTCACAAAGGGAGGGGGAGGACGACCAGGAAGGTCCAAATTTTTAGGGCTACATATCCTGACACGAAAGAGAAAAGAGCGCAGTAATAGAAACGGAATGAGAAACAGGATCGGACAACTTATTCCGCGGTCAAGTTTCCGGAAGCTCGAAATAAACTTGACACTTCCGGGAAGTACGCGATAGCGCAGGGAAATCCATAATGGGTCAAGGGGGGGAATCCAGAAGGGAATAATGTGGTGCCCTGAAAAGTGAGACTCTTCACAAGGAGGGGGGAGAGTTGATAATCCCACGAATGGGAAAAAATTGGGTCAATCCCACATACTTGGAGGGGAATCTCTGGAGCATTACTAAGGGAAAAGACTAACATTAAAGGGACTTACTTCAAAAGCTCAGCTTAAAGGGACCATCCTGGGCGAAACGCCCAATAAGAGCTGATCCGTCCGGATGGAAAAACAGAAGGGGATCCGAATAGGGCTAAACTAAGGAGGACGATAACCTTCAACAGACGGAATAAAACACTACCATCAGGGGCTCAAGAAGTCATAACCACGGTCCTTCAGCAGGGCGCCTTACATAGGGGGGAATATTAGGAGCGGCCCAAACTTAGGGCGAGGGGAGCACAAAAAGAACTTCAACTCTATGAAAAAAAAAGAATCTCTGAACGGGGACCTAGATAGGCCGACCTATATAAAAAAAAACAACGGAGGTAGTGGAAGATCTTTGGGCTACGAGGAAAGGGGAAGAGAGGGCTTTTATGTGAAGCACGGTTGGATCGGGCTGGATCGGCAGCATGCAAAGGGGTGGAAGGGGCGAGGGGAGACCCTGAGTTAAGACCGGGGGGGGGCGGGAAAATTCAGTCTTTGTAGCCGACGAGAAAGGAAGGGAGGACTGCCTCCAAGTCGCCTATTGTCTAGCCTACTTGAGGGGATGCTCCATCTCCTGAGAGTTCAGAGAGACGAGACACTCCTCCCTTAAAGGTGGGCTGGGTCTCTAATTTCACAGGAAGGGGGGGGACCAACGGGGCCCCTTGTTACCTTCCGTTTGGAGGAGAGGAGCCTCCAGAAAGGGTAGAGAAACTAAAAAGTTTAATGGGTTCCAAGGAAAAAAAAAAAAAAGAAAAGCGCCCCAACTCCGTTCTAGGACTGAGGGGGCATGTGAATGGAGAAGGATCATAGCGGAAGAAAAAGAGGGGGGGGGGGGGGGAAAAATACTCAGATAGCGGTTCGTCTTTAACTTGGACGGCTGAACCTCGGGCTATCCGAGGGGAGGAGGTTAACAATGGCGAGGAATCAGGCCCGGAAGATCTTGGGAGAGCTTCGGCCAAGTTCAGACGGAGCCAAGGGGGGGAGTGGAAACGCGTCGTTCATGGTTCGATCGGTAAATGTACACCAATTCTGGGGAAGGTAGAGTTTCAGGAAAGGGGGGGAAAACTGATCTCAGCGGAAAATTGGAAGGGAAAGATGCCGTCCCTCTGGTGATAAACCGACTGATAGGAGAAACCGACAACTGTAAGCAGCAACTTTTCCAAGTCACGCCTCTAAATCTGAAAAAAAAGCGAGAGGCGGACCCATAGGTGGCAAAGAGGACGGGGTATCTGAAAACGGATACGCTCATTGCTTGCACGCCTTGGGGGTCACCCGCTTCAACGGCAGGAGGGGGGGAACTGTTGCTCTCCTAGATCACCCTTTGCCTCAGGAAATCCTTGAGAGGGGAAAGGAGGAAAAACTGCCGCGCCTTAGAAGGGGCCGAAAAAAAGCCGTCCATACAGATGGATCGAAAAATAGGTGCATAGACGCAGGCGGTAGTAAAAAAGAAATCTCAGAATGTTCCATGAAATTTTGCTTTGGTGGGGGGAAAACCCGGTGGGCGAAGCTGTCAATATCTAGAGTTCAGGGAGGGAGTGCTAGCTGGGCGCCCCTCCGCGCGGAGGAGCAAACAATCGGCTCTCGGGACCAAATGGAGGGGAGGGGTTCTTGTAACCAGATAACAGCTCCAGAGGGGACCGAAGCCAGTATAAACCCCGCTGGGGGGGGGGTGGGGGTCCAAAAGAGGGGAATTGCCAATCAAAAACAACGATTAAAAAAAACGCCGGGAAGGTGGGAGGGCACGCCAGGACAATATGTCTGAAACACATGAATTCTGAGTCAATCAGTTCAGAAACGGCAAAAAAAAACCAAAGAACGGGAAGAAAAGCTCCGCGGAGAGGGCTACCTTCCACTGGGAGGGAGGTGGGATAAGTAAAGAACAAGAGGGGATGAAGCGGCGGCTTCGTGCAAGGGGAAGGGGCAATTCAGGACTCATCTTAGACCAAATGGGGAGGGAAAGACAACACCTTTCCTTCCTGGAGGTGGATTACCCATTGAGGGTCCAGATGAGAAAAAAAGTGGAATGAAACAGGTAGGGGTGGGGAATTGAAAAAACATCGTATCCTCTTAGAAGGGAGGGATAGGACCTTCTGTTCTAAGTGAGTACTGGGGAGGGTAAGGAACAAAAAAAGCAGTGCAAGTGGGGCGCAGCTCGGTGCAGAGACGGGAGGAGTCCATAACAAAAAACGACTTCGGGGGGAACTTAGAGAGGCCTTTCTTTGAAGGAGAAATCGAGATCGTGCAAACTGAGACAAAAAAAAAAGTCGGCAGCACGATCTAAGAGGGCAGAGAAGGCCGCCAAAAGGGGAAAGAGATCTCAACAAAAAACAACTTAGGATTAGATAATGGGGGGAAAAAAAGCGACTTAAACTTAACCGTCTATCTGTGCAAGGAAAGGAGCAGTTCTGCGTCTTCGCCCGGCGAGGGAGATCCATAGGGGAGCGCAGAAAGAGAGAAATAGTCAGAAAGATGTTCGTCTTCTCAAGAGCTAAAAATAACGAAAGAGTCACATGATGGCTCTTTGATGGTGACACAAAGGGAATCAGCTAATGCGGCGCCGAGAACGGATCTCAAAGCCGTCTCTACACTTCAGCACTCCTACGGAGGAGAACTCGGGAAAACTGGGGGGAAATCCTGAGAGGGGTAAACCCTCCTGTGCAAAAGACCAGACATAAGTGGACACATAAAGCAGGGTACAAGGACTGCGCGCCAGAATGAATTCTAAGGAGAAAAAGGTCGTCAAGAAAAAGACGAGGGCATCCTTTCCAATGGGAGGAGGGAGATGGGCCACAACGCGCCGATGGGACGAGGACCTCATACCGGAATTGCTTCCTAGGAAGGAAGGGCTAAAAGAAGTCGCTGAGGAGCACGCGGACGGGGAGGAACAGGTGGTCAATATGGCCAGGTGATTCTCGAGGACGTCAACGTACCTCAAAAAATTACGACGAGAGGGAGGGTAAGTACACGTTGGAGCAGTACCAAAAACATTCCGGCAGTTGAGCTCAAAAGGATCGAAAGGGATTTCATCTAGGCGAAAAAGACCAAGAAGCAAGACCGAGCGAGATTTGGGACTAAGAAAGCCTGAGGCGGCATAGAAAACATGAGACCATCTCTACTATCTGACCTCGGCGTCAAACCACTGGGTAAGGAAATTCCGGCGGGAAGGGAGCGCTACTGGCTGCGCAGACCGATTCAAAACAAAAAAGTGGTTTAGAGCGAAGCGTGAAGGCCGCATGACGGGGGAGGGAGAGCGGCAAAGAGCCGGGCGCGTGACAAGGAAACAAATCAAAGGACTCTCTAGAGGGGGAAGGGGAGGATTAAAAATCCAAGGCCGCCTGACTGTCAAGATTGTACCGTGCGGGCAAGACAAGGATCGGAAAGAGCGTTGGGGGGCCATAAAGGACAAAGGTCCAACTATGTTCGGAGAGGGGGGTCGTCTCTATCAGAGGTCATCCTAGACGAGAAAAATTTTCCGACGCGGTCCTGCTCGGGAGTTAACTTCCTAAGGGCAAGAAGGACAGGTAAACTCACAACAAGATAGTACAATAGGGACAGGCAACAAAGGAACTGCACGACATTTCACGTTCGAAAAAAGTCATCCAGGAAAAGAATGGTGACGCTACCAATCCTGAAAAAGGGAACAGAAGAGGCGTCAACGACAATTTCTAAGAGGAACCGTGGGGGACAAGCAAGGGAAAGCTAAGATGGAAAAGGAGCCGCGTGCCGAAAGAAGGAACGTCTGACGGCCAAGGAGGACTTCCTGACAAAAGAAGGAAAGCGAAGACAGCTTCACCGGGCAGGTCCCTAGCTTAAGGAGGCGCTGTATGTTTCCCCGAGAACATTTTTCGACTAAAGCATGACACCGGAAGGGGGGCGGGGGGGGGGGGAAGGGACGGCAAAAATCCCACTACGTGGAAAGGGGGGGGTCGAAACTTAACCGGGATGCTCGAAAAAAAAGGACTTCGGGAAAACGCGTCCATGGGTGAAGCGGAAAGTCATCCATCGGAGGGGGGGGAATCAGAGGGCGAAGGCTCGCGAGGGGATCATAATACTCTGCACAGAAAACCGGAAGAAAGGAGGGAGTCTCCAGGAGGCTAATCCCAAGATTCGGGAAAAGCCCAGAGAAAAGCACCTAACGTTCAAGTTAGAACCTCTCACAGGTACGGAAATGGGCGGGGGGGGAGGCCAGTACAAATCGAGGATGCCACCACGGAGGAAGCGGACTGATGAAGCGAACTAAAAAGCAAAGAGAAACGGGACCGAGGATGTCGCATCTCTCGAAAAACACAACAAGCGAGAGAGGTCGATAGATCTGCTTGAACGGGAGGATAAGGTCTTGAGGGGGGTACTGAGAAAGGAAATGATTATAACTCGCCGCTTGCCTGAAAGTGGTCATAGTACGACCACCGCCCTTATAAGAGTGGGCGGAGAAAGGAGGGTGAGACAGGCAGAGGGGGAGACGGGGAGCATGGAAAGATAAAGAAACTCTGGAAACTGGTGGAAAAAAAAATCCTACCTTCCTTGTCATTAGGAAAGAGGAACGGATTCTATAGAAATCTTCGCAAGAGAGTTCAAATGTGGAGCGTCCGCGAAAGTTCACAGGAGGGGCTGGACATAAGCAATGTTGTTGCTAAGGAGGGCCAGATGTCGAAACCGGGGACATTCACGTCGGGGGGGGGATATAAAATGGGGGCGCCCCCCGCTGTGCGGCCTCGGAGAATTTATAGAAAAGAAAAGAAGGGTTCAAAACAATCGGAGGTTAAAGAGATTTATCAAGCTCTATATGCCGATTTCACTGGGAGAATTTAACATGGGACGATCCGGGAATGGGGAGGGGCGTAAGGGACTATGTCGTCTTCGCACGGATAGGGGATCGCCTCGTACGTCAAAAAACTAGGGAACGGGTTCGTGGAAAAAGGGCTGATTTCATTGTCAATGAAGAGGGTGAATGTCCCAATGATGGTGAAGGATCCTTCTTGACGAACAGAACAGGAGAGCACTGAAGAATGGGTGGACTGCAAAGGCCTCCCTCGGAGAGGGGGTTGGTTAAAAAGAAGGGGGAAGGGATGGGCGACGCCTAATAGAAAAACGGCGCTCGGGAACAGTTACTGCTATACGCAGAAAAGAGGATCGCGGATCTGGGGACAAGGGAAAACCACACATAGGGGGAAGGAAGAAGGGTTGAGGGGGGGGGCAAACGCGATGCAATCAAGATTGAGGGAAGGACTCCGTCACCCGGCTTCCAGTAGGACTTGCCCGGTAGAACGAGTATCAACCTCCTTTTCGAGAGGGTCACTGGGTAATTTAGATGCTTAACGCGGGATTTATAAGGAAAACTTCTCCTCAGACCATAGACGGGGGACATGAACGATTCGATCGTGGAATGGAAAGAGAGGGTCGTATCGAAAGGACTCGAAATTCTGAAGGTTAACCGGGGGATGTCTGGAAGCGCGGTCAGAAGAAAGAGGAAGGAGCAGGAATGGGAGGGGTTCGGAGACAGGGCCGCCGCCCAAAACTAATCTCCGCTAGGAGGGCTGGAACTACGGGGTAAAAATGGGCAGGTCCAGATACAACTCTCCAGCAAAGAAAAAAATGGACTCTTGAGGGGTCGGCCAAGAAGGCTCATGGGGATGGGGGAGACACACGGATTAATTCTAAAAGAGATGAAGAATTGGGGGATTAGCAAGCGAGGAGCATCCGGAACCATCTTGCCACACATGATGGAAAAGGGAAAAAAGGGTCGCTCATAAATTTCAGCGAAAATGCCAAATCCCGGAAGGGATCTGGCACAAGCAGCGGAGGTATTGTAGGCGGGACGGGGGGGGAAGGAAGCAAGAAAACATCAAAAGTGGATGCCCCTTGTTGGTCAAAAAAAAAAAGGGAGGGGATCAAACTTTTCCATGCTGGGCGCTCAAGGGAGAAAGGGGATATGACAGACCGTCACCTTTCAGGTCGGCAGCGACAAGGAGAGTTTGAGATCGAGGCATGCACAGGGCAAAAGGGTAGTATGTTTGACTATCAAGTTGCTACTTAGGAGGCTGGGAGGCCTTCTTGGATGTAAACTTTTAGTAAGCGACAGAAGGTGGCGAGTAGATTTGGGAACTCCGTCGGGCATCTAAGCAAGAAAGGCAACGAAAACAGTGCGGAAGGAGAAGCGGAGGGGGGTCTCCTCCAGAGCTCTAGGAAGGGAAAAAGAAGAAAGGGCAGTCTTCGCGCCGATCTCGGTGAAACAGGGAATCTCTCCGCACCTTG
>Ga0179593_1292600_pt1 | contig 11998 bp, 5 predicted proteins | sample CZODoug2_1_08_16_FD_185931 | JGI IMG/M metagenome (GOLD analysis project Ga0179593, IMG submission 185931) | Vadose zone soil fungal communities from Angelo Coast Range Reserve, California, USA - CZODoug2_1_08_16fungal (PacBio error correction) | ecosystem: Environmental > Terrestrial > Soil >...
TAAGTACGAGTCTATCTTACGTGGGGGCGTCAAAAGACCGCTGAAGGAACTTCAAAAACTTTAATATGGGGTTGGTTAGAACGAGCGGTCAAGTATGGTATTTCGAGTATGCAAATGAACGAGAAAGTCCAGGGTTCTATTAAGGGTCCCAGGCATTGAAAAAAGGGGTAAAAACGCCCTGCTCGTGGCGAGGGTACCAGTCTCACGACCGACAGGGTACGATTCTAGTAACGTGATTAACCGAACCGAGCGGGCAAGGGGACCGGAGTCGGATTGAAAAACGGCTGCAAATGGGCGGATCAGCGCAAGCGTACATCACGGGGTGCATGAAAGAGTGATTCGGAAACTTGGAAGTTGACTTAGAACAGATAGAATCAGATTGCCATTCGGGCGGTCTTCCTCGTGGGAGGCGCGGTGAGACTTTCAAACCATGTTTAGGAGAAAAACGAGGTGAAATGAGCGGAAAATGAAAAACCGGCGCATAGATTTCAGGACTTCAAGAGTAGATCTAATCGTCAGAATCGGGGAGTCTATGGAAGACCCGGGGCTAAATTACCGGAGAGAATGACGAGCGAGTTGGTACCGGAGGAACGGCATGAAAAATCGCTAGCAGGATGTATCTCATCGCCTCGCCCCGAAATGTTTTTTGAACGCCATATGAGGAGGAAAATCGGGAGGAAGGGGAGGGACATGGGGTTCACTGACAAGTGATATGGAGCACGAAGAGGCCTAAAAGCGCATTGATTTATTCGGGGGGCTCACTAAACCTGAGGGGAAGAGCAAGGAAAAACTGAACACTGCACTAGGAAAGACTAGCTGGGAGTAGAAACTTTTCTACGATATTGCTCTCTTAGGAGGACCTTAATGATAGAGACGGCGGCCAATACTAATGGTTAGCAGAAAGTAAACGGAAACTATTCAGGGGAGGGGGAAGGGGGGGGGGGGAGGGCTCACGATAAGGAAAGTTTACTGGCCGGCTAATGCTCCCGCGGGCGTTCAACTGGCGTCGACTAAGGCGAGTAAATCGGAGAATTCCGGTGGGGAACAGAGAATCCAAAACAAGAGCCCGGATTGGTGATAGGGGGAGCGAGAGAAACAGAACGGGTAAGGAAGGATATCTCTCCTCTAAAAAGGAAGGGCAGAAGGGTTTAGGTTATTTCTCTGCTTAGAAGGTTCCGGGAACACGCATGAAAATCCTACGGGGTTGTGAAACTAATATACCCTTCGATAGGGAAAGACCAAGTCAGGAGTCCTTTTCTAAATACGGGAAAGAGAGAAAATAAGGAGGACTCTTTCACGGGAAAGTCTGTTAACTATAGAGAATATCGAGACAGAAAAAAAGGGGTTCTAATAAGATAAAGAGGCTCAACGAAGAACTAAAAAATCAGGTAGGAGGGGAACAGATAGAATGACTTAAAAATTAAGTCTGATAGGAGAAGGATGCGGTCTAACTAATTTACCAAGAAGAAGAACAGGCGACGACTCCCCGCCTGGGGCCTCTGGCCTCGAAGAGAAATAGGGGGGTAATAATTTAACTTTGTGAAAACCCTACGCATTAAAAAAGAAATAGAAGACAGTCATGGAAAGAGTTCATCACCATCATTAGTGGTCCTCATCTCTCGTAGTCTACAGAGAAATTATAAGAGGAGTTCCATGGCCGCCGGCGGTTCGTAGATCTGAGAGTCCTAAAGAAACCTTCGACGATGAGCAGTTGGGGAGTCGAATTGCACACATATCGGGATTTACGATGAAAGGAGATCCAGAGAAGAAAGCACGAATAAGAAGGAAGTCAAGCCCGGGATAAAAATCTCCGAGAAGCCGGGAAAGAGAATTCCTAAAAGGTGTGCAAAGCAACGGAGTGTCCTCCTTACCTAAAAGGTCCTTTGACTACGAATCAGGAGGGCAGTTGGAAAATTCCTCTTCAAAATGTATTGTCAGAAGAGGAATCATCGACTCTTAGGCGGCAGTATCTTAAGTCAACTCGGCGGCGAACTGAGGCTCGTTGTGCAAAAGGGCGGAGGAAATGACGCATTGGAAAGACTGCGGCCTCCGGTGATCTCACACCCATTAATGCAGGCGTCTGTATTACACAAAAGCACGAAGATTAACGGGGTGATAATATCAGCAGAAGCGGGAACGGAACACCGGAAGCTCGAAAAACAAATAGATGCCTTTATCCTACCAAATCCTAAACCCGGTCGAAGGGGAAAGGAAAAAGCACATTCGTACGTCGTATCACTACGATGGTTGGGTAGCGAGGTCTGTGAGAAGGACCAAACTGGACTCTATTTGGATGATTCCCCTTCTCGAAAGGGGGGAGGGGGCTTTCCCTGGGGTGGCGGGTAAATTGGGGGAGTAAAGTTGAACGATGCTAAGGCGAATCACCTGCAGCAGCAAAAAGAAGCAAGGTCAGTCAGTAGATTGGGGGGGGTGAGAACTTTAGTCTCCAGATCGAGCCGGGAGGGTGGATACGACGAAGATAAAAAGGCTAGAATTTGAGGGAAAGGAGAGAAGGGCTCAGGGCGCATCGGCGAGATCGGGCAGGATAGAAAAAGTTGAGCAGACGAAAAAGCCGGTCCTCGAGGCAAGAGGAGAAAGAGCCGGAGGATCGAAACATGGCTGAGGACGGACGTAGAGATTCGGTCGGCATTAGCTGATCCAAGGAGGGATATTCGTCAAGAGGAGGCGATCACTAGTGGATGGCAGGAAGAGTAAGAGACTAGTCATTTCGTGGCGCGAACGTCGTGAAGACGCGAACCTGGTCCAACGATGGCGAGAATAACTAAGTCGGTTTGCACAGCGGAAAGGAACAATGCGACTAGATTCATACCGAGAGAAAGAACAGAAGCTCAATCATAATCTTTGTGCGGGAGGAAAGGAAATCAATTGGTATCTCGACGAGAGGAAACTCGAAGGGAGTTACTGGGGAGGTAATCGCTTGCTCATACAAGACACAACTTTTTGAATAAATGGAATAGTAATTACGAAAAAAAAGGACTGGGGTGAAAGGGTATTCTGGGTTGGGAAGAAACTAGTAATGAGAGGCGGGGAGGAGTCACTGTTTTCCGCAGGTAAGACTAATATGCACATTGAATGAGGGTTAGGAGGGCGGTGGTCGGTAGAAAAAAACACTTGAGAAGGAGGGAAATCAGAGACTATACTTTGGGAAAAAGGAAGAGGAGAGTCCCAGTCCCCTGGAACGTCCAAAGACATTCTTTCAGTTCGAAAGGAGGATTACAAGGGAAGGGGGGGAGAGGGGGAAGGAACTCTCAGTGGGAAAATGAAACGTTTTGAACTCCAAAAAAAAAAAAGAGGAAAACGAAAAGAGCGAGATGAACTAAAGAAAGAGGAAGTTTAGCCCTTGAAAAACAGAGTAGGAGCCTCAATAGTTAAGCGAGGGAAGAAAGGGGAAAAGTCTGAGGGGGGAAGTAGAAATGGGCGCGCGCCTGCTGGAAACCTCTAGAAGAGAGGAGGTCCGCCCGCAGAAGCAAGGTAGTTTGCAGACGCAACGACTAAGGGGAAAAGAACGTGAGGAAGGAAACTTGGACTTCCGAACCGCGACTCGGCCAAACTAAAGAGCAGACGAGAGATTAAACCATAAGTACCGTGAAAAAAGGAGAATGGTAAAGCGATTAGAAGGGAAAAAACTCGCGGACTTAAGGACTGAGAGCAACAAAAGGACGTACGACGGAGACTGTTCGGGAGTCGAATACAGGGGGGGAGATTTAGGCTATCATGGACTCTTCTCTGTCGGAGGGGAGGGAACCCTCGAAACGAGACGGCGGAGTGTCAGAAAGAAGGAGACGCGCTTTCTCGGAGGACGCTACTTTTAAAAACCACTGACAAAGACATAAGGGTCGCCAAGAGAGAAAACGATTTAAAAGGGGCCGAAGGGTTAACCTACAAAATGCAAGAGAATTGCGACCTAGAAGTAACAGCCCGGCCTAGGGGATCAGCCAGTAAAAAGTGCCAATGACCACAAGGAAATCGAACCATAAAAGGAAAAAGCTCAAGTGGTTGAAGGAAGAGCGTGTCTAGGAGAATCAAAATCTCCGAGGTCATGCGCGAAAGAACGTGTTCGGCTAAGGACATCAATAAAGGGGAACTAAGGAATGGGGGGGGGAGAATCTGCCTAGAAAAGGGGAAGAGATCTGGGTTAACAGGGACAAAACAACCCACTCCACCTGAGAGAGTAGAACCACAACTACTTAAGGGGAAATTACTCACACGTGCACATAAGAAAAGCCAACATGCAAGGAGGAAGATACATTGACGGGCTTTCGCGTTTGAGGCGGACATGTTCGAAAAAGCACGTAAAAAAGGAGGGTTATAAGGGCCGAAAACCAAATGCAACCTCAATTAGAATAATTTCAATCAGGGAGAGCTCAGGGGGAGGAAGACTCCAGGAGAAGATCACCCTAGTCTTGTGCGAACGGACGGTCGAAAGAAAAACGTGTGGAAATTAACAGCGGGGAAAATTCTCATTGGGGGAAACTTCCGAGATGAAGTCATAGGGGAAAGGCGTTAGCTTGGGGGTGCCCAAACTGCCAGGACGCGTAAGGCGAAGATAGGGTGGGAATACAGAAGGCTGAAGGTCAAGGGGGAAGGTTGTACGGCGGAAAATCCGGGGACGATGCAAGGGTGACGACAATGGTAAAGACGGAAGACGTGAGACGCCCTCCACAAAAACAAAACCGCGTGAAAAGGGGATCATGAAAAACTAGCTATTAAGATTAAGGACGTAGCTGTACATTCGAGGAAATTCATGCCGAAGATCGTACGTCGTGGAACAAGGACTGGACAGTTTGGTCGGGGGGAAAAAGAAAAGAGACCACAAAGGCCAAGGAATGCCCGGAGAAGAGGAATGTCGTGTTCCGTCGCTACGAAAGGGAAAATTAAATGGAAGCTGAGGAACGGCGGCTCGGAGGGATTCAGTTGTAGAAAGAATGCAGCGTCAATGTGCAGGGGGGGGGGAAGGAATAAGAAACGGCGCAAAAACGGGTCTCCTGAGGGAGAGGAGGGGGGGGAACGATCTTATATCGAGGAGGGACAGCAGGATGGAGCTTTTCCTGGAGAAGGAGGACGGAGGTCGGACGACGGACTCTTTGCTCTTACGGAGAGCGAAAAAGGGGGGACTGTGCAGCGCGCGAGAGCCCGGAGGGGGGTCAAAAAAAATGGAGAAGAATCGCGGGGCCCTTGACAGGGGTATGAGTAGCGTTCTAGGTATCAACTCGGGTACGGGGGTAAAATCGCTGGAGAGATTGTTTCAATGATGGAGAAACGTTAGAAAAAGACTGCGGCAGGCGGCTCAAGGCGACACTGCCGTTTATCGAAGAGCGGTGGGGCCCAGAAGGGAAAAATGTAGAAGAAATGAATGAAACGGATTCGTCGCCTAACGGGGGGGGGCTAAATTACGAGGAACGGTCAAAATGCAGTGAATCATTCTCCCGAGAGTCCCGGGGGGGGGGGGGGGGGGGATTTGCTAGAAAACATAAGAAAGGACTTTCTAAGGAGGGGCACTGGCGGTCGTCAAGAATTATGAGAGTCAGGCTAAATCGCGGGTGGTGGAAATCAGGCAATATTCATAAACGAAGGAAAATCTTGGGATTATGAGCTAAGAAAGCCACAAAAGGAGGGCAGAGATCATCTCCAAAAGCCGGACCTCGAGTGGGGGTGAGGATTCTCTCGGGGATGTCCACAGAAGAGCATATTACTCACAAATTCGAAGGAACGGGGAAAAGATCTAAAGAAAGGGAGAGCGTCGCTCCCTTCAGAAGGTGCGTAATCTGGAAGAGTAAGGCAAGCGTAAGCGACAGCGGCGAACCTCCAGGGAGCAAGACGAAGAAATGAATCAAAGTTCGAATAAAAGAAAAATCGACGCAAAATGATTCTCTCCATCAGGCAGTGGGAGTGCACAGTCCTTGCGTCATGAGCGGGATCGGGAGACAGTCTTCGGAACGAATGAACCAAGAGCGACAAAGCAGAAAATCGTATCTCCCGGGACGGGGTAGTCGGGAACTGGGAAAAAGATTAATCGATCAGGAATACTGTTCTTAGGACTCGGGGTGAACATAGGTCTTCTCTGAGCGAAGCAGAAACGAAATCATAAAGGGCAGCGAAGCAGAGTACGCCTCGAGTAGTCTCAGAAGACAAACGACAGTGAGCAAAACGGACTTGCAGCTTTGTAGAGGAGACGCAGAGACAGTCGTCGAATTCTCCGGGTGGATTGCTAAATGGAAAGGGAGCTCGATGACGAAAAGAACCTTATAAGCTAGAAATCGCTAAAAGGAAGAAGGCCGGAACAAGGGAACATCTTATTCTCCTTTAGACGGAAAAAAAGCCTGCCGAGAAAGTGAAAGGGCCCGTGCACGCGGACGTCCCTGGGAAAGCAGGTCACAAAGAACGGTCTGCAAGTGAAAACGGGAAAAAATCGTCGGCGGGAGAAAACGGCTCAAATCATCTAGGCGGGGCGGGAGTATCGGTTACCGAGTCAATAAGGCAGGCGGCGCCAATTCGGCGTAAGGGGAACCTGTCTAGAATTCTCGGGGGTGAACCAGACTAGACGGGACCGAAAATCTGAACGAATGAAAATATTCCTGTGGGAACCAAGCATCTAGGGGCGAAAAAATGCCCTCCTTGCAAGACTCGTAAGAAAAAAAAAAACTATAGATACTGAATGTATCAAGAAAATCGGCTGCCCAAAATGGCAAAAGGGGAACGCGTCACCTATTCTGAAAGGAGACACCCAAAAACCCCCAACCCCCAAAAAAACCAACCCCCCCCAACCCAAAAAACCCCACACAACAGCCCACAAAACCAAAAAACGAAAAAACCACAAAAAGCACACCCAACAAACCCCCACCACCCAAAAAAAAAACACCACCCCAAGAAAAAACAACACAAGGGGGGGGGGGGGGGGGGGGGGGGGGGGGGGGGGTGGTGGGGGGGGTCCGAGACAATTTGTCGTAATAGTTGGGACTACAGGCCCCAACCTGAAGGAGCGAAAGTTTTCTGGTTGCGGGTCACGACCTTAGGGAGGTAAAAAGGTGGTAGAGATCTGGGAGTGAGATTAGTAAAAACAGCATCCCATTCCTCAGGCCCTTCCCCGGAAAAGGTTCGCTGCTCTGTGATAACACTTTATATAAGAGGCGACGAGCGTACTGAGAAATCGGTCAACGAAGTGAACCTATATCACCCTAGGAGTTCTAGAGGAAACAGCGAGCGAAATCCCTTCTACACCGAACCAAGTGAGTGAGAGAAATATCCTCTCTTCCGATCGAAAATACTCGCGGAACGATGCGTCTAAGTCGGATCTTAGCAGCGGCTGAAGGTGAGAAAGAACTGGGCATTAAAGTGCGGAGAGCAAGCAGGTAAGGAGAGAGCAAAAGGGGCTCTCTGCTAGAGGCTCTCACGTGTCCGGAGCAGTCGTTCTAACGTAACACGATCTGCGTATAAAGAAAGATTGGAGGGGTTGACCGCAGAAAGGAAAATCGATCGGCGTGAAAAAGAGCAAGGCGCCTGATCTGATAGAAATGAAAATATATAGACAGACTACACAGACGGCGGCTACGCTTGCTCGAGGAGAAGTCCGCCGACGCTAACGGAAATCCAATATCGGCGCTGACCAGGCCGGGGGGTTGAACAGGGGATTGAGGGTGGCCTAAATCTCGTAAGGAGAGCGGCAAGGGACGAGTGCTCGTCTAAGGGGGATTACTTGGCCCGAGCGGCAAAGGTATCGGGAGGGAGGGGAGGCAGAAAAGGAAAAAAAAAAGTGCACGAGGCTTTGGAATAGCGGCTTGGAAGCAGAGAGAGAGCCCTCGCAATTTCCTGAAGACATAAAGAGGGAATTTAAACTTCGATTTAACAAAGTTGAGGGTACGAATACGACTAGTAGGGGGGAAAAGACAATTTTGCTTAAACTATATTGTGAACAGTTACAAAAACAACTGAAGGAAAGAGGAAAGAGGGAAAATTTGGAAAAGTAAAAAAGGTGGGGACTAGTTGACACGGCGTACGGGGAAAAAGTAAAAAGTAAATTCTAAGAAAGGGGAAGTCAATTGCTTAGGGAAAGAGCCTTCCAAAACATGAAAGTAAGTCCAAAAAAAGGGTAAGGTGGGGAAAGAAACCGAAATTTCTCAGGAAAGAGAGGCGGCCTCAATGAACACGACGACAAGCTGGTACGGGAAGGAGGACAATAACGAAAGGAAAATAGTCATTAAAGCACCGGGATCAAACCGTTCGAGTCAGGCGGGGGGGAAAAAACATAAAGAAGAGCCCTCTGTACTTCGCACGCATAGGTCCGCGATACCGTGAGAGTTACTGCTAAAAGATCAGCTCATCTTATGGGTAGGGTCTGCTACATATAGAATAGAGCCAGGTAAGAGAGGAAGTCTCGTGCTCGAAAGAAATCGTTCTAAAAGGGAATCAGGCGGACACACGCAGAGAAAAGAGCCCGCTCCGCAAGGGTGAGAGAGCACAGGAAATAGAGGCGAGACGTCCCACACAGTCCCTTCAGAGAAATTAGTGAAGATGATAAATCTAATCTAGAGATCAGCAGAAGAGGGGACAGCCGACTCAAGGCGCAAATTCGCGGCGGATTAGACGGGGACTCACAGACGTTGGTAGAAACTGTAGGAGAAAAAAACCACTTGACACCTGGGGACAAGCAGAGTGACTCGTTTACCAAACATCTCGCGCGCGAGTAGAAAACATAAGTAGATGAAAACCGGGAGCACTAATCCGACGGACTTCTTGGCAAAGGTTATGCTGACAATGGGGCGAGCCGGGGCAAGCGATTTTTCGAAGGTACAAACCGCCGCCTCCTTTTCAAAGAATGGGGACGCAAAATCCCACGTACCATAAGTTTGGGGCGGCTTTCGAAACGAAAAAAATAGATTTACAACGACTTCGGTGAAAGTTAAAAACTTCCCAGGAAAAAGGGGGGGTGTGCCTCTGCTGGGTCAGGATAAAGGAAGTCCTCGAGCATTTTGGTAGCTTCACGGACGTATAGAAGATGACGGGTTGTGTAATACTCCTACAAGATCTGGATGTGCGTGCGTCTTCCTGACAGCTCAGGCTTGGCGATGCATTGCGGATCATTAATTTAAATACTTTTGGGGAGAAAATTCTCTTGGTCTTTGATAAGATCAATCAGCCGGAAAGGTGGCTTTATCTGACATACTTCCTAAAAATCCTTGCAAGGAAAATTGTAGAGGGAGAAATTTCGGTCAATGCCTCCTCGTTAAGCGTAACTCAGAGAGACTCCTTACTGGGTCCGAGAAAGTACATCGATTGGCCCTTCGGATGACTGACGTCTGAAACGGGCTGGGGGGGATCAGAATGATACCATGTTCGAGAGTGATGGGCTACACAACATAAACCGATTCGAGGCGCTTGGTATACTTAACGTCTAGACGAAGGAACTGAAGCGGTTCTTCTGCAGATGAAAAATCTTCTAGGTACGGAACGGATAAATTCTAGGGACCCTAAGGACCCTGCCGGGTCTTCTAGATATTTATATATCGCGATCCTAGCAACTTTGTTTGCACGAACGGAAAGTCTTAACAGGTCAAATCGGCTGGGACCTGTTCGCAAGTTCAGGACTCCGGTGACTATAATCCAACTGGGAGACTGATGGGTTCATGAGGTGCGCGAAAGCCGGGATAACGAAACTTGAAAAAAAAATTCTCCCTTTCGGAAAGGCGACTTTAAGAGGGTTCGCAAACAGATTGAGAGTATTCGACCTGATGAGACGCGTGCGTGCGCATGACGAAGGGCTGCCGCCAACTGGACGATTAAGAGCGGCCGATCTACAGAGTCGGCAACAGAAATCTTGTAGTCTCAATCGTTCTCGAGTGAAGAGGAAACAACAGTCGCAATTGCGGGGAGTCGCTCAGACCGGCCAGCAGAGGCAAAAAAAATAGTGAGGTGGATAGAGACCCTGAAAGAAATTAACAAAAGAGGAGAAAGCCGCAGGTGCTATGAGTGTATTTCTTCTGCTATCCAAGGTGACTCTAAAGAGCATTCGATCAGCCGTGCACACTCATATCAAGACGGGATTTGCCGGGGACCACAGACGGTTCTGGAGCGGGCCGAAACCAACTGGCGGTCTTTACCATCTTCATGAGGCGATGCGGAAAAAGACGACACCTTCCGAGTCATCATGAAAGAAGAATATGCTCGCTCTGGCGCGACAGCTTCCGTGGAGTGCTCAGCGACGTTCGGTCTTCTGTAGTAGCGGCTTCGAGCATAGGCAAGCGCTCAGGCAGACTGGCGGCAAATCGGGGCTCCTGAGAACGCAAGGGCAAAGGAAGCGAGAAATTCGTTCGGGGAAAACCAGGTTGGAAGAGCGAGATCACGAAATCGATATACAGCGACCTCATTTCCGACCTCTCTCAATACTCCGAGACTTCAAATTCTTAAAACGCAACTCACGGGAAACAGGTAGCTATCGCGAGTCGGGGGAGTGACTGCCGGGGGGTACTATTTTCAACCGAGCTAGACTGGGCGCGTAAAAGGTCGGACTCGACAGCAATCGAACAGGCCTACTTCGTAATTCACTGCAAGCATGGTCTGTCTATAATGAAAGAAAGTCAGCCGAGAAGTGCAAACTACCAAGCCGGGTCCGTGCGGACGAAAAAGTGCCGGGAACGTTTGGTTGCAAAACCGGTATAAAGGCAAGGCCCTGTCGGCATACGGCATCAAAGCACACTCGTACGGACGGGTGATGATAACGATGCAAAGGGGAGCAGGGCCAAGTCTTCGGGAGGAAGGGGGGGCTTTACCTGCGGGAGAAAGCCTTCAGTACCGCCGACGATACAAGCACCCATTAAAAAGGTGATCAGTATACAGCGATACGTGTGTAAAGTCATTACGATTAACGTCAACCATTCATTGCTCTATCGGACTAATTACAAGGTCGGCTTACAACCCCCACTTGGAACTGATAACTTTCACAAGGATACTTCGGTCAAACTGATGGTTTCGCAATTTTAAGGGGACAACAGGCAACAATGGAAGTAGATCCTTTTAGTTTCCAAGAAATTAGCCTTTTGAGGGCTTGCCCCTGGGGGGGGGGCGGGTCATAAATCGATTGGGTAGCGGTTCGACCACATGATCGGCAAAAACCAGGGAGAGGAAGCTTCCATTTTTCTGGCTTTGAGTGAACGGTGAGCTGGAATCTCTTCGGACGAGGGGGTCGGTGCAAAAAACAGGAGGTTTTTCACATAGTACCGTAAAGCGAGAGGGAAGAAACCGCGGGATAAGACGAAGTTCTACAAAGTTCGGGGGCGGCGAGTGCTCTAGTCAAAAAAGATTCAAAGAGCCGGGCAAGCAGACTATGCGGCTGATCAAAAACGTAATCGGAAGATAGGGTCGGAATGCGGCGGGACGCTGAAAGAGGGGGGGGCAATCTTCCTCTATAAAGCAAGCCGTTCATGGGAAGGTTTCTTCGGGGGGGGTGGGGTGTGGGGGATGGGAAGATTGTTCTCTGGGGTTCCGCTACGGGAAGAGAGCAGAGTTGGAAAAAGATACACGAAGCGCGCAAAAGACTCTTTTCGGTTTGGCACGCCTGTCCCCTCTATCGGCGGTGACTCTAGGATAAAATCTGCTTATCTGCTGCATTCATTAACGAGGAATGGTCCCTACTAACTACGCAAAGGCGACGTCCTGTAAAGGGGCATGAGTCTCTAACACTTCGAACTGTTTTGTGCATAGACGTCTCTGGACAAGGCAGTCCTTGGCACTTTATGGGGGGCCAGACTCGGTTTCGACTGGGACAGGGACAATTTTTCTCATCGCAAGTGAAGGCAGGGGGAAGTAAATGCTGCGTGCCGGTTGGGCAAACAAATGCGCTGCTGGCGGACCTGGGAAAAGAGGTAAAGCGGGGGAGGAGCCTCAGCATTAAACGACGTCCTCCCTTCGAATGCTTTTTTCGCGGGATGAAAATTTGAGTGGCGACTACGAACAGTAAAAAGCGTCCTTGAGTGAAAGGATATTT
>Ga0179593_1318703_pt1 | contig 11998 bp, 11 predicted proteins | sample CZODoug2_1_08_16_FD_185931 | JGI IMG/M metagenome (GOLD analysis project Ga0179593, IMG submission 185931) | Vadose zone soil fungal communities from Angelo Coast Range Reserve, California, USA - CZODoug2_1_08_16fungal (PacBio error correction) | ecosystem: Environmental > Terrestrial > Soil >...
TGTGAGTTTTTGCAAGTTGCGAACCACCGGTACAAGCCGAGAGCTAAGGATAGGTTTTAAAACGCCCTAGGGAAAGGAGAGCCAGAAAAGCGAGGGAACTAGCAACGGTTGGGGTGGGGTGGTGCTGGCTATACAATTGATACCAACGAGAGAAGGACAGCCTAGACTAGAGAGAAAAGGGGAAGGGGCCAACAAAGCAAAGGGGTGCATTGGCTTGAACCAAATAAATTAGGGTGAAGAAGAACTGGACAAAGGGAAAGCACTCTTTCGAAGAAGCTGTGGAAGGATACGGTAAAACGAAGATGAGGGGGTGGCATGAAGAAAATCGGGGGTAAGGGAGTTTTAGGACAGGATAGAGGGGCAAAGGAAGGGGACCTTGGAGGGTGGGCAAAAGAATCCTTTGACGAAAAAAAAAAGAGGAACAACCCACTAGGCTCAACAAAATAGGCCACCAAAAAAAAAAAACAATTATGAAAAAGAAGGACAGACAAGGGAGAAACGTAGGGTGTTCTAAAAGACTAAAACGCCGGAAGGGGGGCCGAGACAAAGACAGGGTAAACCTGCGAGCAGGTGGACTGTAAGCAATTGAAAAAAGGAGGGCGCACTGGTTTATCCGGGCCAATGGGAGGGGTAAAAACGGGGGATTGTCGAGGAGTTAAATCAATAGCCGAGAGAGGAACGGCAAGGGTCTCGAGGACGGGGCACATTTAGGAATTGGGCAACATGAAGGACAAAATGTAAGAAGGGGCAAGGGGACAGTTGAAACGTTCGGAAAAAAGAGAGAGGGGATGGTGCAAAGTTTTGAACGGGTAGTCACTCTATCCGGCACATTATTCAGCAATATCATCGTCGTCGTTTGCGGGAACATAGCTCCTCTCCAAGATAAGCGGTAATGGCCTGGGAAAACTAAGAAACAGAAAAATGAAGAAAATAAGAGCAGAAACAGATCCGTACAAGCAAAGGGGGAGGGGGCCAGCTCGTGCCATGAACCAGAACCTGTTGGGGCTGGATCAATAAGAAACATATATTTAAATTTAAAAGAAAAATAAAAGTGGAAAGAAAAAGGAAGTCATACTAGGGACAATCCCTTTTTAGAAGGTTACCAAACACAAATGTGGTCTTCACCAGCTCAACCATTGGCTGACAGACCTGGAGCAAACTAGGTTCCTATCTAACGAGATGAAATAACAATCAAAAAGAGAAAAATAATAAGGCACCGAGAGAGTAAGTGACGGTTTACGAAAAACAATTAACTTTGCCCTTAAAAAATAATTTATTAGGTCCACGCCAGAACGAAAGGAGGAGGGCGAGGTCGAAGCAAAAAGAGGTTTAAAAAAGGATTACCTAGGAAACTGGGGAAACAGTAACAAAAGAAAGGTGGACAGGACGGGAAAAAAAACACAAATCATAAAGACCGGATTGTGCCCTCCTGACACGGCGGAAGAGAAGCTTTGTGACCATACACAGGAGTCCAAAGATTGGCAAAAAGGGGGATTCTGAATAACAGCGACGATAAAGTTCCATTCATGAAGCCTACTGAAAAACAAGGCAAGGGTTTGGAATGATGATCAAAAAGAATAAATTTAACCGGGAGTGAGGGAAAGACCGCCGTACCTGGGGACGACTTTGAGAATAAGTGAAATCGGAATGCTTGCCCTGAAGTGAAAAACAACAAAAAAGATTGAAACGAATACGCCATGAAAACACTTCGAAAGGGTCAAGAAAAAAAGAGGTCCAAATACGCGCCAGCAGGAAGGAGTTTCCGAAAATCGATCACTAACATCTCACACAACCCCACAAATGGTCACAAAAAAAACACCTATCGGAAAAAAGAGAGAGGGCTGGAACGAAATCGCGAAAACTCAAAAGGGAGAGGGGCCAGGGGGGGGGGGGAATATATTTTGTTGAGGACTGTTCACTAAATGGGAAGAAAGGCCGAAGCGGCAAATGGTCGTGAGTGGGCAATTTTACATCGAAAACAAACCGGGCAACGCGACTGATCAAAAAAAAAACGAAGGAGGAAATATATTGGTAAGGGGTGGGGGGGGGTCTCAAAATGCATCACGCCGAAGTGGACCCGCGCTGAGAACGAGAACCGCAAAGGTTCGTAGGAAAGTCAACCAAAACAATATTTACTAAAACTTCATGGTGGGAGTGGGGCAGACGAGGGGGAGAAAACAGAGATATGGTTTACCCTAAAAAAGAGCATGTAGGTGTTCAAGGGTGTTTGAGCTTGGGGGGAGGGTTAGAGAGAAACTGCAGGAAACCGGCGCCTGGGGCAACAGGGGAAAAACGAAGAGATAGAAAAGTGTGTGATGGGCGGTAGGTAAGGCCCCTCAGGTTTTCATGGTGTCCCTGGGGTTAAAACATCAAAGGGTCAATGCAAAACCATTGAAAACAGAAAAAAAAGGTCAAAGGGTCGTGCGGCGGGGGAACGCATAGCAAGCCTTTGATAATGAGTATGGTCTACATTCACCAACTCCACTTGAAGGAAGGGAGGAGAAAGGACAAGAAAGCGGAAGGGTGAGTAAGGAAAAATTATCTGCGAAGGACAGAAATACCGCAAAAAATGCAAAAAGGGCTGTAAGGTGGCAAAGCGTAAAATGCAGTGAATGCGGGCCATCTACCAGGATGGATTTGGGAAAAGGGGATCGCCAAACCTGAAGTTCTCGTAAAATGGTGGGAAAGAGCTGACGGAAAGAAACGGGCTAAGCTTTTTTGCAAGACAACTAACGAAAGGATTTTACAACAGAGATGTCAGGGACGCAAAGCCAAAGGAAGGAAAACTGGAGCAATCAGGAGGAGAAATGAACGAAAGCCTAAGGAACCTGAAGAGGACTGCTGTAAGGGAAAGAGAGGTAGATTGTGACTCCGGAAAAATAGGGTGGACATAGTTTCTCCATGTGATGCCCAATGGTCGGTCGGGTGGAAAGACTATTTGGCAGGGAAGGGTAAAACTTTAGAAAAAAGGGGAGGGAATAAAGTATGAAGAATTGTTATTGGCAACGGGACGCAGGAGAGATCGTTTTCAAGGGTTAAATATAGAGACTAGGATCCAGTCAAAAAGGCAACTCGTTCTTGAAACACGGGATTGACGAAGGAGGAGGGGTTCGCGGTGGCCGGTGGAGGGGAAAACGCACTTTTAAGGGGCGCGGAGAGGGGGGGACAACGACGAACGGAGGATATAGCGCGGAAAAAAACAGCTCTGACTTAGGACAAAGGGGACCTAAAAGGGGAAAAAGGTAGCAAAAAAGAGGAACCGAGAATATCCCGAAATAAACGCGACGCATGAAGGATCGACGTGGGAACCGTACTAAAGGCAATTGAACAAAGGAAATCGACCTTAGAAGAGAGAGAGCTATGAAAGGGGGGGGGGGTGGGGGACCACGCGCAAATGGAAATTTTGACAGAATCACTAAAACGTCGTAATAAAAAACAGGGAAATCGGGATTAGGCACGATAATCGACGGGAGGACCAAAAGAAGATAAGAGGTGGGAGGATGAAACACACGATCTTTCTAAATTTGATGAGGAATTGAAAAAATAGTGGTTGGGGGAGGGGGGACACGAGATGTGAAGATGTATCAAAGTAAGGGAGTTTGTCGCCGAGGGGGGTGGGTTTGTAGGGAAAAAACTGAGGGGTACGCAAAAAAGATATAATGAGAAGAAAAAAATCCACTCACAAATATGTCACAATGAATCCCGCCCATGACTTGTGCAGAAAAAAAAGATGAGAACGGGGGCGTTTCAAGAGGCTTAACAAGGGAAAAAAAAGAAACGGTTATGGGTCGGAAACTATTTAGCGAAAAGGGGCAGAAGGAGGGTCCAGGCGCGAGTGGGATGGTTGTGTATGATAAAAACCAAATCAGTCTCTTGGAGAAAGGTGAACTAAGAGCCCGAGGGGGTTTAGAAGTAGATCTCGGAGATATGTTGAGAACCATTGAAAGCAAACAGAGATATCAACAAACAAAGAAGGAGGGAAGGGGTAATATATATTGGGTATTTTCAGAAGGGCGCACACCCTATACATAACCGAGAGTCATAGATGTGTTGAGAAAAAAAAAAAAAAACTTAAGGGGAACCAGAAACTGAATTGCAAAAGACTGATGGTGTTGGGGGGGGGCGGGCGAAAGCCCCATTACCGAAAAACAAAAAGCAAAAAAAAAAAAGAAGTCGCTAATTGGTCAATCCAGACACGGTTAGATGAGGTACCCACTCTGACTGTGGAAGGAGCCTTGGGACAAAGAAACGCGTTTAAAACTAGGGGGAGGATAAGTGCAAGCGGGGAGGAGGAATTGTGGAACATTGGGGGGGGAAAAAAAATGGGAAAAGATTTTCGTGGATGGTTCTGGGAAAGAGAAACTCGGTTGCGGACAGCAATGATTGGGCATGTAACATCAGAAAAAGAAGAGGCGACAAACCTGGCTTGAGATTCTTCCAAAAAAAAATCTAGGTCGAAAGAGAAAAAAAAAAGTTTGGAAAAAAGAAAGTGAATTACATACCCAGGGCGCTAAGAAGGTCATAGAAATACGAAAATCCGGGCGCGGTGGGAAGGGAAAAAAAAACTGAAAATGCTATGGAATCGTGACTGGGGAAGAAAGATTCAACCTGAGATGGAAGCCTGGTGTATCGTGGGGAAAGGTTTAAAACTTAAGGTTGTAACGCTGCAGGAGCGAGCTATGGGGAAGCACGGGTTATATGGTACGGGAGGCAAAGACCGAGGGAATCTTAGTTTAAACAAAGTCAAAAAACTTTTGTACGAAAAGAAGGGTGCCTTTTGAGTTAGGTAAATCTGAGCGTCAGTGTGGAACGGGGAAAGGGGGAGAAGGGGGAAAAGAAGGAACGGGGAATTCGCTACATAATCGTCGTCGTGCGAAGGCGAAAGCAAAGTATAAGCGTTCAAATATACTCCAAAAAAAAAAAAAAAAATGAACAAAAACCAAAACAGACCGATCGTTCCAGAAAAAGAGGTGTTGAAAAAAAAAAAAAAGAACTCGAAAGGGAAAAAAAATGTTTGGGGATGGAGACATTCTCATATAGGGAAGGGAGAAAACGATGGGAGGGAAATAATCATTAGAAAGGTACGCACTGGGGAGAAAAAAAAAAAAAACCCCCGACTGGCGGGAAAGACGAAATTGCGACAAAGCAATGGGAGACCACTTCTGTGAAATCTACCTAATCATAACAACTTCAAACATGTCCACCCGAGACGGAGATCAGGGTCAAAAATCGAGGGGGCGTTAAGCAAGCGAAGTGTTCGAAAAGCTAAAAGTTTTTTCAAAGAAGAGGGTAGCCCTATTGGGGGGGATGTTCGGTCAACAAAGCTAAGGATGGTCGTGGGGGAATGCGAGCAAGGAGTTTCCAGAAGTGGGGGGGGTCGGGACTCACGTGTAAAAGGAAAAGCAACCGAAGGAGGACCGGGGAAAAAAGCACATCATACAACCAGAAGTTATTTCCCGCCTAAAAAGGAAAACAGTGCAAAACCAAAGAAAAGGAAAAAAGAGAATGTTTTCTTGGGGCGGGAAAATGCTTCAAACGAAAAACTAGTCCGAAAGGTAAGCTGAAATTCAAAAGCCGACGGCAGGGAAAACAGTTAAGGAGTGTGTATCTAAGAAAATAATTATCATGGTCGACGGGTGAGAAACCAAGACCGTACGACTTGTAGGAAAGAAAAGTCAATCTGGCGGCATTACGAAGGAAAAGAAAACACTTAGCAAACAGGGGAGGGAAAGAATACAGGCCCATCACCACTTAAATTGGCCAAACTGGAAAACGCAAGGCGAAGCATGAATGCACGAAAAAAGAGTCACAACAAACAAGGGATACAAAACAAAGAGACAATGGAAGAAAACAAAACAATAACGCAGAGGCATGTGACGGACGATCGAGACAAAGAAAACGGGGAGTAACCTTTTTCATCGTGGTTGAAGGACGGGGGGGAAAAAACGAAGAAGGAGGGAACGGAACTAAAGAGGAAGTGGGACGGGGAGGGGGGGGATGTCGCTAAAAACAACTTTAAAAAAACAACTGTATATCAAAAACAACACCTGGGAGAGGAAAATATAAGAAAGGGGGTAAAGTTTTGTTTTTGGGAGCGCGTGCAACTGAAAAACATGAAAAAAACCGACGCTGAGAAAAATGGCAAGTTCTTCGTAGGAAGTCCTCCAAAAAAAGTGAACAGCGAGAAAAAAATCCCAAGAAACGTCCGGCCAGCGAGGGGGAAGCCGCTGAAAAAGTCGCGAGTGTAGGGAGGTCTTCAATTGGGGTGTGAGCGTGAGATCGGAGCGGCACGGAACGGACAAAAACGCGCGCGTGATGACGAAGAGATCGAAAAACCTGTTAAAGAATTCGGTAAAGCCACGGGTTCATCCTTTGGACTTTCATTAAAAACGGAAGGGACAAAAAAAGGGAAGAAAATTGGTCAGGAAGAAAAAAGGAGGCCTCATTTCTTCGGGCGTGCCAAGAAAAAAAATGCAGAACTGAGAGTCTTGTTTATCTAACACCATAAATTTTGGTTCGGAGAGCGTCGATTAAATATCGGACATTGGAAAGTCTAATGGAGCCTTCGGTAAGGAAGAATGATGAGGAAAGGAAAAGAGGGGAGGTCCTGTTATGGGGGGGGGTCAAAATCGGAAGACTAACTGGCCTCACATCCGGGTGTAGGGGGTGGGGCTTTCAAAGGAGGAAGAATCAAGAGTCAGTGGTAACTCCAGAGGGACAACGACAGTTACTGAAAAGAGTTTTTCTTCAAGGGAAACGGCAATATTTTCCTAGATGGTCAGTGACTCAAAAAAGCCCCAGAGGAAGAAACTGGAAGCATCCGGGAAGCAGTACTGAAACATTTTTTTCTGCGAACTAGAAGAAGGGGGGGAAAAGGAAAAGCTGGGACCGTCTTGGAAGGAAAGCGTTGAATATTTGTAAATAAAAAAAGCGGCAAAGGGCTTGCTCCAGGGCCGTACCGCATGGTAGAAGAGGTGAAGCCAAGCTTTGTGGTTGGGAAAAAGGGACCCCCATTTGATTCCTCATTAGCGAAGGAGTGGGGTAGGCAAAGGGGGGGGGGGTGGAAAAGAATGGAGAGGCATCTTTTGAAACATAGGAGCTAAGGTTTATCCAAAAAAAAACAGTCGAGGGAGGGGGAAATTACGGGGTGCTGGAACCAACAATGAGGTGGCCCTTGAGGGGGGGGGAAGGGTAGAGAAACGATAGGGAGAGGGAAAAGAGAGGAGGCAGAAAAAAAGGACCGAAGAGGGGAGCGCTGAAGACACTGTGCCAGTCAAACGCAATAAACCAGTGGAAAACGCACCAGACTGAAAGGGGACCGAACGAAAAAGGGAAAAAGGGGCGTCGAGGAAGATCGGTGAAACAGAAGAAGCCCTAAGGAATGGAACCGTCATGAACCGCGACCAACTTTAAGAAAAAGAAATCGCCAAAAGAGTGGCAACAAGAAGCAGAAAGCAGTCAAAAAAAAAGTTGCAAAGTCCCCATGACCTCATCAGAGTTACTCAAGACGAAAGCGGGCGTGAATAACGAGAAGAAAGGGTTGGGTATTCTTCATTCAAACCGAACTCCGGAATGGGAGGGGAAAAAAAGCGGGTCCAGGGTTAGGCAGGAGCAGAAAACGGGTGGTTTCGAGCTGCCGCTATGTTTTGGAAGACTAAACAAAGGGAGGGGGGTGGACCAAGAGGGGGCGGGGGGGGAATGGGTATACACTCGTGGACGCAATAATCCTTCATAAAAAACACACAGGTAAGGAGTCAAGGCACAATCCCGCAAGTAAGTGGCAAGAAAATCAGTCAAACGGATTTTTCGGTGTATGAGGAGAAACAAGGGGGGGGGGCCAACCATCGAAAAGGTTGAGGTTTGCGTGAAAAATGATGGAAGGCCTTTTGTCAGTCGGTCATCGCGAGTTTGGAGTGAAAAAGGGGGGGGGTTCCATCCAACAAAAAAAAAAGACAGTGCTCGGGAACGAGAGTGCGGGTGGGCGTAACAGTTTTTTAGCAACCCAAGAGGAATCGATTATATAGGTGGGGAAGTAACAGTCTAGAACACAACACAACGGGGGGAGGGGAGGTCATCAAACTTTGTCGCACACCTAGATTACAGTATTACATCTATAGTCTAGGAGGTGGTGTAAAACCCTCGGGAGAGAGAATCACCGAGGAGTTCACGAAGGGGGGGGGTTCTGCCAGGAAAAGAAAGCTCAGGCAAGGAACAAGGGAAGGGACAAACGACAGGAGCTAAAAATAGTTACAGTCACAGCAACCAGTTAAACTGGTCTTGAAACCAAGCGCTGGGAAAGCCTCCGGGGACACGCAAGTGCGCCAGATGGGATTATACTGCAAAAAAAAAGGGAGAGGGGGTGACTGGAAGAATTGACAATCTTTGGGGATTTTTCTATACAGAGGGGGGCGGAAACAATCCATTGAGTGGGGGGGGCGCAGCAAGTCACCCATCTGTTGAAACTCCCGAATTGGAGCTTCAAAAAACCCCCGATTGTCCTCTCAGAACAAAAAGTGGTAAGGGGAGAAAAAAGGAAGCAGAACTGGCAGCACAGGTGTTGCAAACATAGGACGAAGAATCCCGGAAAAACAAATTAAAAGTATAAGGAAACTAGGTACGCCGAGTGGGGGGAGTACGAGTTTGAAGAGGGGGCAGGTGGGACGTGGAAACAGGGGGAAAGGGGGCTGCTTTTTCAAGGTGCTATTATCTTAGGATGGACGGTAATTAGGGGGACCAGGGGCCGAGAGAAGGGTTCCATTCATAAGAAAAGGGGGTAACGAGCAGGGGACCCGTTTGCGTCAGGTAATCTTCTAGAGAGTGAAGTGTGCCACGTGTGTGAGGCAAGGGGACCGGCACAGAGGAGGGGGGGGCTATCATAATAGGGGAGGGGGTCGTGAAGACGAAAGAAGGAGGAAAAAATTATCTCCGTGGCGATCCTTAACCTCCCCGCCACGCTACATCAGAACCGAGGCGTAAAACAGGTCATTGGGCCATCATAGGACTGGCCACATTTGGGCGGATAAACAGAGGAGTCAGAGATTTAAAACCGGAAAAAAAAAGAAAAGGAACAAAACCAAGGAGGTCTAAGGAGGAAGACCGGGGGGGATGAAAGGGGGAAAACAGAAAAAAAGGAAAAAATTGGTCTTGGCACCAAGGCAGGGACCACCTGTAGCCAAGCTGCAAAACATAAAAACGAAAAGAAGACATCTCCAGAGAGGAAAAGGTCAAAAGGGAGCAAATTTACACGAGCGCGAAGTCTGTCCTCAAAAGGGTCAAGTGAGACCCTCTTCCATTGCGGAGGAGTGCGCTATGTGGGGGCGGTCCAATTACCATTCGAAATATCTTTGCGGGGACTTGCGAGAAGAATATCTTTTTCCAGACTGACACTCGAGAAGGGAAAAAAAAAAGGACGCGAAAGAAGGTTTCTCAGGGGAAAAAAAGGACAATCAACAAAAAACCACAAAAAAAACAAAAAAGGAGTGTGGGGCCCGAAAGGAAAGCCGCCGCTCTTTGAAAAACAAAGAAAGATTTTCTGGTCGGGGAACCTTCCGGAAGATAAAGGGGGAAGGATTAGGAGGCGACCTAAAGACGAACACAGTTCCCTGGAGTGTTGGGGTTAATATAATGGAAAAGGAACTGCAAAGGGGTCTATGCACGTAAAGCGAAAGACCGGAAAGAAAAAAATGGGATAAAAAAAAGCCGGTGATGGGGATCACTTACTAGAAAAACTGATGGCAAAACGAGGGAGTTACCACCGACCTCACATCAACGAGATACTACGGATTCAAAAAGCCAGAAGCAAGGGCACCGAGAAGGCCGAATCAAAAACATCGACACCACTTTGAAGTCACGACAACCAGAAAAAAGAAGAGGGAAAAATACAGAGAGGCTGTAACGACTCCTCGTCTCAACATATAAAGGGGGAAGGGGGTTGGGAGTACTACGATACGTGGGACCTGTTCCTCGAAAAAGTGTGAGGGAGGGAAGAGGGAATAAAACAGGTCAAAAAGAGATACTCATCCCGAGGATGGGGAAGAATGGTGAGTTTGGGTTGGTTTCCGCCGATGTGACAACATAAAAGCTCCCACTTTGCCAAGATTCTAAAAAAAATGGCCAGGTCGGTATAAAGTGGAATAATGTACCATGCCGAACTTGTGTTGAGGGGAGAGAGGGAGCGTAAATCAACGAGCTAGTTTTTCCTCCTCAGTCAAGGGTCATTTCTTATTCACAAGGTGTGTGGGTATCGAGCGCACTCAGTAAAAAAGAGGGGAGAAGGGGATTTTCTACTAATCTGTAAGCTAGGTTGATGGAGAGTACGGGAAAAGAGAGTTGTCATAATTGAATGACAGATGAAATAACACAATTTGAAAAACAATAAGGGACCGGTCGGCGCGTGAAAAGCATAGAAAAAAAAAATTGGAATCATGGTTTTAGGGGAAAAAAACAAGAAGGGAGAGAGCGAAAGAGAAGCGAACCTGGAAGATCATGGATACTGCTGATCAGAAGTATTAAAGCAACAAATTCAAAATTTGAGGGAAAAAACGGCCAAGAGAAGGGGGCAACATAAATAACTGCAGGATGAATGGTGGGCTTGGAAAACGGCGAAACTCGGCTATTTAAAATTTTTCCCGGCCTCGGAAGAAACTTTATGGAAAAGCTTTTGCTTCTACCCTCATCACAACTCTAGGGTATGGGGGGGGAACGAGGATGGTCCATACCGGAACCAGAGGGAACGGAGACTGAACGCAAAAAAAAGAAGGCGTACTAAACAGTTGTGAAACGACGAAGCGAGGTGGGACCTGATCTCTTAATGGGGCGAAAGCTATTAGGGATCCGTAGGAGTTAGCTGGGACAGAGGCATTGGCTCCAGGTCAGAAGGGGGAAATGAAAAGGAAGGCAAAGTTCTTTTGACTGGGAAACAAATGTACCGAGGAGGAGACGGGCATAGTTTTGGGGAAAAAAAACCGTGGAAGGAAAAAGCGTTCACGGTTTAAATATAGGAGATCAGTTTGTTTCCACAAACAGGTGAGACGAGGGAGTGGAAAAAAAAAAACTTGACTTGAAAATGGGTAAAAGGGGAACTGGGGGGGGGGGGAAGTCTAGAACACGAGATAATTGGCCGCATTAGCTATGAGGGGAGTGGGGGGGAAGAGGGGGGGAAAAGTAATATGGAGAGGGAACCCAGCTGGGAAGCGAAAGAAAGGCGCCTAAAAAAAGTGGAAAAGTAGTCAAAAACTGGCGCGTGGGGCACTATGAGACGAAAAATTGAAAACGGAAAGGAGGACAGGGGGGCAGTGGGAAAAAAAAGATAATCCGGCAGACCCGCAGTAAAGAGAAAAGGGGGCCCAAAAGAGTAGTCTAGAACACCAGTCTGACCCTGCAAAATTTTTCAAAGAAAAACACCGAGAAGGCAGCGTAAAACAAAAATAAAAGGATGGATCAAGAAGAGGAACGGTTAATGAAAGGGGACGGAAATCCCTTCTTGGAAAGTAAAGCGGTAAAAAAAGATCGGGGACGCAAAGTTGGCAGGGGAATGCTTGGCAGACTCAAGAAACAATTGGGGGGGTGGGTCAGGCGAACCCGAGAGGGGGTGGAACCCCGATTTTTGGGAGAAAGGGAGGGTTCTGGGAGGGAACATTGGGAAAAAAGAAACAAAAAAAAGCGGGAAAGAAAAAAGAAGAGCAGGAAGAAAGAAAATCCACTCCACTAATTGTCAAAGTCTGAATCACGCACATATATGGGCAGAAAGACAAATCGGGCTAACAACAAGGTTGCAGTGTCAAAAGTAGGCTTCAAAAAAAGAGTTGAAAAATCGAAAATGCGGGGTTTCTTAGGGAACGGTTACTCCCAGGCGTGTCAGAGCGAAGGTTGGCGTCATGGGGATACCAAACCCAAAAAAGCTAGATGAACTCGAAAACTGTGCAAATGTGGCGAAGGTTTTGAAACAAAGAAGGGGGGCCCTCTCGGGGACTGGAGTTTTTCGCACCAGGAAAAAAAA
>Ga0179593_1727717_pt1 | contig 11998 bp, 19 predicted proteins | sample CZODoug2_1_08_16_FD_185931 | JGI IMG/M metagenome (GOLD analysis project Ga0179593, IMG submission 185931) | Vadose zone soil fungal communities from Angelo Coast Range Reserve, California, USA - CZODoug2_1_08_16fungal (PacBio error correction) | ecosystem: Environmental > Terrestrial > Soil >...
AAGGACGTCCGTAGTGAGAGAGGGCGAAAATTTCCTTTAACATGAAAAAGAAAGTAAGGGACAGGTATCCGTGACTAGGAAGGGGGGGAGAAGGAGGACAATCGGAGAGAAGGAGTGCTTTAGTGGGGGGGAAACAGGTTTCATTACTACTGGAAAAAAGAGGGAAAAGTACTGTGAAAAAAAGAAGGGATGCCGACGTTTACGACCAATTCGAAGGAAAGTAACGAAAAAGGAATGGACAGCGGGAAACACAAGTGGGGAAAAAAATCTTCGAGCTCAGAGGGAAAAAGAGATCTTCTAAATATCTATCAGGGAAGGGGAAGGGGCGCTGCAGAGAGGGGGAGGGAAGGGGGGAACATGGGTTGGGTCCGGGGGAAAAAGAAGGGGGCATTTCTTTCAGGAAAAGAGAGGGGAAAAGGCGTATTAAAATTTCTCTTGGGAGGGGCCGGCGGAGCTAGAGAGCTCTGCTCTTGCGTTCGGAAGAAAAAGGAATCAGTCGTGCGAAAATGAAAAGGAAAACGCATCCACGAGGGGAAAAAAAGCCTTTTTCTTCTCTCGGAAGGTCGCGAAGGGGGGAAGATGCACAATTGGCCCTGACAAAAGGGGACTTCAGGAAAAACCCAAAAAGGGGGAGAGGGACTCGCTGAAGAAGAAAAAAAGGAAGTGTCTTCTAAGTCGGGGGAAAAGGCGTATCGGTAACCAGTTCGAGGGGAAACAAGCCCTGGTTCCGCGGAGCCGCCCGCGAAAAGGAAAAAAAGCTCGTCAAAGCGGATCAAAAAGGAAAAACCCTTCGGAAGTGGGAGAAAAAAAAGAGCCGATCAGTCTCTGTCTCCATCTCAAAAAGATCGCCGGGGGGGGGAGAGAGCGGAGGCGTGCTCTTCGACGTCTCAAGAAAGACAAGAGGTGTTAGATAGAGGGAAAAAAGAAAGATGTGATGAAGGGGGGGGGGGGGGGGGAAAAGAAAGGCGGCTTTTCTTCTAAATTTGCAAGAGAGAAGCGGCGAGGAAAGGAAGCGACTCGGTGGCGTGAAAGGAAGCATTGGACGCGCAGGGACGGGAAACCAAGCGGGGAAGGACGTCGGCATCTTTCAAAAAGAAAGTACAGCAAAGGGAAAAAGGGGGAGGGGACAGCGCACGGGTATTCGGCCTGGGGAAGATTCAAAATTGCAAAAAAAGGAAGAGAGGACGATTTCTTCACATGGGGAGGACCTCGCTCTTCCATCTTCCTCTCGGAGAAGAAAAGTGGGGGGGGGGGAAGGGGGGAAGAGGTCACTGAGATCAAGGTCAAAGAAGAAAAAGAAGAAGAAAGAAAAGACGGAAAAATCGCAGAGGAATCAAAAGGGGAGATATAAAGATTTGATACGGTTTCCTTATTCTTCCTTAAGAGGAGGGTGTATCTAGGGAACGGGGAAAGGAAAAGGAACCCCCCTTTAGAGGGAGGGAGGGCAAACCGAGATACTGACGGAGCGGGAAAAAAAAGGAATACCGAGGGGAAGAGGGGGAAGTTTTAGCTCCTTTTCCATCTACGGAAAAGGAAAAGGAGAAGAGAAAAATGCGAACGGTCGCTCTCCTCTGCTTAGAGAGGGGAAAAGATGGACGGGAAAAAAAAAACATCACTGACGGCAGGAGAAAAGAGGACTGCTCTCACTAAAGAAGAGACCATGGCGCCGAAGGGAGGGGGGATTCGTACTTCAATGGAAGGGAAACTCAACTTAAAGGGGGGAGCCCCCCAGAGGAAAAATCTACTATCTCAACCGAAGATCCGGATGAAAGTCAGAGACAGCCGCAGAAAAACAACCGCAAGCCTAAAATCTGAAGAAAAGACTATGGAAGAGAAAAAGAGGGAGGCGAGAAATCCACTTTACGGAAAAGAGGGGGGGTGCTGGTAATCTTCTACATAGAAGGGGAGGGAAGGCTTTGAAAGCGAAGGGGGAAGAACGCTGCACCAGGGGAGGTCTGACCTTTTACCTATTACGAAAAAAAATTCGAAAAAGGGGGGGGGATTCGTTCGGAGAAGAGGAAAAGAAGCTCAGTCTAAAAGGGTCACCGGAAAGAAAAACGGGGGATGAACCGGGGAACTTACTACGACGGTAGCACTACACAAGGAAGAGAAACTCGCTCTCAGAAAGGCCGCGGGGGAAGGGAAGGAAACAAAAAATGAAGGGGAAAGAGAAGAGCAAATCTACCAATAAGAAAACCGCCGGAAGCCAATCTCGAAGGGAGAGGCAAAAAAATGAACAAAAGGGAGGCCCATTAAAGGGGGGAAGAGTCAGCATATCCTTTCTTAAAAAAGCGCGAATAAGCGATCATCCTCTTAAAAATGCCTGCTGAGGGGAAACAAAAGAAAAGGGAAGATCCTAGGGAGGGAAGGGAAGAGGGAGCGATCTTTTGTAATTCAATGGGAGAGAGAGAAAGGTCGCTGCCATGTCGGAAGGGAGGGTGAGGATCATGGGGCGTAAAAAAGTTTCCCGTCAAAGGGGAAGCTATTCCAAGGGAGAGGAAAAATCGGTCAGGAACGGATGGGGAAAAAAAGCAAAATTCACGCAAAGAGGAGGGCACTCCTGGAAAGGAAAAAAAAAAGTCACGATACGGCAAGAAGGAGAAGGGCTTGAAACCCCCCCAAAACCTGTTCAAGCAGCCACTCCACCAGCGAAAAGGGCGGGCAAGTCAGAAAAAGAAGAAAAAGGGGGGTCTCTCGAAAAAAAAAAAGGAGGGAAAAAAAGAAGATACACCCACCTCGCGCCGCGGAGCGATCGAGAACGAGAGAAGAAGGGAGAAGGGGTGGAGTATTCGCTCGAGGAAAAACGTAAGCCGGATGTAGGGATCGATGCGCAGAGTGGGAGGAGAAAGGCTCCTTTTAAGAGACGTGCGGGGGGAAAGGGGCTGCCCATCAGTGAAGCGGAGGAAGCCAGAAAAAAGCGGGAAGGATTCCGACGGGAAGGAAAAGGGGCCCTTCACCTCTTATGAAAGAGAAGCGTCAGAGAAAAAAGAAAATCGCGCACATTGAATTCCACGAGGGAGAATCTCAGAAAGATCGATGAAAAAAATCATTGGAAGGGGGAGAAAGTGCTTATTATTTCTACGGGAGGGGTCCAGGGGGTAGGGCGAACATTCCGATCACGCAGGAAGGGAGAGGCTAGTAAAAGGACGATGGCGCGGAGGAGACTTTTCTCATCGAGATCTGCATAAAAAACTGCGACGACCGGCCAAAAAGGGAAAGTCGAGAAAAAAGGAAAAAAAAAAACCTCTTAGTGAAAAAAAGGGGGGGGGGAGATATTCCACGTCTTAGAAGGGGTGTTCCATAGGATGGAGAAAAGTGCCCCTGACAAAAGGAGATATACCTAGGGAGGAAGCGATAATCGCCGAACGAAGGGGGGAGGATCTGTTCTCATTGTGAAAAGGAAGAAGGTCACCAGGAGGGAAAAAACAGTCCCTGGTGCCCGCGGAAGCAGGAAAGGAAAGCACACAGGGATCAAAAAAAGGAGCGCAAAGGTCCGACGATGGCGAAAGGGGAAAAAAAAGCCGACTTGTCGTGTGCTTAAAAGGAAAAAATCCAGCAGGGAGAGATCACACCACCCGGTATTGGCAGAGAGAAAAGGGGGGGGTCCGAGCGGCTTTAGAAAGAAAAGACATCAATAGGTTAGAGAGGAGGGGGGGGAGGGATCCCCACTATTTTATGGGAAAAAAAAAAAAAAAGAGGAGCCTGTGGAGAGGGGGGGGAGAAGTCTAATTTCAGACAAAAAAGAAAGGGAGATGTCTACGAGGAGCGAAAGGAAAAAGCTTTTCGCATTAAGGGGGCGGGGAATGGTGCCGCCCACTCTTCCTTGCAAAAAAATCTCACCGCAGAAGAAGAGGATATCCTTTCTCCATAACTGAAGGGAAGGGGCCTGGGTGAAGAAGGGGGAAAAAGAAGATTTCTGGGGCCGGGGGGGGGGGGGAGATATCTCTCTCTCGTCTCTCGCGAGACATGGGTTGCAGACAGAGGGGGAAAGATCATGTTCAAAGACGCCGGAAAAAAAGAGAGAAAATGGCGATCTCTCAAAAGAGAGAGAAGAAAAAATAAGAAGAGGATTTTCCTCTTCTAAAAAGGGGAACTTGATAAGAGGGAAAGGGGATGTAGAAAAAACCGGAAGATCAACGCTACGCGCGAGAGGGAGGGAGGGGAAAAAAAAAGAAGAACCCTATACCTCTAATCCTGGAAGACGCCATCGACTAGGAAAGAAAGCCGAATACCGTGCGAGAAAGAAGTGTCAAGTAGAGCGAAGAAAAAAACGTCAGGAAAGGAGTGTTCTCACCATCAGCGAAAAAAATGGAAAGAAGCTGAGAAGGAGACGCTTAACATCGAAAAGAGCCCGGAAAACGGCTAACCTGGAGGAAGAAATTTCTACCTCAACAACGAAGAAAAAAGAATTCCATCACCATTGGTAAAGCACCCAACTCGACTATTCAACCTAGGGAAGAAGGGGAGAGGATCAAACTAGACGTCGATCCGAACGGAGAAAAAAGGTGTTTCTCTCCTTGTCAGCCATAGGGGGATGACGCCGAAAGTGGGGGTCATTTAAAGGAAGAAACATTTGAAAAGAAAGGGAAAAAAAAATGGAGCGGGAGATAAAAAGGAAGGCTTTTTTGAAATCTACCCTGGGAAAGTTTCGGAAGAGGGCTACGGCGTCGGCGAAAAAGAGGGTGTTCACAAGGGGTCAGTCAATGGGGGAATAAAGGGAAGGAGAGAGAGACGTTGAATAATCTCAAAGGGCAGGGCCAAGATGAGAGAAGGGTACGGGGAAAAAGGGACGGATTTCCCTCACGGAGCGTGCCGGTTTCGGAGGGAGCGAACGAATCGCGCAACCAGAGAAGCGAAGCCGACCAAAAGAGAGGAGCCCTTTCCGAAGAACCAAGAGGAAGGGGAACGGCGTGATCGCAGGGAGGGACCAAAAAAAAAAGAGAGAAGACGTCGAAGAAAGAACGCGTCATCCGTGAGGAGAAGCCTTGAAGAAAAGAAGCGATCTTTCGAAGATCGAGGCAAGTAGAGGCGAAGCGGGAAGAGGGAGATGAAAGAAGGGAGGAAATTTCCCCTAAAAATCCCGGTGAAGGGAGGATCAAACTTCTCATAAAAAGACCTACCTGCAAGGGCGGGAAAAAGAATTACCCTGAAGGGGGGGCCATCAAATTCGGTAGTGACTAGGGGACCTGCGATTGAGAAAGCCGCACTGAGAGGAGGGAAAGGAGTGGAAGAAAAGGGGGACCTCAGGAGGTTCGGGGAAGAAAAACTCCACCCCGAGCCACGACAAAAAAAGGGGGAAAGATCTTACAAAAAGAGAAAGGGATTTTCTTCTCGGGGATATAGAAAGGGAGGACAAGATAGGATAAAAAAGGCGAAAAGGGAGAAAAACTTTCCGATCGAAAAGAAGAAAAGGGAATGCCTTATATGGAGCGATCTGCGAAAGGTCTTGAAAAAAGGGCAAACCGGACGAAATTCGAAAAAAAGAGCATTCGCGGGAGAAGGGGGGGGAAAGAAAGAAAGAGCCTTCGTCGTTAATTTGTGGAAGGAAAAAAACGAGAGGAAAGGATCGAGAGGAATCAATGCCAAATTCGAATAAGGAAGGGATTTTCAGAGAAGGGAGACATGATCAAAGACGGGGGGGGAAAAGAAACCGCTTCTAGCAAAAAAGGGAAGAGGGCGGCGAGATCAAAAGGGACGGGGAGGGGGAAATTGGCGGGGAAGATGATGTCTACGTATTTGGAGAAAAGGTGTTGTCGACAGGGTCCGACAGAGAAAAGGGGAAGGCTGCGAGTGAGGGGAAAAAAATGTCTCACTGGGAGGCTTCTGCGGCTAGATGGGGGCGCTTGAGAAGGGCGGTCTTTATTGCTTCGACGTAAGAAAAAGTTCTCATCAAAGGGGGGAACCGGAGGCATCCACGACGGGGAAACCTTTTTGCTTCTCGAAAAAAAATCTTAGAAAAAAAAAATTCTGCACATTGAAGAGGGAGGGTGATGAAGGAAAAATCGAGTACTTAGAAGAAAGAAAAAGTTCTTCGAATTGCTGGTCAGAAAGAAAAACGAGGTGGGAAACGTTCCTGTTGCCGCGGAAACCGAATCTTCCGGAACTTCAGGGAATGATTTTAGGAAGGGGGGAAAAGAAAGCACCAACCTGCCTGACTTGGAGAGCTTTCTCAAAGAACATCGTCGAGCACCACCGTATTGAGAAATAGGAAGGGGTGGTGAGCAAGGTGAGGAAGAAATCCATCCGATGAAAAAGGGTATTCTTCATTTTTGGGGGAAACAAGAGGTGAAGGCAGATGCGCTTGTTGCAGGGGAAAGGAGGAAGGTACTATGCAGAAAAAAAAAGGGAGTATCGCGGATTATCTTCCAGCTGCCTTTCGTCAGAGGGAAGGGAGGGGGTGCCGAAAAAAAAGGATGCCGTCGGCTCGTTAAAGGGGGGAGGGGGAGAACAGTCTCGAAGGAGGAAAGACAGCGGGGTAAAGTTTTCCCTATTCGAGAACGACGTGCTGAAGAGGGAAAGAAACCATCCACTCCTGAAAGAGAGAGGAACGAATAAATATTAGAAAGGGGGAGTCAAAGACGCCGGGGGGGAAAAGAAGGAAAGAAGAAAAGCGATAATCGGCTTATTATCTCAGAAAAGGAAGAGAAATCCGCCGTTGAAGGAAGGAGGTTTCTGCTTCTTTGGACGGAGGGGAAGGAGGGAGGAACAACTGTAGAGAGAAATTCGGGAACTCGGCGGAGAGTGGGGAGGGAGAAAGAAAGGAAAAACCCTCTAAGCCTTCTCATGCAGGGGGGAGAAAAAAAGTACCAGGAAAGGGAACTGATGGCGAAGGCTGATATCCTCGGGGGAAAAAGGTACGATGCAAACAAAAAGATCTTAACAAGAAGGAAAGATTCGCTCATCAGCTGGAGGAGAACGCACCGAGGAGGGAGCCGCCGGCTTCGCTACCAGGTGGAACCCAGGAGAGTCAAAAAAAAAGAGGTGGGTATCAAGAAAGAGAAAAGAGATCCAACCTCTTTTCTGTTCGCGTTTAATCGAGCGCCTCCGCAGCAATCCGCTCAGGAAAAAAGAAGACGAAATCAGGCGAGACGGAGACCGCTCTGGAGAGGCGAGAAAAGAAAAGAGCACGACAATATTCCTTAGAGGGAAAAAACGGGCGAATAGAAAGAGATTTTGAATCGCGCCTATCTGCCTTGGCGAAAAAAAGAGGGTTACATTAAACAGATCGACCTGGGGGGAAAGGGAGTGGAGGGCCTCACTTCGAAAGAAAAAAAAAAAAGGCGAGCTAAAGGGAGAAAGAGGGGTCGATGATTATAAGAAAAAAAGGGGAAAATGTGAAAAGCATATGGAACACGGGAGAAGAGAAGAAGATATCCCTCTCATCACAATGGAGGGGCTGGCGCGAAGCGGCTCCTTCGAAAAGGGGGGGGGGCAAAACCTCTGCGCGGGGGGGGGAAAGGGGGAGCAGGCTCATCACCTAAAGGGAAACAAGCGACCAAAAGCTCGCCTCCTACTTCAAGAGAAAAGAAAAGGAGCTTCTGAAAAAATCAAAGAAAAGGCGTCTTGATCGGCAAAGAAGATCGGAACCACCCTTTACAACCAGAGAAAAAAATCAAAAGAAGGCCGCATAGAAGGAAACGACGTGGAGGGGATCGAGGAGGGAAAGATCTACTCTAAGCTGTTTGAATGGGCGCGAGAAGGAGACGTTAACCGTAAGAAGAGCCTGAAGGGGGGAGAAAAAGGGTCTGACGTGCCCGTCAAGATCCGGGGAGAGGAGTCATGAACCTGATTTGAGGAAACAAAATGGGGGAAAACTCAGACAGTCGGGAGGATGAGCGCGTCCTCAGGAGGAAAAAAAGGTCAAAGTCGGTATTCCTCCCGAGGGAAAGAATTGACAAGGGGGCGGGGGGGATCCTCAAAATCTCAAAAGACGATTGGGCTGTAGATGCAGGGAAAGGGGATGGTGCGTCTCTTGTTGTTGTGCAAAGAAAGAGAGGAAGATAGAAAAAAGCGGGAAAAGAAGGTGACGATCAGAGAGAAGAAGAGGGTAAGTAGTTTCTCGTGGTGGAAAAACTTTAAAAAGGGCAATCCTATCGAGAAGGAGAGGGGAAGTGAGGCGGATCATCGCTGCGCCGTGCAAAGAAGGAGGTCGTGCGGGAAGGGAGGGCCCATCATGTTCAAGAGAGCCAGCGAAAACGCAAAAATGCCGGATGGGGAAATTCGATGCCCTTTAAAGAAGGGACATGGGGGCGACCGTCTCATAGAACAAAGGGCCAAAAAAAAAGGCTGTCGGAAGAGAGGAATCGAGCACTTCTTTGATAAAAAGGAGCTGCCGCGGAGAAAGGGGGCCCGTATTTCTCGCTGGGGGTAAAGGGGGGTACGAAAAAAAAAAACCATGCCCAAAAAAGCTATGGGCGTGTCGGAGGCGGGGCTGACGGGAGGGAGGAAATTTCTCTGGGAGGGGGAGGAAAAGGGAAAATTTCGCTTGGAGAGAGGGGCGGTTCGTTGATGAAAAAGAAAAAAGCGCGCAGCGGAGGAAGATGCGCGTTCCGAGAAAGGGAGGGGATGGAAACTACGTGAAAACGAAGAATATTCCAGGAGGAGAGGAGGGTTCATATTATTCTTCACAGAGGTCGCGGGCAGGAAGGGAAAGGGGCCCTATAGCGCTCGCGGGGGAAAAAAAGGAAGTCAGAGAAAGCAAAAGGGAGAAAGTTCAAGAAAACACACCAAGGAAAGGTCCCAACAGGAAAGGGGGGTTTCCTCTTATCTCAGGGGAAAGTGCATTACGCTTGAGGAAAAAAAAAGGGGCGCCCGTGAAAAACGAAAAAAAAGGACTTTTCTGGTTCTTCACAATTCAGAGCCGAGAAGAAAAGAGTCGAGCACCACCCGTTATGGCAGAAAGAGAGGGGGGAGGGCTGGAAAACGCAAGGGGCGTATGCACCCGCAGAAAAGAGAAAAGCGGGTCGAGTTTGTGGTCGAAAGAGGTTGATGGGGAAGGGGGAGGATGCGCTGTTGCTTTCGAGGAAGAAAGGCGGAGAAAAGTAATTTCATCTACTGAAGAGCTCAGAGATTCCCATCTTCTTAAGGGGGATTGTGACTCTGGTGGAAGCCCCAAAAATGAGAGTCTTCAAGGCCTATCTCAAAGAAGCCAGCGGAAAAAAAAAGGAAGCCATCATCTCACTTTATTCGGGGGGGAAATGTATGGAGAGAAAAGAAAGCTAGGTAGAAGGGGGGGAGCAATCCACTCCTCTCGCAGGAAAAAACAAGCCGATGAGAGAAAGGGCCGCCGATTTCACCTGTTAGGGAAAAAGGAAAGCAAAGAGCCAAAAAAATAGGAGAAAAAAAAAGGAAACAAACAACAAAGGAGGGGGGGAGAAAAAGAGAGCCCCTGATTTTCTCGAGTTTGAAAAAAAGGGGGAAAAAAAGGCGTCTTTGGAAATGAGGGGGACAGCTTCTTTCACCCCCCGGGGGGGGAAAGGAGAGCATTAAGCCAGGGAGAAGGGGGCTTTGCGGGAAAAAAGAAAGAAGAATCCGTCTCTATGGAGTGAAAAAAAAGGACTCGGGCACCATTACCAAGTCGATATGGGAGGGAAGATGATGAACGAAAGGAAGGGGAGGAAAAAACACTCTTTTTCGGAAAGAAAGGACATCACTGAGAGAAGGGGGGGAAGATATCTGCTCTAAACGCAAATCTCCCTGGACGAAAAACCGGAAGGAGGAGACCTCAACGCCTCATCTTCTTCCGAAGATCACCTCGGGGGAGCCCCGTCCCTCTACCCAACTAGGGAAGGAGGCTTTCGGAGGGGGAATCAATCCGAAGGAGAAAAACTCTGCGTATAGAGGGAAGACCGGGAAGGATTCATCCATCTCTTTATAAGGGGTCCACGAAGAAGGAAGGGAAACACTTGTCGCAAGAAGGAGAAATCATCTATTTTAATCTCGCAAAGGGGGGACTCGGATGAGGAAAAGGTCTCTCCTCCGGCACCAGGAGGTGGGATCTCAAGGGTAGAGAGGGGGGAGGGCCCTCACTGGAGAGGGAAGGCTTTTCTACGGAGAAAAGATCTCTAATCGAACTCCTTAATACCGGAAGGGCAATTTTATGAGGAAGAAAAATGTTGAAAAGAATAGGAGAGAAACCTTTCACTAAAAAAAGAGCGCGAAAACTCGCCTCTTATGAAGAGAGCTTGGAAGGTTAGGGAGAAATCTCATCACCGACAGGGAAATCTACCATATAGAATAGCCTCCTAATCCTCCAATAGGGAAAGGCACGAGGATAAGAAGGGTCTTCAATGGAAGAATTCTTAAACCACCCTTTAAAAAAAAGAAATCGTAGAAAAAAGACGGTCAGCGCCCATAGAGCCAATAAGAAAAAAGGTCATCCGAACAACTAGCTCTAATCTTTTAAGGGAGGTTAGAGATGAGTCTTCCATTTAAAGGGGTGAAATGAGGGAACAGTCTTCATAGAGGGGAAGTAAGAGTCTATCCTTTTCGGGGGGAACCTGAGAAAGGAAAAGAGACGCACTAATTCTATGAGAGTCGAAGAGATGAGAAGGAAATCTGAGAAGAGGAAGGGGAGAACGTCATCTTATTCAGAAGCCTGTTCGGAAGGGTAAGATCGTACTCCCCACCACAGGAAGACTTGTTAGGGGAGGGGAGTAAAAGGCGCGGGGGGAGAATCAACAACAACAACAGGGAGAGCGGCCTCCCATCAATTAGGAAAGGGGAAAAGACGCAGACTAGGAGAAGGGGGACAGAGTAGTAGTAGAGAAAAAAAGGGGGAACATTCTTTAAAAAGAATCCCGGGCTTGACCGCGATTCTCAAAGGGACGGGGGGCTAAAGGAAAGGGGCAAAAATAGGGGAAATTCGTGAGGAGGTGGGGGCTTTCCCATCATGGGGGAGGGCGCAGAAGGAAAGAAGAGGAAGAGGGGGAAAAACGGCCATTCTCTTCGACAAAAGGTTAAAATGAGTCAGTGGCATCTAACGTAAGAGGAAAATCAACATCTCCTCACATGGAAAGCAGGCGGGGAAAGGAAGGAGGACAAATATCTATCACTTCAAGAAAAAGAAGAAGGGCAGAGGCTGCAAGATTCAGAGGGGGGGGGGGGGAATCATTTTTTTCCTACAAAAAAAAGATCACGCCGGTAAAAACGGATCTCGTTTCTGAAGGAGCGACGGGGGGGGTGGGGGGGGGCGGAGAAACGATTTTCGCGGAGAAGGGGGGGGCGGATTTTATAATAAAAAAACAGCGGGCAGGGAAAAGGGCGTTCCTACTGCCTCGCGCAACAGGACCGAATATTCCAAAGTAGGGGGGGGAGCCGTGTTCCATATAAGAACCTGACCAGGGGAGGGACTTCCTTCTGAAACGAGATTTAAGGGAGGACGCCGTAGGCACAGAGGGGTAGTGCGTTCCTAACCATATCTTAGAGGAAACCCGATTTGAAAAGACCGTCCTTTTTTGCCCCACGGCCTAAAGGGGAAGACCAAAGCTTCAAAGAGGAGGAGGTAAGAATTTCGCCCGGACACTGGGAAGGATTTCTCGCCGACCAGCGCTGGCCGAAAAAAACGCGGGGCAGAGATAGGTCGGTCGAAGGGGGAGCGATCGGCTTTCATATGAGAAGAAGAACCCGCGACAGCAAGAGGTTTAAGAGAGGACGGAAGAAAAGAGAGGGTCGGAGGCAAGGAGAGGGGGAAATTGAAGTCTAAGTAGGGAAAAAAAGGCGGCGCAGGGGGGGGGGACCGGTGGCGTAGCGGAAGGGGAAAGCGGGAGTTGAAAGGGGGGGGTGGGATTCCGTAGAAGAGTCCCTATCTCACCTCTGAAAGTGGGGGGAGACGCCTTTCTCCGAATCCTACTGGGGGGAAGATAGGAGTCCATCTAGAATGAAGGAGAGGTCTCTTGTTTATTGGTAGGGGAAAAAGAAGCGTCTAGCGGAGAAGAAAGAGGGAGAGAAGACCATGTTTTTTCCTCCTATGGGAGAAGGGGCCGAAACAGAAAAGTGA
>Ga0179593_1270378_pt1 | contig 11997 bp, 14 predicted proteins | sample CZODoug2_1_08_16_FD_185931 | JGI IMG/M metagenome (GOLD analysis project Ga0179593, IMG submission 185931) | Vadose zone soil fungal communities from Angelo Coast Range Reserve, California, USA - CZODoug2_1_08_16fungal (PacBio error correction) | ecosystem: Environmental > Terrestrial > Soil >...
CTCGTAAACCTGAAAAAGGAAAATTACAATCCAAATCGTCCAACATGTGGAGAGCATACCTAAAAAATGACCAAGCAATGGCGCAGAGTAACAGAAGAACAAACTGTAAATCCGCCCTCCCCAGTCAGACCCCCGTCGAGAATAGACGAAAGACACCGCCGACCCCCCGGCCAAAAGAACACTACGAACAAACCGTGGAAAAAATCGGCTGATCTTCTGTATCTCGACCTAAAATCCATAAAGGGCGATTGCTGTTATACATTCAAGGTTGGCTTGCACAAAAGAAGGTCGACGACCGCCACATGAAATACTTTCTGGGCAAGCAACGCAAAAACGCAACCTCGAAAACCGTTATTAGGAAAAGAATCAAAAAAGAAGCATTAAAAAAACTCAAAAGGACCAAGCGCTTTCGAGCCGAAAAAGAGGCAGATCAACTGCCCGCAACCATCCGCCCCATGGTCCTTTTTAGGAGGATAAACAGAGAGGGGGTCAGGGGCCGGAGGACCCGGGTGCCACGCGTGAGCATGAGGGACCACAAACTAACAACTGTGCGTTAAGAGATCTTACGCACAACGAGGGAGATGACGTTGGCGTAAATTAGTAGGGCCATGCACTTGGAGCGGTACTTACGCGGCTAACTGGTGGGGCGCCCGCACGAGCTGATGGGCAAGTAAAAGGAGAGAAGATAGGGGAGGCAAAGAATACCAGTGGGAAAAGATCTTCGTTGTCAATCAGTTTAAAAAAGGTCGAGTTTAGCCACTAAAAAGCAAAAAGGTCAACTTCCAAAAGGGGAAGCCATGGGTGTCGGGATGTTGGGGAATCCGTAAAGGGGTGGGGAGCGACGCCAAACCCTCAAGACGAGGGGGTCAAGAGGGCCGTTTAAGGGACGGCTTCTCTTAATGATGGGGGGAGCTGGGGCCGGCATCTCTCAAAAAAAAAAACGGAGAGAGAAAAGATATAAGCCGTAACGGATGGAAAAAGAGAAGAGAACCTCATAGCCAGGTGTTACCCGGACCGCCAAGGGGGGCTATTTAGTGTGTGTGCAAAACCCCAGTGAAACGTAGGAAAAAAAAAATGGCAGAAAAAGAAAAAAAAATGAAGGTTTAGGGAACTGACGGGGTTTCGCGTGGGGGCGTCTCACCGAAATGATTGAACAAATCGGGTAGAGTCAATGTAAGGAATATACTAAAGCACCATGATATGCCGCATTTAAAGGGGCCGAAGCAGGAGATTGGAGGAGCTCAAATCCAATAATAACCCACTGCCGACGGACGAAACGCAAGAATACGACTAGACGAACGGTTCGAAAAGAGCGGGGAAAAAAGGGGTAAGGCGAGTGAAAGTGACACGCACGGCAAGGCACGAACCTGTATAAAGACCGTAGCGCCTAAACAATTGGAAAGGAAACGGAGGGGAGGGGTGCAGTGCTATTAAAGGGCGCTAAAGAATTCTCCTTTGACCGATTGGCACCTGTCCAATGCTGTCAAGCGCCGATGGTAACCATCGGTACCAGAGCCTTCAGCAGTCTAGTGGCGTTTCGATTTAGCCCAGAGTAATAGGGGTAAACGGCTTTCTTCGTCGACCAAGAGCGGCAAAGCAAAAGGGGCTTAACCTATCGGCAACCTGGAAGGATTGGATCGAGAGAAAGGGAAAAAGGAGCCAACAAAACCTTGCGTGCAAGATGTGGTCCGCGGGTCCTATGGGCCCCAGGGATTTCGGAGACTGAGGGGAACTGCGACCTGGGCCTAAATTCATTTGCTACTGGGAAGGTGCAAAGGAAGTCCAAGAGACGGAAAAGCAGGGTGAAGATGTATCGCACAAAAGGGGGGAAGGTCTGGGGAGAAAAAGAAAGGGTAAAAACCTCAGAATGGTTCCCAAAACGGAGAGCGCACAAGGCAACAAACGGAATCAATCAGTCAGAGGCACTTGCCAACAAGGGGGAATCCGGATCCGGAGGAATCTACTCGCCTTCAACGCTGCGCAACCGGAAAGAGCGATGCCTTATATCCAATAACAGCGGCAGAGTGAAGTTGGCAAACCTGGTTGCGAGAGCATCAAGGGATGTCGCACAGACCCCTCCTTATTTGTCAAAGAGCACGAGTAAATGAGAAGGGAGTAAGGGTGGTCCTGGGGAAACAATCACGTGAGGCTGAGCTGGTGAGGCAGGGGAAAAAGAAAAAAGAAAGATGGTGCGTACAATCAAGCCTACGGCATTGCTCAACGTGTGAATGCCCAACAAAGACTACACTAAGCTGGGAGAAGAGGTATTCAGAAGGGGGGGCTGAGTTAAGACTGTGAGCGGCGATAGGGGCGGAACGATGGGCGGTTGCTTCAACGATCCCTCCTCATAGAAACCGGAAGGGGGAAAGACAACTTATTTTGCGTTTCTATATGGAAGAAAGCCTAAAAAAATCTAACGCCCCGCAGTTATTGGGGGGGGGGTGTGAAAATGACAAAGGTCGATAGGTTTGTGACGAGGTGAATTACAGCTCCGGGGAAAAGGCAGGAGGCCGGAAAGGGTACTGTGCAGTACTTACAAGTACTGGCGGCGGCCCTACGCAGAGAGGGCCACCACCCGGAGCAGAGGGAAGGCCGGACGCAATGGGATACTTGCAGAATGCGCAAGCCGCGCTCGGATGAAAACGATTGTTCCGGACAATGACCGTGCAACGGCGGAAAAGCAAAGAAGTTACGGAACCCTTGACCTGACAAGGATGAGACTCGGCGCCGAAACAACGTCAAAGAAGGCGGGCACCAAGAGGAAGAAATCAGAACTAAGGCCGGCGTTGACGTTCCCCTGCCTGAGGAAAGACTGGAAGTTTTCAAAACGACCGCGCAGCAAAGAGGAAAAAGAAAGAGAGGCGGGAAAACTTTATTCAGGAGAGCCGAATAAACCGACCAAAAACACAAACCCAAAAAAAAAAAAAACTGAGACAAAGGTGGGGGAAGGGGGGGAGCTAAAACCTTAATCTGCCACGGGGCCGCAAGGATTCCGGTATTAAATGTAATGGCAGTCGGAAACGGGACTTGAAAAAACGAGAAGGGGGGGGGAAGGGCCGAAGCCCATTGCTGTCGCGATTGTATGAGCGCCGCACGCTTGACTGGAAAAAGTCATTCAAAAAAATCGGGGGCAAGAAAAACCAAAGGTGAAACAGCAACAGAGCTTTCATTGGAATCAAACTCAAAAAAAGCGAGAGAAAAAGGGGACATTCTCGCGACTGGGACCCGAATTCGAGAATGGATTGGAGTCATTCACTGCGTAAACAGAACTCTGACAAAAAAAGTCTACCAAAGGTCGTACCGGCTGCAGAGCAGACGACCAGAAACGCTGGGAACGCGCCGAACGGGTAAGTCCGGTTGCCAAGAGACCTCGACGAACTGAAAGGGCACCCAGAGAGTGAAAATTACGCAAGGGGGAGGTCGATCTTACCTGCCTGGCCATGGAAAAGAGCGTCCAAAAAATGGAAGACAGAGGCGAAAGCAGCGATGAGAGGGATCGCCATCACCCACCCCCTTGACTGCCAGACAGACAGGTTCACAGATAAAAGAAAGAAATACGCAGATCAAGGAACAGGCGACAATCTCTCCTGGGGATAGCGTGGGGAACCGAGCAATAAAAGCAGGAAGCAATCCACAGGGAAAAACTGGACATTGAGTAAAAAGCAGAGGAGGTCAGAAAAAAGCGGTGGTGACTCGGGACGAAAATCCGACAGATATCTTTAAAGTGAACGTGGAAGCTACGTCCTTCACGGGGGAGTAGGATGATGTTACTTGATGGTAGTAGCGGTAACGTCTAATCTCCAAAAAAGAGTCTTGCTGAAACTATATAAGAAATACATTACTACTAAAAATAAGTCCGGGGAAAAATTTTGAGAAAATAAGGGCCACACTGAAAACATAGCTTTCAGAGAATCCCCTCGGGTAAAAGACGCGCTTTGAGGAAAGAGAAACTTAGTCAGTGGGGAGCTGTATGCTTCCGTGAGGACTGCCTAGCCAGGGAGTCCATCAAGGAGGAAGGGTCCAAACCCCGATCTCAGAGAGTGGGCTGGATACTAAGGATCGGACTCCGTCCGGGAAAGAAGGTGGGGAAATTGCCGCAATCTCCGACCGGGAGTCAAAGAGGGCTCGACCGGAACCATGAAGGAAGGTAGAGTGGTCAAAAAGAAGGCCTTAGGATCAAAGAGTCGCGGCAGGCGTAATACGGGAAGGGCACCCGATTTGGAAAAGGGAGGTGAAGAAGGCCGAGAGATCGCGCGAAAACAAGAGAGGTGCAAGGGGATACATTCTTTAAAAAAAAGAAGAAACGTTGTAAGGGGATCGAGAATAAACCCTCTACGCGAGATGGGGTCGGGATCAAAGTTCAGAAGGGCAATGTGAGGGGCGCCGGAGGGATTGGCGATTGCCCAGAAATACAAATTCTACGGCGACCCACGGAATCAGAGGGGAGGTTCTGGGGCCGCAGCCACAACGACAGCTCCAAAAAATGGGGGGGGAGGCAAATCCCGCTGAGGGGAGGGACATGCACGAAAAAAGCTTTTGAAAAAAAATAACCAAGGTCAGAGGCAGTCAGCATGCAAAGTAACCGGAGCTCGGAAAAAAAGGATGGCTCCAAGGAATCTTGGAGAATGTTAAAGACCAACAGCACACCAGGTAAGGATGACAGATACTCCGTCAAGAAGAGTGGCAAAAAACTTCACGGAACAGGGAAAAAGAGTCCAGAGGGCGAACGAAACCGGAAAAAGGAGTTTCCGCAGAAAAACTCCGCGTCGGGGGAGACGAAAAAGCTGCGGAGGCGCAATTGCGGCGGCGCCGGCTGCCTCACAAAGGACCAGGCGACTTGCATGTGTGGCAATACTAAAATTTGAAGTCCGCATCCTCGAGGAAAAAAAAAACTTGTGCCGCGAACATGTGGCGGCGACTGAACATCGAAAGAAACAGGGTCCGAAGTCGGATCGAAATCCGTTCCGTCTTGGAGATGGGAAGCCGCCATGAAAGGGTTAAAAGTTGAAACTAAAAAGGAAAAGGAAACGATTTTGCAGAGAATCCATCAACAGGGAAAACCAAAATTTCCTCGACCTGGGGGCTTGGAACAAAACACCCAAAAAGTCGGGAGGAACTTGTTTTGGTGGGGTTTTGGGGGGGGGGTGTTTTGGGGGCGCGCTGAAAGGGCTCAAAAAACTACAAGAAGCCTAAGCCGGGCACACCGAGGAGAAAAAAGTGCCAAACGAAAAACAAAAAAAAAAGGAAAGAAATAAGAGACTCGCCCATTTCCAAAATAGACCAAAAATTCCTCGATCGTCCAAGTAGGAAAGAGTGGGGATCTAAAGGAAAAAGATCAAAATGGAATTAGAATGGTGGGGGTTGAGGGAAAAACATCCCAAAGATTATTGGGGGTTGTCAAGCAGACAATAGGAACCAAGCTGCCGTACTCCCAAGGACCACAATACCCTCTCGTAGAGCGTCAAGTAAAAAGCTTCAGAGTAAAAGCTTAAACTAACAGGAAATAAAACGAAAGAACAAAAAGTTGACCACCCTCCACAAAAACCACACACGTCCCGCCCAAGAATCGCGAGGGGGCCAAGGAAAAAGGATCAGCGAGGCTTTTTAGGAACTGAAGGCGAGTAGAGGGAAGCCAAAACTAACGTGTTTATTACCCAACAGAAAGTGTGGAAGAACTTGGGAGAAAACTGAACTTTGGGGTCAGCCTTGGTGGGAGAAGGGGGCCCTGGAAAAACCCGTGCGGGGAGGGTAACATCGTCGAAAAGAATGGTCCAAAAAGTGTTTGTAGAAAAGAAAGCCAGCCAAACGCAATAACAGGCAGGCTTCGTGACGGAAAGAGAGAAACCATTGGAATGTCTCCAGCTGCAACCGTAGAGAGACAATCAGATGAAATAGACAACTGGCGGAAAACCGAACCGGACAAGAAGGAAAGAAACGCCAAAAACGCAAACCGTCAGTGAAAACCTTAGGGAGTAGATAGACAAAAACTCCGGAGGTTTAGGATGGAAACCAGGACGGGCAGGAAAGGGGACACACATCAATAAAAGGAATAAAGGTTTGTGTGCAGAAAAGGAAGCGCCAGAACGAGCGAAAAAGTTATGCCATCCGGTATAGATTGAAGAAGGGGAAAGACATAATATCGTTCAAAAAACTTTCAGAGGAAACGGAAGAAATATGCAAAGCACACATCCTCCGCGAAGGGGAAAAGGGGGGGGAGAAAGATTATCTCTTGGTAGGGGGGACCCGAGGAAAACGCTTATCAGGAGACTAGCCTTCCACTGGGAGGGAAAAAAGGAGGGGAGCCACATATACTGCGGGTACTGAAGTAAGGAGAGGGGAAAAATTCGCAGGGGTTTAATAAAAAAAAGGCTAACTGGGGATGGAAAAAAGAAGAAGAGGAGAAAGCTCAAAATAAGAGCTCAAGAGTCCGGGTAAGAAGTTACTCGAACCTATCTTAGTTTGAAAGAGGGAAGGTCTAGGACGCCAAAGCAAATCGAGAATGTCACTGCCAAAAAAGTAAAAAAATTTTTTGCCTTTTTTTCTGGTCATGGGGGGAAACGAGGTGAACGGGGGGGGAAAAAAGGACGAACCCACCCTCAAGAAGCCGTGGGTCGTGTTCAATAACCGGCATGAAGGGGAATAGGATCGGAGGTAGGAAAAGGACGAAATCTCTCTACAAAGGAGGAAAAGAAGGATAAGGGAAAACGGCGAGAAAGAGTCCTATAATCCAGTAAAGGGAAAGGAAGATTGAACCCGAAAACCCGATTATTTAGAAGAGGAAAAACAGTCAAAGATGACAGATGGGAAAAACGGGTGGAAGTGCCTGATCGATTGAGAAACGAACTGAAATGATTTGGAACAAGAAGATCGAGTCCATGGTACCAAATGGGAAGAAGAAGGATCATGGACGAATGACTTGGGCCCAAGAGAAGCGCTGGCGAACCCAATAATTAGAAACGAGGGAAGAAACCATGCCGAATGTAAACGGCAGCGCAAGGGAAAAAAAAAGTAAAGAGGAGAAAAAAAAGAGGTCCTCAAGGACGGTCAGCCCAACACGGGCCTACAGGGGAAAGAACTACGACCAAAAAAAATATCGCAAGAGAGGGAAATGGCGGCTGTTGGCGGGAGGGAAAAGCTTTTCTTACGAAAGAAGATAGGTAGCCTGTGCCCGAGAGACGACGCGTCAACCTAACCGAAAAGAAAAAAGCCCTGGCTCAAAACAAACCCCGGCCTGCGCGCTTATGAGGGAATCTAGGAGGGAAAAACGCAGAGGATGGAATTCTCGTTCACTGTCGAGGTCGTACAAAAAAGACAAAGGTAGAGTCATAGAAAGCTCCACTGATTGGAATTGAATCGGAGAAAAAGGAAAGCCGAGTAAAGGGGGGGCGTCGATGGATTTTTTAACGCTCAGAGTGGAAAGGAACAAGGATATTGCATCTGAAAAAACCGGGACGGAAGTCAATGGGAGGGGGGGAGGGGAATTCCAAAAGGTCCTGCAAATACGCTACAGTCCTTTAAAATTAATCTAAAAACTGGGTTGGGAAGTCATGGATAAACCCCTCAACTGGTTCTCCAAGGGAAGGAAAAAAAAGTCTAAAAAAAAAGTCGCTCAGCAAGGAGAGCATTTAAAAACACCAAAGAGGAAAGGAATAATCCGCGTGGAAGGGAACGAGTCGACTACGAGGAAGAACCGGAAACTCCGCAGGAGAAAAGGGAGGACTCCTGAGAAGAGCCGCTAAAAGGGCAACTTGTTGGCGAAGGGCAGACTGCCTGGGGGGACTTCACAGACTAAAAGACGACTGATTGGGTACAGTGGACGACCGAACTGAAAGCCTGGAGGGGGGAGGAAATGGGAGGGAGAACAAGTTCGAAAAAAGGAGGAATGGAAAGAAAAAACGGTGATTGTGGGAAAGAACCCGACTAAGGAGGGGCAAGGATGCCCGATTTCAACAAATCAAGTGGACAGAAGTGGGAGGAAGAAGCGAGTGGGTAAACTGGCGGAGGCTAAAGGTGCGACCTCGTGGAGGGGGCGTTTCGGGGGGTCCAAGAAAACTCCTCCGGGCGGCACCGGCGGGGGGAGAAGACACCTATTGTGGAGGGGAGTCTGTGTCTGGGACTGGAAGAGGGAGAAGGAGCCGACAAACGATGCAAAAAAAGAGGGGGGGGGGGGGGGGGTGAAAGCCAAAGGTAAGTTGGTTGATCAAAAAAAGGGAAGAGAGGAAGACCAAAGTAGGGGCAATTCAGACGATAACGGGCCCGGTACTGGCTTCCCCTCTAAAGAGAGGGGACCCGAGACGAGCCGAGCGCGGCGGCCGAGCGATTCAAAAAGGCGCAACAAAAAATACGAGCAGGGGAACTCGACTATTTGGGGCCGCGAAAGAAGGGAGGATACAAAAAGAAACGGGCGCAAGCCGCCTTGCGTGGCAGGCAAAAAAACAAAAAAGGGAGGGGGAGGGCCAAGAGAAAACAACAAGTCCGCGGAAGGATGTGAAGCTGAAAGCGCTTAAGGGAGAATAGGCGAAAAGCAGGCAACCGAGAAAAATCAGGGGAAATGGGAAAACGAGGTCCTTTATAACAGAGGAAAAGAAGGTAATCCGACCTACAGTTGGCGGGGAGCTACCACAGGAAGCTCAAGGCGGGAATAATCCTGTTTTTTCCCCAAGGAAAAAGGCAGGAGAAAAAAGGCTTAGCCTTGGGGCGTGAGAAAAATATTGGGAGAAGGTAACGACGCAGAGGGAGGGAAATGGGGGGATGAAGAACCGACCCGCGTAAGATGGAGCGAAAAAAGCCAAATACAGGAGAGAATTCAAGGGAACAGCAAGAAAGCAGTAAGGGGTCTGGGCAATCGCAAAAAAGCGAAAAACTCATTGCTACCTTAGAGACTAGGCGACAACCCGAAGATAGAGAGGTGGTCGGGTAGGAAAAGGGGAAGATATCACAAAAAAAGAAAGGAAAAAAGACGAACGGGGGGAATTCAAAGTGAGAAAGTTTCGCAAAAAACGCGCGCACTCGAAAGGGGAAAGACCAAAAGGAGGTGAAAAAATACTGGAAAAAAAGTCCACGACTAAGAATGACCAGAGGCACAGCGACGGGCGTGGAAGAAGGAAACTGCACGGGAATGGAGAAATCTTAAAAGGGAAGCAAAAGGGGAAAGTTCTGAAAACCCCCAAGCGAATGCGCGAAGTAAACGAAAAAAAAACTGTACACCAAGCCGGAAGGTCTCAGGGAAGTCAGAAAAAGATCCTCCCTATAAAGAAAAAAAAAAAGAGAAAGGGGGTAAAAGGAAAAAGATTCCGGGAGAAAAGGGGCATGAGCAAGTCCCGATAAACAATACTAAGGAATGGGAGTAAAATCGTGGAAGTCAAAAAGAGGAGGAAACTACTTGCCGCGAAGAAGAAAAAGCTAGCTCCAAAAAAATGGTGACTACTTTCAAGGGAATGCCACGGGAAAAGGGAGTGGGATGGGTCCAAGTAGAAGAGGACTTCAAATCAGATCAAAAAAAAAACAAAAGGGGGAGAGGAAAAGAGAGAGCGTACGATTACGAAAGGACATTAAGTGGAAAGGAAGGGAAGGAAAAAAAGGCATGTTAAGGACCTTTGCAAAGTAACCAAGACCACCTGGGTGAGAACGATCTTTCCACAAAGGAGGGGAAGGTGGTTGTCTGTAATGGACTGACAGGGGAAGTACTGTCCCGAAATCCGGCAGAGCGGGAAAGTTTCCGATAGAGACGAGGGGGAGGGGAGGGAGACTCAAACAGTCTCAGGGGAGTGAAAGGGGGGGGGAGAGTGAAGCAAGCTCCGCAAATTCTCTGGCGACTTTAGACCGGAAAAAGGCAAAGGAAGGGGAATTTCAAAGAAACTTCCGGACAGTCTTCAACGGGAAGGGTCAGAAAAAAGGGGCAATAAAAGCTGGGGGGGGAATAAAGAGTGGGGAAACGAAACGGAGAAAGCGGAAAAAGAGAAGTCGGAATAAGGCCGATAAAGAAAAGGAACGAAAAATTCTGGTAAAAAAAACACCTTCAAAGAGTGTCCCCACACCCCCAAAAAACTGCAAAACCCCCGCCAAAAATGAAAACCAAAAAAAAAACACCCACCCCAAACCCCCCAAAACCCCCCACCCACCACCAACCAAACACCACGCCAAAACACCCAAAAGTCCGCTCAAACCAAAACGACCCAAAAAACAACCCCCAAAAAACCACCCAAACACCCACCAAACCCGAGAAAAAACCCACCCACTCAAAAACCCAAAAAAACACATCCAACACCCAAATACCCCAAGAGCACCCAAACCCCCCCCGACCCACTCAACGTAAAGTTAGAATGAATGGAAATTACATAGGATACTTCTTCGTACTAATAGTAGAGAAGGGAAAGGAATTTAGTATATTAGCCCATCCAGTCAAAGGATTGAATTATGATACATGGGAAAGGTATTTTAGGTTTTGAACTGACGCAAAAACACTCATTGGTAGGAAAGAGCCGCGTGCAGACCTTCTACGTCCGTAATTATAAAAATCTTTTGAGAAGGAAAAGAATTCCGGGTCCCTCCCAAGTACCGTGATATAGGAAAACAAAGAAGGGATTAAAAGGAATCTTCAAGACGTGGTTATCCTTAAACACCAATGATTTGTCGTTAGTAGACGCCGGAAGGGGAAGGAGGGGGGGCAAACCTCATTACTTCACTTAGCGAGTCAAGGAGAGGGCGACTAACAAAACCAGGGCCGAAAAAAAAGGGCGAGGATTGTAAAAGGGGCCAGCCTTCTTAAAGCCGGTGAAGGGCGACGAGAGTAGAAATCCACGCAAGGCAACTTGGAGTAAAGGATCAGCCAGGGTGGAAAAACTACAGAACTCAGTTCTTCGCCAAAATATTGAACCTATCGAGAAAGGGGGGCGGAGGAGGAAAGTCGCAAAGAACGCTTCAGACAAGAAGGCCAGAGTCTTCGAGGGCTCACCATGACCGGACCACGGAGGAGGAGGAGAGGGGGAATGCATTTGGCGACGTCGACGCGGAAAGAAAAAGTAGTACACATCCTGTCAGAGGGATGTTGATAACCCCCCCATACCAAGCTGGAAGAGGGATTTGTCCGTCGAAGAGGCAAGCGGCCAGAAACCAAACGAAGGGGGCGACACGAAAGGGCCCAAAGGCCCGAAAAAACCGCAGAGAGCACGAATCGCGGCGCACGCCAAGGGGGAACCGAGGCCAATCCGCGGAATCGTCCGCAGTATAGGAAGAGGTGGAAATCGGGAACATAACAAACACTTTCCCAGGAGAAAAGATGGGACGCAAAACATCCCAGAAAGGGGAGGTGGGCGTGGGTTGGTGTAGCATCCAGCATCGTGAAAGAGGAAGGGGGGGTACAGGGCTGCCGGAGGAGAGCACAGGAAGTAGGAGAACGCAAGAGTGTATGTAAGAGTCTTGCAGGAGGTGGAAAATTGGGTCAGAGACGTGCGGACGTCCTGAATATAGGTGCGGGTGAGGGGGGCCCGCTGGGTGCGCTGACCCCCCACCCCCCCCAATATGTAGAATCTATTTAGCACGCAAGAAAGGGATCGCAATAAGGGGCGCAGCGAATCTAAGGGAGGCCTCCCAAGTGTAAGTGATAGAACAGGACAATGGGACAGATAAGCGTGGGGGAGTAGGGAAAGGGGTGGGTCGAATTTTGTGGAAGAGGTACCCGGAAGAAAAAAGGGGAGGTGGGTACCATCGTCTCAAAAGAATCTCCCCAGTGTGGGAGAACGTCCAGAACCATGAAAAAGGCACAAAAAGGAAATGGGTCTGCGGGGGACAGGAAAAAGAGGGCAACAATATCCATTTGAATAAGAGGACTGAAAAGTCGATCCAATCCATCTATAAAGAAAAGGTGGTGCCACCAAGGAAAAAAAGACACAACCGCCAAAAACTAAAACCTGATGCGGATGCGCCTTCGGGGGGATCTAAGTCAAGAAATCCCGGGAGAGGAGGGGTTGAAGAGAAAACGAGGGGCGCAAAGTCACA
>Ga0179593_1301364_pt1 | contig 11997 bp, 13 predicted proteins | sample CZODoug2_1_08_16_FD_185931 | JGI IMG/M metagenome (GOLD analysis project Ga0179593, IMG submission 185931) | Vadose zone soil fungal communities from Angelo Coast Range Reserve, California, USA - CZODoug2_1_08_16fungal (PacBio error correction) | ecosystem: Environmental > Terrestrial > Soil >...
CGCAAACGCCCAAAAAAAATCAGGAAAGACCTAGCATGGAAGGGAAGCGTGAATCTGGACCTAGCAGCACACCCGGGCTTGATGAACGGAAGAGAAGGAAAATCGATCCACGGAAACCGCCTAAAGGTGATCATGAAAAACACAAGTAGGGGAAACGCGAAAGAGACCATACGCAAAGAGGAAAGTCATGGAAAAAATGAAAAAGACAGCACTTGGCGACCTTTGTCGAATTAACTAATAGTGCTAGGATCGGGTGGTCGAGCGTGAACAATTTTCGATAGGTACAGAGAGAGCCCGATAAAGGGACTATAAAGAGAGAGGGGGGGGGACACCGGAAAAGACCGGGCCACATCAGGCTTCTCCAAAGCTCAGACTCTAGTCAGGAGACAAAAACGGCGTGGATAAAGTACAAAAGATTAACGGAAGAGGAACGTCTTGCCCAAAAATCGAATGAAAAGAGGTGGAGAGGCGAGACAGGAAAAGCAGTGCGACCCAAATACAGGGGCCCTCGGGTACTTCGGAAGCGGTCCAGAGCAGAAAAACTCACAAACGCAGGGAAAAAAGGTGCGGACCAAGGAACGTAATTTCGGGCAGTGTGTTCGCGCTAAAGCATCAGGAACAACAAAAATTAGAGTGAAGTTCAATCTGCCTAACGAGGGCAATGAGTGAGACGGAAAGGGCACGAAAACGAACAAAGCGGAGAGGGATCTCACAAAAAGCTTGGAGGGGGGATAGGAATTCAGTACACCGGTGGGTTGCTTCGAAAGACGCAGAAAGGAGCTGCTGATTGAAAGCACCTTGGAAAATAGGAGTAGGAATGGGAAAAAAGAACGGACAGCGTAAAGGCGATTGTGCCCGGCCAGGTCAGCCTCTCCACGCATGGCTTTTGAGGGTGGGGAGCTGCGGGGCTCGAAAAGAGGTATGGGCCTAGGCAACCAAGGAAGAACGTCACACAAAGGGAGGAAGAAGGGTGGAGAAGGTTTCATGAACCGTTCGGATAGACCTTACCGTTAGGGCCAAAAGGTTGATTTTCCGGAGGAAATGCACCGGGCGAGATAAAGACCGAGGTGTGCTGAAGGGAGTCGCGGACGGCGCGGATTCACGATGGACAGAACCCGGTGGGAGGAAAGGACTCCCCAGCTACAATAGGGAAAAGGGGATGCAACGAATTAACCATTAAGGGCATGAGTATGTGATGACGCATATGACGAGGAAGGCGAGGTGGTCGGCCTCAGACCATCATCCGAAGGGAAATCAGGCCCATCGGGGATCCCTACGAGAGGTCAATGAAGACAAATCAGATCTTGAGAAGTCGTTGAGGCGCGCTTAAAAAGCTACAACACAAACGGTATGTATAGATGGGGAAGCCGCAGAAAAAAGGGAAAAAGGGGGTCTCTCCAAAAGGACGCAGTGGCTTCAGGGAATCGCTCACGTGAGAGAAGGAAGAAACAAGCCGGCATGGAGGTTCCCCTGCCGCCCCCCACACACAGGGACTACCGGAATTTGGTTGGTCCAGACGACATTCATGAGGGCGCAGGCGCGTAAAAGACTCTTCCGGACTGGGGAGAAGACCTCACAAAAGGGGTGCCGGCATCGTACAAAGAAGCGACTTGACTACGAAGGTAAAAACATAGGTGTCAGGGGGATCTACGACAGGTGTGCACTAAAAGGGGAACACCGCCAAATGTGGGCTAACAACACGGCAGGTCTTCGAGAAAAGGTGCATCAAAAGGGATCCTGCGTCCGCACAATTGGTCGAAGTCCGAAGCCTTGTGCGGACTGCATCCTAATACATCATCTGGGAGAACTAAAACTAAATAAGCCAGTGGGGCAAAGGGAGCCGGGGCCACAAAAGAGAATTGACTAGTCCCGTCTAAAAGGGGGGCAACATCCTACTACTATAGACGGAGGTACCATCAGCCAGCGCACTTGGGCTGGCGAAATTGGGGGGGGGGTAGGGGAAAATACAACCGGTTCCTGAGGGAAATAAAGACGGGGGAAGGAGTGTGATACCGCAGACCGCGGTGGGACTATCATCGCCGGCATTACTCTCAACATGGGGGGAAGAAAGGGAAATTCACGCTCCTATGGGTTTTTGGTGGGTAGAAAGGCTTCGCGCGAACACCTGCAGGGATCGTTTCAAGGTGTCAAGACAGAGGGTGTGGGAAAGGACCGGTTTTGAGGATTTTCTGATAAAATGCGGTAGCATTAAAAAGGGGGAAAAAACTGGAGGGCGCACTGCGGTAGGAGTCACTAAGCCAATCAGCTGTGACATTAAAAATCGGCTGGGCAAGCCGCTAAGCTCTCAGAGACTTGAGCTATCCACGCCGTTTTGTTTAGCGAAGAGAGAAAGAACGTAGACTGAAGGGAGGAAAAAAAAGGAAAACGTCGCTGGCCCTTGGAATTTCCGGTGTCAAAAAATCTTGATCTCGTCCTGTAAGGGGGAGAAGCTTTCCTACGTCGGGCGGCCATAAGACGAACGGCTGCCTGAAAGAAGGATAAGGGCCGACAAGCTGCGGGGACTGGGGCTACCGGCAAAATGTGACGTGCTCTTAGACGCGGGGAACCTCTTAGAGATGGTACCCTACCAATGAAGAAAGGAGCATGAGGGAAGGTGGGTCTCGGGTATCGAGTTTGCCGGAGAAGGAACCGGCAGAAAGACCGGAGTGCTGCGATAAGTCAAAGGTCACGACTATACACCATTGAAAAAAACCGGGACATAGGATGGGCCGGGAGTAGGATGGCTGAAAAAGACAGGGAGCGGAAGGGGTTACGCTGAGGTTGATTGAGTACTTGTCAAAACGGCGTGGTCGAGAGAGAAAGAGGGTGAAAAACTTTCAAGCTGCACTAGCGCTTGACGCGGCAGGAAGTGACGGCGGAGTCGCCGAAAAAAAGGGGAAAAAAGTCAAAATCACTGAGAGGACGAAAAATCAAGAAGGACAATCGAGGTGAAAGAGGGGGACCTATCCAAAGATAACGCGGCAGAGGAGGCTGGGCGGAATGGCCCCTGGGAACTTGCTGAAGGGGCACACTGGATCTGACACTAAAGGAAGAATGGATGGGGGAAAAAAAATGGATACTGAAAAAAGGCAGAGCGGAGGGGGAAAAAGGGATGATAGAGAAGATTGTCCTGGGGAGAACCGAGAAATCACTGCTGCCCACACGCAATAACTTGATCCGAAAAAATGCTAACGAACTACCGACAGGAGTGGGATTATCTACAGAAAGAGGAAGAAGGGGGTAAAACGCCGTTATTGGAGGGAAAAGGAGGAGAAGAGGATTACGTTTATCAAGTTATGCTGAAGATAAAAACGAAAAAACAGGGGGTCTGGGAGAGGTCATCAGAAAACCGTGCTGGGGACTTGAATCAGACGGAGGTAGAGTGTGGTTTGAGGCAAAAAGTCAACGAAGGTCCTGGTCGCCCTAGGGCCGCTTAAAGGGGTAAAGGGAGAATGAAGGGTTATTACCGGGGAACCAAGTCATAAGGGAAGAAGTTTGGCATTCGCGGATACGGCAAAACATATCGATCACCGTGGGGGGCTTGGGGGACAGGAATGTGAGTACTTTGCACAAAATGGGAGAACGAAAAGCAATGGGAAGGGAAAGATCCCTGGGATGACGTGAACAGCTGCGGACTAATGTTTCCACCTGGATACCGAAGGGGGCGCAAAAATGGTGGAAGATGCAAGCTCTACAGAGGGGAAGTGAGCCACAGACTTGAGGAAAATACTGAAATGAAAAAAAATCATAATACTGTAGAAGATACTCGCGCCTTGAATCTGGAAGGGGTCAGAGGGTCTCTCGGTGGTGGGCCCTAATCTACGACTACGGGCAATCGGCAATTGACGCAAGGTGGGGCAGTCTGTATGTGCTCCGCGCTTTTGTGGAAGGGATAAATAAAACGTCATGAACATAAAGTAGGAATAAAAAAAAAGCCGAAAACGGAGGCTGCAAAACTGCCAATCAAAGAAAAAGCACACCGAATTATGAAATGAGAAAAAAACAACAAAGTAAGGAGGAGGAAAAGAAGGGAGAAATTCTACTCTGGGTGTTACTTTATGGGGGGACGCAACCGCCGTTTGGACGGATGAAGATTTGGAAGAAAACTTGGGTTCAGAAGGGTAGAGTATTCCCCTGCTTGAAAAAGCGAAGGGCCCGCCAAGCTGCAAAAAAGGATGAAATGGTGCAGATTAAAACCAAAGGAGTAAGGGAAGGGGGGACAACACAGAGATACGCGCGAAGAGCCCGAGGAAGGCGACGAGAATCGACAGGATGGGGGAAGTGGTTGGGGGGGAATATAAACGGATGGTCATCCAGCGGGGGCTGACCGAAGACATGGTACTTTTCGGATCTCCCAAAAGGCAACCATCGCCGACCAAAACGGTAACCAACAGAAGGGCAGAGATCGTACAGCCGCAATGTGGTACCTTCAATGGGAGGGGAAGTCAGACCAGTGGGGTTAGAAAACCTGGGGGAGCATTCCGTCAAATAAACCAAAAAAGAATTAAGATATCTAGGGAGGAGTCAGATCAGGCACCACCCGGATGCACGATTAGTGACTGGGGGTCGGCTTCACTGGGCGATCAGGGCATTCTACGGAACACTTACGTGCCCGGGACACTTTGCGACATCCCTGGCATGCAGGGAAGTCAGCACCGAAAAAAAAGAAATAAGGATCTGTGACAAAGGAAAGCAAGGGGGATTGAAGGATGCCGAAAAAAGAAAGATCGTGACAGGAGAGAAAATCCCTGCTAAAAGTCCCTTCACTAAGGGTTGACGGTCCTCAGAACGGCGCAAAAATTCCGCTTTGAAAAAGCAAACGCCTGGCGCGTCGATCATAGTGAGAGGAGAAATTGGATTCGTTGAATGGTAGGAAGCAAGATTCCTCGGGGACTCTGAGAGAAGAAGGAACGGGGTTCACACCCGCAATCGGATTTTCATTACATTTTTGGATCCCAAGCCAGCGAATTGGCCGTAAATAGAATGCAATCAGCCGAAAAAGGGGGAAAGACCGGGAGGAAAGCAAGTGCCGCGGTATAGGTGGAGACCGGGCCGGGAAACGCGATAGGCAGTCCTCACGGGGTCGGCGTATCTTCTTGGGCGCGCAAACCTAGTTCAAGGTGAGCAGCGACTCCAAGGATAAAGAAAGGGAAGAGAAACGCCGCGTCAAACGGGAAAAGTTTTCAGAAAGTGAGAGAAGAGGGAAACCGCACGGTGAAGGAAAGAATCAAAAGTCAAAAATGCTGGTCAGAAACAGAAGCCCTAGGAGGGGTCAAAGAAAGTCCGAAGGCAAAAAATCGGGGCGGCCGGGCGCTCTCAAGGGAAAGTGGAAGACTATTAACTGACATACAAAGACCTAGGTACTGATGGCCGCTGAAGGGAGAAAAATCTAGAAAGGGTAGAAAAAAAAAGCAGTAGAAGGTGAGTCACCTGCGTGGGTGAAAACGGGCGAAAAAGGGTCCCCATTCGGCGCAAGACGCAAGACGATCCATGGAAGCAAGAATAACCTGTCCCGCATCTTGAGAAAGGGCGCAGGAATGAGCCGGCCGGATCGGTTAGAGGGAAGAAGTGGGAAGAGTTAAAGACTAGCACCACGTATCTCAATAGATAGGTCGGTGGCCCACCGAAAAAGACCATGGAAAGAGATACTTCTCCAAACAGAGCTCTAAATCGGACACGCTATGCCTAAACAAACACGGTGAGTGCTTCACCCCGAATGATTGAACACGATGGCGCGGGTGCCCAGGCGCGAGGCAAGAGGGGGGCTTGGAATCCGAAAAAAAAGTAGGGACCGAATGTCCTTTCCATCTTTAATGGAGAAAAGAAGTAAAGCCTCAAGAAAAAGCTCACCAAGATTAGAAAAAAGGTGCGGAACCACAGGAACGATTATTGAGTTTGTTTCGCGCGAAGTCCAGGGGAAGGAAACCAACACCATAGGGCTATGGATTGTCAATAACGTAGGCAAACGCTGCTGGCAGAGTACAGAATTCCGCGGAAAGGATGCACCGCGGCTGCGGTCGCAAAACAGAAAAAGGGATCCTCTGGATCAAGGAGCAAAATGTTAGGGGGACTTAAAACAAGCAGAAAAGATTGGCTGTATTGAACTCACTTGATAAGGCTTGTGAATGGGGCAACCCACTAACGGGCGCGGCAACTCGATGTGGGCCCAAGCTTAAACCCCCGTGACATCGTGGCATTAGTAGGGCGGGGGACGTCGCGACCTTGTTATGTGAATGGACCCGTGAGCGCCCAAGTAATAGAATCGCGACAGGTCGAAGCAGAAACGGATCAAGTGCGGAAAGGTTTCGAGAGAAACCATGGGTCCGGGGGTGGAGAACATTTTGTGGCGTTGTCCGGGTCGGAAAGACTGGAAACCGTAGGTTGGCGAAACTGGAGTCGCGAAGGCCTAGAAAAGGGAAGGGGCACCCCGGATCATTGGTAGGGTTCTAAAACCACGGACAAAAGAGAAGGTGGTGAATGCGCAGGAGGAATGAACACCGGACGGGAATGATGATGATCCGGCAGATGACAGTGAAGGGGGAAGAGGGTGGGCGCATCATATCAATGCCAATGAGGGGTAAAAATAGTGAGGCCCGCCGAGCTGATTCAGGGGGAAGAAAAAAAGGGGACTAAGAGGTGCTGTGCAGGTCGCAGGCACGAGACTAACAAACACACAACGGAGGAGGGGGTCACGGAAATAGATTTATCAGCTAAAACCAGACACCGCTCGCAAAGGAAAGGGGGGAGGTCATGAATAGATCGGAGGGAGGAGGGCCTATTACTGAACAAGAAACGCATTGAAGGGCCAGAAAATGCCCTGCCCCAGAAGAGACATAGTCAGCTGCATAAAAAGAAAGATCAGGGTAATGGTGAAATTGAGCGGCGCTTACAACGAGGAAGAAGGGGTGGAGAATCGCACTGATAAGGTGCAGACAAAACATCAACACGCCGTCCGGGCAACGAAATGAAACTCAGGTCCGTGAGAGAAAGGGGTGCTACCAAAAAAAAAAAAGGTGGGGGGGCGCAAACTGCAAAGGTCGTCCTCAACAGGTTCAAAACAGTAAAAGGTAGTCGCACTGGTCCGACGACAAACCGGAAGGTAAGGTGGGGGGGCGCTCTGCCGGACAGGCTCCAATCACTAAACTAAAATAGAAAATGAACGGTGTCAAGGAAAAGTCCACACGCCGTTGGACAGGAGAAAATTATGAGAGGGGGGCCAGGAAGACTACTATAGAAAATGAAGGCAAGAAAAGAAAGTCCTTTATTGGCGCTGGAATGCACGGACAAACCGGTCCGGGGAAACCAAGACATTTCTTGTGAGAAACCGAAAATCGGTGGAGGACGCGGCCTTCAAAGTACTCGAATCGTGGCCTAGCAGATTGGAAAATTAACGCACCAAGTGTGTGGGGGTTAAGAAATTGAGGCGCGCGAAAACCTGCTCAAGATCGAAGGGGGTCCCTCACATAGTTGTAAATAAGCCGGGTGAGCTTGTCTGAGACTTGACGGGGCCTACATTCACCTGAGTCCCCGGACGCGGCGAACCGAGGTCACAAGCGCCTACAAAAATCGGAGGGGAGATTCGAGGGGAAAGAAGACTCATCGCGGTAAGAAAGAGGTCAGACCACGCCGTTTTGGGAGCCGTAGCGAAATGCAACGGCATGAGGGAAGGGCTAGACTCTGGATGGTCGTTTCCGGGGGAACCACGAGAGGGATATATTCGGTAGGGGTGGGGGAGGGTGGAAGGGATGGGGGGGAAGGACGGAGCTTTACATAGAACAAAATCGTCGAAACAGCTACAACTGCTCCGGCGACGCATTAGGACAGGGCGCCAAGCTTGCAAAGGTACAGGGATCGTACAGGGCTTTAAAGGAATTCGCGTAGGACGGAATTTTACAGACTGACGGGGTCCGCGTGAGCCATAACGCAATTGAGAACAAGGATCATCGGACGGGTTCTCACGGGTCGAGTGGACTTCTAAGCAGCTGCATCAAGACCGAAGACTTAGGGAAAGCAGTTCACGAGATCTACAATTAAATTTAGAGCCGCCGAAGCGCTGGAAACGGCAGGGCTTATGTCTTAAACCGCAAGTCGAGTCCTTGTGTGAAGAAAAGAACATGGGATGGAGTGCTTGGGAAAACTTCAAAGTGAGGGGGGGGCGAGGATCTAAAGAGGAAACTTGGGTAACAAAGAGGAAGGGAGTCTCGCGCGGAAAGGATCCTGGTAGCCAGAGAGAACGAGACCGTTAACAAGCTCTGAAAACTGAGGACAGACAAGAAAAAATACTGCATATCGCGTTCAAGAACTGGGGGACAAAGAGCAGAAAAACGAGGAAATTAGGAGGCTGCTGGCCTGGGCCCGGAACATGGAAGTGGCAGCCCTTTATAGTACCTCCAAGGCCTCGGATTGCGTTGTAAAAGGAGAGGAAAAAAGAAAAGGTGGCGGAAAAATCCTGCAACGAAGAGCCAGGAGAGCGGAGACCACGAGGAATAATGCTTAACCAAACACGGACTGATCTAAAGAATCGCGTACGAGCGCGAAGAAAAGTTGCTGGAAGGAAAAATAGGCCTGCCCTTGTGAAAATAAAGCATTTTGGAAGGGTACGAAATATATGAAGGAGAGCCTATGCTTTCCAGAGAAAACCGTGGCTTTCGAGGGGAAGAAGAAAATACCCGGGCGGAAGGGGATCAGGGCAGAAGGGAAAGGGGGGGTTGAGGGCTCGAGCCTGCCGGGCATTCTGAAGAGGAAAGCGTCACTCAATGTGGAAAGGAGAAGCGGGGAACCCAGGGGATCCGTAGAAGGGTGAATAGGTTGAAAATGAACGTACCTGCACAAGAATCGGATCATCTGGAGGGGGGCTGGTGGGAAACGGGAGAGCAGGGGGAGTCGTTGCAAAACTGGAGAAAAGGGTAAACCCATGGGGGGGTAAGGGATCCATGTCGGAAGTGGAAGCTTACTGAGGCCATCATGTGTGACAACCCTGGATAACAAGGGTTATTCTCGGGTTGGCAGGACGCTCGAAAAGTGGAAAAAAAAGGTGTCAGGTGGCAACCGGAAGACCTAAGTAGCGGAAAAGCTCACTAATACTGTAGGGGAGAGCGCCTGCAATCCGCTGAGTATCTAGGGGGGGACCAAAACTAAAAGACACGCACATTCAACTTCACGGTGTCAATTGGGATGGGCTCAAGGCTTTTGAAGCAGCAGGGGGCATAAGAAAACGTAAAATAAATCGTCGATGTACAAGAGTCAGAAAGAAACGCGGCCTGCGGCAAAAACTAAAACAGCAAAAATACCAAGAATATGAGGAAGCATAAAACAAAAGGAGGATGCGCAGATAGGAAATCAATATGAGGTATTGGTTGATGAACATTTTTACCAGGGAAGAAGTTGAGGTATGATCAATGGGCAAGCGACATCCGGAAGGGAAAGGAGTGATGTATCTTAGTAAAAAACTGCGTCCAAAAGCGAAGGGAGACACCTCGCCAGCTGCAAAAACGGGAGGGGGGAAAGTGGTGCACGTGCCGCGTAGTCAACCGTAGGGAAAAACCCTTATTAAGAAGCCCTCGAATAGTGGCGCGAGAGAGTAGAAGGATAAGAAAAGAGGGGGGAAAGAAGACGGTATGGTATCCATGCTGGGGCTGAAGTACAAGCATGGTACGTTTTCAATCCACAGGCACAAAGACTACACTTCGGTAGCCAGGGGGTGGGGAACCATAGAAGCATACGAGCAAGGAACAGGCTTGGGTCAAGGAAAATGCGGTTTTCAGCACAGGGGGCACAAAAGAGAAAAAAGGCGAGAAGGGGCCCAAAAAAGGAAACAAAACGAAAAAGGAAGGAGTAGTGCTTCAGGATACGCGCATCAAAACTGAGGCAATATTAAATTGTCGCTTACGTGGAAAAAGTCAGTCGACTGGGAAACCTGAAGTGCCCGAGCACGAAAAAAGGATAATAAAAACGCCCTCAAAAACTCTGAAACTGCCTGAGAGGAAGAAAACGTAAGCAAGGGATTGATGGACTCTAACGCAAAAGGAAGGTTCCCTCTCGGCAAAGGGAAAAGAAGGACTTAAGGCAACTTCATTGAGGAGCGGTCAAGAATACTACGAGGTGAAAAGCAGCAAGGGTGGCAGCAGCAAGCCAACTACAGGGGGAAGGCACAAAAGAGTAGAGGAGAAGGTGATCATCATTTGCATGTGCTGGAGCAAGAAGGATTCACTCGGGCGCAGAGCTCGGTGAGCAACGAGCATGAAAAGGTTGTAAACGCCCGGAAAGGAATTTCAGTAAGCATTTTTCAAAAAAAAAATAAAAGTGGCGGTCAGAGAAAGGGGATGCAAAATTCCGCCCGCCAGGGGGAAAGGCCAAAGGCCGAAGCCGCAATCATGGCCAGTGGATCAGGGAAAAAGTCGGGAAACGCGAAGGAAGAATAAGCTTGTAAGGGACTTCATTCAGAAAAAAACGTAGTGTCACGTTCAAGGCGAAGAAGGGCAGATACAAGAAAAACAAAGGCGAAAGATAATAGGCAGAGGGACACGGGTTCCCAAGCTTGAATCCTCAAAAAACGCACGTTTAAAGGAAAAAATCACAATCCCAGCGTTCGTTTCGTACCAAACAAAGGGGGGAAAAGGCACCTCAGGGGTCCAAGAAAAGAAAAGGCCGGCCAGCGCTTGGACAAGAGGAAGCGTCTCAGACATGGGAAGGGTAAGCGAGTAATCGGACCTAGACTAATAAAACTGGTCTTGGGCCTCATGAAAAAGAAAGGAAAAGACGATCCCAAGGATAAACCCTGCCGAGGAAAACATTTTGGATTCAATGCGTTAGGGGAAACAGACATGGGGGTTTCCAAGCGCGAAGGAAACATCGATCCAATGGAAAACCGGAGGCAAAGGTCCCTTGGCTACCTTTGGTCAGAAATAGGAGCAGGGAATCGTCGGGAGGAGGTGGCAGAAATGCGAAGGTAGGAGGAGAGCCAGCGTACCGGACGAGAAAAAAAATGGCGGGGGGGACAACAACGACCAGTGCCGATCGAGATCCGCAGCTCGAGAATTAGATGCGGAGAAACACAAAGGCGGGGATATACCTCTTCCAGAATAACCGCAGAAAAAGGAGGTGAAAAAAGTAGAACCATCGATGTTGGTAGCGAAAGAAGAAAACATTGGGGCGGATCAAGTCCGGTAAGAGGTTTAATGAGAAACCGGAGTCCTATCAAAAACAGAACCCCGGCCTTTATCAACGCGTGTCTGAAAACGATTGCGCATTTGGGAATAAGAAAAAAAAAGTTTCCAAACAACCAACCCACCAACGCGGGGATGGAGGTGGGGGGAGATGCCCACGATGCGGGGTATGAAATAGCCGAAGAGGGACAACCTAGGTCGAGTCGGATAACAGCACTGTCGATTTAGGATCAGGCAAACAGGGGGGAGGGGCAGGAAAAAAGCCATAAGGGAGAGTGGCAGGATGACCTCAAGTCTATATGGTAGGAATGGGGGCACCAGCGGCAGAACGGGAAAGAGGACAACGGTAAGTGTGGCCAATGTGGGGACTTCGCGGACGTGCAATAGGGGAGTATTTCTTGGGGAGAGTCGGGCAGCGACCGGTAAGACAAAAAAAGACTGAGAAGGTCGCAAGAATGGAGACCTGAGCTTAACCTGTTTTTCGATAAAAGAACTTTGCCGTGGGCGAAACATTTTGGATGGGCCCCCCGGGTCTGCAGAACGCGAGAGACACTGACCGATGAGTATACCTTGACGGGCGAGGCGCTTTATGAAGAAGGAAAGGGGGATACGTGCGATCTCAACAAGGCCGGAAGAGGATTGACTAAAAAGGACAATTCAAAAAAAGGAAGGCAGAGGGGGGAGCAGTCATATTAAAGACTGGTAAAGATAGGTTGGGAGGACATAGACGAAATGCACGGCTGATGCGTCCATAGGGCGACGCATCAGAGAAGGGAAATGCGAAAAAGAAAAAATGTTGCGAGTCGTTGACGGGATTGCTGCGCGCTGAAAG
>Ga0179593_1306872_pt1 | contig 11997 bp, 11 predicted proteins | sample CZODoug2_1_08_16_FD_185931 | JGI IMG/M metagenome (GOLD analysis project Ga0179593, IMG submission 185931) | Vadose zone soil fungal communities from Angelo Coast Range Reserve, California, USA - CZODoug2_1_08_16fungal (PacBio error correction) | ecosystem: Environmental > Terrestrial > Soil >...
GTGAACCACCGCGGTTGTTGGGAAAAAAAAAGTAACGTGATGAGAAAAGGACGCTTTTCCTGACAAAAGGGCGAACGGAGGGTCCTCCTCGATATCCTTGCAGTCGGTCTTATGGGGGGGGAGGGGGGACTGTAAAGACTGAGACCAGAAGGATGAATTCGGCTGTTTAGACACCAAGTGCACAGATGTAGAGTTTGCCGAAGGGAAAGACGGGAGATCAATCCTGAGAAAGTGTAAGGAATCAGAGAGAACGAACGGAGAAGCAGGGCTTCACGACCAATCAGAGACAAGTGCTATCGCCGCGGTAGAAAAGAGAAGCCAACTGTAAAAGGTTAAATCTGAGGGATATGACAACGCTCGGCAAGGAGGTGGACTTTGGTCATGAAAGGGCACGAGTGCAAGCAAAAAGGGTTGTTGGGAGGAGAGAACATAAAAAAAAATGCCGATCAATCAGGGAAAAGGCTCTCAACGTTGAAGGGGGATGACACTAGAGCGGAAAGGTGTGAGGGGGGCCGACGACAGGGTTCTATTGCGCACAGCGGGACCGGGGGGAGGGGCCAAGGGGTTCAGCCGCGGAAGCCCCCCACATATAGAAGTAAAGAAAAGGTCGAGTCTACAGTTACACAAACAAAAACAAGAGTTCGTCCGTTGGCGTGAGTACCAGCCAGGGAATCCCGGAGAGCGGTCAAATGAAATAGTACCACGTGGGAAAAAAGATAAAGGGGGAAATTGGGAAAGAGATCGTGGTATACCAGTAAAACACAGAATAAGGAGAGGTACAGGGGGGGGGGGAAAGCAGGTCTACACTACACCCAACGAAGATAGGGAGGGGGACGAAGTACATCTTGCTGGGTGGTGCTACGTATCTTCAATAACATGACACGTAGACAAGAGGGAGTAAGAAGATTTTTTAGGTCAGGTTCCGTCGACATGAGCCAGAGGAGGTGATTGAAAAATGAACAAAGGGAGGGAAGAAGAAAAAATAAACGGGATGGCGGGGGACTGGAGTGTCAAGGAAGCAGCGCTTCAAAGAGGGAGGCAACCGCAATGACAGAGGGATGGTAAGGAAAGTAAATTGCCAGATTAACCGAGTTATTCATCATCTGTTAAATCACGAAAAGGGAGGAAAACGTAAAAAGGCATGAGAAGGGAACGGGGGGACCCAAGGGAAACTCAGATTACCATGTGCAAAACGTAGTAGTGCAGGGAAGGGGGAGTTCAGGGCTTGAAAAGGGGGTTAAAGCCACGAGGGCCCGGAAAACTAAGGGTGGAGCGTAAAAAAAAGGTGGGGGACCATGGGACCGTGGTGATGAACGGGCCGAGCGGGGTGTGCGATTGAACTACCGGGAAGCGGGGATATTCAGAGAATCTGGGTAGATGCGGGGGGCTTGTTCTGGGTATTGCGGTATCGAAATAAATTTCCAAGGATCCCGCTGGGGTAAAATGGGCGATTGATCAAAAAGAAACAGCGAAGAATTTCGTTTATCAGAATCTCAGCATTCCAAGAGGAGACAGACGGATCAAGGGGACGAATGGTGCTGCGTCGGAATATGACCCGGGACCGAGGCGGACGAACGGAAGAGAGGGGTCTGAATCTTATATTTCGGACAGGCCATTTATCACGACAGAGAGGAACAATTAATACACCGAAAAGTCCATAACCCCCGAATGTCGGTCGGATGGGGGGCAGAAGGGGCTACCGGTAGTTGCAGAATGATTCAAAAAGACGATTGGGACGACCCCCGACGACAAGAGAAGGAGATGAGGTGGTACGCTATGGGAAGTGTGACCAGGTCTAAACTTAAGTATATAATCCAGACAGGGTTTGCTTCCTAACTTTCTTAAGATATCGAGATCCATGGGGTCTGTGTGGGAGTTGGAGTCGCATTTGGTCGTATTTATAGGGGGGGGTAAAGCTTTGTTGATAATATACGCAGACCTTTGCTTTGCCATTTCTTTTTCTCACCCTGGTGTCCTTTGTATTCTGATTATGCGTCACGACGGGGGAAGTAGGTGGGTACGGGAATCACCGCGACTCAGTCGTAAAGAAGTTACCGTGCACCATTGAGAACCCAGGGACCATCTGGGAAGTACGTGTCCGATAGAAAGACACCGGAAATGCGAACAGGGGACGGACGGTGTGTACAATAAAAGGACAGAAGGGCGGGGAAGAGGATGGCCTGGACAGCGGAAGTGTCATGCAAAAGCGGTCGCGGATAGAGGCTAGGGCCGGGTTGAGATAGATCAGGGGAGGGAGAGGGTTGTAGGAAACTTACGCAAAAAGTAGGCGACCCGGCGGGGTGTACACGTACCTCGAGGGCGCGTTGGCTCGTCGGGTCAACAAGGTAACGGGGAACCAAAAAAATGAACCAAGAAGGAGTCACTGCAGATCGGCATGGAATGAGGGGAAGCGCTGAACGGGAAGGGGGGGAAGCAGACGGGGGGGAGAGGTACTAGAGCCAGGACGAGAGCGTAAAAGTTTTGGGCTAAGACTCGAAAAGAAGACGCCTACAGAATAGACGAGACATCGGGAGAGAAGGGGTGGTTTCTACTCGAAGGGGGCACATTCGGAGGTAGGCGGGGGAAGGAAACAACGGGAGAAGAGAGCAAAAAAAGGGAGGAAAAGAGAGAGAATGTAGAAATTTGGTGGAGGGAAGACAAGACGCATCTTTGAAGAAGGTGAAAAAGGGGGAACATGGACCATGATCTTCCGATAGGGCGACTCTGGGGAGGGGGCGAAAAGGACCCAGGTAACAGAAACAAACTGTGGGGGAAGGGCTGTCCGAGGCAACGAATGAATACGTGGGTAAAGAAAAAAAAAAACCACCGTCGAAAAAAAAGGGAAAAGGACGACTTATGTGGATATTTAAGATAAAATAACGCCCGTGAACGCAGGGCCCCGGCAAATGTTCTCAACCGGATAAAAGACATATATACGAGACGAAAGGTGTGGGGGGGGTGGTAAGCACGCGTTGAGGTTGTGTGCGAGAAAGATAAGCACAATGCCATCTAGGGTACCGGTCGTACCCGAAGAGAATTCTGAGGCGGGCTGGGGGTAAGGGAAAACAGAGACCGAGGCTTAACCGAATCCATCTGACTAAATATCCGGGGTCAGACAGAGATTAACCACCCCTGGACAGAAGGGAATATAAAATAATTGAGAAGATTTTGTCATATCGAACCGCTAAAAAAAGCTAGGGGGGGGTAGTCTGGACGTAGCGATGAAGGCAATATTACAAGATCATGAAACAACCAGAAAACGGATCAGAGCCATGCGAATTGGAAATTGCTGGAAAGGACTACTCGATGGCAAAATGGCGAAAGGGGGGGAGGGGGGTGGGGAAACCTGGCACGGTGAAGGTGGAACGGCAAAGCGTATCGGAGTGCTAATAGAGTAAGGGAAGGGGCTGAACCCGGGACAGCGAGAACTCCAGAAAACTCGGATCGCGTAAATCACAAAACCGGGCAGGCCTTAAAGGGGCGGTCAAATAGAGGGGGGGGAGAGGGAGGGTGAATGCAGTGAAAGGGGCGGGCAAGACATCCATCACAAAGACGAAGCCACAGAAAGGTGCGAAAGCAGATCGCGAACGGGGTGCGTAATGCGTCGCGGAACGAAAATAACGTTAAACGACTGGGAAACCCGCGAGACGCGCCTAATGGGTAACAAGTGAAGGGACGAAGATTAGGCGAGCCAAGAAAAAATTCAAGTCCCGCTCTGACCGTGCAAAAGTCGAGGGAATGGAAGGTCGCAGTCCGCGGACGCTAACGCTCAATAGCCTATAAGTACCTTCACTCAAAAAGGTGGGCCGAGACCTGTCGCAACGCACACCCAGGAAAATCCCCGAGTGGGCAACAGAAAGAGAAGGAAGAAGGGAGAAAGTCCTGAGCTCTAGACTGTGAACCACTTGGTTAAAACAAGAAGAGGGAGGGAGAGGGAGTTGCTAGAAAAAATTAAAGAGGTGGCCTAAAAACAAAGGAAAGAGACAAACTCGTTGGCTGAGAGCTGGGAGGGTTGGGACCCTGGAAAAAGTCTTCCTTCTTCCGGGAGCATAGGTGGAGGAGGAACATGGCAGAAGGGAGCTGTCAAGGATGCAAAATATTGGCCGGGGAAACCTGTAAAAAGAACGTCCAGTCGTGGAAGAGCCCTTCCTCGGGAAGAAGCGCTAAATGTGGGGGGGAACAGAGTGGGTGTAAGAAGCTGGGATGAAATCAGACATGGGGGTGGGGGGGAGGGCCGAAGTCTTACCGAACTGTGGGGGGGGGGGGGTTCAAGCTTCAGAAAAGTAAAATGGAGGAACAGAAGACTGCATAAAAAATGGTTCTACTGCAGATTGGAAAGAAATGGGAGACAAAAAGACAGACGGGGATAAGAAAAGGCAGGTATGAGCGGGAAAAGGACTTCAGGGAGAAGGGAGACAGAGGGGGAAAATCGTTGCGCGCGACGTGTAACTCAAGGGGTTGAGGAGATCTCAGGGGTGACAACATCGCTCGGTACTACATAGTAGAGAATTCGGTGACAGGACCAGAGAGGGAACAGAAAGCGGGAAATGAGGTGCACAAAGGCGGGAAAAGAAGAGGGAAAAACAAGCACGGAATGTGACTCCCCAGAGAATTGGTGGTGGACTTCCGTAGAAAATGCATCCATTCCTGAAGTAGGAGGGGGGGGGGGGAAAATTCACCGGGAGGAATTAAATTGTGCCAAAACGCCACTCGCCAGCAAGAAGGAGAAAAAGCCAACATGTGTCCCCTAGCGGGCCAAGGGCACACAGGGGGTCAGTTTACGAGAGAGTGTGAACTGATAGGTCGGAGGTATACTATTATCACAAATCGTGGCGGACTATATGTGGTTCCAGTGGGCACCGTTGGGGGACCCCTTGAGCGTGGACAGTACCCTGGGGCAGGGGGGGGGCGAAGAGTTAATGTAGGTGGTAAATAAGTGAAACATCATACGTGTGTGTTAAATTTTCATGGCATTGAGTAAAAAAAGGAAAGTGGATACAGTGAAGCCTCGCAGTGGGAAAACTACTACGTACGGAATAGAAGGTTGGGCTCGTAGGCTACTCAAGAATGGATACTTACTATATTATCCTAAGTCGAGGTATTTGGCACTTAAAAAAGGCGTCCGCCCCAAGGAAGCGGGGGGGGAAGTAAATATGAAAGGTAACGGAGAAGAAGGGGTGGTATTTTACGGTGCTAGATCAGACGCTGAAAGATTTCTGACGGGTGGGTGGCGGGACATACAACGGAACAGTGCCGGGAAAAATACACAGTGGAAACGGAAACGGGAGACAGTAGTCTCCGCAGCGAGAACCCGTTTAGAAAAATAAGTCCGTGACTCTGGTGTTAAGGGACAGGCCTATTACTCCCAGACGGTTGTAAACTGGGTGTATACCCATCATATCCAACATCTAAAGTCTCAAATAAAATCATTGACAATAGAGAATCACAAACCTAGTAGGAGAAAAAGATAGTAGGGTAAATATAATAGGGTGGGGGGGGGGACACGCCAGAAAGAACGCGTGGGTGTGCTAGAAGGCTCTCTGGTGTCTCGCTCCAAAAAAGGGAGGAAAGGGAGCCGAGAGGGAGGTACAAAAACACAAGAGAATCTACGCCGCTGGCAGAGAGGCCAATGGCGGGAGTGGGGAAATACCTCGTACTACGGAAAGAATACGGATCGGTAACGCGAGCGGCGGAGGGTGTAACAGGGAAGACAACCATCGCCGATTGTGTGCTAACTTAGGACAAAGCTAGAGGAGAAGTGGTGAACGGATGGGCCTTCGATAAGGAAATAGAAGAGTGGAGGCCGTTAGACCACCAAAAAATGCTCATTCGAGCTGTATCGAAGGGCAACCCAGTAAGCCACCACTTAGATAGCGAGAGAAATTCAACACTGGTGTCTCTCTAAAAGGGGTGCGAAAAGGGGCAGTGACAAAAGTGGGGGGGTGCGATTCAAAAAAAAATAATAGGCGCCAAAGGGGCGAAAGGCAGGGGCCTGGGCCACGGGCGGGCGAACCCAGGGGCAAGGAAACAGGAGTGACAGGAACGCAGTCTTGGCCCTCGGACCAGCGGGGCAAAGTTCAACTTCATTTTCTATAAAGGGGGGAAAGGGGAGTGTGGGAAGGGAAAGCGTGACGCAATAGGTCCCAAAAAATAGACGAAGTCTGGGATGGCGAGACTGGAAAAAAGAGGAAGAGAGGAGGTATGATTTTTTCTTTCTAGAAAAGACGGAATGGGTGAAAGAACGGAAAGGATGTTCAGGATGGTGGAAACTCGAGGTGGTACCAGCGAGGAACAGCTAAGACGCAAGACTCTGAACAGGAGAACAGACTTCGAGCTCACGGTGAGTACCAGGGAGTTCAAAGTGCAGAGAACACTGACGGGGGGGGGACCGCAGAAATTTTATATATGTCGCCCTTGGGGATTGGAAAAGGTAAATTAATTCGCCCATTGGAGCGTAACGGGTGGGTTTGGGAGGGGAGGAGGCAAGGACGCTCTACGAGTAGAAAGGTGAATAAGAGGGGGACACGTGCCAAAAGGGAAGGAAGAAGGACAGACCTTCAAAGGGACACACTTACAGGTGGGTAGGGGAGAAGAGCTCCAATAGTTAGTGCAAAATATGGGGGTGAGGAGAAAGGGGAAAAAGGATTCGAAGGGAAGTGACCGGGAGCAGATACGTCGAAAGGTAAAAAAAAAAGCAGAGGAAGAAAAAGGAATGAGGAAGGGTACCATAACTCCCAGAGAAGACCACAGCTTTGGGAGTGGCATAGGTATGAAGGTGGGGGGGGAAAGGATCCGCGAAGGAAGAAACGAGGAGGCTGGGGGCTTAAAAGGGGTAGATGGAGCCGATTTACGCCGAAGCCCGTTGTAAGAACTAGACGGACAAGGTCATTTGGTGTAGGTCGTAAGGTGAGTAGGGGGTCTGGGGGGATGTGGAGATGACTGAAATGGTCTGCGCCGCTCATAGGGGTACAAAGGCGCGAAAGGGTGTGCAGGGGAGAGATTCTCGTAAAAAGGCCACAGGGGTGGATCAAAGGCGGAAGGAAATCGAGGTCGTCCGGCGAACGATGATAGGGACGGAAGGGTGTGATATTAAAGAGGTGTGCGGGGACATGGAGGAGAGTGAGAAAGAGGGTTGGCTAAACAAAAATTGAATAGGTGCTAAGCCACTGCGAAGCGGCGGGAAACAAGTCTGGAGGGGAGAGGCACCGAGTTCATCATGGAGTCGCGGGCTTGGGACAGTGTCCCGACCAGGTCGCAAGGACGTATGTAGACAGAGCTCGGAGGCGGGGGTCCTTTCGTGGGGCGTGTTAGACGTGCAGCACAGAACAATGATAACTCCAAGGGACGAGAGACCAATTTGTTAGGGCGTGACTACTCGCAACTTAGATCTCAAGGGGAGACGGGATGGGACAATGACGGTACAGATACGGAAGAATGAAAGAGCTTTTAAAGCCGGAGGGGGAGAAGGCTTCAAGAGACTTGGAGGTATGAGTTCGGATACTAAGGGGGGGACATTCGGCGCGGTAAGGTCCCGGGGCCCCAGAGAACAATTCTGATGGGGGGGAACCGAAAGCAAAGCTGACCGGCTGTGAGAAGTCACTACGATGGAGAAGAGGGTAATTGGAAAGCGACGGTACAACACTCGGCCCCAGGTGTCAAGGGGGGAGGGTTAAATGGCGACTCTGGAATCTGATGAATTTTTGACCGGGGGCACTGAAGTAGACCGTAACAATTCGAGCGGAACAAGGAAGGGGCGGGGAAAGCAAAAATTGGGGGGGGGGCGGAGGTCCTTCTGGCAAAAATTCGCCATCAAGAGAGAAAAAGGACGAGACTGTACTCTCCCGGAGGGGTCACTCTCATTTTCAAGCTCATAAGACGGGGTACGTGGCAGGGGAAAAAGGGTTCATCAGAGAGCAAAAAAACAACGGGGGGGAAGAAAGGAGTAGTTATTGATAGATGGGGTCAAGCCGACACCCCGACGGAGAGTGCGCTGTTTCATATGAGAGAAATCATAGGGCTGTCCGCGAGAGGAAGCCGCGGAGACTGTCCGGAGGAGGAGGGAGGGGAAATTGAGGAAAAAATTCTCACGTAGTAAGGGAATCTGTATGGAACGACTAGCAACCGACGGGGCAAACCGGCCACGTCGCGAGGCAGGGACGATGCAGAACAGAAATCCAGGGAAAAGGCGCGCAGAGATGTGTGGTGGGAAATTTTTGTGGGTGGAGAGGAGCGAGAGAGCATTTTGGAAAAGACAGACGGGCGAGCTGGGCGAAGGGCCCCCAGCCCGGGAAGAAAAAATGATTGAACAAGTTTGCAGGGCGAGAAGGGCCATAACCTCCATATGTAGAAGTGGTGCCTGGGAGCAAAACACACGGAGAGGTGGTACATGGGATCTGTGGTCAGCTGGCTATCGCTAGGGGGAAGATGGGGATGTAGGAAGGGGGCGGGTGCGGGTAGGTAAAGGGTATGCTGTCCAGGGATAGATACATAAAACGGATCGGTGTGAATAAGAAAACTACCTTCCCGTGAGAAGGGTAAAAGGGGACAGTGTAGCAAAGACACAAGTCGGTCAGATAAGGTGAAACGCGAAAAGAGACTGTAGAATGCGTCGGAAAAAGTTAAAGGGAGAGCGAGCGGACCGGCTCGACGATATCTATACACCGTCCATTATTACTGAGTTCTCCGCAGTACGCGGTAAATTATTTTTAGATGGGGAAAACAGACAGGACATGGCCCGATGAGAAAATTAGGTTGAAAGGGGGGTGAGCATTCCGGGTGGACCCGGGAAGAGAAAGAGCAAATGCGCGAACGGTGGTCAGAAGACATAATTAATGCAAGCGAAGGTGCTGGGGAGGTCCGCGCGCTCATCACCTGGACTATAAGCAACTATCCAAAGGGATCTACACTACAGCCGGATTCGGAAAGAGGATTCGAGTCAACGAGAAAACGAAAATGAGGAGAGTTAAACATGGAAAAATAATGGGTCGACGGAGCAGTAATCAAGAGGGGGGAGATAAACCATCTTAAAAACAAAACTCAAAAATTGCAAACGCAAAGGAAAAACTAAACAAAGGAAATGTAAAGGTCGCGAAGAGAAGAACACGGTTTACCAGCAAGTTTAAAGAACCAAACGTGGCTAGAGACATAGCCGGGGCTCTTCGTCAGTGCGTAACAAGGGGGGGAGCTTCACAGCCTGACCATGGGCTGAAAAAAATGTTTGCCTGCACCTACTAACGGTCAAGAAACATGGAGGTTGGTCTCGTAGGGAGTGAGGAAAGTTGGGCAGGGGAAAAATCATACTTTCTCTCGAGCCTGTTCTATCTTTGAGAAAAACGGTAGTATAACAGGGAAAGTAGAAATACTGAGCCTGAGGACGGGAACAGAAGTCAGTATGGAACTCGAGCAGAAATGAAGAAAAGAAGCGACTAAGTGTTAAAGTATCGAAGGAGAGAAACCGGTGGGTTACGTACAGAAATCAGAAATGATGGGAGGCAAAGGGAAAACCATCAAAAAGGAGAATGGGGAGAGGGGACATTGAACACGTTCTACGTAAAAGGAAGATAGGGCGTGAACAACTTGCAATAACGGGAAAAATCCAACACTGGCATGCAAAAGATTAAAGTAGGGCTGGCTGACTGGAGATGGCGCAAGTAAAAGGACTGGAGCGTACAAAAATCAGAACGGTGATGGCACAAACGTGAGGAGCTCCGTCCTAAGGGTAAAAAGGACAGATCTGGTAAAAAGTCTACCAACTTGTGACCAGGGAGACGGAGTGGAACATTCAGTCAGGAGGAGCAAGAAAGAGAAAAATGCAAAGAACATCTTCTCTTGGGGGATGTCTGACTTGGACTGTACTTTGGGAGGGAAGATCGGATTCACAGCTCTCCACCTGAGTCGTGACACACCACGTGGGGGAAATATGCGAAGGGGGAAAAACGCACAGGTACCGCCGGGAGTTGACAGAATAAACCCCGGGGACTCTAGTGAGGACCGTGAGACAAAACGCACCGTTACATCAAAGGCGGTTCACAGAACTCTCGATTTAACTTTGGTAGTGCGGGCCAAACTATTTAGTGTGATCATTAAATGGGATCAATACTTGAGATGGGCCGCTGCTGAGAAGTATTAGCGGGATTCTCGATACGACACAAATCGGTGGGGGGGAAGGGAGCTTCGTTTCACTCTAAGGAGAGTTGATTTCGGTAGGGTGTGGATGTGACACCTAGGGGGTTGGCTTTCGGGAAACCCTGGCGAGAGAAGGTGCGATATAGGTTGCGCCTTGCTTTGGGTGAAGCCAGGAGGAGTCTGCGGTGGCGCAGTACATTATATAGTCAGGGGGATGTTCCGGGGGTGGGGAAAAGATCTCTGCAAAAAGGGCGGACGAAAGGTCAGGGGAATGTGGTTGGATAAATGACTTAATGAAAAGGGTAAAGTAACGGCAGAGAGGAAAGAAGAGGAAAAAGCCGGAGAGAGATCGGTTGTAAAGAGGAAGGATGTGCCGAGGATTTGAAAATGGGTGAGTAACGTTCAGAAAACTTCAGAACACTAGCTAGAAAAACAAGAAGGGAGGAGGGAGTGAAGATGAATGGGGGTGAAGCGGTGGATGGTTGGAGAAAAAGGTAAGCCGAAGGATGGACATACAAGAAGGAGATGGCCGCTCTCAAAAAGGGTGGGATCGGTATGCTATAATGAAGACGATGCGAATGTAGCAAGGTAACGTCCCGACTGAGTCAGGGGGAGGGGCAACGTGCAAGACGAGCTACAAGGGGGACGAAAGGAGGGCCGCCTCGATTATCCAGGAAGTTGTCAGACAGTAGGGTACATTCCATCGACAAAGAGGTCTGTGAAGTGATAAGAAGAAAGTCATCCAAAGAGAAGCTCGACTCCCGCAAGAAAAGGAAGCACCAATAGGGAAAGCGGGAGAGACGCTCTGCCCGCCGCGCCATTTGTGAAGGACGGTCGATTACAGGGCATAAGATGTTGCGTGGCGTAGAGATGACAAGTTCGTAAAAGGGACAGAATACAACTCATCTGGCAGACAGTGGCATGGGGCCATGCGATATGAGAGTGAAGGTGATACGAACCAATTGAGCAAGAAGTAGGGTCACGCGTGTATTGGAGCGGGGGACCCTACGTGTTTAAATAACGAGGGGAAGCACGGAGGTACCTTGGAGTTGGAAAATGGACGTCTCGCGTTTACTGAACACGCGTGTCACTCTCGACGGTAAGAAGGCGACGGCGTGCTGAATGAAAAGCTGGGAAAGCAGTGCGGTAGGGTTAGGAAGGAATTCTCGGTGAGTGGTGGGTGACTCCCGGATGCGTGGAATGAGACCTGTTGTAGTATTCACCGTATGAAATGGTAGCCAAAGAGGCGACGATAATAGGCAGGTAAAAATCACAAGAACATGAGGAACGAGAGGGGGGCTGACCATCGGCAAGATCATAATGGGTAAGAGAAGCAACACTTTAGGAAGAAGACCTTTGGAAAGGATTTGAAAAAGTTTGAGTGGGAAGTTCTCTGAAGCCATTAAACTAAGGTGCGTGGGACGCACGCTTATGAGCTGGTGAAAGAGGACGGCAACAGGGGATTTTGAGGAAAGAACTGGGCAAAGTTGATTGCCACAACTAGGGACTGTCCCAGGAATTGGGATATGTGCAAAATATTAAGCTGCGGAAAAAAAAAAGGCGAGAAAAAATGATCGGGATAAGCAAAAAGGGGGGAACAAGATTTCGAAGAAAGGGAGACGACTCATTCTCCTTGAAAAAACGAACTGCATAAGAAAGAAAAAGGAAGGAGGGACAAAAAAATAACCGAAATGTATAGAGACAAACGAAAAATGAAAAACAGGGGGGGAAGGCACGGAGGAAAAAGTGGGGTCACATCTGGTAGGTTGGGACATCTTAAATTCTGATCCCTAAACGGGTCGATGGGATACACAAAGTTTGGTAGCTCGGGCTGCACGCGGCTGGAAAGTGGGGTGAACAAGGCCCCTGCGG
>Ga0179593_1320881_pt1 | contig 11997 bp, 10 predicted proteins | sample CZODoug2_1_08_16_FD_185931 | JGI IMG/M metagenome (GOLD analysis project Ga0179593, IMG submission 185931) | Vadose zone soil fungal communities from Angelo Coast Range Reserve, California, USA - CZODoug2_1_08_16fungal (PacBio error correction) | ecosystem: Environmental > Terrestrial > Soil >...
CCCGGTCCGAACTTAGGGGGGGGACAGAAAGGAGCGGCCTTTTATAGGGTAGCCAGGGGGCGTCGAATAAGACCCTGAAGGTCTTAAGACCAATCCTGGAGACAATTCTTCGAAAGGGAAGGAGAGCCTCGGTGAAAAACGACTGAGGAAGGGGGCCCTGAGGTCCTTCGACAGGGTCGGACGTGAAGGGGGAGTGTGGGGAAGGGTCGCGTCATGACCTGACGGAGCGGTGCGAAAACGTGGGGTCTCTGGAAGGGATAGACAGGTCCAGATATGTCTTTCCTGCTCAGCTTCGACGAGAAGGAAGGGTATCCTCATTGCATTGGACAGTCTCCGCTCCTCGGGGGGAAGGTTGAAGCAACCTGAAGCTTTCCCCTCTCTTCTCAGGAAGGGTACAACCCATGGTATCGAACGCCCTTGAGGGGAAAAAACCGACGTTCAGAGAAGAGGAGGAATTGACTGTGCCCATGAGCGGAATTTGCCCATAGCGGTGGACAGGAGAGAGGAAAAGGGAAGAGAGGACTTGAGGGAAAAAAAAGTTGGGGGGGGGGGGGTCGTGTAAACTAGGGGTGCGAAAACCCGAGGCAGCCAGGTGGGGGGGGAAATCCTATTAAGGTACCGAGAAGAAATCAGGGTCCCAAGAGGAGAAGGAACGGTGCTTGAAACATCGGGGCGTGATCGCGAAAAAGGAAGGAGATAAACAGACCGAGGGCGGGAAGGGTAGTGACGAATTATCTTCCCTCCAAATTCTAACCCGAAGGGAAAACGCGCGGGAAACCCTTCGGGGGACCGTACGAAAGAAAAGTTAAGCAGGGGATGAGTGGACGCCTCGAAGGGAGTAAAGGGGGGCCATCGAGAAAAGGGAAATCTAAGTGGGGGGATTGCGGGGGGTTGGCTTTCTCTCTAGAAAAAAACAACACTATTGGAGGATAAAAAAAAGAGAAGGAGACATGAAATAAAAACCACTCAAGAACCGACCGGCATATAAAAGGAGTCTGCAAGCGGCCCTGTCACTCATGAAGAGGCTTCACCGCACCCTCAAGAAAAGTTGCACATTGAAGGGGTTCCCTAATTGCAAATGTCTACAGGTTGTACAGCCTGGTCGACTTCAAGGAGGGGAAGGATAAGAGGAACATCAATCGCTGCCGCTAAAAGAAATCAATGCAGGGCCTCCCAAAAAAAAACAAAACCACCCAAAACCCCAAAAAAAAAAAAAAAAACACAAACAAAACAAAAAAAAACCAAAAAAAAAAACAAAAACCCCAAAACCAACCTTCGCGGAAAGACATCGCCACTTGGATGCCGAAGGTATATGAAGCTCGATCTCAGCGGTGAAAGAAGAGGGAAAAGGCAACGATCAAAAGGAGAGAGTTTCGCACTCAAAAAAAAAAACGGTGGCCCAGAGCCAAAAAAGCAGATATCTCCTTCCTAACGAAAGAATGGAAATCTCGGGAGAAAACTCATGTTCCACGGAGAGGAGCTTTAGCCAAAAGACCTACGCAAGGCGGCTCTAATAAAATTCCCGATATAAGGCGGGCAGCCGGAGTGAAATACTTCCAGGGAGTCCTGGAAGTACTTTAAATGGAGGTAAGGAACGAGAAGAGGGGTCAGAGGATCAGAGAAGAAAGTCAATGACGGTCATCATCCACACTACAAGTTTTTCCAAGCCAATGCCGACTACGCAGTTCTATACATAAAAGACAAAACTCGAGCAAGTCTCGATGTCAAACTTGACTAAATCTCGACTGGAAAGGACCAGAGCAAGCTAATAAAAGGCTGGTCGCCATTTGTTCTCTCCAAGAAGATAGACCGGGTAGCCAGAACGAGACCATCTACCCCGCGGTCGCGAAACCCTAAAGAGGGGGGAGGAAGGCGGGGGAAAAATTCATCGATAAGGAGACATGGGGCATTCTCTCATAGTGGGAGACTATGATCACTCAGCTAGGGACAAAGTCGTTAAGGGCGCCGCAGCCTAGCGTTTCAAAGTTTCGGAGGAGGGAGAGAGTGAAAAAAAAAGAATTCAGTTGGAATCGGGCAAGCAACGTGTTCCCGAAGCGATCCGCAACGCGAAAAAGGGTTCAAGGTTTACGCGGGTCTAATGAAGCAAACGTGTTTCGTCACTTAGCAGCGCGCAGTCCTGAGTCAACTGTACCAGGGGGAGGAAAGACAACAAAAAAAAGATTAGATGAAAATGGGAGAGACCCGGTCCAGGTGACGCATACGGAGACGGCGCCCTAGCATTGGCCCGGGGGGAGGAGGAAAATCTCGCGAACCAGGTAAAAGGGAAAGGGTCTTGACGCCTGGGGGACAGTGCGGATCTTGGACCTATGTGGGGAAGACGAGCAAAAAGGGCCCCTGAACCCTCGTCGCCGAAAAACGCCGAAAGCGGCGGAGACGGGGAAACGCGGTTGATGTCACAGAATTCATCTTGTAATTCAAAAAGAATCTGTCTCGGAAGATATCCAAAAGTTCAGAAATAATCAGTTGAGCCCGCAGTCGCTAGGTGGGGGAAATAGGAGGAAGACGTGCCGTAGAGTAAGTGGATAAACGACCCAGTGGGCTTCTTAAGGGAGGATGAAAATCGGGGGAAGGAAAGCGCCGACTGAATTCGCGGGGAGTTTTTGGCCCTCTCGGGGAGACACAGGAAAAAAGGCATAGAACAGAGAACGTTGCTAGAAGGAGGGGCCCCTGCTGTCGTCGCTGACCTGAGCGGATGTGCTGGGGGGAAAAAAAGGGTGAGCCGGGCTGCGAAGGGGGGGGCCCGAGATCTGTCTTGCGGAAGGGAAAAGTCGCACGGGAGAAAGGGAATACCCGTGGCCAGGGACATCGCATAAGTCTCCGAAGAACGGGGCAAGTCTTGGAACGCTTTCCGGAAGGGCCCCGACGAGCGTACCGGTTCAAAGGGGGGGGCGTCACATTGCCCCAGGAGGGCCCGGAAACCTTGAAAAGAGTCCTGGAAAGAGCAAGAACTTGTCGGCGCCCAGAGAGGGAAGCGTTCCTAGAAGAGGAAGGATCTCACTTTATTCGGGGGAACGGGAAACAGGGGTGGGCGAAAACCCAGCGCCAGTGAGAGGAGGGGGGTGCCTTGACGCGAGGACTCGGTAGCCGTGGGCCAGGAAGTCGAGCTTCCTGCTGGGGAGTTGGTGGCCGGTCATTGGGGAAGGATGGAGCTAATGAACCATGTGGAGGCAGGATCTTCTCAGGAAGAAGGGGGACTATTACTAGTAAGAGTGCAACAATAGAGTTGGGGAAGGACTACTTCTGACCGCGGGGGGGGAAAAGCTGACTCTATTGAAAAGGGGAAGAGCACTGCGCCAATCCTTGAGGAGCAGGGTACGCCCGTCTTATGAGAAAAGGGGGGAAAGTGCCCACAATCAACAAGGAGACTTGGGTTCGGGGGGGTCTTGGGGAGGGTTTCTTGCATGGGATAAAAAAGACGCAACCAAAAACGGGGGGGGGGAAACCATAAACCACGAAAAGACGACCAGGCAGGAGGGTTTCAAGCGCCTGTCCGAATTCAAGGGAGTCACCGACAACTCAAGGAAAAGGCTGCCGGTCTCGTGATGGAAAAGAAAAGGGAAGAGTTCCCACGGAGAGGTCTTGCCGGGGGCGAATAAAGAATAAGAGAATCAACCCTCTGGGAACGGCTCTACGGAGCGCAGGCAGGCGCAAAGAATCGCCACTGAGTGTGAAACACCGACGGCTACACGTGAAGCAAGGCTCCGTCCGCAGAAGACGAAGGGGCACAAGGAAGACGCTCCAACATGGCGCCTGTGGGGTCGCACCTTTTCCACGCTAAACCCACGGTGCGGAGATCCCGTCAACACTAGGGGGAAGGGAACTATCGGGAAACGAGAGGTCTCAAGAAGGAATCAGGGGGGAAAGAATCAAAGGACGAGATTTCTAAGCCAGCCCTACGGGGCAAGCGTGCAATAAACAGGTGACAGGAGAAACCAAAAATGCTGAAAGAAAAAGAGGAAAAGGGGAGGACTTAGAGACCTTCCCATGCAGACTTCGGCCCGTAGAGGCAGAACGCATAAAAAGTCTCGAACTTTCGGAAAGGCTCCCAAGTTTTGCAGCAACAAGAAAGAGGAGCAGGCATCTCGACAGAAAAGGGGGCACAGAAAGGAAACGTACTCGTATCAGAAGGAAGGGGGGACTCAGCTACGATTTGCAACCAAAATAAATTCGGATGGTCTCCAAGATTTCTCTCGCTGAAAGGGTCTTATTCTACCAAAACGGCTACCTCTACATGAAAAGAAGGAAAGGCACCTCATCGCGAGAAGGAGGTCCGAAAGATAAGAAAAGTGGTGAAAAACAAAAAAAGCTCTCATAAAGAGCCAGAAAATGGATTAAAACAAGCGAAAATGATGAACACAATCAACCTCTGGGTTGGAGGGAGGAAGGTCTGTCCACCGTCTCAAGGTGAGCGTTTCGTACCGTCGGAGAAGCATTAACTTCGGGGCTAAAAGTCCACTATGCTCAATCCGACAGGGCAACGTGAAAGGAGCGGACAAGGTGAACTGCTTTCGCTATCGTTGGGAAAAAAAATTTGAAACTTCTCTCGGCCGAGGGAAAAGTCCCTTCACCGGGAAAGGGATTACAGAGAAGGCAAGAGAAGTTAGGATGAAGCCGGGCAAAACCGGGACAGAAAGAAGACACGACCCGATCCGATTAAACGTGGAGGGAATCTCTCGACCAGCGGGCTGGGGAAATGTGGGGGTCTTGCGGACTGGTCGTTAAAGGGAGGTCTCTTCGGACCTCGTTGGCTTGGAGGGGGACAAGGGACGTTAAAAACCCGACTAGAAGAGGAAACCCGACGAAAAGCTGAGGAGGCGGCCGCAGCCAGGGGGAAAACAGCGTTTATGTGCATCAACCGCAAGGAGAGGGGGTAAAAGGAATGGGCGAAACCATATAAGAAGTTTAATCATTGAGACGTGAGCGCTTCGTTGGGCAAAAATGAAGAGGACGGGTAGAGGGGGGAGGAAGGACCTACCCGTTCGATCTGAACGCAACACTTGGCGAACGTGCAAAAGGGAGGGAGAGGAACTCGGTCTTGGGTTTCCCTGTCGAGCGAAGGACCGAAGGAAGTAATTCGAACGTGCAGCCGAGCGTGAACTGAAAAATTCGTCGTGACCTTATTAAGGGGGGAAAACTTGGCTGTGCGAAAACGGGAGCCGGGGGAGGGAGGGTACCTTCCCGAATATCTTAAAGGGTCAGCAGATTCGCAGAGACTCGTGCATGGGCTCGAAACCTCTGGGCGTCCTTTTAAAAGAAAGGGTCCTTCCTTTCCAACGATCTCGAGCAGGGGAAAAAAGGGGAGAGGCCTTGCCCAGGAAGGGGAAATCACAGCCTCAACCAGCAGCCTGGCCCATGATCTCCGTAACAGAGAGGGTGGAAGATAAACGGGGCCGTCTGACTGGGACGAAAGGGGAGTGGGGAAAACGGAAGATGGGTGCGAAAAAAAAAAGATGCCGTGTTGAAGCGTCGGCCTGGTGAACTACGCTCGGTACGTGCTGAGCTCGAGATCGGGTGTTGCCGGGAAAAAAAGGCGATGAGGTCAGAAGGAGCCCAAAAAGGAAAAGACCTCGCGGCCACGGGCAGGGGACGGGGAGGGAAGGAGCTGCCGCACGAATAGGAGAGAAAAAGGCGAAACCGGTCGGAAAGCTTGTCTCCTGAGGGAATCGACGGCGCAAGCCGTCCCGGTTATTCGGGGTTAAAATTCGATGAGGAGGGGGACAATCAGAGATCGGGACTTTGGTTCTGGTCGTTGGAGGTGGGGGGGGGGGATTGCAGGGGAGAGATCAAACAACAACAAAAGAGGGGGGGGACAGCAAAGAAACAGAAAAAGACAGGAAAAGGACAGATACGTAAAAGAGAAACATTTCCCTTCAGGCCAAGGGCGGGAAAAAGCCGGCAAAAAAAAATGCGCAGTGGAGGAGGAAAAAGGGGCAAGCTGGGAAAACGTCCGGCCTGGGGGAAAACGTCGCGATGAAAAGAGAAGAGGTAAAACAGCTTCCTCGAGTCAAAGCAGGGCCGCTTCAAAAAGGAAAAAAGGAAGAATCAATGGTGAAAGGCACCACCGACGGTCTACACGAGCTCGACTAAGGTCAACGTCTACATCCTAAGAAAAAAAAAAGGCTCAAAATGAAGTAAAAACCCATCGTTTTGGGGGAGAAAAAACCCCGACAGATTGAGATAACCGGCAAAAAAAATCGTTAAAGAGGAAAGAGCCGCCAAGGGAAGAAAGCCAGAAAGCCGCGAGATTGCAAATTTCGTAAGAACCTAAGGGGCGGTCCGACCCATGGGGGGGAAAAAGAGAAGAGGGGAAAAGGGCCGGGCTTGAGGGGGAAGGATGGGATACCTTTCCCTTGGGAAAGAGGAGACCGTATGCGCAAGAAAAGAAAGGAAGATCTTGCGCCAGCATTTTTCCAAAAATACGATACAGGCGCGAAGGAAAAACTCAGCGCACGTCCTCGACCGGAGAAGGGGAAGTCTCGCTAGAGCAACAAGAAGGCAAGAGGGAGGTCATTCGCCCTGGGAGCCAAGATTTGTGAAATCGACAGGGTATGGCTAAGTCAGAAAGTAAAAAACGGCCAGAAAGGGAACATCTCTCTACGGAGGGTATGGGGTAGAGAAAAGGGAGAAGAAAGAAAGGGTAATTCGAGGCAGATGGATGAAGAAGCTTAAGTGATTCACTCAAGGGGCAGTCTTTAATTTCTTAAAGACTTCAGATTTGTCGCTTAAGGGGAAGTAGGAGAAAGTCTTGCACTTCGTCGTGGGGGAATTAAGGCACAGGTTCCCGGGAAGGGAAGAGTTCTACCGCGCGCAAGAACATGTTTTAAAAAAAAGGTAAAAGAAGAACGAGATTCCTGCACCAAATGGAACGGTCTCTGCTCTGGAAGCAAGAGGTCCCCCGGGACAGTCAACATCAGAGAGAAAGTGAAGAGATTAACTTAAAAGAGGACGGAAAGCACGGGGCCCGAAAAAGGAAGGGACTACTGGTGCTGAATCGAGCTCGCAAACAGGGAAGAGGAGGTGCGAGAAACTGGAGGTTGACTAGGATCCGTCAAAGAGGGTGGAAGGGGACGAAACGCCGCGAAAAAAGTCCACGGGGACTACTACACGCTCCTAACAGAAGCCCTTCAACTACGGGCAACAGGTAGAATCACCCGCTCCTTCACTTTTAGCAGACCCATCGAAGGCGAGAAAAAAAAATGTAGCCCAATTAAAAGAGGAACAGGGACGCCTTCCCGGGAGAGGTATTCGTCGAATAGAACCCGGTAGTTAAGAGAGATAATCTGTGAAAGGGCTCCTATGGGAAAGAGGAGAGAGACGTCTTGGGAGAGTAAAGAGCTGCCCCTAAAGTAATTCCAGGGTCAGACGATCTTGGGGAAAAGGCCTTCGATGAATGAGCGTGGGTCTGGAGAAAAACGGTGAGCACTGGGATCTCACAAGTGCCGAGAAAGGGAAAGGAACTCATCTTTTCTTCAGCATAACGCTTCCTACGAAGAGGGGATGGGACGGTCTCCTAAGTCAGAGAAAAACTAATGGGTGCCGTCCTGACTGCGGCAGGATCGCCACTAGCGGACCATGACCCAACCAAAAGTGCACCTTAGAAGAAGCATCTAAGACTTCGCGGAAGTCAGGGGGGAAAAGCTCCTTGGTCAGGAGAAAGAAGAAAGGTTCGATCGTGCAAAAGTTCAGGACGGGATACTCGCTTGATGCTAGAAAAACGATGGGTGAGAAACACAACTTGTTGAGTCGGGGCAGGTTGACGCTCGGAGACAGGGGGGGGGAAGCGCCTGCGGGAGAAGATTTTGGGGTGACGTTCAAAAGAAACGGGGCTAGAGAGAAAATGAGGCCCGGTATAAAGAGAACATTTAAGTTTGTATTTGGCAGGGCTAGAAAGCAGAGCTGACGTCTACAAAGGAAAACCTAAGGGGAGTGCCCTCAGAACTCAAATACGGACTGATTTCAGTCTTAAAGAAAAAATACAGGGAGAGAAAACAGAAGGAGGCCTGTGGTGGGAGGGGTGGCGGGTTTCTGGCACAAGGGAATCTCTCCCGAGGGGAAGAAGGGAAAAAAGAAGTTCAAGAAGCCAAATCACCTCCCAAGAAAGAGACCGCCAGGAAAGCTCCCGAAGGGCGTTAATCCGAAAGCACTCAATAAAGGGAGGGCAGGGCAGAAGGTGAGGCACGAATGGTTTCAACCTGACGAGAGGTTCAGGCAAGGGGGTCTGACGTCAAAATTAGGCGCACAAGTCAAATCGAAAAAGACGGCCCTAAGAAGAAGAGTGCAGAGAGGAAGCAGGGGAATCTCAAGGGGGCAAAGGGGTTAATTCCCCCAAAACTTCATAACTGGAAACAGATGCTCCTCTTAAAAGGCATCCTAACAAATTTCAATCACAAGAATAAAAAAACATTTCTCTAGTTGAGTCACCCAAATGGTTTAGGGACCGCTCCCACCAAAAAGATCTATAAAGAAGTTCGTATCGGAACCCTCTCGGCTCCTAAAGGAGCATCAATGTAGGCCGCAAGATTAGATTCTTTCAACTCCTAAAGAAGGGGAAGGGGTTAACTGAAGGCCGCGTGATAAGTAAAAGGCTTAGGCTAAATACTTAAACCAGAAGGGAAAGATAGGGAGAAATGTGGCCAGTCGGGACGAAGAAGACGAAAAGCTAGAATATTAGTCGGCACGTCGGACTACACCGTTTGGTTCGGGCAACCTCCTAAAAGAATCAGGGTCATCGAACAACGTGAAAAAGACGTCACTTCTCTGACCCATGCGGGAGTTAACGGACGGAAAGGGAAAGCCGCGAAGAAAGGTCGGCGCCCCGGTCGATATTTGGCTAGGAGAAAATCGACAACAACGGTAGCGACAGCAACGGCCAAAGGAAAAGGAAAAACGCGTCACTTTCCACCTCCATCTCTAGAAGGGGGAGGGGGGGGGAAAAGAGTGGGAGGCATTCGAGGCATAATGAAGAAAGTGAAGATTCGGGTTAGGAAGAAACGGGGGGAAAGGGGATGAAGGGGGGCGTCAAATAAAAAGGAAGTGCACGTTTCTTCCGTAAGGCGAGACAAAGGATGTCGGTGGAGAGGGAAGGAATTTCAGCGATCCGAAGAAAGAAAAAACGACGGCCCGATGGGACTAGCGCTTCACAACCACGGTTTCTGGGACGCTCGAAAAGCGCTCCGTCCAAAGGGAAGAAAAGGGCGTCACTCAACAACAACAACTTTTATGAAAGTGAGGAGAGGACTCCGGCCAGGGGAAGTGCTACGGAGCAAGCGGCCCGAGGGACTTGACCGAATGGGAGGAATCGAGCTCGCACGAAACCTGAGGGAAGGGGCAGCAGGTTCTTTGACCGTGTCGATGTAAAAAGAGGGTGTACATTGCAAGGGGGAGGAACTGCCCACCTCTTACTGGGAAAAAAGACTAGGAAGGAGGTGCCTCTTCAAACAAATGGCCACGGTGGGAAACGCTAGCAGCTTTTCTTCATCGAGTGCTCAAATGCCAATGGAGGGGCCTACCCTATATCAGAAAATTAGCCCCCTGCGACGAGGAGGTGGCCAGCGCTTAAAAAAAAGGTGGGGGAGGGGAAAGGTGGGTGGGAAGCGACGGTCCTCTGACCTTCTGGAAGAAGGAGGGAAAAAAATGAAGGGGACGTTTGAGGCCCCTTTATGCACTCTCATAAACCAAGTCAAGTACTGGGGGGGGACGTGCGCGGGGGTGACCGTTGCTGTCGTCGGACCTAGAGGGAGGGGCGTGCCGAAAAAGTTAAAGAACTCGACGGTGAAAACGAAGTTGATTTCTTGCCTATTAAAAAGCCAGGGGCAGGTCTCCTCGCAATTTCCGGGAACCTTGCGGCCGGGCCCAAAGTAAAGAAAAAAGCGGAAAAGGGAAACGGGTACTTGCCCGGGAAGGAACGGGAAAGCCCTCGACTCTTCGGGGAGCGGGCCCATGAGCGCTTGTACCCCTTTTCCGAGAGGGGGGCCCTTCAAGGTCGGACAGGGAAACTGACGTTTTTGTATCGGGGAAAAGCTGGAAAAAAAAAAGAGAGAAAGGGGTGAAAGACAAAGAGCGGGTAGCTGGAAAGAGAAGAGTAAGAAAGGAAAAGAGGAGGTTGGGGTCCTTTCAAAGAGGTGGGGAGTTAGGACCTTCATGAGAGAAAGAGAGGCCGTTCACATTTGAGAGGTGGGAGAATATTTCCGCACCTGGATCTGTTAAGCTAAGGCCGGAATCGGCTGGGGGGGTCCCTTCTTTCCCTAGAGCGGGCGCCGTAGGGGAAGGCGGTTACTCCCTCTTCAATAGGCTGAGAAGGACCAACTCTATAATTGGTATGGACTGTTTCGGAGGGGGGTGAGGTTCTTCTTTCGATGTGGGAGAAAATCGAAAAAAACGGAGGGGGAAAAAAGGAAAAAAAGATACTCCAATTCAAGAACACGCAAGAAAAGCGTCCAGGGAAAGTGGAACCCTGTCCTAACGGGAAGGGGGAGGACAACCTCCTCACGTCAGACACGAGAAGGGAGAAGGAAAGCAAAGGGACCAAAAGGGGCGGTCTGAAAGATACCTAGTCGGGATCCTCTTAAAGAAAGCAAAACGACGCTTGGAAACGAAAAAACAGAATGAGCGCCCTCAATCTCACGGGGGGGAAAGAGGGGGAAGGTCTAACTAGGACCGCGAAATCAAAGACAACGGCTACTAGAGAAGAGTCAAAGTCAAAAAATTGGCAAAACTCGTTTTACCAAATGGAAAAAAAAAATCCAAAAAAACCACGAAGAGATCCAAAGGTCCATAGGGGCTACGATAGGGAAAAAGAGTCACCAAAACCAAAAAACACAAAAAACCATAACAATGAGGCACACGACGGCAACGTTACGAACAACACGAGGGGTGTTCCCTAAAAAAAATGGGAGAGTCCACTTCCTCGAATGTACACTCCACACTAAGTTTCGAATTTTAAAAAAAAAGGAAAAGACCTCGGGAAAAAAAAGGGACTTGGTCTTAAATACTTCCAATGAGTGCCCTTGGGAGAAAAGGAACCGGGACAATTAGGGAGAGTAATCAGAGGTCATCTTTCTCATCCAAAAATACGTATCGGGAAAAAACGATTCACCAGGATAACCTTTTTCAGGAGGCAACAAAAAGACTTCCATTTCAGGAAGAAGGAACAATTCTCAGTCAGCCCTAGGAGATGATAGAAACAAGAAAGAAAAAAAAAAGGAGCCTAATAAAGGTAGGCGGCCTTGATGCCAAGTTTGTCACTCAGAAGAAGGATCGACCTGGTATTCGAAATAAGAAGACAAGCCACACTTAAAAGAGTCCGCTAACCTGGCAAGAGAGAGGGGGGATCAAAAGATGAAATCTATATAAAGACTCGGGGGCATTTCATTAGGCACATGGAACGCTGAAGGGATTCAAAGAAAAAAAACCAAGGTAAGGGCGTCCTCCTCTCAGCTTTGGGGCTGGTCGGCGGAGGAAGGAAGCAGGAGTGGCTCTTCATCACACGATGAGAGGGAATCCGCGGGCAAAAAAAAGGGACCAGGCCTCGCAAAGGGAAAAAAAAGGGTCGAGAGAAGATTCCTCACCAGGGGAAGGGAAACTTCAGCAGGGCCGTGCGGGCTTCTCCTGACCGCGAAACAGGGGAGTCATCTCAAAAAAAAACAATTAGGGAGGGAAGATGACGAACTTGGCACTGAAGCCGTACTTATCAAAAACCTAAGGGACCGAAATGGTGTTCAAGAAGGAAGACGAGGAAAAAAATTCGGCTCTACGGTCTTTGCCCTTGACGATCGGGAGGGAAAGATTGGACGGTGACGGAGCCCCTCCACTGAAAACCACTCGTCCAGCCCTACTAAAAAAAAGGAGAGGTCCTCCTTCACGAAAGGGTGCCGTGAAAGCGACTGAAACTTCTCGAATGCCATGATCGCTAGATAAATTGGGGGCCCGGGAAGAGCCCGGCGCTGCGTTGTGCCAGAAAAGAAAACGGGGTAGAGG
>Ga0179593_1370442_pt1 | contig 11997 bp, 15 predicted proteins | sample CZODoug2_1_08_16_FD_185931 | JGI IMG/M metagenome (GOLD analysis project Ga0179593, IMG submission 185931) | Vadose zone soil fungal communities from Angelo Coast Range Reserve, California, USA - CZODoug2_1_08_16fungal (PacBio error correction) | ecosystem: Environmental > Terrestrial > Soil >...
CGACACGAAAAACCCTCCCAAAGCGGGAGAAACAGCCCTTGTTTGATTGGCGAGCGTACACCAAAAGCGTTGTTAGGTTGGCACCGTCGTGAGGGCAAGGGTGGAGAACAAGGTCATAACCTCACTCAGGTTGGGAAGGGGGGGGGGATCAAAAAAAACAAAGGTCCCTCTAAAGACTCGCACAGTGATGGACTAGACGAAACAAGACACTGCGCCGTGAATGACGAGGGGAAGAAGTGCCTGTACCCCATGTAGAGAAAAAAAAAAACGACGTTTGCAAAAAAAATGCTACCAAAAAATGAAAAAAAAAGAAGAAACATGAAGAAAAATCGGGCTGAGGAAAAAAAGAAGTGGGGGGGCTAGCCGACTAAAAAAATGAGTCTACGAACCAGAGAGGGAGCAGAGGATGGGAAAAGGGAGAACCCTTTTGGGACGGGCACGGGAAAGGTGAAGAATGGCCACATACTAAAAGCTGGTCTCAGGGAACCTTAAACGAGGATAAAAAAAACTTAAATAGTCAAATCCTGGGTAAAAGGAAGACCGGAGGCGGCGACTGGACACCACAAAAAAAAAAAAACAGGTTTGAATGCACGGGGAAGAGCCGGGTGAAATGCAACAAAAAAGGAACAAGGAATAAAGAAATCCCACTGAGACGAAAGGCCAGAAACTTCACCAGGTGAAAGGTGTGGTGCAGAAAAAAAACAAAAGAAAAAGTCCAGCTGCGTTAAAAAATCCGAGAAACCATAGCGTAGTCGAAATTGAAAAATAAAAGCGGGAAAGAAAGATAAAAGCGTTGTGATCCCGGCCGCAAAGGGAAGAATCGTGGGATAAGGCTTTCGGAGAAAAGAGTGGGGGAAAAAAGGGGGGCGAAAATCTCTCTCAAAAAAAGAGGAGAAATATTTAAGAAATTTTGTACTCTCTCTGCGAGACAGAGAGAGAGCTTGTCATTACCGGCCGTTCACGAGAGCGCGTAGAAAAAATCTCTCGACTGACACCGCGGGGGGAAACTCCCAGCGCTGACAAAACAGCTAGCTAAAAAGAAGGGCACAAGAATGTCTTGGCTCAGAAGTGGGGGAAGATTTAGGGGTGGCCTCAGCTAAGCTTGAGAAAAAGAAAGGAAAAGGGGGGTTTTTTGTTTGAAGGGGATAAAAAGAGGGAAAACCGTTCAGGGGCGTAGAAAACAAAGAGAAACGGCAGGGGAAGGAACCGGTGTCAGACGGGCCACGGGGAAGGAAAAGGAAAGGTCCGGCCAGAAAAAATAGATGAATGGACAAAAACCGTGGAACGGGTGAGGATGAAAAATGCAGGAAATAATAGGAAGGTTCCTAGCACACACATGGGCATGAGGGGGAGGACTGGAAATGACCCGGAGCGAAAAAGCCGGAGGCGATCAAATTAAAGCGTCAAAAAAAAGATACGCCATACAGAATGAAAAAGGGTGGTCGGGGTAATAGCCGATTGGTAGACAGCATGCGAGGGGGAGGATAGAAAACGCGGGCTATTTTGGCACAGGTAAAGGGGAAGAAAACAAGGAACGGTAACACGAATAGGCATTAGCAAAGAAAGAAAAAGAATCGCGAGTGGGGCCAGGCCGGAACCCCAAAAGAAGATTCGTGGGAAAAGACTGTTCGCAGGAAAACACTTCACAAACAAGGGAAGAAAAAAATCCGGAAATGGCAAACTAGAAAAACAACACCTAAAGAACGATGGGAGGGGGGGTAAGCTTCTCTAACATCAAACAAGAATGATTGAAAGCTGAAAATAACCAGAAACCCCATAAGGGGAACAGGCGCGGTCTACGAACATATCGAAAGAAGAACTTCCACATTTCTTCGAATCAGTGTCGGAAAACAGGACGTAAAAAAAAAACATGTAACTGGATAAGAAAGAAAACAAGACGTAACACGAATCCTCGCAAGGACATGTAGACGAGGGGAAAAAGTGTTGGACTCGACCATGGCGTATTAGAAAAATGAACGTAACACGTTTTTTTCGACAGTTTCTTAAATAAGCCACACCATTACATTCGCCGGAAACCGAAAACAACCTAACAGTCGGGGGGGAGAAAAAAAAAAAAAAATACAGGGTGTAAATGTGGTTTGTATAGCGAGGTGGAGAACGGTCAAAGGGAGGTCCAATTCCGGCAACATAAACGCGCAAGCAAAAGAGAGTGAAATTGCTGAGTGTAAACGTTGGAACTCATTGTGAAGTTCACTCAAAAGGGTCCAGCACCAAACCTTCGTTAAAGCGAGACCCGGAAAAAAAGATCGAGCGCGACAATGAGGAGTGGAACCCGTGACGGGACAAGCGAAAGGAAAATGGTGCCCAATGCCGCTTCGGCACTTTACTGGGGTAGGGGAGAAAGCAAAAAGGAGTCACAAAAAAATCCGTCACATAAAAACGAGAGGGAGTTAGTGCCAAAGCGCATTACAAAAAAAAATGAAGAGGTTCCTCGCGAACGGAATGATCGAGGAGGGGGGGTTGGTCAAAAAGCGGTTAGACGTACTTGCCAAAGAAAGGGAGGACGCGCAATTAGAAGGAAACAACGGCGCACAGGGGGGCGGAAGAGGGTGCGTTAAGTCGAGGAAAGATGGCCAAAAACGCAACGGAAATGCCAACTTATCTATTCGTTCCCGGCTGAGGAGATGAAAGAAGCACAAAAAAAAGGAGAACACAATAGACTAAAAAGAAAAAACCATAGAAACCAAAGAAGAAACAACAAAACACAAGGAAAATACAAGGGAGAAAGAGTGGACCGTTTTGCCTAAAGTCAAAAGAAACTGTGAACAGACGAGAAGCGCCTGTTGAAGTAGGGTGATAAGAAGAGAGAGAAAATAAAACGGAACTTAAGGGTTTGGGGAAAGACGGGTGGGTACTGCTCGGGAAAGAAGGGGTTCCGATGCGTAACGGCCGGTCGGAGAATTCGGTGAGCAACTTGTGGGGGGGAAAGAAAGGTGTAAAACACAAAGGAAAAAGACCCGCACCGATTTACAGATAAACGGAAGGGGGGCGCCACGCGCTTAACAGGGCAGAGGTCAAACTGGGCAACGGGTCAGAAACTAAGGTAGAATTGAAAAAAAAAAAAACTAAAGAAAAAAAGAAAAAAAACACAAAAAAAAAAAAGAAACAAAAAAAAAAAAAAAAAAAAAAAAGAAAAAAAAAAAAAAAAAACAAAAACAGAAAAAAAAAAAAGAAAAGAAAAAAAAAGGAAAAATTAGATACAAAAAAGAAAAAAAAACAAAAAAAAAAAATAAAAAGAGAAGATAAAACAAGAAGTCAAGAAAGAAAGAAGAAAAGTAAAAAGAAAAAGAGAAAAAAACTATTCCAAAAAAGAAAAAGAAGGGGCACTTCCACCAGGCTCCGGACAATACTCCACTAAGGGGAAGGGGCCGAAAACCGTCTTAAGTTCACCTTTTGACTGAACTCAAAGAATCAAAGGAATAAGCAGGGGAAACATTTGATCGGAGTGGCACGCCTAATACGGGAGCTTACAAGGGCGTGCGACAAACCAAAAAAAAAGACAAGAGCGTCCTCAAAAAAATGCCTCTGCCTTGAGTCACTAGGGCACGCAAAGAAATCCACCCTACTGGAGGGGGGAAATCAAAGAAAGCACGCTAACGAACGTCTTACTGCGGAGGAGGTACAAAATCTCAAGAGTAAAGCTTGAGACATCGTCCAAAGCTCAATGCAACCAATAGGGGAGAAGACACAACAAGAAAAAAAAAAAAAAAAGAAAAACGACTCCCGTACCAAGGAAGGCAGCAAGGAAGAACAGGCTGCACTTAACGCACGTTGAAAGAATAAGGACGCAAGGGTCTTCTACACTGCCCCTCACGTAGGGAAGGGCAAGGACCGCACAGGTATTCCAACGTAATTAGGAGACGGAGATGGATCGGGATCATCCCGAAAAAAGGGACAAAGAGAAAATCATGCGTCGCCCTGAGCACCTGGAACCGAGGAATGTAGAACTTCATGTGCTGCGCCGATGGTCGAAGACCTAGAAGGAATTAAAAAAAAGGGTAGAGTCCCTGTCAAACGCGGGGGGACCCGGAGAGATAAAGCGGAGGTCACTGACCGAGGAAACGAGAACATCCAAATAAATGCAAATACTAGAGGAGAAAAAAAAAAAAACAGGAGACGCACGAAAAGAAAAAGGGAGGGGAGTCAAAAAGAAAAAACAGTACTTATAGCGTGCCATCGAAGCTAAAGGCATACTGAAACGGCTTAGAAGAGGAAAATGTCGAAACTACTAGTGCACGTTCAAAGAGAAAAAATGCAGGACAGCTTAGAGGCCTCATTCAGAAGAAAGAGGGGAGATTCGTTTTTCGTCGCGGCAATAAAAAAAGAACGGAAGAGCCAAGGTAAAAGAGGAAGAGGGTTGGAAGTCCTCTTCTCCTGTTGGAGGAAAAAAAAAGGGAAGGGCCAGAACTGAAAATAACTCCTGTAATAGGAGGCAAGGAGAAGCAACGGTCCGAGACCAATGTAACAAAAAACACCGGACGAAGACCAGCAGCTACCCCTCTTTAGGGAAGAGTAAGTAGCTTGTTTGCAGATAAAGATCTCATGGAACCGATGGAACTCTAGTTTACCAGTACCCAGAATCGAGATTCTAAGAAGAGTCAAAGGAGGACCCGTCAAAAAGAAATTAAAAAAAAAAAAAAAGAAAAAAAAAAAAAAAAAAAAAATGGAATTAAAAAAGAAAAATAAAAAAAAAGAAAAAAAAAAAAAAGAAAGGCGACATTCTTGAGAATAACGAAAAGCGGCAGGGCAGAACACTACCACAGGGAGGGAAAGCAGAAAAAGAGGGTAGACAAAAGAGCAGACTTAACAAGAAGATTTCTCAGACTTCACCTCGGGCGCAAAAATATAAAAAGAGAGGAAGACAACATCCCAAAATGTGAATAAGAAAACCTTAACGGTAAAGGGACCAAAGTCCAATAAGAAAGATACCTGTCACGCAAGAAAAAGCTGACTTATTTGTGGTAGGAAAACGTTTCTCTTACTGAGAGAAGGCTTTGAAGTCCCTCGACATGAGGGGGAAAAACCTGACAATAGGAGGACTACCGACATAGCAGAGTGAGAGAGGAGGACAGCCCCTGCGAGCGAACACGTCTGTCAAGGAAGTAGAGCAATCAACCAAGAGGTGAGAACCACTCAAGAGGCAAAAGGGGAAAAATGGGGCACTACGTCATACCCCTGATAAAGAAGATGACCGAAAAGAAGTTCGGAAAAAAACCAGGTAGGGGGAATATAATGGGTAGATTTCCCGGGCAACTTGTGTGGGGAGAGAGAAGGAAACTGCCCCTGAGCCACGAATAAAGAATCCCCGAGGGGAAAGTGTAGGGAGACAAAATCCTAAAAATTCATCTGGAGGAGGTGATATAATCGTGCCGTCAATAGTTGCGTCGTAAAGAAAAGGCTTTCGCTGACCGAATTCCCACCTTATTCGTACCTCTACAAAAGAGAGTGGATAGTCTAGGGGGAGGGAGGAAATAATCTCTGAATCCGTCTCGAGTGGCACGAGCAGAAAAGAGCGCCGCCTCAGGTAAAAAAGGAAAGGGATTTAATGATATCCGACCAAAAGGGGAGCGTTGCAAGACTGTTCATGTTCTTCGACTCAGGTTAAAAGAAACACACGGACCTAGCAAACGGGAAAAGAGAACAAGAATACAGACATGAGAGGAAAAGACCGACCGACCAGGGTGCAGAGGAGTTCACGAGAGAGCTTATAGACTAGCCTTCAAAGATCCGGGTTATTCGCAAAGAAGGGGAAATGTGTGGGGGTGCGAGTCAAAGTCGCACTCACTAAAATTATTAGAAAAAAACTAATGAGGGATTTCGGGGTTCCTCAGGAAAATCGTAGGTCTAGAACGCGTAACTGAAAGAAAGTCAGAAGAAGACTAAGATGGGGAAAAGGTGGGCGGGGTCTGATACTCAAACATCCTAGAATCTAAAAAAGGGTGTGACTAAATGGGACAGAAATGCTGGCAGAAGGTAGCTACTCTAGAAAAGAGCTGGTCAGGAGAGCAAAGCAGAGACATCTATGTGGGACGCCGGTGAATGAGTATATAAAAAAGGGGGAAGGAGACCGATTGAGGAGGGAGGGGATTGGGGAGCAGGGTCGTAAGAACCTGTCTTAAAATGGCCAAGGGAAGAACACAGTCTGGGGAAGGGAAAAAATACTTGGTTCGTCTGGTGATGAGGAGATAACAGATTCGAGAGAAGAAAGAGAGAAATTACAAGGGTGAGAGAGAGCTAAATAGGGAAATCGCCGTGCAAAAGGTGTAGCGAAGGGGCGGCAAAACGTGTTAGGACTGACTCAAAGAAACACCCCTCTTCACGCAACAGCCGGAGGAGAAATGCGGGTTAGGGACGGAAAAAGAGATAAAACCTACCTAGTCAAGAGCAGGGAAAAACGTTGGAAACTAGTGTCGGGCTAACGGAAAAGTGTAGGCAGAACGACAACTACAAACAGGTACATCACGAGAACGCTCGATGCGTCCCTATGCTGCGAAGTCTGAAGATATGCCAGCTTTAAAGAAAAAAAGACCGAAAAAAAATATCACGCGTAGTCTGGATGGGTGACCAGGCACATGTCAGATGATAACGGGTTCAACGAAACGTGCCAAAGCACAAAATGAGATCGTTGATCGTAGGGCAGTCTTATGAGGGGGCGGGGAGAAATAAAACTAGGGGGACAGAATGAAGGGGAAGGGGGAGGTACTGGGGGACTGTGGGAAAACAAGCGGGAAGGGCGGGAAAGGGGGTCAGAGGGGCCGCCATGAAAAATGGTGTGAAGATCACAGAAACGTTCGGGGCTGAGCGGACAGGAAAAGACTACCCGGAAGGAAACACTAACCAGAGGTTAAACGTAAAGCGCTTCAACGCGATAGTTGGAAGTATTGGTCAGAGAATTCACCTGATGAAAGGCTAGGCAGTCAGATCTTACCAAGAAAAAAGACGGGAACGACAGGTTTACGTGGGGGACAAGGGAGCCTTCCCACGACGGTGGAAAACGAGGGAAAAGGAGAAGAAGTTAGAAGGGGGGCATTTTGCATGGAAGTTTAAAAGGGCAGCAGGTAATTGGGAAAAAGATTTCAAAGACATGAGCTTAAGGGGCTGGCTAAAAGACCGTTTTCACGCAGAAGATAAAAGGACAGGTAAGAAAACGGAATGAAAGGGGGGGGGACGCTGGGGGACAAAAAAAGGGCACGAAGACTCACTTCAGCCCAGGCCGGTGCTGCCTCCTATCGCTACTAAACGGTTGGGGGGAGAGGAGGAAAAACCGGCAACGGACGGGAAAAGCAAAGTGCGCAGAAAAAGGGAAATGGGAATTACCTAAACTAGATGGGGACGATATAGAAGGAGGGTCACACGAACAAAAGGACGGCAGTGGGGGCCGGAAGGATTAGGGAACGGGAAAGGAAAACAAAAAGAAAACACATCTATAGATCGCTTCCGAAAGGAGGGGTGACCCAATGACAGGATTCACAGAGAAGGCAGTACGCTACTTTCAGGGAGGAAAAGAAAGGATAGTCAGCATGACTGATGAGAGCGGGGGGTGTTAATTCGCAGTGGGAGGATTAAAATGGGGAAGCCGTGATGGTAGAAACATATAAAAAAGAATACTAAACTAAGAAATGTTTACACGAAAAAACGAGTCGAATCGGCTGGCGGGAGAAAGTGATGCGTCAAATGCACGTGACATGATCAATTAAGAGGAAAAAAAAAGGGCGGAAGGGTTTAGACTGTGAAAAGTAGTCGCAAAGGACTGCAAAAAAAGTAAAGGTCATAAAACGGGGGACTGAGTCGCTTCAGCCACCAAAAATGCGGAATACCAACAAAAAGAAAAAAATTCAATGCTTATAGACAAAAGGCTAAATACACCCGATGGCTATGGGTCAGTCAGAAGAAAATCGGAATACCAGATTTCTAAGACAGGTGAGAGGGGAAGGCGTAAGGTACTCAGAGAAACGGACTGGCAAAGCGGAAGGGGGAGGTAAGCTTTCCTATGGCAGAAAAAGGACAAACGTAAAGGAAAAAAAACTATCTCTATAAATCAGATAGAAAGAAAACAGTGAGAATAAAGGCGAGCGAAAACGCTGAGACAGCTAGAAATCGACACACATTCCCTAAGAAATGAGACTTGTCAAGGGGACCAATAAATGAAAGGCATAAGCACTTTTAATTTGCTTTGAAAGAAAGAAAAGGAGGACGGCGGGAACATCTAATCTGCTCCTCACATACGGGTCCATGACTCTTTGGGGCCAAAGACACATGATGAAAAATGAGAGGAAGCAAGTAAGAACGTATGACGTTTGGAAAGGAACAAGACAAAAATGAACAGCGTCAAGTCAAGGAGACCAAGGCAGAACCACCCAAAAAGATTAGCGAGAAGGCAATTCAGCGAGAAAGAGACATGGAAAAAAATACTCACAGGGAAGGAAGAGCCGTGGCTCAATAGTGACGGCTACGAAAAGCAGGAGGGGGATTACGCAGAAAAGATTTAAGTAAAAACTACAACGGGGAACGTCAAAGTAATCGCTGTGCAAAATTGACAAGAAGGGCGTAAGGGGTACCATCAACGGGAGGAAACTAAATTGTTGTCATCATCGCAAGCACAAATTTGATCCCCGTGGGGGGAAGGGAACCAGATAAATGGGAGGGGGGGTTCCTAAGCAGGGGGAGGATCTTCCATTTACGGGAGAAAAAAATGATTGGGGGGGAGTCCAACGAAAAGTAGCGGGTCAGCAGAATCATGCTCGAGGGGAGCGTGCGAAGACGTAAAAAAACAGACAAAAAAAGGAAAAAAAATGGGGGACAGCGTTGAAAGTAGCCTTCAAACTCCAGACAAAAAAGATAATAAGAAAAGGGGGAGAATCCTTAAGGAGGAGGATTGTGTGGAGGGGGTGTTGGAGAAAAATATGATGAGATGGGGGTTACTGGAGTGAATTCGTGCTTACCAGAAGGTTAAGGGGGAAAGGAGGAAAGGATGCGCTAGGTAAGAAGGGAACGAGTCCCAAAGTGGAGAAAAGGACCAGAAAAAAAGGTCGAGGGAGAATCTGTTTTGACCTTGGACGTCTAACATCGGGAAGACAGTGGTCTGATCTGGAAGATAGAAGGGAAAAAAAAGATGGCGAAAGGGGAAAAAGGGGCGTTCCAGTCATTTAAAGAAGAAGCAGGGGTAAACGACCGACAAGAAAAGACTTGCGTCTCCCGCCTGAAAAACTACACGAGGCAGGACGGACTTCAATACACCGTCTGAAAAAGAGGGGGGGAGGTCGAAGACGGAAAGATCCGATGGTAAGAAGCAAATCGTGCAGATTGCCATGAGAAGAAAGGGTATTGTCAGAGATAATCCTTGGGGAAGATGGGCGCGGCTAGAAACCAATCAGAGGAAGGGATTCGAAAAAAAGGAAAGAGGAAGGGAGATGGCTGAACAGGAAGGGCAAGGTAACGAAAGAAAAACAAGACGATAGAAGAAGAGGAGGCTATGACGGCGTGTAATGCGGAAAAGGGACCCTGGGACCTCGCTGGCTGAAGTGACGCGAAAGGGGGAAAAATCTATGACTCCTGGAAAAAGAATTGGAACAATGCAAACATCGCACTGATGGCCTAAGAATAAATAAAAAAAGAATTCGATAAAACTATATAGGAAAAGGGGATACTGCTGTACATTTCGGCGAAGGAAAGACTGGTGGCTTAATGAAGAAGGAATAGGGGAAGAGCAACAAAAAAGATTTTACCAAAGGAAGGTGGGTGACTAGTCAACTGGATCAGGAAAAATTGTTTGCTCACCGGGGAAGGGGAAAAGGTAGTATGATGTGACAAAACTTCTCAACACAAATAAAGGGGGGGACGGGAAAGGTTAAGGTAAGGCAAGAAGAGAACTGAAACAACATTAAAAGAGTGCCATCTACCGTCGAAGTTGTACAACTCTAAAAAAGGGAAATGCACAGAGGGTCGCAAATAGCAACAACGGATAAACTGTCCGATGGATGAACGGGGACACGTATTTCTAAAAATAAACGAGGGGACACAGACTAGAATATCGTCAAAGCCCTCAGAAAAAAAAAAAAAAAGCGTAAAATAGCCAAAACATAGTAACAGATGTTGGATTTTATGTTGTTACATTTTCAGCACGTGTAACGAAACAACAACTGACGCTTCGCCAGAAAGAGCTGTCCTAGCTATCTAAAAAAAAAGGAAAGTGAGTAGAGAGGATGGAATTACTATATGAAAAAAATCTTCAAATGAAAGCGCAATGTTATTTAGTCTCGCGTGTTCCGACAAAAAAAAAAGTACAACGACGATAAGAAATTCCTAACTTTGGCGTACTAAAAGGAGAGAGGCGCGGACGACAGCACGAAGGAGGAGTAACACAAGGCACGGGATGGCAAAGCGCTTAACAGACAGAAGCAACATAAGAAAGCAGAGGAGCCCGCACCATCGGACCCGGTAAAAAAGAACTTCAGGTCGATAAGCTGATGTCCAAAAAAAAAAAAAAAAAAAAAATAAAAGAAAAAAAAAAAAAAAAAAAAAAAAAAAAACAAGTGCGATTGCGGCGAAAATGGGACTTATCTGGCTGGCGGGGGAAATACGTGCGCCATCATCACCATCACTCAAATAAAAGAGAACCCCGTATCGAGAGTAAAGGAAACTCAAAAAGAAAAGCTGACTAGTGGATGCGAACGATCAGTGGGGGACTATCGAATTAGAATTGCTTAGGGGGAAAAAGTCCCCCCGGCGGGGAAAAAATGGAGCGGATCGCCGGACATAAACTAGAGAACGTGTATTGACGTCCAATCACAAGTAATACGAAAAAGCTAGGTGCTCAGTAAAAAAAGCATTCAAGTTGTAGAGGAACAAACAATTAAGTAGACTGGAGCGTACATGGTCGAATGAAGATTAATCGCGAAGAAAACTGAGAACCTAGTAGTACGGAATTGGGGGGAAGGGTTTCGCGAGACTCCCACGGGAGGCAGGACTGTTAGACACTCCCGCAAAGGCGATTGCCTAACGAGCATCAGAAAGAAAGGAAGAAAAATCGTGGGGTCTCACCATTACAAAACTGCCACACCAACCACCCGGAACACACCGTCCAAAAGAAGAATTCAACCACCGCACCTCCAAAATAAATTAGGCTATCCCCTCCCTCAGCCGCCGCCAAAAAGACATCAAACACCCCACCTGCTTCTAAAAAAAACTTTCAACAGTCACCCCCGCGGGGGCTGTAGAAGGGGGAAGAAACCTGAGGCGGTTCTAACGAGGATTGTGTCACGCAGCGGGAAAAAGCTCTCCAGGTTCGGTTAAAATAGTCCTAGGGGCGACATAACTGAGAAAAAAAATTACATAAGGCGAGGATGGCATAGGGGGGCACCTTGGGGGGATGAAGTGGGAAGGGCGGAGGGGGGGGGGGGGGAGTGTTGCGGGGGGTGGAGATAAACCTGAACAGGTAGTGAAGATCAGAGGGATCCTTTACGGGGTATGAAACAGAAATGCAGGGCACTGACTTCGATTCAAGTTGTCACAGGTAGACATGTGACTAACAATCTCCTTTAAGTATAGTCTCCGTTTCTGTTTCCTACTTCGACATGAGCCGAGGAGCCTACTTACTTTAGTAATCGGGGATCAGACTATCCTCCGGGGAACAAGTAGAATAACCTCTTGGGAGATGACGGAACATTAAAATGCTCTATCCGGCGGAGAAATTAAGGGGCTCCGTTCCAGGAAAAAGACGAGTATTCGAAAAAAGAAAGGAAAATTTCCGGTGTTCAAAGGGGCATTGCGAGGGGGATTCTCCAAATCTGACCACTCAGTTTTAGTGTCATTGGGCAGAACAGTCCGCAATAGGAAAAGAACTGATAGTAGTCCTGTCGAAAGAAGGAGGTGCCGGTGACTCCAAAGAAAAAGATAATGGTGACAGTGGGACGGGAGAAGGAAAATAAAGAGACCATAGAGGAGAAGGAGGGGCGTACGGGAGCAGGATGACTAGCA
>Ga0179593_1503871_pt1 | contig 11997 bp, 14 predicted proteins | sample CZODoug2_1_08_16_FD_185931 | JGI IMG/M metagenome (GOLD analysis project Ga0179593, IMG submission 185931) | Vadose zone soil fungal communities from Angelo Coast Range Reserve, California, USA - CZODoug2_1_08_16fungal (PacBio error correction) | ecosystem: Environmental > Terrestrial > Soil >...
TAAAAACAAAGCTGTCCTTGGGGCTAAAAAAAAAAAGTCCGTCTTGGGCCCAGCGGACGAAAGGGGGAAAAGGGAGAAAAAACGCCGGACACGGTACGAAACACACAAACAGCTTAAAATCGTGAACTCAAGTTTAGAGGAAAAGCAATCGGCCACGACCCCTTCAGGGGAGAAAAGGGAGGGGAAGGACAAAAAACGCAAACAAGCACCAAAGAAGGAGAGCCCTCGACCAGAAAGGGAAGAGCGACTGGAGTAGCTTCGCAGACGAAAGCAACGCATCTCTTCCGTCTCCTCAAGCTAGGGGGGAAGAGAAAAGGAAGGCAAACAAAAAAAGCCTTCAAAAGAGCATAGAGGTAAGATCCAGGCAGGGGAAAGGAAAATGAACTGCACATCTGGCAGAACTCCCCAATCCGAGAAAGGGAAGGACAAACTCCCCACAAAAACAACAATCGACGGGCATAAAGATGGCAGAAGTTCCCTGCCAAAAAAAAAAACGCGCACGTTCGTCTAGAAAAAGAGGGAGTCTGACCGGAAACCAGGAAATGGAAGGGCAGACAAAACCGACGACCCAGAAAAGAACGCCTGCAGTCTCACTCTGGGAACAGGAACGCAAACAAGCCAGTTGAAACTTAACCTGGAGAGTCAACGCAGCAATTGAATCGAAGGAGAAAAGGCCACCGCAAAAGAAAATGAACCAGTCCGCCGTCGCCACGTGGGAAAGGAGGGGGGGGCACAGGTCGCGGCAAAGAAAGGGGGGAAAGTTGTGGGGTCGAAATTACAAAAAGGCGAACTCAGCAGGGATCTACAGAGGAGGGACCCCTCCCGGACCACACCATCACTCGTGGGACATGAAGCCTCACTGGGAAGGCCGCGCAAGAACCCGAGAAAAAATGGAAGGACAGGGGGAGGGGGAAAAACGTATCCGGCAAACGAAAAAAGCCGGGTACCACCCAGAGGTCCCTCCACAACCTGGGTAAACGCACAACCTCGAAAAACTGGACGCAACAGGAACAGAGCCACACCCCCCGGCGGCGGGGAAGAAGCGTGGGGCGGATGCCGAGAAACGCCGGTGGGAAGTGACAAAAGTCCGGGCAGAAGTAGTGGCAAAGGGGACGCTGTCAGCAGCCAAAAAAAAATCGGCCGAAGAATTCACAAGAAGGAGGGCTGCAGCGAAAACCTCCAAAAAAAGGCTTCAGAAAAGGAAGCGACCAACAGCCGGCGAAGAAAAAAAAAAAAAAAGCAAATAACTACAACCACAAGCTGGAGTGGAGAGCGGGATAAGGGGGTCAAAGGGGAAAACACGAACCACATGCAGGGGATCTTGATTGAAGCGGGGATAGCGGGCCGATGGTAAAAGAAACAGAAAAAAAAAAAGAAGCAAAGGCATCCTTCAAAACGGAGAAGGAGGGGGGCGGAGTGGCGCAGTGAGACCGAAGGAAAAGACGCGACCTTTAAAAAAAGAGAAACCAAAAAGACCATTGGGGAACTGACCCAAGCCACCTGCTACTCGAGGTATAAAAAGGGGGGGGGGGGTGAGTAGAGAAGAGGTCGGCGGGGTTCGCAGAGTGGACGGGCAAACGCCGGAGAGCAACGCGGGTGATGAACACTCTGGGGGGGCATGCAAGGGACTGGTGGTGGGCTGTTCGAGAACGCGAGACGCTAAGGAAACTGGGAAATAACGCTCTGAGGACACGCAGGCGAAAGCCAAACTGCCAAAAAAAAAAACATAAAATGCAGCCCAAAAAAGGCGGACCGGCCATGAAGAAAAACGGCCGTGGGGTATTTGGCGCCGCGACGGGGCCAAAAGGAAGGCAAAAGGTGGTGGGAAGGGCGAGATGGGGGGGAGGGGTCGAGAACCGGAGAGAGGGGGTTTTGGGTTGGTGGAAACACAAAAAGGAGGAAAAAAAAAGAAAAGAATGAAAGGCCCCTGACTGTAAGAAGTCAGGCCGCAGCAGGCCGAAGAAACCGGAAGTCGATGGCCTCGGAAGAGGGCGAAAACCACCAGCCGGGGGTAAAGGCCGCGAACGATGTGCGGCAGAGTAGTGGATTGCAAGGCTATTGGGGGGAAGTCGGAGGCTGAAGAAGAAGACGGCAAAGCGGCGGGCTGACGACAAGGGAGTGCCCACCATCAGGGTCCCGAACAGCCAAAAAAAAAAAACCCGCCAATAAAGAAAAGCCGACTCCCAATCGAACAAAACAGCTGTCCCCTGGGGAAATATTTCCGGGAGGGAAAGCATCTGAACAGGGGAACGCAGAAATACAAACAGGAAGGAATGCACCGTGAGAGTAGAAGAGTCGAAAAGGATCTGGCACATGGAGCAACCTTCTGGGGGAAAGGAAAATTCCCCCGGGTAGCGAAAAAGTGGAGTTAAAGGGAGGCAACTCCGAAAGACCACGTGCCTTGAAGAAGGAATTGCCGGACCAGGGGGCGTGCGGTAAAAATAGGATAAAAAAAATCGTGCAAGCGACCAAAACAAAAGGGACACGCACGGAGGGAGGGGTGCAAAACAGGGGTACCATCCCAAGAGAAAGGCCGCTCCGTAACCAGCGACTTGAGAGCAGGGGGGGTAAAAAAAAGATAAGGGGGGGCGCTCCCCCCACCAGAAAAGAAGACAATAAGACCGCCGCCTAGTAATCACCTGGAAAGGCGAATCGTGGTTGGACCCGGATCGGGATAAAGTGGATAGGATTGCAAAAAGCCCCTCAGAAACGAAAAAAACTTCTCAACCGTGGCCACGCGAAGAGGGGCAAACTCTTGGCCTCTGGTGGTTGGTCCCCAAAACCAGGGAGTCAAGTGGTGTGTTGTGCCGGAAACCCATCGCGCGGGGGGGGCTCTGGGGTGAGGGGGGTCAAGGGGCGAACACTGCTGGGAAGGCACATTTGGGAGTGCCGATCGATGGTTTTAAAAGGCTAGGAAGGCGAAACATGGGGGGGACACGAAGAAAAAAAGATCGTACGCCAGGTGCGGGCGTCTCCCAGGGAGGGGGGGGAGACTACTTTAACTTTAAAATAAGGAGGGGGGTCCGCCGCAGCCTCCGGAAGAGGGAAAAAGGCCTTAAGCTGGATCAAATCCAAAAAACGGACCTTATAACGCAAAAACAGAACAAAAAAAAAACTAATAAATTGAAAAGCCAAGCGACCGGCCTCCCCGATACGAGGGTATGGAACTGAAGAGACCCTAAGGACCAAGGAGGGAGGGATTTGTTGCTGGGCGCAACTCGATAAATAATGAGGAGAAGAGAAATTAGGCCAGGGGGGAAAACCTCGGACAGGCGTAAATTACACCTCCGGTCAGAGACGGCCCAATCCTGAGTCTCACTGGAAATAAGGGCTGGCCAGGGAGGGGGAAGGAGCGGCGGATCCAATGGGGGATGGGACGCATCGATCTGGCGACCAAGACCCCAGAGACTGTCGCTGGGCCAGTTGGCTACCATACTGTTATAGAAAAAGCGAAAAAACAAAAGCTGTGGGAACCAAGAAGGGGGAGCATAAAGGGACCCTGCTTGTTTTGACGGGGGGGAAAATCAATGAAGAATGAAGCCAACAAGGGAAAAAATGGGTAACACAGAGGGCACTGGGGTCGGGATCGTTTGTAAAGTGCCTGCGGTTTTGCAGATGAAGAGAGAGCGGAAACACCGGAACAAAAAGCACTTTAAGCTTCCTGACCGGTAGTCTGAAAGCTACTGGACGACAGACGCGTGAAGAAAAATTGGCTCGGGGGGGGAGTTTACCTGGGTGCGGAATGACCTAAATCCCTTGTTAAAGCCCAGGGCGGGGGACATTAAGGGAATCCAAGAAAAAAAACTCCACCCTTGAGTTCCACGACTGGGGAAATCTGGTGGGCAAAGGGGGGGGGGGACCGATTTCAGCAGTACGACAAAAGACTCGAGGTCCTACCAAAGAGAACGGAGACCTATACAAAGGGCCTGACTGTTTTTGTGAAAATCGGGGGGGGGTACTACAGATTCTCGCTGTTGAGGCGGGCCAAGTCTTCCAGGTCCTTCCTGCCATGGCCGATCTTTAACAAGGGGCGCCCATCTCAAAGGGCAACAAAGGGGGGAAAACCTGTGGCCTCGGGATTTTGGGAACAGTCTGGTTTCCTCCGGTAATCGAAGGCGTTAGAAAATAAAAAGCAATGCGCAGTGGGGAAAGCCGGGATGGGCAGTTTCATCGCGTCACAATTTAGGGACCATAAAAAAGAGCACCTAGGTCCGTCGGCGCTGAATCGGGCAAGTAGCTTCAGCTAGCGATGAGATGCCGTTCATTCGTACGGCGCGTCCATGGTACACACAAAGCGACATTACAACATCTGCAGACCGTTGAAAGACGGAATCCCGCGTGCATTGAATCCGCGAAGTGGGGGAAAGATGGGATGGGGGAAAAAAGGGAGATCTAAGACCATAAACCAGTAGCGTAACCAACACCATCATGAAGTCTTCGTCAGTAAGGCGAGGGGCGTGACGAAAAAGAACTGTTGAACACGGGACACTCTCAAAAGATGGGGGAAAGCTACCGGCCAACCGTAAATCGTAAAAAAGGGGGAAGCCGCGCGCGACATCTAGCGGCAGGGGCCAGGTGATTAAGCGCGGGCAGACCTTTTCAAAGAAGTAACGGCAGAACACTGGAGAAGACAAGCCGAGCATGATCAGATAAAATTTCCCGGGGGAGGGGGGGAAAAAGGGGTGTGTGAATCGGATGATCACCGACGGCCAAGGCCTAATCAACTATTCAGCACATGTCGGATCGAGGAGAAGAATACGACAAAGGGGGAAAATTGCCAGGGGTTCGCGGATCGGACCAAACAGTCACACCAATTTTCAAGAACCTTACCAAAGTGGGGTCTGACAAAAAGGGTAAAAAAGTAGTCTAAAATTGGAAAATCCACATCAGCATCGTGTGTAAAAAACTTGAAAAAAAAGGAGGCACTCAACATTTGAACGTTGGTTGTGGGAAGAAAGAGCATCGGTTGGACCGTCCGTCACGGAAGGGAGGGGAAACGCCATATGGGCAGGATGAGGGGGAAATTGATATGTTCAGGAAAAGGAAAACATCTCCCTGACAATTCAGGAAAAAAAAAGGAAATTGGCCGCGAGCGGCACGGTCGATAGAAAAGGAGCATCGTTAGAAGATACACCCATAAACCTAGGGACAAAGAGAAATCCGGGCTACCAAAAAAAAAAGCGGGGACCGCATCCGAAACACAAACCCTGATAACGAAACCGTGAAGCTGTCGGACTAAAGCTGCAGGCCTTCTCCACGCCGGTTGGCAGCCTACCAGGGGAGGGGGGGCTTGGGGGAAAAGATACGATCAGTCGGTCCATGAACTGGTACCTACGCGGTCTCCCCAACGCCAACAAAGAGGAGTTAGGGGGACCACTTCAGATCATATGGTTGGGACGCTGAAGGGACGGACTGGGGGGGGATCTATAGAGAAAAAACGAAAAGATGTTCTGTTGTACCGGAGTATGCCCGCAAGAGTAGGCCCCCCAACAGATGGACAGAGTTAAAAAAGCTAACGAGGTGGGGGTGGAGCATCCTTGTGCGAAAATGGTAATGAAATCGGGCAAAATTCTTTCGACCGTCGGATACGGGGGACCTAAGGACAAACAATGCGGCCCCGCAAGAAGGAAAGGGAAGGGGTCGAGGCTCTCAAAAGGGGTTACCTCATCCGGAGAGCAGACAGAGAGCCTGGGACGGAAGAAATACGAAAGTCAAAAAATGTCACGTCAGCATTGACGTGAAAAGGGGTAGCAGGACTGGCGTCATCGGAACCAACACGAATCCCGGGCAGGGACGCAAGGAGTTGGACGCCCCATAGGTTAAAACCAGGGGGGACAGAATGCGGTGGGGGAGTCCGGAAGGCGCCCGGGGACCTTGCCCCTTCAACCTGGGTGCCGTCCCGTAGAAAATCGAAAAAAAAAAACATGGCAAGAAGTAGGTGGAAGGGCACCTAAGTGATCTCATAAAATGGCAGCAAGGTGAAGCGAAATAGGCCAGCATCTCAAAGTTAAGACTCATCGTGGAACACAGGGTGGACGTGGCGGGTGCCGCCCAAGAGAACGACTAGGCGGTCTCCAGCGCGGATCCCTGTGGGATCAAAAAAATCAAAGCTGCAGTAGATGGACGTGATAAAAAAAAAGACACTACCATGTCAACGGACAAAAAACCTGAAAAGAAAAACAGGACTGGTCCGCGCCCTCGGTGGAGCTTCAGTAAAAAAGGATGAATCCTCTCCAACCATGAGCAAGCTCACATTCCTCTGTATCCGCGTACCCAGATGTGAACAGGTGGTGATGGGGCGGCATGGAAATTCGGAAAGGACTGGTCCGACAAAAAATAGATCGAACATCGGGGTATCTGAGCGGCTCCGGAGACAAAACTAGTCGCACTCTGAGATTACGGGGGGGGTCAAGCCAGGAACCGAAGGGGAAGTTCAATCGCGGTCACGCCGGATTGGAAAGGGCGGGAAGACCGATAGCTGGAAACGGGGGAGTTACCTTTTCCCTCACGAGCACACGGGACTGTGGCCTGAATGCGGGGGGAGTGTGACACAAGCAGTTGACCGCGACGATGGGGGCCAACGCAAAAAAGCGACTTTTGCCCCACTTATCTCACAAAGCATGACCAGGAGAGGGTCCGCTACGACTGGGGGGCTACGGGGGATCAGGCACAACGACACGCGCCTAAGAAAACCAAAGGGGAAAAAACGTCCCGTCAGTGTACTCCTTGGGGATCAATCGGATAAAAACAAGGGCCAGACATTGGAAGGGTCAAAAAACCGGATTGTCATCCGAAATCAAGTCACCATTACGAAAGACCACAAGAGCCAGAACACGTTACAGAATTGGGGGTGGAAGGGGTAACAGAAAAAACGCGTCAGCCTTCCAAAAAGGACGGACCGCAAACAAGAACGTTGAGACTGAGAAAAGCGCCAGGGGGAAAATAGGGCCCGGGGGGACAATCAGGACCGCCAAAACCCAGCATTTCGCATCTGCAGCTAGTTCCCCGGCGCAAAGAAACGCGCCCTATCATCAACACGAGGCACTCCTAATATGTGTGAACTCCGAAAATGCACGCAGACCCAGCGCCGGAAAGGAACTCAGCCGCCGGTCGTCTCTGCCAAGAACAGGACGAGCCACACAATGAGACCTTCCCCGCCAGAATGAAAAAAAGAAAACCCTCGATCCCCGCTACAAGACGTCCTATACGAAAAAACAGCTGACCACACGAACCCGACACGAGACTCGGGGGGGGGGGTCAACAAACAAAAACAGCCGATAGACGGGGGGCCGACAACCGGAAAAAAGACCATACAGACCGGGAAGGAGGGAGTTGACTCTGAAACAAGGTCACGCTGGGTCGCGGGAAAAAAGGGGGGGGGGGGGGGGGGGAGGTAACGTGGCCAAAAAAACCTCTCAGCATCAGCGGTTAATCTCTGAAAAGTCTTGACGCCAAGGGGGCTGCCCAGACCAACTGTCTCATAGGTTAAGGCAAAGGAGATCCGGGGGGCTAAGGTCGGCACTCCGAGCTACAGAATCAATCAGAAGGCAAAAGCGCACCCTTTACAGCAGGAAGCAACAGTGGGGGAAAAACAAGGGACAAAGAAACCACCGGGGGCGCCCTCCCACGCAAAAATATGACTAAGACAGAAAAAAGAAAAAATGCATGAAAAGGCGCCGCGGGGAGGAGGGTCCATAGGTGACTGGTCCATGTTTGTCGGAGTGATGACGACGAATCACTCAAAAAAAGGGGGGGTCGATAGGGCAAACTCTCTTTTCAAGGGGGACCTCCGAGAGATCAGTCGGCAAAAAACAGGCGCTTCCGGCAGGGGGGACAGTAAGAAACGGTCACGGATCGACCTCTAGGAATCTCACATGCATCCACATGGGGGAGGGGTACGTTGGAGGAGGGACAAAGTGGTGATGGTGAGCTTCCCCAGGGGTTTCGAAACACAACCATGGACCGGGCAACCTTGAAAGTCTGGGAGGGAGCGAAAGGGGAAAAAACTTCTGTAAAGCAAAGTCGGGGATACAAAGAAAACTCAAAAGGGGAACAACTTAACAGACAAGGGAGATAACGGGGGGACGGGGAAATGGGGAAACGTTTGAAAAAAGGTCATTCTCAATGGGCCTCCACTCTGGGCGTTGGGAGGACAATGCTCATTGGGGACGCTTAAACGCACCGAGGAAGGGGGAGAGGAGGCAGGGCCACGGCGGGGGGTGGTAGCGCGTCCGAGGTTCTGCGTGTTGTCTCGAAGGCTAAAACTGGACCCCGGAGAAATGAAAAAGCCTTCGGAAAAAATGGGGGGGGAGAAACATGTGGTCACTGCGGGAACGGCGGGTGGGCACGTGTTGTTGGTGTCGGGCGAACGCGAGAAAGCCGCGTCCGGGATTGACGAAAAGAAGAACAGAATCACACGACTGAGACCAGGCACCTCTACGCCGCAGCACGGGGGGAGAATGCCCTTAAACGGGGAAACCGCAAACGGCGTGGGATCTTGGAGACGGCATTCGAACCGGCTGATTTTGCAAAAAGCCAGGAGGGCAAGATTCAGGGGGTGGTGGGGAAAAAAAACCGGAGCGCCGCGTGGAACGTGGGAAGAAGGACCGAGAGGGGGGGGAAAGGAAAGGGAAAGGGGGTTCTCTCAAAAAAACAACAAACAGGGGAAAATATAAGGAATTCTCAGGGAGGGGAATCCGAACAGGTGCAACAAAAAACAGCAAAAGCCTCGCCCAACCAAAAATCAGTGGGGTACCGCGCCGCACGTGGTCTGAAAAAAAGACAACCCTACCTTTCGAAGTCGTCCCAGGGACCCAGAAATTTTAACGCAAAGTTTTGGGTGACCTCGATGCCGGGATGGGGCCAACCCGGGAAAAACGGCGGAGAAAGAGGGCTCCAATAGGGTGAGGGAGGCAGAGCTCCCAGAAATTTGAAGCGCGGACTCCCGAACCCCCACCAACCAGCATGCAAGAAAAAAACTCCCCCTCGTTCCTCATCAAAGAAAGCGTCAGGGGGGGGGGGGGAGAATGGCCGGCATGGCAAATCGCGAAAAAACCCGTCGCGGAAGCAAAAGGCACAAAATTTAAAGGGGGGGAGAAGCATCTACGATCTTGCGGTGCGCTGCAAGACTTCCAACCTACGTCCGAGTCAGGGGAAGGGGAAGTGAACCTTCAAGCGGCCAACTTATCCAAGGGCCCAAAAAGTCTATCTTCAGTAATGAGGAAAATGCACGGAAACCGTGGGGGGGGGGGAGGATTCGGTGATCAAGGGCAAACGGTCAAAGGACTAAATGGAAGAAATCCCATCCAACCAAAGGACCGGCAAGGTCGGGCAAAAAGCCAAGACGCAAACAATCGATCCCGTCAACAAATTCCGGAAAGCTGGTTGGATGACAATGGGGGGAAGGATGCAGGGGAGGGGGAATCGTTCCTTAAGTCTATGTTACGTCACGAACCTTCCGACGGCCCGCGCCATGAGGGACAAAGAGAAAAGATCGCAAAAACTATCTGCCCCGACGTTTGAGATTTATATACACCTCAAGTCCAAAGCTCCTGGCTCAAAAAAAAACAAGGGGATAATGGGGGAATCCGTGCCACACACCCCGCGAGGACCAACACGCTTGAAGCGAAACTGCTCTTGGCCAGGTAGGACAAAAGGAAAAAGGGGAGGCGGAGAAAAGGGGGGGGGCGGGGCAGGGGGGGGGGAACATTCTTTGATCAGGCTGGCAGAAACCAACCAAGGGCGCGGCGCCGAAAAATGAGTTGAAATCCGAATCCTGGGCAGTATTCGTCGGCAAAAGGTCATCTAGAGGGCTGCGGTTCAGGAAAATGTAAATGTAGGGTCCATGGTGCGGAACCTCCTCCTAGAGAATCTGGAAAATCCTAAATTTTTCCGATCAAAGAACGAACAAAAAAAAAACAAAGAACACATCATCGATTGAGGCCCAAAACGTAACGATCCCGGATCCCCCCTCATAAGGACGGGAGGGCATGGAGTTGAAGGGCTGTGCTTCTACCTTTCGGTTTAGGGATAGTTAAGCAAGAGGGGCTCTAACTGGTTTTTCTGGGACACTTACTAGAGCCCTGCTGGGGGGGTAAGCAACAGGGGAGGACGGAAGGAGGTCCATCCCCTCACGCCCTTGTGATATACCAGCAGTATCAGACGAAAAACATGCACCAACTTGGTCTTTGTGTAGGGGTCAATCCCGGGAAGATCAATCAAAAGGATCACAGGCTTTGAATTGCTCACGTTACGTCGGCCCTGCCGGGTAAAGCCCTGCCCTTTGGCATAATAACGGTGAGCCAGAACATGGACCTGTGCCTGGGGTTGGCCCTGAATCTTTCAAAGTGGATCAGGCATACAGGAAGAATCGAGACATCCCAACCGCCCTCATGGGGGGTCTGCTTGTCCGTGTCTTGTATCTGGGGGGGAAAAAACTACATGAGAAGGAAAACGTGCCGCTCGTGGCTATACTGGGGGGGGCGGGTCTGCCGGGGAAACCCATAAAAAAAGGTGGCCTCAGAAAAGGAGGGAACGGGGAGCAGGGGCGCCGCAAAACCCTGAGGGTTCAACAATAACTTCAAAATGTCCGTGGTGTGGAAGCGGAAATGGCAGGGGGGGACAGCCAAAAAAAGCTCGAGCGCAAAAGCCGGAATAGAACAATCAAAAGGGCCTGGGGGTGGTTGTTTTTGGGATGACTAGGGGACAAAAAGGACACAGAGGGGGGTTGGGACGCTGGGGAAGGTCGTCCCGCGGTCACAAAGCGGGAGACGAAAATGAAGGTTTCGAGACGTCACGCACCGGTTTATCATGTGGGAGATCTTGTTGGACATGGTTCCACCGGGGACTCCGTCAAGGAGTAGGATGGAAAAAAAAAGAAATCTTTAACTGCCGGAGCGTCAAAGATGCGGCAAAGCATAAACGCGCAACGGACACACGCAAAAAGAAGCCGGACTAACCGGAAGGCCTGCAAAAAAAAAGGCGATGAGCAAACACCTGGTCGGGGCAAAACAGTAACAACATCCAACAGGCGCATAGAGGGAACCCGGGGAAAGCCCTGACGCCGGGAGACCTCGACCTGTGAGCGGCATCAGCTGGGAGCGATCTTCAAATACCCTCGTGACGACCCCACTCAACCGTAGAAAACAAGCAGCCGGATGGCTTCGGGTGGCGGTTTGTAGGCGTGACAGGGAAACCCGACAAGAAAAAAGGACCGGGAAGGAACTATGGGCGAACAGGATCCTGAAAAGGGAAGTTGAGACAGAAATAGTCCCACACTCAGAAAAACTCCGGCAGCCGGTTCGCGTGAGGTTAAACAAACCTTCCACGACTCATAAACCATCGGGGCCGCCGGGGGAGCCTCCTAAGATTTACAAGGGACAAAACACTCTTCCACGGTGGAAATCTTTATCAGGTCTTAGAACCAAAAAGGAGAAGCAAAAAAGGGAAGTCTTTCTGTCGCCGAAGGCGACGGACTCCATTTTATCGGGAAAGTCGTCGCAAAAACGTGGCGCCAACCTTTGCCATTTCATTGGGGCGTGAAACGGGGAAAAGTAAGGTTCGGGTCGCCCGGTGTGTCGCGGTAAAACAAGCTCGCAAATCGTTTTGGAAGGGAATAATCAGAGGGCTGACTAAAACAGGTTTTGGAAAGGAACCTTTGCGAGCACGCGTCCCGTTAAAACAAGAAACGGGGCGAGCCTCCAGAAAGGTAATTAAGGAGTCAAGTAAAAATCTCTCACTGAAGACGCGAGAAAGGTAGGCCGGAAAAGCTAAATGGCTCATTAAAGCCCGCCCGGCAAAAAAAAAAAAAAAGAGAATTCATTAACATAGGAAACAGTTGCCCAAAACCCATGGGGGATGGGCAAAGTGCCACAGGGCAAAAAAGCAAACCGGAAAGAGGGCGTCTACCTTCATGAAAAAAGACTGAGGGGGAGAGCACATAAAAGGGGGGGGGGGCGTACTCTCGGGAGACCAAGCCAGAAAAATCACAGGGAAGCA
>Ga0179593_1608074_pt1 | contig 11997 bp, 10 predicted proteins | sample CZODoug2_1_08_16_FD_185931 | JGI IMG/M metagenome (GOLD analysis project Ga0179593, IMG submission 185931) | Vadose zone soil fungal communities from Angelo Coast Range Reserve, California, USA - CZODoug2_1_08_16fungal (PacBio error correction) | ecosystem: Environmental > Terrestrial > Soil >...
AAATGCGGGGAGGAGGTTCCAAGATTTCCCAGTTTGGGCAAAGGCTCGAAGTTTGGACGTCCCTGAAAAGCTGGCGGTACAGAGGTTTCAGGCGCCAGCCAAAGGCTCAAATGGCAGGGGGACTGATGGTAATTACCGTAATGGTATTTCAGCACGGCAAGACGACCACTTGGGGGAAGTATTCACCCTATCACCATTGGGGGGTCGTTGAGGAACAAGATCATCCCGTGCCTATCACCCTTCCCAGCCCTGGGCCACTTGTTCGGGGGCTCGGACGGGCATACTATGTCTCAAACTCACGAAAAGAACTAAGGGAAGCACGACGGGGACATCGCTGCCCACGGTCAAAACGGGGGGGGCCGCGTACATGGTCTTTGCACCTAACAGCGCTTCAAAATGAGAGGGGACAATGAAAACGGTAGAGGAGGTCCACCGTTGGAATGCCTCCATTATTTTAGTTGGCATTTTCGGCGAATCAGGATACCGATCACGCGGAGCCGATTTCGGTCTAGTGATTGTGCAGAGAAAAAACGGCCCCCCCCTTCCCGCCGCTTCTTTCAAGGCCAGCTCCTCCGCGACGGCATGTCGCGGGCCTTTTCGATCGAAGAGGAAATGACGGGACGAGGGCTCAGGAGTTCATCAAAGAAAAAGAGTCATAGGAGCCCGAGCTCGTCCCAACATCTAACGGGCACGATTGGTGGGCCCGGCAAGACGGACGAGATTGCAGAATGCGGAGGATGCGCAGACTCCATCGTCTTGTGGGCGAGCCGAAGAAGCGCGGCTACATCGTCACCCGCCCTAGCCACGCGTCTGTGCAGTGCGTGGGGTGTCGATGGGGCTATCAAGCTGTCTGGTCATGGCGCAGGAGGGGTCTGCGCGATATCGCAACAATCCAAAGTGAAAACCGCGGAAAAAAAAAGCAAAATGGGCACTGTCACTAACCAAGACGGCCACCCCATGAATACCAGATTTCAAAGGTTCAGGGTGGGAGTCTTGTCTTTCTTTATGCAGGGGAAGGCGGTGATTAAAACCCTGTGTAGTTTCGGGACCCTAAAACGGTAGGCCTCAGTTATGAGCAATGAAAGGATGGGTGCAATTATCCTACTCGGGGATGTGTCGGGAGCTTTTGGATCCTAATAAAAAAGCCTAACCGAAAGCACCTGATCCATTGGGTTCAACAGGGGCGCCTAAACGCCCGAAGCCTCGCCCTATCTCCGCCCCACCTCATCCAACATGTTCATGCGCACTCCTCTGTCGGGCCTGCTGGGGGGGCCAAATCGAATTGAACCCTTCTCGATGTCATCGAAAGACTCAAGAAGACCTCTACGCGCTGAAAGCGCCCCTACCGCCCTGGGTGATAATCAGACTATGTCCATCGGCCTTTCAAGTATACCGCAAGAGAAAACAGAGACAGGGATAGTTAGGTGGGGGGGGCACGGGGGAACCGGCAGACGGACGACAAACTTGTCATTCAATAGAAACGTGCCGAACGGGGGAATGAGCGATCGCGTCAGAAAAAGGGGGGGAACGCAGGAGCAACGCAAAAGGGGGCGACTGCAGTCGCTATGGCATAGGGGAGGGGCGATGAACAAAGGGACGATTAGTTCGATCTTATGGACACTTACTATATGGAGACTTCCACGAAGTGTGGAGGGGGAGGGCCGTGAAAAGATACGCGAGAACGCGAGATCAGGGGAAAGGAAAAGGGGGAGTTCACCGCTTTCGGCAGTGGAGGAGGTGGCTGAGATACGATCGGAACCGAGGGATGCCCCGAAGGAGATCTTAACGATTTCCGACGCGAGCTCCGCAGGACGCTACATGAGGGGGTACGGAGGACGGTCCAAAAAGCTCGGGCGTCCGAAGGTCACGAAAGGGGAATCAATACCAGATGGTTAACTGGGTCAAAATCGAGGGTGGGGTTCACGGGGGGTTCGGCGGGCCGAAAAAAACAAGCCCAGGAAAAAAAAAAGAAAGGCTTCGGAGCAAAATGGCTCGACGGGATCGGGCAGAACGAAGGGAAGAGCGTAAGCGCGGTGTGCCCGGCCAGATTAGAAGCGGCTACTTGGCCGGGCGACTCAGGTGGTCGCATTAACGGCATCGCCAGAATAATAGGAGGGGAAAAGGTGATGACCCAATGCTCCGACGGAGTCGAGGGACGAAGCAAAGAAATTGTGGGGGCGCAAAGTTTAGAAAGCAACCTCAAGGGAGAAGGCCAGGAAGGACTGGGCTTTCCGAGTTGGGGAATCCACGATAAATGGGGGGGGGGGACGATAAGGAGAGGAGGACCGATAAAAAGGAGTCGATTGCGGGAAAATGAGATTAGGTCAAGAGGACTTAGAAGTGGCAGCGGGCTGAATAAAGCCGAGCCGGTCCCTGGGGGTCCCAAGTTTCTCGACCTTAATTTGACTAAGGAAAAGCAGGGGGGGGCGCTCGGCTCTTCATCGTCGGGAGCAGAAAGAGACTGACCTTTCTCATGCTAAAAGACAGACTGCGGTCATGGACTAACCGGACTGTCAAGGCAAAGAAGCAAAGGAAACTAACTCGGAAGGCGTCGGGGGAAGTTGTGATCATCAACTAATGTGTCATCGAAAACCTCGCCGCCACGCAGCTCACCAGAAGAGCGTTGAAAACCCCTGGGGCGGGGAACCTCTTTCTCGCAGGGAGTCCCGGTCCTGTCAGTCAACTCCGCAAAAAAAGGTGTGAGGTGCCGTGGGAGACTCGAAACTTACGTTATCTCTGCAACAACAACGGAGGGAACGAAGGATAGGTTACGTAAAAGAACACAGCGAGTGACTTACAGAGTGCGATAGGGAAGGGAGCAGGCAAAAGGGGCAGAGCCCTAGGGTAAGGAGCTGGAAATGTGGAGGACGTGTTGCCTGAGGGGGGCGATCCGCTTATGTAGGGGGTTATCACAGTCCAAGGGGGGGGGTCCGGATTCTGGGCCGTCTAGTTTCCTTGGAAAGAAACGTACGGAAGTCCCTGTCTATAACTTTAAAAGCGGCAATGCGATAGGAACGTTCCATCGTCTAAACGCGGCTACCGACGCTAGAAAAAGAAGGGAAAGCGTCCGTCATCATAATTGATACAGGCCCCTACTCCAGGCTTCAACTCAGGCGGGGTGGGGGGTAAGCACGCCAGCCTTCAAGGACATTGCGAGAAAGCCAATTCGCGAGAAATCGGACACGGCGGAGAGAGAAAAGCGACTTCTCGTCCCAAGCCGGCGTCGGGTAGGACTTCGGAAGCCCCAAGAACTTGGAAAGAACGGTCAAGGGGGTCGAGGTTGGGGAAAGCAAGGAACAAGAGGCCCAGAAAAAAGGGGGAGGAAAAAGACCGAAGACGCCGGGGGGAGTTAAAACCTGTAAAGCAGTAATTCGGCTAGCCAGTGGGCCAGGCTTCAACGGGAGCACAGGAAGGGTGAAGAGTACTAGAAGGATAATGTGCTCGAAAACGCAAACTCAGTACTCGCTACGATGCCATCATCCAAAGGGGGCTCAAAGGTCCGGTCCGTGGGCTTTATCGGTCCCAAGAATCCAAAAGAAAGAAACCACAATTCCGATCGCCCGACATTGACCTGGACGTGCGTCCCCATCTCCGATTGTGCAAACGGAAAACTATCGAAGCCAGGCACGACGCCGAAGGAAGTTGGGCAAAGACCCTATTTGTAGGACCATAAGGTCGAGGGTAATTGGAGCGAACATCGATCGGGAACATTGGGTATCCCGGCCTTGAAGAAAGAAGAGGAGCAACCGAGCCCGTCAACAATGCCGAAGAGTAAGAAGAGGAGGCGTCCCTTCCTAAAGACATTGCACGCTCTTAACGGGAAAAAAAGCCGTCAAACACACTGCGAGTGAGGAATCTCCTATAGAAATGATGACCAATTCTTCACTGGGGGGTCAAGTTAGGTCCGACGAAACTAGATTCTTCCACTTCAGGACGCCTCCCCTCTAAAACTCGCGGGGGCTAGGTGGAGTCCCCAAAAACCACTATGGACCCGCTGCTGCGCAGAGACAAGACGAGACGACACGTATGCTCATGACCAGCAGAATACGAAGAACGTCCCTCTACGCCGAACCTAGGACGAGAGGAGATGCAAGATAATAAGAATTGAATCACTTGGGAGGGAAGTACGGATCCTAACCCATAAAAGGAAAGGGGAAAAGTCTGGAGTCTGCAACTAAGTGCACATCTGTCTACTAGAGGGGGGGGAAGAAAAACAGATCTAGCGCGAATCCAAGCGTCAAAAAAGAGGACGGACCAGGAGATCGCGGTTATTTTGGATCGGGCCACTAGCTGGTGGGAAGGCCGACCCATGTCGTTGCGCGCGGTTGTGCCGAAGGACTGCATACGATCCAACCGCCCCTCGGAAAAGAAAATTACCGGCGTCGAAAGGAAGATCGTGGCCTCATGCCCGCTACCGGACTGACGCGAGGGCGGGCCCGCAGTTTCGACGAGCTAAAATGCTAATCACCGCCCTCTCACGCAGAACAGCAAATGGGGAGATACTCCCATCTGTTGAGTAATTGGGCTGGCGTCGGCTTCAGTGGACCGTGCACATCGCGGGAGGCACACAAGGATCTGGTGATATCGAGGAAAAAAAACGCAAAAGGGACCCGCCAGATGGGCGCCGGTCGCAACATAGAAACGCAACCCGAAAAGGTGAAGAGGGTGGAGGTTACGATTGAAACCCAAAAAGCTTATGAAGTCTCCTGAAAAAATTGGTCCAATCACTCCGACAAAAATTCGTAATGACTGGAGATCGATTGCTACCACCCGAGAAAAACCGAATACCATTAAAGATATGAACTATGTTGCTACGGAGGAACGAGAAGAACTTTATTGAAATACTCGCAACAGACTGGAGTTCCGAATGATCGGGAAAAAAGCAACGAAGCCAGCGAGGCGCGGGAGCTACAAAAGAGAGCTGGGCGGGGAAGGTGGGTTTCTTCACGCATCCATGCCCGCAAGAGAAGACTGGGGACGGGGTATCCCGGCTCACCGAATAGATAAAATGAGGAGTAGCATAAAAAGCCGGATAAAAAGGAAATAGGGGCCCTTTCTCCGACTTTCTCTATGGAAATAACTTGTCCGGGGAATAGGAGAGGCTAGAATCTAACCTAAAACGGCTGGAAAAAGTTATTCCCCGTCGGGAGGAGGAAAGTGCTGGCGGTGCGGGGGTAAAGTAGGAAATGGAAAGCAGAGACCGCCCAATATTATTCGAGGGGGGGATGAAACGTGTAGAGTATAAAAGACAAAATTTGATAGGAAGAATGGGAACGAAGAAAATTCAGAAGCTGGTTGACACGACGGAAAGAAAGAAATTGAAATACAAGAGGGAATGAAAAAATCAGACAAACTTCCTATGTATATACTGGGCAGCGCCTTAACTGGGGGTGGCAAAAGGTATAACAAAAAAGCAACACTGCAAAACCGGGCAGAGGGCCGCTTTAAAAACATGCCATGAAATAACGTGAAATAGGCAGGGGACTCCTAATAAAGCGTCACTTTCATATGTGGTGGGTTTGGGTTGGGTGTGGGGTCTCTTTATTTTTATGGGGGGGGGTTGGGGTGGGGTAGTCCTTTTTTTTGTTTTCCCAACCAACACGTCGGCGTGCGGAAGTATAGAGTATGGAAATATTCTAAGAACCCACTGAAATCGGGGTTGCATCGGAGCATGAAAGGCTCGTAAGGGGGGGGGGGGGAAACAACGAGGCGGCTGTTGGCGGGTGAGCCTAAACGAAGTTTCAGGCCAAAGAATAGCAGAATCAGGGAAGTTGTGGGATGTGCCAGGAAGGGGGGAAGGACCATGTTCGGGCCTTCGAGTGAAGGATACGACGTCAAGGCGGAAAACAACAGTATTAAGATATCATCCAGGGGACTTGAGGAAGTGACAAACTATCCTCGCGGGGCAAATCCAACGCGCCCGACCGGGATATGGAGGGCGACTGTTCGTCGTCAGTGACGAGGGGGAGAGCGAACGCAGAGTGCGAGCGGTAAGAGCAGGGAGGGAACAGGCACAGCCTTTTGGGTAGCTTGCGCGCAGTCCCGAAGACCGAATGTGCAAAGGCGATAGTTATCGGCGGTTCAGAAAAGCAAGTGAGAAGAAGACGCAGTGAACACATAAACAAAGTCAAAAATGGGTAAGTTCGGCAGTAGCGCTATAAAAAAAACGGGATCAGCAGGCCGACTGAAGTATAGAACACCTTGGGGGAAAAAAAAGGCACCTGAAAAGCTAATGAAAGACAATCAAGCGAAAGAGGCGGAAATGGTCTGGGCCGCGTCTCAGTATAAAGGGAGGAAACACTCACTGGTACTAGAGGTACCTTCAGTCTTTTCGAAAGCCCAGACAGAATGAAGCCTGAACTGGAAGAGGCACGGTAGAAGATTCGAGAAGAAGTAGCCCTACTCATGTACTGAAGCATTTGGCAGGATTTCCGAACGACCGGCGGGAAAGGGGGAAAGAAAAAGAAAATCGATCGGGTCCGCGGCTGCTAAAGTCGCAATAAGAGCGCTCCAATGAAACATACCTTCAACACCGGGCGGGGCCGCCGTTGGTATGAAAAAGCGCACAATCGTTCTTAATGGCAAGGAGGTCTGCGACATCTATACTGTAGGCTAAAAAACCTGTCTACCTTTCGTGGAAAAAAAGGGAGCACGGCCGCACGACGAAAACCAGAGAATGGCAAGTGGGCAGTCGGCGCGCCGTGGCTGCGTGTAGTGGACGGCTGGTGGGGGCACAGAGCAAAGGTAGGGACGGCAGAGCACCGAGATACGGGGGGCGCATGTAGCGGGTAATGCGTCAGGGAAAGATGCCGACAGAGCGCGTCCGTGGCCTAAAATGAGAGGGTGGGAGGTCTATATTCTATGCTCCTTCCGTCAAAACAAAAGAAGATACCCTCAATCAGGATCAATATTTTAGGAGCGAAAGGGGAGAAGAATATTAGTCCCTGCTCGTGGGGGAAAACGCGACTAGAGTGTACATCTTATCAATGGAAGGCATGGAGAAAGCGGAGTTATTAAAAAAAAGGAATCTGTCGGAAACCTCCAAATAGAAAGTGTCCGCGTTCCAGAAGGTGCAGCGTCCTGTTGAAGACTAAACTATTCTACTGCTCAGAGCGGGAGGAAAATTGGAATTCAGCCATCGCTTCGCAGAGGGTCTTTCCAAAAATTAATATACCGCGGGGGGAAAAAAAAAAAACAAGGCGCGTCCCTCCAGGACGGCGAGGTCGCCTAACCCGAGGGCATAAGGGAAATCGAATATAAGGAAGCAGTGACCGCGTGGCGGGGCTAAGGGATGCGCGGCGCAGCTGGTGAGAGCAAACCTTCGAAGCTTAATGATATGAAAAAAAAAAAGATAGGGGCGGCGGCTGTCAGGCCGCGAGGGAGGCTCGATCGGGTCGAGTTGGACCGGGACGAAAAATAGATTTAATGCGAAAAGAAAAAAGTAAAGAGGGAGGAAAATGATTGGTAGTGAATCCAAAGTAAAAAGACGCGGTGGGGGACCGAGCAAGGGGAGTCGGCCGTGAAGGGAAAACGCGAGCATCTAGAAGGGAGGGCCAGGAGCGAAAGGCGCTTCGCATGGGAAGGGAGATACGTGTCCAGGTCGATGCGGAAACCAGGCCCGGGGAAAAGGAGACAAATGATCCAAAGCAAGGAGCTCAAGATCGGCGAAAATCAGCAAAAGCACGGGGTCTCGGAAGGACCAGCCTAGGGAAGGGGGAGTGAAGATGACTGGGGAAGTGAGAAAAAGTGGGGAAGCTAAGATGTCCGTAAAATCTAATGTCTAGGTTGCTTCCATTCAAGTGGTTGGCACTCGACGATCATAGCCCTATTATAACAGAAAAGGGGCTGAGAGCGATGAGTAAATGAAAAAATAACTTCATGGATAGATACGAAGGACGGAGTTAAGAAAAAACGACCATCTCACCTTCGGAGATGCTAAGGAGAGTCGTTCAGTGACAGCCAGGAGGCAAAACAACAAAAGACGGATTACTGCGGGGGAACGGTTCACCTGAAAAAAAGGGAAGCTCCGGTCTTTGAGGAAGGACTGGAAAAAGGACGGGAGCCAGGTTTGATTTTGCAGACATCCCGGGGGAACCGAGCGGCATCAATGGCGAACGAGAGAACGAACAAGAGGAAGCGCTCATGGAAGTGGACGAGAAGAGAGCGGAACCCGAGGACGCGCGTTTCTATACGAGTCGTCGAGTGGGCGCGGCAAGGGAAAGAAAATGCTAAAGGAGGGCGCCCCATTGGGCTCTCGGGCGAACATCAGCCTGAGGAAAAAAGAAAAAAAGGACAATAGTAGACGGAGTGGATGATCCGCGCTGCAGTACGCTCGAGATCTATGAGAGGGAGATGAGAAGACGATGAACTCTTTCTTATCCGGAATGGAACCAAGTCGTTATAGCGACCGGATAAACCCGTTCGAAAAAGAAAAAAGCCAGGAGACGGCGAGCGGCAATTTTGGGCGGTTTTGATCACAAAAGGGAGGAATCGGAGAGAGCGGGCGATCCTTACATCGCAGACTTACTAGCAGAGCAGACCGTGGGACAATGCGGAAACCATTCGAAAACCTCTGGCGGCGTCCAGGCTCATAGCAAAGCCAGGCAGTCACTCCTCAGTACCTGCTCCTGGCATGGGGGGGGGGGCTACATTCGGGTTCCAAGGGAAAACGCGGAACTATCGTCTCTGCCACTCAAAAAAAACAACATTATAGGAGGAAAGAGGATAGTCCGCAGTAGGGAACTTAAGGCTCGTCGCCAGCTCACGGAAGACCCTATACTAGGTTAAAATTGAGCTTCGATACTTAAGTGGCTGCCTCAAGAAAAATCAAAAGGGGTACGGCTCTTGGCTGTTTAGCTCTGTTGCGGAGATGTGGCCGCGAAAAGGGATTACTGCGTCTTTAGTTGAAAAAGGCATAAAAATGGCGGACTTCTAACTGGGCTTAGGAACTTTCAGCGAAGGCGGGAAAGTGGGGAAAAAGGATAGAAAGGTGATAGAAGGGCTAATGGCATCGGTTCCAGTCGTTCTGCAGAATCGTGCGGGGGGCTGGGACGAGTCTCGAGCTAAGTCGCGGCGGTGCAGGCGTGATCAAAGGAAAAAAAAAAAAAATTACGAGTAAAGAGAAAGGATGAAAGAAAAGAGGAGTTTCAAAGCGGCAAGGAGAGAAGTCGGACAGCCCCGAAATTCTCGAGACGGAAAATCGGGATCTGTTAAAGGCATAAGGGCTAGAGGCCAAAATTCTCGTAAAAAAAATACGGGGGGAGGTGGGGGGGGGGGGGGGGGGGGGGGGGGGGGTTGAGCCCGGTTATTTGTCCCCAAAACGGGATTGACGCTCTCTTGCAGTAGAGGGGGGGCTCAACAGAGCGAACATACAAGCGGAATGATGGGGGAAAAATACCTAGTAACAATGAAGGGATCGCTCTAGAAAACGTGTCCAAATCGGCGATTTCGGAGGGAAGCTACCAATAAAAAAAAAAAAAAAAAAAAAAAAAAAAAAAAAAAAAGAAAAAAAAAAAAAAAAAAAAAAAAAAAAAAAAAAAAAAAAAAGAAAAAAAAAAAAAAAAAAAAAAGAAAAAAAAAAAAAGAAAAGAAAAAAAAAAAAAAAAAAAGAAAAAAAAAAAAACCGGGTCAGACGGCGCATCTCAAAGTAGGCCGGGACTCTGCAGAGCTCTTGCAAAAAGCCTCTCGCTCTCCTGGCGGGAAAAAGAGAACGTCGAGATTGGGGCCGAGACGGGGAGGAAAAAAAATAGGGAGAAAAGAAGAGGCCGGAAACAATCCGCGGATGTCACATCATTCGGCTAGGCAAAGAGTGAAAACTGCTCTAACGCTCACCTAACGAAGGAATAAAAAGAGCGGGTCGGAGGCTATCAAGCCTTCCTTGGGGTGATTGACCGAGTAGGAGTTGATTCGAGCTCTGTCGGGGGGGAAACTGAGGACCAAATGCGAGTGAAAAAAAGATTTTCTGTGAGGTAAAAGATCGCGGGGCACACTGCCGAAGGAGAGATGTAGCGTCATTCACACTGCATGCTAGGAGAGAGTGAAGGGTTAAGTTCATCAGCGCCTCAAAAGTCAAGAAAAAAGGGATTTGGTGCGCCATATAGAAAGCTATAGTAAGTTTGGAAAAAGGGAGCTCGCAGGTCTACTCTAGGTAGACTGGCTAAAGCCAAGACGGGGGGATGGTTGCTGAAATCTCGAAGCAGAAAAAACGCTGAAAAAAAGCGGCGTCAAACGCGCCAGTCGCCGGCTCTTCAAAAAAGGGAGATGACGCCGCGAGCGCGCAATCTATTGGCATAAACGCCGAGGCGCGACATGCATGAAAGGGGAGGAGGTGATGGAAGGGGTAGGAAAAAGACAGGGGAACCTGGAGAAGCGCCTGGGGACGCAAGAGTGTCATTAGGGGAGAGTCGAGAATGGGGGGAGACGGAGAAAAAAAGGGCTAAAAAAATAAGAAAAACCGGCAGGGAAATGACGCTGCTGATCGAGCACGGAGCCTGACGATAAAATCGTACTTGAAACATCTGGGTAATCAAAAAGATTGGGGAGAGAAGATCTCGTCAGCGGAATAAAAAAAGGAAAACTAAAAGTAACCGCATGGAAGGATATCGCTGGGGAGTGGAAGACACAAAAGGCGTCACTTAGACAATGTCCGAAGTTTCCTACCCAGAGGGAAGGCGAAGCCGCAGGGTCGAGAGCAGGAGGCGCCGAAAAAGAGCAATTCCGGAACAATACTCTGCGGGCGGGGCTACGGCTTACCGTGAAAAATCGTTTTGCGACAATGGCATGAAGGGAGTGCAGCATGGGTCTCGTCCGGACTACCAAGTGTCAAATGCATGAAACCGGAACGCAGCTCGGAAATAAGACGCAGCGGAAAGGGGGGGCGAACGACGACTATAGATGTTGAGTGGTGCAAGTGCGTGCGTCTTCGTAAAAAATGAAATATCGCAGGCGGCGGGGGGTAGATGACAGGTGATCGGGATTAACTTTGGCATTAAAGCGAAGAAGGCAGGCCACTCGCATGTATTTGACGAAGGTGGTCATCGACAACGTTACTGCATAAAGCAGTTAAAGATGGTTCTGGGGAAAGGGGTCGGGAGCTCCGCTCTGCGATCGAGCGTCTGCTCTCAACAAGGGATGCTTAAGGCAATCAAAGGGGCTAAGATCGGAAGGGGCTTTGGCTTTCTACTAGAGCCAAAACGAGGCCGTTCTCTTCATCCAGCTGGGGGAAAGCGAAGGGGGGGGGGGGGTGTGCGTCGAATCAGAAGGTAAAGAGATCAACCAGTTCTTGCAAGGGTTCGCGCAGAAATCGAAAAGCACGGCTTGCTGCGTCGAAGGCCGCAAGGCAGGACGAGGGAGGGGGGGGGGGGTGGTGGGGGGGGGGGGGGGGAAAAAGGGGGGGAGGGGGCGCGTGGTGACACCATTCCCATAAACCATCTGTAGTACGTTAATCCGATGGACGCCTAATTCAAAAAAGAAGGGGTAGGGCGTAAGCGGACAATCGTCGGATTCTACAGTCCCGCGTGCTGGGTCTATGACCTATAGTAGCTCTTATTTTTCGAAAAAGGGAAGTAGAGACCATGAGCGCAGCAGCTAAAAAAACCAACGGCTGAAGGGAAGGATCTTCGCTTCTGGCAGCGGACGTCTGGAGGGGGGGAGGCTAGGCGCACTGGAGACGCAGCGAGAACAGAGAAGAGCTCCATAGGAGGGTAGTGAGATTTGCCACGTGGAGATAGGGGTGGGTACTCAAAGTATTCGGCTGGGATTATTTCTAAACTGTTAACCGATGGGGGCGAGAGTCAAGGTGTGGTCCTGACTTAAGCATGAAAAGAATAAAGGGGACTTCCTCTATATACTGCAGCTCCACAAAAACGTATTAGGTGGGCAGTGCGAAGGAGTTTGTCTGCAAGCTAAAAAGCCTCGGCGCTGAAACAGCACGCGGGGGAATGAAAGGCAAAAACGTTGATTAATCTGTGGGCTGTTGGGGGCCGATCACCGGGGTAA
>Ga0179593_1350753_pt1 | contig 11996 bp, 7 predicted proteins | sample CZODoug2_1_08_16_FD_185931 | JGI IMG/M metagenome (GOLD analysis project Ga0179593, IMG submission 185931) | Vadose zone soil fungal communities from Angelo Coast Range Reserve, California, USA - CZODoug2_1_08_16fungal (PacBio error correction) | ecosystem: Environmental > Terrestrial > Soil >...
GCTGGCAAAAGAGAAGGCAAATAGCCTCCGAGAAACCTGCCGAGGTTTCGGGAAAGGAAGGACTTCGCAGTTAGAGGGACCGCTTTGTAGAGGGAGGAGGCAAGGGCCCTGACGGGAGAACGGGGGGGGGGGGGTAGAAAGGGCCACTACTTGCCGGTCCAGGAAAAGCGGAAGGATACATGTTGGTGAAATGGTCGTCAAGAGTATACTGGATAGTCGAGAGTCCGGAGGGGGGGACCGAGGGGCGGGACGTTGGCGCATGTAATCAGAATGTAGTTTCACAGTGACCCCGGGGGGGGGTCGGGGGGGAGGAACCGTCGCGGTGGTGTTCTAAGGAAGGGGGATACGCGGGACGGGACCGGCAGGATCAGAAATGTTGGGGGAAAGTGGATATCAGAGGGGAGAGGGGGACCCACTTGTCGCTCGCACTAAGTCCGAAAAGCCCATCAAGCAAACCCTTGATTGAGAGAAGGGGGGAAGGCTTCCAGGGGGTTATAGATGAGGAATAGTCAGTGGGAGGTACTAATGAGCTAAGTAGTAGAATCGATTGACATGGGTGAGAAAAAGTGGTCTTACTAAAATAAATATCTGGAGAAGATGAAAATGTAGACCGTGGAAGGGTTTTTAACCTTTTGGGGGTAGAGACTAAGGACCTTTATAGAAGGAGAACCAGATGAGGGGGAAGGAATCCGGGAATAGGGGAGAGGAAAGGAGCTGTAGCTGCAGAAAAGGACTGGAAGGTTCCATAGGTGTGCTTATTCATGTTCAGTATCACTATGAATAGGAAGGGATCCGTTTGAGGCCTTGAAGAAGAATAGACTTGATTGAGGGGGAGCCAGATTACCTAAAGCACAGGGAGGAGGTATCGGGGACCACAATCTCCGGATCGAATAGGACTAGGTAAATCGTTAGAGAAGCTGCGGTCCATGAGAGGAGGAAGACTCAAGTGTTGGTCTAAAGTGTCGAATAGCGTAGAGCGCCTCGTAGTTAAGACAGACTCAGTCGTCTTATATACCGTGGTGTTACAGAGAGGGAAAAAGGAGTAAGCCGGAGGAAAAGGTGAGCTCGAGCACCTTGCGGCGATCCTAGAGATAACCAGGGGATGAAGGGGAACGAAAGCTCCCGTGTGACTTCGGGAGGAAAAAGTTCACAGCCAAGATCTAAATGCTCGGCGGTCGTACCAATAGAATAGGGGGGTTATCGGCCCTTTAAGCTAGAAATCCAATCAAGGAAAAAAGCCGTGTCGTGAAGAAGACAAGTACAGAGAGGTAAGCTTCATTGGGAATAACCGCGTCCAAGCCGGGAAACATGTGCCACAGTTAGACTAGTAGAGGAGGTCAGAGAGCTCGCTACCCGCCAATTCAATGCATGTAATGGCAAATCCTACCTGGGAGGGGGTGCGGTAGAGCGGTTATGCGGTAGGTCAAAAGAGAAAGCGCTGGTGCCTCAGTGCCATGCTGCCAAAAAGATCTCTCTATAAGGATAGCAACGTAGGTGTATAGATCAGGAAAATCGCAGCGCTAACAAAAAGGTTCCATCCACTTGAACACGTCGCGCCGAAGTGCTGCCGTCTGCTGGAAGAATGTGAGGTCTACTGTTACGACGCCAGCGCTTGATCGGGGGAGAAGGGAAGTCGACTCAAGGGCGCCTAGGGAACGGATTATTCGTTGTCTGAAAGATTTCGGGCAGGATGCAAGACGACCAGAGCAAAGGGGGGGGTATTATGGAACTGCCGCGGTGCAAGCCCTCCGAATAATTATTTGACGGTACGTGCGAAGGCTATGGGAGGGGGATAGGAGCCACCATTGCCGAGCGAAACTAGGTCTCGGAGAAAAAGGGGAAACAGGAAAAAAACGTGTGTGGGCCAGGGATAGCGGAAATCCCGGGGAAAACACCAAAATTCAAAGACTTGGCTGGGGTTTCTCTAGAAGCGGCAAGCGAGTAGGGAATCTCTGAAAAACGTCTCGGCGCCGGAACATCTGAAGGCTCCGCCATTCTACAGAATACGCCGGTGGCCGCTGGTCTGGATAGCAGCCGGCCAAAGGGGGCATCGGGTCAAAGAGGTAGGCTCTCGAGCCGAAAGAAGAAAAAAGCTCTGGAGGGGAGGAGAAGGAACGCCAAGTCAAGAAGGATGAGAAGTCGATATAATCGGTGCGAAAGCCAAAACTCAGTCGAAGGAAAGATCCGCCCATCCAGGGTTAAATATCACCGCAGCGGGTAGAGAGAATATAACAAGATTGCCAATCAAATGAGGCTGCATTGAAAAAGTGGAGTATGAAGGTTCCGGACGCCAGATACGATGCTGGCCATGAGAGTCGGATGTCGGCTGGACGGACCCTAGAGACACAAGGGATTGGCCATGGGGAAAGGTTCAAAAGGAGAGACTCTTTAAACGGATTGAAAACACAACGACTTTCAAGCGAGCTACCTCTAAAGAGAGTCCCGGGGAGAAGAGGACCTCAAGCGGAAGAGGAAATTCAAATCCGCGAAAAGGCAGGAACCGCGGCAAATCCTTCTGGGCGGTTGGGTTCTTGAAAGACTGGGGGCACCCATGAAACAGGGAAGAGTCAAAGAAGAGGGAGGAAAAGCAGGATCTATCAAGATCAAGCGGGCCTGCATCGCGAACTCGACGTGGAAGCTCCGTCAAAATCTTTACATGGCAAGTGGAACCGCTACGCGGGGGAGAGGACATGGAAAAAAAAAGAAACCTACGCGACTCAGTCTCGGGGAAGAAAAGGTGGGGACGAATTGTCAAAGGAGGAGCCCGCATGCGAGACCTGGCTTAACGCCACACTTCCTCCGGTACGTCCGGAGAAAGACATTCGTAAGGTTCGGAAATATCTCTCAAGAAAAAAGGAGATAACTTTGCATCAGGAGTAACCGGGAGAGGGTACGGGGGAGGAAAGAAAAATCTTAACCACCTGACGCGGCAAACGAAAACCTGAAAATTCTTATTTGGAGGAGCGGGGGGGCAGACGCTCCATTCTACCGGGGCGATGGTGCAGGAAAAAGAAGGGATATTGGCGGGCAATAAGAAGTAGAAGGGACATATGCACTTGCGGCGCCATAAACCCTTTTAAAAAGTCGAGAGAGCCGAGGCGGATCAAAAAAGGTACCATCACGCGGCAGACTGGAAAGACTCAAATAAACAAAGGGGCCGATTCACAAGGGGTAATATTAAATCCGACGGAGGATACTAGATAAAGAGGGGAGGAAATCACCCGGGCGGGGTATTCGAGCAAAAAGAGAAAAACCGGAAGGGAAGGATCAACTAATGACGCGCGATGTCGGTGGTTGTTCAAAAGAATACTAAACTAAAAGAGGAGGCAGGATACATGAACTTGAGAAGAAACCTGACGAAAATCGAACGCGAGTCTGATTAAGAGGAAAAAACTAAGAAAGAGGGGGGAAAGTCGCACAGGTCATCTCTATCACCTTCGGAGTCCAGGGTGACGTAGAAAACGGCTATTGCGATCGAGAAATGAACAACGTCCATGTGACAGCGGATCTTTCTTAACCATAAAAAGTTTCTGCGCCCACGGAACAGGTTGAGAAAAAAAAAGGGAACATCATCGTGTCTACGACAACGAGGAGGGAACTAGAAGGACAAAACAAAAAAAGACTCGAAGAGTGCGTTTTCTTAGGGAAGAAGCCAGAAAAGTGGCGCAACACCATTTCAGAGGAAGGACCGGGAAGGGGAAAAGGTCATCCACTGATTCCCAAAGAGGGAGGCAGGGCAAACCGACGGCAAGTCGACCCAAAATATAAAGCCGTGCCAGCGAATACAAAGGGGAACCCTACCTGCTCGTACGGCTGGCAAAAAGTCGGACATCCTGGCTGTGACCTCTAAAGATCTTTGACCTACCCTAACTTGAAGAATGGTGAGGGCCGGAAGGGGGCAATTCAGGGGTGTCAAAAGGCATAGCTCAAACCGTTAAACTACATTCCAAGGGGGGGGGGTTCTAAATAGTGCAACGAGCTCCAGAAGGAGGACACTATCAACTCGTTGGGTGAAAAAGGGGGGTGGAGGGGAAGAGACGCCTCGATTTTTGGAACAATCCTAAAAGAACGAGGGTCTAAAAGTTTGAAGGAAAAAGAAGAGATGTCGATACGGAAGAGACAGAAATCCAGGGAACTTCCACAGCTCTATAGCCCCTTACTAGTTGAGAGAACGCCTGGGTCGCATAAGGGAGGTCGGAAAGGGCAAAATTAGAGTGGGGGGCGAAGAGCGTCAGGAGAACAGGGGCCCTTACATACAAATATCGACAGGGGACTCGACGCAGAACTCCGTTTCTAGGGTCTCTTCAAATGGAGGGCACGGAGAGAGGGAAGTAGAGCAAAAAAAAGGAAAAGTATCTCCGAATGTGACTTAAGAGTCGGATGGTAAAAAAATAAAAAGGAGACCAAGTCAGGCGTGGGTGGACGCTGCCAGACTTCCATTATATGCACCCTTGAGGGGAGCTAAAGAGAGATCCGAACGCAAGGTCGAGATCGAGGGCGAATCCATAGCAAAAGGGAGGAGAGGGATCCGCTACCATTTCCAATTAGGGGCTGCCTAAGGAAAAAGGGGTAATCGGCTCTTCTACAGCGTCGGACACTGCCAAATCCTCTTGTGCAAGTAGTCACAAAAAGAAGCTGACCGGCTGATTGGAGGGGAAAAAAGGCGGGGCTCACTTCAAAGAAAGAAGCAAGGAAAGAATTCAGAAAGGAAGGAGGACCGTTTTTAACACCCTGATCTTGAAGTGAACGACGCGCAATCTTCTTCGGGGCAAAATAGAATATTCCTTCTTAATCAGGGGAGGAACGGTTGGCAGGAAGGGAGAGAAACACGGAGGGGGGCTCAGTAGGACGCGTTCTCCCTTCGCCTGCAGCCGATCTATAATTCTTCCTGGGGAGGAACTCCTCTCTGAAAATCTTCATGCGTGTAGCACTCTCCCGCGCCGCACGACAAAAGAAAAAGAAGGGGAGGCTTCCAGGGGTGCAACGAGGCAAATAGACCACAAACATCAAAAAGGGGAGGGAAAACCTTACTAAAAGGATCATCCTGTTTAAAGTGGGAATGTCATTAGGAGGAGGGGGAGACGCGTCAGTCCGCCTCCCATCCGACGGGAAGAAAGGGAGGGTGAATGGACGGGAGCGACTCTGAAGGAAATACGATTAAGGAAAGAAATAAAGGAGGGAACTCAACCCGCCTTCAACACTGGAGAACCCCGACGGCGACCTCCCTTCCAGGGGCTCCTCTTTCTTGAAGGAAAAAGAGAGAAAACCTCGTTGCATCGCGAGAGCAGGCAATACGAAAAAGAGAAAGAAAAAAGTATTAGGAGAAAGAGAGAGAGAGGGAGGTCAGCATGAGACTAAAAAGATAGTTGGGGGGAGCTCAGGATTTGTGGCAGGACAGAAAAACGCCATGTAGGGGAAAAGGAGTGGCTGCAGAGGGTGGAGAAAACTGGTGCAGCGATAGGCCTTTCGGGGAGGAAAGAAAAGAAAAAAAAAATCTAAGCTGAAGGGGAGGGGAAGCGGTCAGAAAGTCAAAAAGACAACTAAGATTTCTTTGGGAGGTACATGCTGAAGGGAAGACCAGATTCTTCCTCTTCCTGAAAGGAACTGGAACCACGTGCACCCGGCCGAGTAAAGGGGAAGTTTTCCCTCAAGAGAAGCGCGGGGGAGGTTGGGGGGAGGGCGGGGGAATCCACCCCGTCCTGAACAGCTCGCGGCTGGCGTGCAGTTCGTCTTATATTAGGACACATTCAGATAGAGGGAGAGAAGGGCGACTTAAGAGAAAGGTGAGAAACAATCTCCGGAACATTACGAGAAAAAACGAGAAGGCCAGAAAAAGCATGTGACCCTTCAAATTGAGACGAGCGAAGATATGTTACAAAATACGAAAGAAGAAGAGGGAAGGTGAACCGTCAATCGAAGAAAGAAGGGGAAAACTTCAAATCTGACAGAATAAGAAAAACTTGGGAGGGGGGAAGTCTCAGATGGGCGAGAAGCTCCTATCCCTTGGGGAGGGGTATTTCTCGGATATTTCCATTCGGACCTGCGAAAGAAGGGAGGGGAAGTAATGTTGACCCGCGGGACGGGAAAAGACGAACAGAGTACTCTCGGAAAGACCTGGAACTGTCCGCCTTCTTACCTGAAGATCAATGGGAAGAATGGCGTCCATCTACAAAAGGGGAGGAATTAATCGATCATTCAGGAGAGCTCGAAACATTGTTCATACCGGAAAGTGTAACGCACCCCCCCTAAGGTAACCTACTCTCGAGAAAACCGCCAACTCAAGAGATGGAAGTACAGGGCACGCATCAGAAGAAACACGGACCCCAAAGAAATCATCCTTCCGCAAAATGAAAAAACATTGCCGACTTTAAATGAGCCAACTGCTGGAAGAGTGACGGTGCCCAGGGCGATATGGATGTACGGGAGAAGCGAGGGGAAAGGATCTGCAAAGCGATGCTAAGATCCAGGGGGAAAGGGGGTACGAAAATCGATAAGACACTCTAACTGATACCAAGAAAGGAGAAAATCAGACTGCGTATAGGGGGATTACTTTCTAAATGGAGTTCATAAAAGGAGCAGGAGGGGGACAGGAAAAAAGTCAGGAAAAAACTTTTAAAATGGTGGCGGCTTCGGCACCCCAAATCGTCAGAAGGGGAACACCTCATAGCCGGGAAAAAAAAAAAAAAGGTTGTTGGGGGGAGAACAAGGAGGGAAACGGGGGAGTCACTGCCGTTTTATACAAAGGTATCTGCCACGTTTCAAGCTCGTGGCCCCCGGCACGTGGGGAGCCCTTGGGAAAAAAAAACCAGAACTGGGCAGAATAAGCAATAATGAAGAAAAATACATGTTGGTTAGGGGGTCGTCAGCGCTCTCGGGCATACGCGTTTCCGCGGCAAAACGGATGACCGGGGGTCCGCCATGTCGAGAGCATGGAGGGGGAACCATTTTGCAGCCTGGGGAGAGGCCAAAGAAATAGGTCGGGCAATGAGCCGAGGGTTGGGGAAGGCAGAAAGGGTTTTGCCAAGTAAGGGGAGAAGGCCCAGACGGTCGAAATTATGGGTTTGACTAAAACTAGGAGCGCCTCAGAAACCCCCCAAGGCAGTGTCGGGGGTCGCAGGAGACGGTGGTGTCACGCAAGGGAGAAGAAAGCCGGGGGAGTGAAGAGGAAAGGCACGGAAGTCAAAACGGCTTGAAACATGGTGGAAAAGGAAGGGGGGGAAGACCCACTAGATGATAAAAAAGGATTGAACTGGTGGGTACTTGTGGACAAAGTAAGGGAAATTCAATGAGCCCTTATCGAAGAACAAACCGCTGGACTAGAAAGAAGGGATATCAAGGAGCTGCAATCTGTCGACTTCGATCATGGAACCCTCTGCTGATTATCCGGCGAGGGGGAAAGTAACAGAAACGGTGTTCGACTTTTGGAAAGCGAGGAAAATGATAAAAGGAAGAGTAGGCAAGGTTCTCTAGATCGCTTGACCCCACAAAAAGACATCTCCGAGGGGGAGAGGGCAGTCGGGGAAAGCGACGTAGGGGAGGCAACGCCGGTGATGGCGCAGGGGGGAGGGAAGACGAAGAAGCCGCGTTGTCTGCACATAAAGGGAGAAAAGGAGATCGGAAGGCCCTTGAGAGGCTCTCAGTCGGGGGAAGAGCATGTGAAAAGGGGTTAAAGAGAGAGACGAGCTATAATACCGGGAAAAGGAAGATCTCCAGGGCGTGGATGCGGTCGGCTCCAGAACGATGAAGGTACTGGATAAGGTGCCCCCGCCATATCTAGAAGATAACTCACAGACCAAAATTTATTTCAGAAGAGGTCAACATGGAAAGATAGCAATAAGTTCCTAGGGGAGGGGTCGGGATCTCAGATCCCAAATATTCAGGAAATAGGAAATAGGGGTGGAAGGTGGAAGAGAAGGGGTCCATCTCCTGTGACCTGTTTCCAAAGTTCAGGCGCTTCAGAGGGAGGTAAGCCTATACATTCAATTGTGAAACTTAAGGGGAGTTAATCAGGCCGAAGGCGCGGACGGTGGTTGAGGTGCAGAAGTGGCGAGGGGGGCTAAGGGAAAGCATAAGGAAGGGTAGGGGAGAAGCCGCTCTCGGAGAAGGATGAGACTTCTTTGTGAGCTCCTGATCTGAAGCGGCCAGGGAAGACTGTAACGCCCGTTCAATAAAAGGGATTATGATTCAGGCGGGTAAAACGGAGCACGGGCTCGATGAAGGACTACCAGGCGTAGAAAAAATAGAAGTCCAGGGGCGAAGACTTCTCCTATGCTTGAAGAGGACTGGTTGAAGGGAACGTGCAGAACCAAACTGGCTGCTCACAAGGGGGGAAGTAGTGGGGTCCCGGAGTCACTCTTGGAAGAAAAAGGCTATTCAAGGGGGGTTGGGTAACTGGCTTAAGAAGTGTCGGAGAGGCGGCACACCTGAAAAAGGACCATGCTCTCAGCGTGGAGGTCCCGTCGGCAACGGGGGGGGGGGAATATCTTGGGGATGAGGATCATCGGGTTAACAGGTCATCAGGGTGGACATACCATGGCTTTTCGAGATTGAAAGGCAAAGAGGACGTTCTCATGGACTATAGTCCCAGGGGTGCGCCCTTAAAGAGGAAGCCAATGAACATGCGACGTCCGGTGGGAGCTGTGTCTGATATCGGTATCCCCCACTTGTGTAGATGCACGGGGCGTCTCTACGAACCTAAATATCGGTCGCGGTCGCAGCACACGCAATTCAGAGAAAAAAAAACGGAGATTGGGAGGAAAAGATGGCGGTGCGCCGCCCACTCAATCGGTTAGTAGGGCCAGGACCTAATGGAAGGAACCACGCTGGCGATCGATCTCCTCGAACGCTGCCACTACAGAGGAGGTCATGAAGATGGCGTACGAGTTTCCCAATAAGTGCTGACCATGAAAGGGGGACTAACTCGCTTGCGTACCTGATGAACAAAAAAGGTAGGGGGGGGCAGAGTGAAAGGTCCCTGATCGCGTCGGGAAAGCTTCAATGCGACGGGGAAAGAAAGGACGACCTCGGCCGCGTCCCTGTTTAAGAAGAGGATCCGAAATCTACTAGGCAGGCGTCAAATCCACACGCTGTCCTTACCACACACGGCTCTTGGGGGGTGGGGTGGGTGGGGGGGGGGGGGGGGGTTGGGGGGGGGGGGGGGTGGGGGTTGTGCGAAAATTTCGGTGCGCCGGTTGTTTCGGGCAGACTTACTAAGTAAAACAAAAAGCGGCGGCCGATCGGAAGCGAGAAATCAGCGAGGGAGATCGAAGATACGGACACCTTTAGCGACCGGCATCGAAGCTAGGAGCACGTGGCAGTTAAAGGGGCTACGAGGGGGCAGTCTATTCTTAGAGAGACCCTACGGCACGAAGGAGAGGAGAGGAAAGGGGGGACTGGCAATGTTAAGGTAGCGCTTCTCCGCCAGCCGAAACCTTCAAACGGATAAACAATCCACTAAGTTTCTCAAGAGAAAAGAAAAGGCACTTTCAAATTCACGGGTCAGACGGCTCACGAAGGAATCGAGAGGGGTGCAAAATTACTTACAGCATGACTCGAGTTCACCTGAAAGGACGTTACCTGACGAGCTGCGTAGGATCCCGACCCTTACTAGAGGGAAAAAAGTGGGGATGGCGACTGCAAGCCGCTCCATTCCATATCCTTCTAATTGGGAAGAAAGAGGAGGGGGCTAGATGGAGGACAGCGGGCGCGGAACACTGTGCTACTAAAAAAACTCCATTCACGCGACGTCGAGATCTCCAGTGGGGAAGAGAAGGGGAACTAACTGGGCGCGCCGCGCAACACGTCCTAGAGAGAAAGACAGGGGAGTGTCCTACATCCGGACGGCCTCGTCAAAGCCCTTCAAAAAGAAAAAGAAAACCCACCACCGCCCAAAACCGTGCTGCTGGAGATAAAGCCAGAAAGTCTAGGCTGTCTACTAGGTGACGAGCTAGGATCGCTTCTGAGGGTTGGGGGGGGGGAAACCTCTAAAGGAGACAAGATGGGTGGGCTCAGAACTTCAAGGAGATCTCCCCGCTAAAAAAACCCGTACCGAGTACATGCACGCATCAACGCCAGAGGGTCAAGTCAAAGGGGAAGGAATAGAGCAATTCCCGCGGAGAACGCTTCGGCGAAGCAGTGGGGCCTATCGACGGGCTATTTTCTAAGCCTCTAACCTGCCACTCACACCTAATCGCGAGACGCCGAGCGTGGTCGAAAGAGGGGGGACTTTCGGACAACTTAAAGCCGTTACGACTCGACATCATAGTGCAAAAAATGTCAGTCAAACGCGATCAACCGCGCTCTACAAGATCAGACAGCCATTAGGGGGGGTGCTCTGAACGACAGTCAGAAACTACCAGGGACCTTACTGGCATGAAATGGAAACAACTACGCTTGAAACCGAAGCGTCCGTACAGACAGAAAAGGGCATTCCTCTAAAAACTATCCGGATCTTCATCTAAACGGCGCAACGTTCACTCTGTACCTTCTCAGGGGAATGGCGTCAGAAGGTCAGTACATCCGGGAAGAAACAGGCTGGCACGAGAGCGCTTGGACCTGACCACAAAAAACACCAACCCAGAACAAAAACCATGGTTTTTACGCCACTGGGCTGAGAAAAAAGGTGTTTTCACCGGAGGAACCAACGTGAAAAAAAAAAAAAGCAGGGCAAATGGGGAGAGACCGCGTCGACAACGGCGGCGCGCCGAAAGTAAGGGAAAAAGACAAATGCGGGTCAGGAAAAAAGGAGTTAGGGAGCTCGGCCCGATCTTTTTTTCCAAAAAAAACCAGCACGGATTCAGGGCCGACCCGTCCGATGTGATCGAGAGAAAGAAAAAGAAAGGGAAGCAGAACATCCCCTTACGCCGATCCTTCAGGAAGTCGGAGAGCCCGTCTTTTCTGAGATGACGTCTCTCCAAGGAAAAAGTCGTCGAGCAAGCAGATCTTAAAAGAAGAAAAGACCGGGCAGGACAAACGAATCAAATTTTACAGACTCAGGGCACCATTGGCGCTTTCAGAAAAGGCAATTTGTGGATTCTGCCTGGAGATCCCGGGCACGTTGATGCGATCAAGGAAGAAGGCATCGCTGATTTAAGTAGGACTCAATCTGGGCTTGGGCAGGGTTCGACGCAAGAGGACAATCATTCAGATAACCCGTGTCGAGTCTCAAACGGAAAGGATCGATCCATCACGAAAGTCGAGATCAGAGGGCGAACAAATTTCAGGAACCTATCCAAGAGTACATGCCGGGACAAGGTTCCATTATTTGGTCTGCCCAGACAGCGACTTCTATGACAGAGGAGTCCCCTTATAAAATAAGGCTGAGGCGGTCTAACTAATATCAGGAAAGAGCAAAGGAGGAATGGAAGAGTAGATCTTGATCGCAATCTTCTCCAGGAAACCGCACTCAAGACTTCTACGTCCGAATTGGTCACCCTGATCGGGGGGACGATCGGGGACATACGCCTCGTAGTACTGTCCCCCTTATAGAGGACTGGAGAGGCAATTGCCTCTGGCAATGGATGGCACCAAACCTTCTCTTCCTCATGAGAGTCCTGGGTGAAATGGGAGCATGAAGACGGCGCCGATAAGGGAGATCAAAGAGGCTAGAGGGGAAGGAGGGAAAGGAACGAAGCAGTGACTCCCATCCCTGCTATATACTTCTTAGATGTTGCCGAGCAAAATGCATCACGAAAACACCCCGCTATCGTAAGGCAAAGGGCCATAAAAATGCGTGCCATAGATTTTGAATTAGGGAGTCGCGCAACTACTCTTACGGGAAAGCGATGTTCCCAGCCGACCTCTATCTGTTAGGTAAATCGGAGCTTCAAAACGCAGCTTAGGACGAAGCTTGCCCTCACACCGAGAAGGGAAGCAGCGCGCACCACTGGGGGGAAAGACCAATGTAGAAAAGACGGGCAACTCCCATGAGCGCTCCTCTGGCTGGCTCGCAAAAAAAGAGGGCGGAAAGCTCTTGCATCTGCGAGAGAAAAAAACGA
>Ga0179593_1448674_pt1 | contig 11996 bp, 8 predicted proteins | sample CZODoug2_1_08_16_FD_185931 | JGI IMG/M metagenome (GOLD analysis project Ga0179593, IMG submission 185931) | Vadose zone soil fungal communities from Angelo Coast Range Reserve, California, USA - CZODoug2_1_08_16fungal (PacBio error correction) | ecosystem: Environmental > Terrestrial > Soil >...
GGGGGCAGTCAATTAAGATATGCAGTCGCAACTTACAGGGAAAACGAACCGTAAACTTAGAGAAGAACGTTTAAGAACGGAAAGAAAGAAAAGAGGGGGGAAACCGTTAACGGACGTACTTTTCACCGCACGAGGGCATCGGTGGGGGGGGAGGGTCAAGGGAAGGTGGAAAAAACAGAATGGATACTGCTCGGTCCCTTGGTCGAGCAAAAAAAAACCTTAATCAACTTGAGGAGGATTTGGTCCCTACTAAAGAAGCTGCTGAACAAAAAGGCAAAGGATGCCGGCGCTCAACGGCCACCGGGGGAACTGCAATTCAAGGCCAAAAAAAATTGTACTAGGGAACGTTCCTAAGTAGGGGGAAACTCAAAAAAAGGGGATAGAAAAAAGGAAGACGAAATTTTGGGGGAACGGCCAGAGTCAGGAAGCTATCGGAAGAACGGGGATAAGTAGATCTACCAGATCCGTCTTAGTGTACGGAAAAAGGGAAAGCGAAGGGGTCGAGCTTTGTCCGAGAAGATAAGTACGAGGACGATAAAACGACTGAATACGGAACCTAAACGGGGGGGTTGAAACCTAAGCGGGACGGGGGTGGGGAAGCGGAGAGGAGCAGAATGAACCGGGATTTCCTACAGGAAGTGGGGGGAAGAATAAAAGCAGGAACTAAAACGCTAAAAACCTGGGAAGAGAATGAATGGGCTTGGAAAAGCGGTCGTGACCCGGCCAATGGTTACGAAACTAGGCAGTGTAGTCGGAGACCGGACTCGCCCCTTAGGGTGGCGGGGTAGGTAAGAAGGTACACTGAAGGCATTGGTACAGTACTAATGGGACACGACCACTGGAGAAGAAAACAGAGGGTTTGGGTGGCGAAAAATGGTAAGTATAAAGCAGCTGAATATAGCAGACTCTTACTTGAAAAACACAAACCGAAAAAACCAGAGGGCGCGGTTGGCCAGAGCGAAAAAGAAGGAAAAACCTGCAAAAATGTAGCGGAGTTGCGATCTAACATCGCAGGTCAGGATTAATACTTGAATATCCAAGATACGGGAAACGGAGAACGGGGGGGGGGGGTAAACGCTGGAAAGGGAAATAGGATGACTGGGACGAACCTCAGTGTGGGCAGACGGGCACGTGGAAAGCGCTCTTGAAGAGTAGCCAAACAGCGTGGGATGGGGACGGATTAGACGGTAATGAATCTTAATGAAGTGACAAAGATCCGAACAAGAAAAACTGAAATAATAACGGGCCTGTGCTTGGGCCGGGGGAGGACAGCACCAATGGATAGGTATAAATATTGAGGGGTAAGTGAGCGAACAGACGCGACCAAGTGTGAGAATCAACAGGGTGTTCGGGGAAAAAAAATAACAACGTAAACTTCAGAGGGGGGATCAGCACCTGCCTACGTGTCACCCAAAAAAAAGTGGAGAGCCGGGCGGGTGGGGGGGCTAGGGTTAAAGCGACTGTCTCGATGAAGAATAGGAGAGGGGCAATGAACGCCTTCGCGAAAAAAAACGCAAATAGTCTTTGGTTACAGAACTCTCTCTAGCGGTCACGGGAAATAAAGCGGGCAAGTCGGGGGGATATCATACATCGCCTTCCTTTAATTATGGTAACAGACAGAAGGAAAGGCCAGCACCAGACGGAAAGTTGGGAAAAGTCGAAGCTTATAATATGACTAGAAAGTCTGGAGAGAGGAAACCTACACGGGTAACACGTCTTCTAAAAGTTAGGTGATATAGAGGAGGCAAAAACAATCGAACCAGGGAACGGAAAGCTAATGGGGAAAAAGTCAAGTGGGTTGGGGGGTGGGAGATACTACCTTAGAAACTCATTTTCCTAGATGGAACCGGGTGATGTTGAATCCAATTTTAAGAGCGGGAGGGAAGTCATGATAGTCCCGAATACTGGATCAAACTGTGGAGGGAAAAACTGCCTTACTACAACGTAGGCAGATGGGAAAGGAAGTTCCCGGTCCCACCAAGTGAACCTACCCGGCGTTTGGGGAATGGAGATTTCTAGAGTGAAAAGACGGAGGTAACATTGCTATAATACAGAAAACAAAGGACAACGTCTAGTGTGGGTAGAAAGACCCACGCGCTAGGGCGTTAAACTAAACAATCGGAAAAAAGGACAACAAATCGCGGGGGAAAAACCTCTGGTGTACGGTATCCGGACGGCAGCCAGAGAATTCTCGATGGAAAAAGTGCTAGCAAGCGGAAAGGTTGAGGAAAGAGGCAATACAAAGTGTGGGTTGGTGCCAAAAAGAGTAGATTGAGGGCTGACGTAGTCACAGTAATCTCTCTCACGACAAAATAGGAGGAAAGAGGTCCTTTTCAATAACGTAGAAACTAACGTGGACTGAAAGGAGGGTACGACGATCGGGCAACAAACCGGGCCGTGAAGAGAAAAAAAAAGGGGAAAGAGGAATATATAAGTTGGGATGCCAAAAGCTAGGGAAGAAGTTCTGCTTACGTCAAGCTGATACACTTAACAGAAAGGCGATCGTCAGGAACCAATCTCGGGACTTTATGGGAAGGAAGTGGGCGTGAGCGGGCGTTCGCTTCAAACCCAAAAGGGAAGGGGGGTGGTGGGAACGGTGATTCGTCAGGCGTGCCCCGTGGAATAAGTACCAACGGAACTAAAAAAGAAGATAAACAAGAGAAAAGAAAAAAAAACCAGGGGTAGGGTCAATCCATGTACCAGGCTGCTTAAACTTGCTCGTTCGTTGGGGATTACGTAAAAGAAGAAACCACAGTTGATAAGTTTAAGTTAGAGTCACTTAAGAAAGGACCGTCCCCATTGTAATTTCCTAACTAGAAAAAAAACAAGTACGTCTGCAAACCACGTGGGAGGCGGAGTTCGGACAGAGGGACATGACGCGTTCACCGTTACGCCAAGAGGGGGGTCAGAGGCCCGCAGCGCTAAATTTCACCTTCCATGACGGAGGGGGGGGAAAAAAAAACAACCTTTTATGGACCGCTCAGTCAAGATCAGCTACTGTAGGAAGGATCTGCCACATCTCTATACTTAGCAATCCGTCCTCAATGCCTCGAATGAAAAGCCTAAGGAAGGGGGGGGGAAAGGCGAGAAACAGGGTCACATGGAAAAAGGGGGGGGGGGGGGGGGAAGTGAGAAACCGAGGGTTCTGGTGAGGCCCAACCAATCCGTACTTAATGTGGTACGGTTTTGGGACCCCAGCTTTCAGGTGTGAAGAAAACAGTGGAGGGGGGTCAGAGAAGAAAACAGGAGTAAAAGAACTTCGCGTAAGCATCACCAGAGGCGGTTTTTGTGGAAAACCATGAGGGGGAAGTGGTGTGAGACGTGGTCTCATATTGAAAGTTGAAGTGATGGAGACAGGAAATCCAAAGGGTTGTGGTCTGTGAAATAGGAGAGAATAAGGAAGCTGCTTATCCTTACCAAGAGTGGCGAGGGAGATTCACGCGACAGCGCCAGGGAAAAAGATCATGCCATCTTGTGACAAAAACGGGGGGAGGAGGGCGTGGACTCCGGTTGAGGGACAATAACGCAGTCATAGCCCTGTTAAGAAAGAAAGAGTGGGGGGGGGTCCGTCGGCCGAAAACGAGAAGCAGAGAAAGTTACAAAGGGCGGTACACATAGGTCTTCTCCATCAGACGTAAGCGTGGAAAAAAAGTGGAGAGGGTATGAGGCAAATGAGCCTGAAGGGATGGTAACTTACTAGATGGACCCGCCGCCTGAAAATCCACTCAGAAACTCCGTCTGGGAAGTTGAAAAATGAGAGAAAGATGGCCCACCGAGAACTACTGAAGGGTGGAGTGTTGTGTTCGGGGCAGAGACGGTTGACAGAGCCCGATAAGGGGGGGGGATAGATCAAACAGAAATACCCGCGTTCACAAACAAGGTGGAAGATGGGGAAGGTGGTGGTCCGGGGGAAAGGTCTGGGAGGAACTCTCCTTTCCTTTTAGACGTGAGAAACCCACCAAGGTTTGATCAGTTGGTCAGGGGTAAGCACGAAAAGCAAACAAAAAAAAAAGACACCTACTGAAAAGAGAACCATGGGGACCTAGGGAACAAAAGGATACACGAAAGGACAAGTAATCTAAACCAGCAGGAAGGAGAAGGGGGGTCGGAGGTCTAGTCGGCGCAATGACCGTACGTTTAAAAATCAAAAAAATCTCCCGCAGAGCAACTGACAACCGTGTAGACGACCCTGGTGGGACCCACACGGTAGTTCGGGGGCTCTCGACAACGGGATATAGACCGTCGAAATCTAAATTTCATAGGTATGCCGTTCAAACTGGGGGTTCCAAAAGAACTGAATGGGAGAATTCGATCACCAGGGAGAAAGAGTGAGGAAGTCGCGGTAGTATTTTGTGCCCTCCACACCGCGGCTGGATGGTGAAAGGTTCTGGTAGAAGGCAGGGGGCGGTGAGAGTCCTGGATCGAGGTAAGGTCAAGAAGTCCCAGTTCATCATCGGAAAAGACAGACGCGACACCTTTACTTGGTAAGTACCGGGGGCGCAGTCAGAGGGAAAATTGGCTAAGAACCGTAACAAGTATAGGGGGGCCGAAGGGGGGAATGACAGGTTTTGGGGCGTTTGTCCACGGCGCGAATCGCTGGACAATAGCCTGTCAAGGGGAGTAACCCCACCACACTCCAAAACAGGATCATGAAATAAGGGCAGGGGGGAGACGTAGTCGGTTTATTGGCCCCTCAGAAGGAGATTGGTAACTTATTTCAATCGGTACGTTGCGTTTTTAAAAAGTTAGGCAGGGGTTAAAGGGGCCAGGATTTATATTGGACGTTGCCAGGACTCAACAAAAAAAAAGATGAGGAGGGAGGATGGGGGGGGGTGCATGGGTCAAATACAAAGAGAGAAGCCGCAAACTTTACAAGGAAAAGAACTAACACGGTCCCGGGGGATTGCAATAAAAGGGGGGGGGGGAGCCATCACATGCCCCTCCGAACAACTCTACGGATCGCACGCAAGGGGATCCGTTGGGGGCGTGGGGAGAGGGGGGGAGACAAGTCAAAATGGATGCGTCGAGTTTCTTATGGATAGCGGCACCTCGGGGGCACATCAAGAGAGGAGGCGGTGTCATAGGGCGGAGGGGAAGCAAAAAAGGAGAGTAAACCGGAAGACACCGACGGGACGTACCATCCATTTTGCAGACTTCTTCCGGGTTAGGCGGGACATGATAAAGGCCATCTAGGGTGACCTTCGCGACAAAAAAAAGGGGAGAATCAGAAACTACGCGGGGGGGGGGGAAAAAGAACTAACTTTCATGCCTTCAGATCTGTCAGGAAACGTGAGCGTTTCTGGAAGCATCGAACAAGACGAGAGTCAGGTGTATGAGGTAAAAAAAAAACGCACCATCTCCGGAATCGAGTAACTAGAAAAAGGGGGGAAAAGGGTGGGGAAGAAGCCGCGCTGAAACCACCTGCAGGGAGAAACCTAAAGGTCTGGGGGTACCCAGGAGGCGAACCGGCTAGAACTCTTCGGTGAAGAGGACAAAAAACGACGGTTTAAAGCGGGGGGTAACAGTGGGGAAGGAAAAGAACCCGACTCACCTTGGACTGACAGCCTTATGAACTGAGGAGGGAAGACGGGGGGAAGGGCACAAGGGGGGGGTCGAAAGCAAGATGAAACTAACGATGAACGGGTGGGGTTCGGCCGAAAGAAGACGAGCGGAAAAAGTGAACAGGACCATTGGACATACAAACATTAGGTGATAGGCGCCAAGTTTAAACTTCAAAAGGTCAGTCAAATGGAGAGGAAAGCAATCGGAGTGCAGCAACAAACAATGACAACATGGAATGTCTCAGGTGCCAAAAGTCTAGAAATAAACGTCAAATCAACGATTGGACAAAAGTGAAACGTCGCGTGGCGATAGACCAGAGAAGTCGGACATCGGGCCAGCCGGACTGCAATTACGGCTCGAGGGGGGTTAAGAGAAGCTGTCACGAGGGTCACTGGCTAAATAAGTGGGGGTGGGTTACCAAGGTTGCAGGGGAAAATCTATCGAAGCCGATTGAAACACGCGGTAACTATCTGGAATGAACGTCATTGGCCGAAGGGGGAATAACCGGGACTACTTCTCCGTCAAAAAAGCAGAACGGGAATGGGCGGGGGGGAATGAAGTGGTACTAACCGTAGGACGTCGGGGCCGTCTGAAATAATCGGGACAAAAAGGGACAAAGTGGAGTGTGAACAAAATCCTACCCGTAACGGCCGCGGAAAATCAAAAGCCGTCCACCAAAGGGCTACACCGAAAAAGGTGATGGGCACGCCGGTTCGGCGAATTGAGGGTCAGGACGTATTAGTTCACGCTGCTGCAGAAAACAACACGTACTGCGGGGGGCCAGACGAAGCAAGACGCAAACTATTTTCCATAACTGGAAGAGGACGCGTGAGCATGCACAGCGTAAAAAAAAAAAAAAAAAAAAAATAAAACGTGAGGTGGGACGCTACGAAAACACACAAAAGGGAAAACGGAAACAGGAAAAAAACAGACGTCGAGAGTTGGAAACAGACGGCTAATCAGCTCCTAGCAGAGAACCACGGTGGTGGTACCCATCTAGTCGAAAGGAGGCACTTAGCGAGTGTGAGAAAGAAAAAACTGATTATGGGTAGATTCACTTGTACGGAAGAGGGCAGGGAAAAAAGGTTACAGAACGAAGACAATTTCCGGCAAGGTCTTGTGCAAATAGGGCCGGCAGTGTTAGGAAAAGACATTGGGACGGATACTGGGCCGTTGCGAGATCGCTCCCGATAAAAAAGAACTTTTCTCCCCTTTTTGGTTGGAGGGCAAATTAAAAAAGGAAAACTTGCTGAAACGCAGGGGGCAAACCACGAACCGTAAAACTTTGGGGACGTTGTGGGCAGGGTAGCGCGCACTTCGGGGGCTACAAACTTGTAAAAAAAATGGTTAAAGGGGGGGCAAAGAGAATGAACACATAGGGGGCGGGGACCCCATTGGACAATACGCAAAGGTGGCTAAAAGCGGGCCAGCAAAGGGACGTACAGCGTGTAACGCAAATCTTCAAAAAATCTATGAACGGTAGAGGAAGATCGCCAGGATGGGAGGGTGTAGTAGAAATGGGGACGGGCAGGCAAACTCAGTTAAGTCTCATGGGCAAAAAACGGCTAGAAACCCGTTGGGGGGGGGACGGGAAGTTTGCAGGGCATCTGCACCTACACCGGGGGGGTGTCAAGCAATCGTCAGTACTTTAGGGGATGCAAAAGGGGGAAAGCTCTCACAAACAAACTGAGGGAGAAGGAAAAAGGAAAAGGGAAGATTCATTCACCAGCAAACCTCAAGAAAATGAATGGAAGTTCGGCCACAACCCAAAGGGGGCCTCTTTACAGCACACTTTGACACGGAGGAGCCGGAAACAAGAAAAAACTCCAGGGCAATGGGAAGGGCCAGGAGGGAAAGAAACCAAGTACGGCGGATCAAGAAACCGGGAACAAGCGTCGAAGATTTTTGCGTTGAACGGGTAAGGGGGGGCTTTCCAAAAGAGAAGGGGTAGTAAAGTCTTCAGCATCTTGCCCGTGGAAAAAGGGACACGTGATCGAAGAAAAGGTACGACAAAGAATCCCACCACAGCGCACCTGGTGGTTTCCAGGGGAAAGGCAGGTTTGCACCGGGAGCCCGCTGGGGTACGGAACAAAAGCCAAAGGAAAAGTGGTAACGTATCGCAACCCGTATCCTTGGCAGGGCACCACTGAAACGACCCATTCCAAGATGCCAAATGCCGGAGAAGGTGGATACTTCGGAATGACGCGGGAGAGAAAAACCGCAAATTTGGGAGGAAAGAGGGGGACCCAATCAGTCAACACTGGGATGTAGACAGGGGGACCAAAACCAACACCGGGGGGGGTGTAGGTTCCCTCTCCCAACTAGTCAGCGGGAGAGATCCGTAACGCCAAAGCTAAACGTACTGAGTGTCTGGCAGACTCCTTCAATGCGGGCCCAAGCGACCCGACGCTCACGTTATGGCAAATGGGAGGGCGGGAGCGAGGTATCCCTAGATAAGGGGGGGGGGGGGGGACCGGTGACCCTCGAAGAGAAGGAAAGGGAGAAACGAAAGAATACAGGAAGGTGGAAGTTCCAAGGGGGGGGGGGCAACGGCGGAGGGGGGGAAAGGGAAAGAGGACTTGAAAGGTGTAGTACGGACCGGCCTTGATCACCGGCTAGTTTACGAGAGAATCAGAAGAAACGGGTATTGTCTGCCGCAAAAAAAACGGGGAAAAAAGCCAAGTATTCCCTAAGCGTGCCGGAAGGGGTAGCGGCTGCCTTACGGAAATGAGCGTTTCAGCCCCAAGGAACCAAAACGTTACAAGAGTGTTAAAACGCAGGCGGAGAAGAGACACCGGGCAAGCGAAGCAAAGGGTAAAACCAACGTGGTTGAAGCGCAGAATAGGCTAGCGTGATAGAAAAGGGAGGTCGCTTAGGCTCAAGCTCCGAATGCAATGCCGTGAAGCGCTGTGTACCGTAAACGCGACCAAAGACCAGCCAGTCGAACTCCCAAAAAAAAAACGTTCTGCAGGGAATTGAACTATAGGGGAGTTGCAAACAAATGCCGGGGTGGGGTGGGGGAGGTGTTGGGGGAGGGGGCAGCTTCCGTTGAAAACGGTCCGGGAACAAGATCTCTACGTAGAAGGTAACAAGGGCGCCAACCAAAGTGGGTAGGGTCCCTTGGGGGCAAACAGCGGTGAACGGGGGGCTACCGCGGAAGTTCCGGGTTATTAACGAAAAGGAAAATCTGAAACAACGGTGGTAAAAGAACCAGATGGTAAAGTGGCACTATCACTTACCAAAACGACTTTATAACGGACCAGGGCCAGTGTCCGTCACCACGGACAGACAAGGCCAAGGGGGAAACTGAAAGAAATGACCATTACGAGAAGGTAGTCAAAGATAGGAAAGAATGTACTGGGGAAGGGGACGTTAACACCGGAATACAGCAGTGAGTCTAAATCTGGCAGAGGGGAGGAGAGTCAAACCGGGAAAGGGGAAAAGACCTCTGGCCCCCCCAAAAACCAAAACCGGTCCGCTCCAATCCGAGAAGGAAAGAGTGAGAAACGTCAAAAAATAGTCTGCCGGTAAAGCTGTAATAAACTAGAACCGACTGAGAGGGTAGAGGAAGCCGAAAGCAACGCTCCAATTTAGGAAAAAGTCGCCCGGGGGGTAGAGTCTTTGGAAAAACCAACAAGGAGGAGGATGTAGGGCTAATGGGGGCTGTGGAGGTAATTTACTCCTGGACCTAAAAGTCAGCAGCGTACCAGAGCAAAAGGGACCAAAATGACTGGGTAAAGACGTGCATTGGCAGGAACGGCAGTTGCTTTGGGAGGGCCAGCAGATCGGGTGGAGGTACGAAAATGCGCTTTAAGGTTTGTGGGTGAGGAGGCGACACCTTACCTACAAGCTTCCGTATCCAGGCGGGGGCGTCAACGACACGCCAAAAATCACCAAAGATCAATGCCAACAGAGCGGGGAACGAATAGTTGGAAGAAAAGGAAGTAAAAAAAACAAGCCGGATTGGAGATGCAGGAGGAGAAGGGAAAACATTGGGGATTACAAAAAAACACTGGAAGTGCGATAGTAGTTTGGTCAAACGGGGGGAAACGGTGGAAAAGAAAAAAAAGGGGGGGGATAACGGAATCGAGATTGGAATGGAAATGTATATCGAACCAACAACATCGTATGGGAAAAGAGGATATGGAGGTTCAAAGAAAGGTAGCAGCCGCACTTGAGAAAAACAAAACGAAAATCCACAAATGGACGAGGCAAAGAACAGAATTCAAAAAAAAAAAGGGCTTGCAAAAAGCCGGGACGACAAAAAGATACGTCGGCACTCAATGTGTTCAAGAGAACTTGTGGGGTGTCCGCGTGTTGACGACCACGTACAAGGCAATGACTGTTATCGAGCAAGTACAAGAAACCACCTCTCAACTGAGTTCTTTTGTTCACAACGGTAGGGGAGGGGATGGGGCAGCAAATGCAGACCACGGGCGGATCCCAAAGGTAAGTAACAGTACCAGGTGGCTCCGTCAGAAGGGTACGACGGCGAAGGGAAGGCTCAAGCTGGGATAAGTTGAAAGAACGACAATGCACCATTCACCTGACATCCTACGACGGGCAAGAAAAAACCACGACAAGTTTCACGGCGCATGCTGGGAGAACTTGGATCGGTGCTGAAGCGACCATCTTGCGGAAGGTGGCGTGTACCAGAAGGACCGAAGAAGCGAGCGAGGCGTGACGGAAACAGAAGTTTTTTAGTCCGTGACTAGCCAAGAGGGGGGGAGCGAAAAAAAAAAAACCACAGGTGTGGTGGACCCAAAACGGAAGTCTAACAAACTAGCGGGATGGGGGGCCGATTATAAACACGAGGTGTAACGAGTACTGACTCTTAGTGCCGAAGGGCAGAACGAAGAAAAGAAAATACAGAACGCTGGGGCAGATACTTGACGGGGAAAAAAACTTGGACGGACCAGGCCAGTGGTGTACGGATAAGTTTCGGCATTGCGAAAAAGTAATAGACCACGGTTGAGAAATGTTGAAGGGTCGTTATTACTAACTGAAAGGGCAGGCAAGGGAACCGGACGATGCGCACTTGCGGGGAGGGGGCCAAGAAAGGTATTCGACGTCAACTGGGCGAGGGGGGCAAAGGGCACGCTTCTGTAAAACAACGACCACCTTATTACAAAAGTCGGGGACCAAACGAGCTCGAAAGGAAGGAAGACGATTGTTAAAAACAGACCGTGATCGAGAGTGAGAGGCATAGAAAAATCGGGGCGGCACGTTACTCATCCGTACAGGGCACTATTACTCTCCGGGAGATGGGGAGAGGACGACTATATCACGCTGAAGAAGCTCAAGAAACTACACGTGTGGGGACCTCAGCAGGATAAAGTTACTGAGAGAGCGCTGCGGACGGTTAGAAACACTCGTTCTTAGCGGTAAAGAGGTCATTAAGACTAAAATTAGCATTGGGGAAGCCTACTGGGGAAAGGACGGGTCCTCCTTGATTCCCACGTCAATTGGTAATCGGGGGAATTGAAGCGCAAGATAACTCGACAAGGTGAAAAAAACGGGGTTTAGTTCCCTACAGGAACTCAGAGGGGGTCAACCGAAGAAGTTTGCCCACCACGGAACACAAGTTCAGGGTTATTGGGGACGCCAGGGGAGCTGGGGCTTTGAAGATGATAGAGGTCACCGAAGATGCCAAAAACCCACCGGTAAGGAGAGGTGGAAACGCGCTCTACGGTCTCACTAGTGAGCGGGAGGGAGTGAGCAAAAAGAGGGGGGGAAAATATAACGAACCAGCAGAACGGACCAGCCATCTACGAGCTTTGGGGTGGGGGACGAAAGGATTAATATTCTGTTATTACCTAACTGTCCAAATCGGAGACACTGGACAGTTGAATCTATCTTCCGAACACACTGAAGGGAAGGAGTCGTAATAGCGCATTGGGGTCTAAGGGAAGAACGCCGATAAAAGGACTCCGGCACGCTGGGGCAGATAAAATGGCCTGGCGCCTGTTCCGTGTCCCCCAAAATGGTACTTATCGGAGTTGGAGCTGATCGCGCCAAAGACCTTCACCAAGAAATCACTGGGGGGAGTTTCGGTAGTCACAAGGAGTCAGCTGTTGAAGCAGGGCAACCTCCGGGGAACACTATGACTACACGGGAGGGGGGGGTTGGAAGAGGTTAAAAAAAAGTCGCACGCAACGGGCAGAGAAGTACGTTCACGCTGTGCAAGACTTCAACCTTCACTAAGAGAGGGGGTGAAAACGCCCGAACAGGTCAACCACAATAAGGAAGAACGGACTGGGGGAAAGGGGAGGAACAGATAGCCCGGAGAGGTGACTTTTCTCCTGTCAAAGCCAGCTCATTAAAGAGAATGGGGAGACGGCTATGATCCTGAATGTGAAAGGCACAAGAAGTGGGGGGGGGGGGGGAAGAAGGCAATCACGAGGTCATTTTACGGGTGCTGACGGATGACGGAG
>Ga0179593_1282782_pt1 | contig 11995 bp, 20 predicted proteins | sample CZODoug2_1_08_16_FD_185931 | JGI IMG/M metagenome (GOLD analysis project Ga0179593, IMG submission 185931) | Vadose zone soil fungal communities from Angelo Coast Range Reserve, California, USA - CZODoug2_1_08_16fungal (PacBio error correction) | ecosystem: Environmental > Terrestrial > Soil >...
GAAGATACTTTTGTGAAAATCGGTTGACGAGGGTGCAAGTGTGATGCTCAGGAGAGGGAAGGGATAAGGCGGGCGTCACATCTCTAAAAAAATTAGGATAGATCAGAAGGACAATGCTCATAATCGAAACGCAGTCGCCGACTAGGTTCCTACGAATCAGCAAGGTCTTGCCCGGGGTCCTGAGCACCGGCAAAGGGAAAAAACGGGCAAAGCAAAAAGAGGGGGAGTTTGCACAATGAATGGAAGAACACACGCTTTGATACACGACCCACTGGGCTAGTACACGAAAGTGGGTCAAAAAGAACCCTCAGAAACAGTCTAACGAAGGTGTGAATAACACTTTTCAGTATATGCCTGCAATGCTCCGTCGACGAAGGGAATCAGTTGGATAGAACCGAGGGGAGGTTGAGCTACATAAGGGGAAGCACACCAAAAAAATCTGAAGAACGAAATGCACATACACGAAGTGGAAGAAACCAAAAGAGGAGTCGGGGCACGGAGATAAAAGAATCGCAAACAAAGGAAAAGACCCTCCTAGGTGGGGCGACGAAACGACGGGGAACGGGCAACCGGACCTCGACCCCTAAAGAAAAGAGGGTGATGTCAAAAGAAATGGAGAGAGTTAACGGGGAAACAACAAGATGACACCCGGCTCGGCCACAAGAAGAAAAATCTAAAGCCCAAGAGTGTCACAAAAAGAGGGACCAGGCGGCCAGGGCGCCAACCCAATGGGAAACAGACAAAGGGACACCTAAGAAAAAAAAACCGATTAAACGGAAAAAAAGCACCCAGGAAATCAATCAAACGGGAGGAGGACCCATCCTCCGGCCCCGGGAAAAGACGTCCAGCAGAAAAGAGAGCTGTTGTTGGGGGGGATGCAGCAACTAACGTCCAACGGGTTCTACAAAAAGGCGACGCACAACACTTCTGGGATCAGGAAAAGAAAATCGGGACGCTTAGAAAACAAGCCAAAGCAAAAAAAAAAAAAAGGAGGGTGAAGCCAGGAAAAGCCAGTCCTTAGCGCAGGAAAGTGGAAGGGTGAACTGCTCCTCGAAAAAGAGAAGGAGACAGAGTTCAAAAAGGAAAAGGGACAAATACACCAGAAAAAGAAAACACCAGGAAGGGAAGAGCAAAAGTACCAAGCTAAGGGGCACGCCTGCGTGCATAACAGCCGACAAAAATAATAAAAAGTCGCGCTTCCAACTACAAACGAAAAGGGGAAACCGGAAAGGCACCGGCCTAGACGCACGGGACAAGGGGCGGAGATTTGCTGGTGTGAACACTAACCCGCAGGAGATGGCACCGTAGGTGGGGTGACAATTAGCCGCTACGAAGGGAATCAAAAATGCCTCCAACAGGAGGCACAGTACAGGGCAAGAAAATGAAGAGGTGACCGGCTTCGCACGTAAAAGAGGTACATAACAACGAGCGGGATGTGGGTAACAGAAAAGGGGCGGTGCTGAAAAAACGACTGCAGGACATTCATGCCCCACGCGCACGCCCTGAGCAGGTCAGCATACGAGTTCGAAGAAAGCTGCGGTGGGCAGAAGAAAGGACTGGAGAGGGGGGGGGCAAAGGAAATAAGTAGTCGGTGACTAAAAATTTGATGTTGGTCCAGGCCATGACCAATTGGTGACGAAGTAAAAAAAGGGAGGTGCAGTGCACAAATCAGGGACTCACAGTAGACAAGAGACACGACACCCCCATAAAGGGAAGAGAGGAAAAGAAGGAAAGGTTGTCCTGGAAAGCGTTTCGAAAGGGGAGGCCGCATTGAAACAGAAAAGCTGACAAACCCAAAGAAGCTAGAAAGAAGGGCGCGCGCCCAAAAGCTACTGTACGGACACGGACTCTGGAACCGGAGACCGTAGGGGACGCGAGGTGGGGGGTACTATTAGAGTCGGTGAAGTGGGACGATCAGCCTCACAAATGGCACAGGTAGGGCAAACAAAAACGCAGGGCCAGATAATCACCGAAGGTACTCACGGAAGCCGGCAGAAGGTCTGTTTCTGCACGGGGAAGATTCCCGGCGAGGGAAGGAAGGCGTGAAAGGAGGGGTAATCGAACGGTGCAAAGGAACGAAACAACGGCGCTACTGACTCAATTGTGGAAGGTTTGCCTGTGTGCGTTTGGAATGTGAAAACGGAATATAGTGACGGTTTCCGCAGCATGATGTAGCAAGAGAGAGGCTCTACCTATTTGTTATGCGGGTGGATGTTGGCACATGGGTCCATAGGAACTGGGTAAAAATGAATAATCAAAGGTGTGGTGCAGAGGGGACAGTATCAAATTGAAATGACACCCGGGAAGCGGCCGCTTGTATTAAAAGAAAATTGGATGGCAAAAAATCAATTTCGCTTTTGGTAACGAAAAAGCTGGGTCAAGGGGGGGACCATAAGGAGCACTGTGGTCGCGCCTTGGAAGAGGTGAAAGGGTTAATCCACCAACACAGAGGAGGAAGAAGGGCAAAATGATAAACGCGCCGTTGGGTGGGGGAGCAACACTGCGAGTTGCAGGAGACGGGTTCTTCAATCAGGGGGTGAAAGGTAGGGTTGGAGGGACGGACGGTTTCCGATCGGTGAGGGGGGATTTAGCGTTCTGGGGCGTGATCCAAAGTGGTGAGTCCCAACATTAATAAATCGATTACCAGCAGCGGGTGGGACCAAAACATGCGTCAGAGTACTGCATTTGGGCAGAAAACGGGGTCCAGGCATCACTCAGAAATTCAGTGCCTCGAATTCATGGGCACACTCGCCTGGGTCGATTGGATGGTCTGCTTGGGTTTGCGGCTTTGAGGAGGAAAAAGCGTACTGTCGTTCGAAGTCTGGGTAAAAAGAAGCCAACAATAAAATCAAAGGGCAAAATAGACACTAGTCAATCGCACCGAATTGGGTAGTAAGGGTACGGAGGGGGCTGTCAAGCACAGTTCGGGAAAACTTTGGTGTGAACGGTAAGTTTTGATTACAAAGGCAGGGTGGGGCTGATCTGGGTGAGATGGCCCGTGGATGAAATGACAGGGGACGAGCACCCTGCCCCCGACCCCACAGCCTGGAAGCGGAAAATTGGTCGGGGATGGGGAAACTTCCCACCCGGCGATAGTTAGCTCGAAGCGATGCGGATCGAGGAAAGCCGTCAAGCCTACATTCCGGAAAAAGATATTCCAATAAATCGGCAACGAACCAATATAAAAGAGGCTGATAACACGTTCAACCCACCTTATCGGCAGAATCGCAGAAATGAGTGTGAAAATAAAAAAACCTACATCAATTGATTCAAAAATATTATTGTAACCGCGCTACGGACCGTTCTTCAAATCGCTCAATGTAACAAAAGTCTATAGTTGGGACACTTGGGGTGGGGGGCTGAGAAAAACGAAAAAGCCAAAAACGCCACGCCTGCTCGGATCCGCAAGGTGACCAATCATGTGGGGGGGGTTTGGGGAATCAAGGGCGATACGTGCAAACCGAAGAGTCGCTGCCAAGCAAATAAATGGGTGAAGGAAAAAAAGGAGGCACGATCAATTGACCGGAAAAGAAAACGGGGGGGCATACATACCTAAGGACTTAAAAATGGAATGGCTTACAGATGGGGCGAATGGCGATACAGGGGGTGCGAAAGTGCCGCACTCGACGGACAAACTCTGGCAGGGCTTTACAACACGCAGGATCACACTCCAGGCCCCGCGGAGCGAAAGATCCTATACATCCAAACAAAGATATAGTGGGGGGAGCGCATGTGACAAAGATGGCTGAAAAACAAGGGAGAGAGAATTAGACGTAAAAGGACACACGTTGTGCGGAAGGTGAACGACCGGGAATAGGAAACGCGAACCTCGAGAGTATGATGCACTAACCGTAGTAAAACTACGGCACGTCAGTGGCAAAGAAGCGCCCAGTGTTCCGTGTCAAAGAAGGGGTTAAAGAACAAAAAACAAGCCGAGAGACGTGGAAAAAACCCTTCATAAGAGGAAGGGTCTATTCACCAGATAAAGGGAAAAACACCCGAGCAAAGGGGAATTCCTAGGCGAAACAAATTGGGGACACGACAAAAATGACACGTCAAGCGTCTGGGTGGATGAACACGCTGGAAGACGAAAGAAAGGTCAGTAAAACAAAGAGCGACTAAATTGGCCAGGCGTTAATCCAAAAGGCAGGCAGGGAATGGCAAATATCCTTTGGTCAAAATTACAGGTGAAAGGGGCAACGTATAGGGATGGGGGGGGCACCCTGGCAAGGGAACCAAAACGGGAAAAAACGCGTGGGGAGCAGCCATCGTGGGCAAAAGAAAAAAACACATCCTGTTGGTAGGAAAAGCGTCTGGGGTGAAGTAAGTCAAAAAAATGAAATAATCTAATGGCAAGAGACTTGAGGGTGAAAAGGCCCGTGTGTGAGGGTCGAGCAAGAGGGTCGAACGCAGGGCAGTAAAGGGATTAGAAACAACGGGACAATTACCCGTGCCGGGGGGGTGGGGGAGGGTGACACCCTTGCCCTCACGGTGGAGAGTGTGGGTGTGTCAGCAAGGCAAGAAGAGGATCTAGAATCAAAGTGCCTGGGGGAAGCGACTAATCAAGAAGCTGTGGGGTTGGGGCGGGTCACGGGGGGGCCAACAAATGGGGGACAGAAAAGGGGTAGCGAGATTGGCTGGCACCCCGCTGAAAATCCAAGGGACAAAGGACAGTGGGGGGAACGAGCAGACTAAACGGAAAGTTGCGGAGAAAAAAGGGGGGGGTGTGGGTAGATGTAGGGGTAGAGGAGTCCGCGGGCCGGAGAACGAGGGCACAATACCGTGAGTGCAACGCTGGTGAGGGGACACTACAGGTGAAGATATCGAGCCACAACATAGACGTTGAAAATACTTCAACCGAGAGCAACAGAACAATGAGCGCCAAACGTTAAACTGAGAAAAAGAGTCAACCAGAAAAAAAACTATGAAAAAACTCCCCTCACTGATAAGAGAGGGTCGCATAGGTCCACCTGACAGGTGGGTCCCGGATGATTGCAGGAGGGAAAGCAATATCCAACCAAAACGAGTGGTGGAAAAAAACCCCAGAACAAAAAAAAAAGACCCTCCCTGCGGAGAGCCAAGGAACGAAAACGTACTGGAAAGGCCGGAGGGGAAATGAATATACTGGGACATACACAACCTATTCTGTACGCAAACACGGAAGTTCGAAAGAGGCATATTTACAGACCTACGACCAGGGTGATGGTAACGGTAGCCGATGAGCGACAAAACAGGAAACCTACTTATGGGGGGGAAAAAAAACCAGTAATTGCACTGGGAATGAAATGGACAGGACCTACTTGAGGAAAGTTTTTCCGCAATGAGTGGGGGAACGAAAACATGGCGAGGCAGCGGCAAATGGGCACTGCGGAAGAAACAGGGAAAAAGGGCAGGTTGAAAGCAGGAAACTCAGTTTGTAGGCAACTGCAGAAAGGGGGAGACGGACAATTACCATGGAGGAAAAGCAAGATGGGAGACCGGCGTGGGGAGGAAAAAAATAAGTCGCTCTGGATATACCGGGATTAGGCAAACCAGGAAAGACGGGGAGGGGTGAGTGGTTCAGAAAGGTTGGGGGAAACTGAAATGGGTGGAAAGTGCCACACAACGGTCGGTTTTAGTTTCGAAAAGGGGGAAAAACAACGGGGCTTCTGGCGGGGCAACGCACGGAAAAGAGAGGGCGGAGGATCAGAACCCCGGGGGTGGGCAAAGAAAGAGGGCTGCAATGACGCGGGAGACGATTGCACTAAAAAGGGGTAATATTGCATATGAAAAAGCTCAGGGATGTTAGCAAGGCACATGGCCTGACGAAAAACCCGTGAAGAGGAGGGGCACCTGAGTACGAAAAGTGGAGGGAATGTCACGAACAAATGATTACAAGGAGGGTTTAGTGGGTCAGAAGCGAAGCTAAAGAAAGAACAACACGTTCCCCCTCAGAAACGTCCTAGAATCACACATACCCAGAGAAAAGGAGGGGAAAAAAAAGCCGAACAAAGGGGGGACTGGATAAATTGGGGCGGGAGGAAACAAAATACAAAGAAAGAACAACAAATTGGGAATCTTTTGGCCACCTAAGGTCAGTCACGACCGTGTCTGTCGGGTTCCCACCAAAGAGTCGCAAAAAGCTGAAGAACTGAAGCAGGAGGTGATGCACCTGTGATCAGAAATGGGTGCAAAAACGATCAGAGCCCAACCCACAAATGCGAAAAATACCGAAAGCCTAAACTATCCTGAGGGAAAAGCGGGAGGAACGTTCTCACAAAAAACAAATGGAGCGAAAAAAGAATCGTTGGCCCTAAAGTGCTCAAACGGGAAAGGGTGTGGGGGATAGACACTCAGGGGAAAAAAACGCTCCAGTACAGGGAGGGGGTATGGGGGATGTGGAGGGGGAACGATCCCGGGAGTCAGAAGGTGGGCCGCAATGGAGGACTGGAGGGGGGCCAGAGAGGAGGAAAGGATAGAAGGGGGACATCGGAAGAGAGAAAAATGTGCTAAAAGCTGGAAGCGAGGGGGGGAGTGGAGTGGCGGCCTGTTCAACCAAATGACCTGGACCAGGACCGTCCATGCAAAAAGTAACTACCAAGTGGGGGCAGACCGCCAAAGGGTGCAACATTGTGGTCAAAAATGTTTTACTACCAACGGAAATCGTCGGGTCACACAATGGAAAACCTGAAATGAAAGGGAACATACATTCTTTTGAAGTCCGAAGAAAGAAGGCAACGGGTGGTAGGGGCGAAGGAGGGTGTGGGGTAAAGAAGTGACCCAGTCCACACGGAAACAACAATCCCACAAAAAAACACCCAAGGGTCAGAAGCAGGTACCCTACAACCCTCCTCCAGTCTATGGAAAACCAACCGTCATGCACAACTCGAAAAAACTGCAAAAAAAATCACCAGGTGAAACAAAAGGAGTTGGAAGGAAGTCACGGGAAAATGTCAACCGGAGAAAAAAAAAAGGAAGCACTGCTGGACCAAGAAGCAGGATCAGGGGCCCCGTTCCCCAGACCACCCCGGCTATCTTAAACACGAAACGCTAAGAAAAAGAGAACCCGAACTTCGCAAAAGTCGAAAACCAATAATTGAAAAAAAACAAAAGAAAACAACACACAATCAAAAAGAACCCAAAAGAGGACATGTAGACCACAGGAGACCCAATCCAACGTAGGAAAGCCAGCCAAGAAGGGAAAACGTAAACGCTCTCCAAGGAAACCTGTTGTGGGGCAACCTCAACTTCTGAAGGGCGCGCAAAAAAAGAGGGAGAAAAAAGTGGACGAAGACAAAAAGGCCAGAGGAAGGAAGCAGAAAAAGTCCAGAAGCAAAAGAACTGGGCAACTTGTGTAATGGATCGCCGGAAACTCGGAAAAAGGAAGAATTGTCCAAGGCGAGGAAGCTAAAAACAAGAGAGCAAACCACAAACAACACCCACACCCGCGTAGCTACATCAAAAAAAAAACTCCCCGCTACGGCACCCTCACGCGGACAAGAAAAAACAATATCCCGTCAAAACTGGAAAAAAAAGATAAAGGCAAACCGGAAAAAGTCCGTGAGGTGTAAGGGCATCTTGGGCCCACAAAAAAAAATCAAAGGAGGTCAAACCGCGGGGCCGAACGTAAGGCCAATCAAAAGGGTAACCAACCAGGGCAAACAAAAATTAAGGGATGCTTCGCTCCCCGAAGGGGGAAGAAGCAGCTGTGTGGGTCGGGGCGAAAGAGGTGGGGGTCGTTCCGAGGGCCCAACTGTGACGCCACAAGCGACCAGACGGCAGGGGGAGAGCGAATGGGTCGACGCAGAAATGAGCCGGCGACTGAGGTAGCTATGAGCGGGGGGGGGGGGAGCGACGGCAGATTTGAGTGTGACGGGGGAAACACTGTCGGGCACAGACAAAAGTACAGAGGCGACTCGAAAACACGGACGAGGAAGGAAAAAGGATGGGAAGGGGGGGGGGGGGACCTCGTTGCGAATTTCGACAGGGGTGTAAACACATACTGCAAGAGGAAACAAGAAATGTACGAGGCAACACCTAATACGCGGGAGGAGAACTATCTTTATGGAAAAAAAACTTTCTTAAATGTTTCGAAGGGAGAAGTAGGTTGCAAAACCTCAAACTACAAAGTTGATGGAGGAAAAAAAACCGAAGAAGGCGTTGTATGATATACTCCAGCAAACTGCACGTATGTCTGAAAGGAAAACGTGAGCCAAGAACTTCTTGCTGAGGGAATAGTGGGGGGAGGGACAGGAAAAGGGAAAGCAAATTACAGGTATTTCCCCAAAAACGAAAACCCGGATAATCTCCGCCTGGATTTCAATTTGTTTAAAACAGGGCGGCGGGAGGAGGAATGTGGCGGTTTCACGCAAGCAGAAACGGGAGCGGCAGGAGAAGGAAGTAGGGGGTTTTTGAGGGTGGGTGGGGTGAACTGGCCTAGCGACTTGGGTCCTCGTAGTACGTCGGGGGGGAGGATAGCAGATCAATGACAAATCAAACTGGGAAATCTAGATGTAGACGTAAGGTCCTTCAAAAGACTCGAGAGGGACGCTCCCACGAGCTGGGGCCTGACCATCCTCAGATGGAAGCCTTGAAAAAAAGGACGTGGGGGGGGGAAAAACAAACATACGCCAAAAGCGGTGGAGTCGGAGATAAGGGGAGAGGATGGAAAAAGGGTTTTATTCGAGGGAAGGGGGGGCCTTTTTAATCGGGTTCTAGAGAATGGGTTTAAATTCGTGGGAGAAAGAGGTGACAGAGAGGGAAAGGGGTTGGGGAGACGGGCTGGGAAGCCGGGGAAGGGGAGGGGGGGGGAAACATTCACCGGAGAGCCATCTGGAAAAAACTGCTTCTATTCCATGGGGGCGGAAGGGCAACGCCCGGGACGAAAAAAGACCTGGCCGAAGGGTCAGGCTAGGACGGGCGACCTTTGAAACTAAGTTCTGCTGCTTTAAACTCGGTAGAAAAAAAGTGCAAAAGGCGGGGGAATGCAGCGATTGGTGAGGCTAAGCGTAGCAAGGCAAATAAACGATAACGAGAAGAAAGAGAGAAGGGGGGGCAACAGACCGTATTTCGGAATCGTGGGGGGAAATAGGGGGGCATCAACACAGGATCAGGGGAAAGACTGGAACGTCAAGAGTGGGTGGAACCCACAGCCGGTTGGGGAAAAAAAATTGGTGTTCAGTCCACTTTGGGAAAAACTAACAGGCGAAGGTAACCCAAATGGATGGTAATGGACACAGTAAGTGCTGACGGCGGACAACTCCGTAATCTAAACAGGGAAATATATGCCATGAACAGGGGACAACATTGTTGAACACTGGCCGCGGCAAGTAACCATCTCAACAAAGGAAAATCTTCCACCCGACGGGATACTGTAAACACAAAAAGTCCGAAAAAAGAAATACAAGAATTCCCAAAACCTTCCGTCAAGGAAAACAGGTGGATAATCTCGGGGGCCGGAAGCAAAAAACCAAAAATTAGGCCAAGAAGACGCAGTGGAAATATATCTGTGTACTCATGGTTTTGCGGGGGGGTGAAAACATAAACCGCTCCGCAACGTCCTTTGGACTAGGTATAGCGGCTATCCGTAGTGGTTGGTAAGCGAAGGGATGCGGGAACCGAATGGGTCAACGCCACGCGAAAAGAGGGGGGGAATTCATTTTTTGGGGGGGGGGGGGTGGGGGGGGGGGGGGGGGGGGGGGGGGGGGGGGGGGTGTGGGAGGGGGGGGGGGGGGGGGGGGGGGGGGGGGGGGGGGGGGGGTTTGTTTTTGTAGGGTGGGTGGTTTGGGGGGGGGGGTCGGGAGTCTTAGAGGGGGACCGGAGCGAGGGGGGTGAGAAGGGGGAATGACTTTTCCCAACTTAAAGATGGTATCAGGACGGGCGGAAAGGGTTCTCAAAGAAAGAATGAGTAACAACTACCTTGACATAGGGGGGGCGATAGCTAGTGAAAGGAAAGAATAACATCAGATAAAAAAGAAAAATCGGACAAGGAAAGCCATTGTTCGCTGCCAGGGTGAGAACTAGAATATTTGGACCGCAGCACGGTGACTCATTGAAGACCGGATAGGATAAGCGGAGAATCGTGGGGAATATCTATCCCAAGGACTAAATAGTCGTGCACTTCCGGATTCGAAAAAAAAGGGGACCTTGGAACAAAGGGGGAATGAGAAAAGAAGAGGATCGCCAGGTGGAAAAGTCCTAAAATTCAAGGAATCAACGGATACGAGCAACCAAATAAGAGAACTGAAAAGGGCAGTCGTTTACGCCCTTGCATACAAAAATTAAAACGCAGGATACCCGATCTGGTTCGCGAAACAACGGATGCCGTAAAGAAAAGTCAAGGCAGAGACAAAAATGCAAAGCGACACGCCGAACGGACGCGAGGTGAAGTTAATGGGGCGGAAAGGTCAAAAAAACGGGGCGGGGTGGCCCGCAATTTAAAGCGTCAAGGGGGGCGAAAGACAGGGGGAAAGCCAGGAGGTGGGAAAAAAGTGTAAGGGGTCTAAAAGGAGTAGTGGAAGGAAGGTGAAAGTCAAAAACCGGAGGGTGAAAAAGAAGTGGGAAGTTCATCGGAGATGAATGATAAAAGCCAAAGGAAGAACGGTAGGGGTGTATCAGCAGCAGGGGGGATTGGGGTTTTGTTGGAACCATCGCGAGGGACTGGGTGTGGTGAAAAGCTAAATAGCAACACAAAGAGCAGTCACAAGAAAGGGGGGAGGAAGGCGAAGGGGGGATGTTCAGGTTTCAGGGTGACGACGGTCACCATGGGGGAAGGGGTGTAATAAAGAGCAGGAAGAAACCAAAAAATACCCAAAACACGAGGGGACATCCCAGAAGGGAAACAGTAAGTGGGGGCCTCGCGCTCCGTGGAGCTAAATGAGGGGGTGTAGTGGAGAGTTGATGTGTGAAGCCGTCTAATCAGGAGCCTGGAAATTTAAAAAAGAGGAGCACCGGGTTTGGACTGGAGGGAGAATAAAACAAAAAAAGGAGATGAAAAAGAGAGAGATCCTCAAGATCACAAATCTCAGAAAAGCCCGGTGAAAAGTGCAAATCCCGGAAAAGAGGCTCTCCCAAGTAGCCAGAAAAATATAAAACCTAAAAGAAAACGGGGACACTCGAGGCAGCGAGAAACAGGGGTCCCAGGAGGGGAATGGCAGCGGGCGGCTTTCCATCGCACTACGAGAAACCGGGGGTGGGTTGGGTTGGGGAAATCACCAAAAAAAAAACCCGGCAACAAGACACCACTAGACTTGGGGAATTGACTATTAACAAGATAGTGAAAGGTCTTGCCATTGGGGGTGAGTCAGAGATGAGAAGGGGGGACAAACCCCTTACCGGCGCGATGGGGTGACAATTCACTGACTGGTAAGGGACATCAAGTAAAAACCTGTTTGGGCTCCGTTTAGAACGAGGAGGGACAAAAAAAGTGAACTTAGAACTACGGTGTGTCAAACACTGAAAAATGGGCGGGGTGTGGACAGTTATTCCAGGCCGGAAAAAAGGTACTATGGGCGTGTCGGCAATGAATTGTACCCAACGTTCGTGGGAAAACGGAAAGACCGCAGTCGGATGAAAGGCGAAACGACGTTGAGAAGACTGGAAGGGCCCGAAACGGGTGTCATTAAAGAGAGACTAACGGGCGAAATCGCGAAGCATTCAAAAGCGTGTTCGAAAAACCTTGAGAGCTCTTGGGGAAGGCCGGGGCAGGGTGGAAATACCGAAAAAAAATCATGAAGGGAAGGGTGGGTCAAATTGCGTGGAATTGTTCCAGAAAAAGAGACTAAGAAGGTGGTGGCATGTATCTGCAAGAAAAAACGTAAACCGGAAGTTCCTGTGTCTGACCTGGGGTAACTTTCCACGCTAGAAGACCGGGACTGTCTCGAACCACGGGGGGGGGCCAAGTGAAAGGAGCGGGACCATGGCACGTGGCCAATGAATTCCGAGTGGCATCTCCTGATGACCAAGGGGGGCTCAGATAGTCGCACGTCGGGGGAAAAGAATTGAAGCCCGTGGAGGG
>Ga0179593_1330036_pt1 | contig 11995 bp, 13 predicted proteins | sample CZODoug2_1_08_16_FD_185931 | JGI IMG/M metagenome (GOLD analysis project Ga0179593, IMG submission 185931) | Vadose zone soil fungal communities from Angelo Coast Range Reserve, California, USA - CZODoug2_1_08_16fungal (PacBio error correction) | ecosystem: Environmental > Terrestrial > Soil >...
AACTCGAAAAAAAGAGAATACACCCCAAGCTCCTCGACCAAATAGAGAAAAACAAAGAATTCAAGGCCCGCTCGTCCGACAAGGGGACAGACCTCAAAAGGGGCAAAGAGCAAGTAGGAAAACAAAACGAAAACTGTGAGAAAGGGAACCGAGGAAAGGGGGAACGACGTTGCGGGGGGTCATCCTCGAAGAAGGTGGCTGGGAAGTGGCCAAGGCCGGACAACACCGTCAAAAACAGGGGAGGCGAATCGCAAAAAACAAAAAAAAGGGGCACAGACGCAAAAAAAAAAAATGGAGAAAAAAAAAAGGACGAGGAGGGGGCCACCCCGGGGAGGTAAGCGAAAAAAAAAGCAAAAGACGAAGAAACCGGGGAGATGGGGAACAAAGAGGTCGCCGCCAGGGGGAAAGACCGGGAGGGACAACCAAAAAGAAGACGGCAGCTTCCCGGGAAAGGGGAAGGGAAGAAAGCGCCGCAAAACAAATAAAGAAAAATGTGTAGCGCAGCCAGGAGAGAGGTCCAGGAACAGTGCACCCTCCGTCCCCTGAGGACAAACATGGGCTCTAAAAAACAACCATCAAGTATAGAAGGGAAGACAATTTGAAAAAGGCAGCCTGAATGAGTTCACTCCAAAGGGGAAACAACCCGCCTAGTTTTGTGAACCGGGAACTGTTTTTTTTTTCGCTCCAGAAATGCAAAACAAACCGCCACGGAAGGGGCGGGGACAAAAAAGGAGGAAAAGGAAGATTCAGGAGCAAAAAAGGGAGGGGGAGGAGCGGGGGGCCCGTAACGATGTCTCCCCGCACGGAGGTGCAGGTACGGAAGGAAGGAGGGTGGAGGGGGGAAAGGGGGGAGGGGACTCCAGGTGTTCGGGTGGGGAACTGGGAAATGTAAAGTTGAAAAGCGGGTACACCGAAGTGGTTCCAAATACTAAGGGAAGGAGAAATAAACGGGGGGGGGTGAAAAAAAAAAAGCGGGGGGATGACCTGACGGGCGTTTGTGCGCCAGCCACAATTGGAAGGAGAGAGGGAGGAGTGAGGGACGCGAAAACCTAAAAAAGTTAGGTACATGGCCAGGGTTAAAGTCTGAAGGCCATGGAAAAAAAAAGGGAGGAAGGAAGAACCTCCGGGCAGTAAACTAAGAACGCGCGCCTAGAAAGTCGGGAAATTGCACACCAGATAGAGGAAATTGACCAAGCGAATCTTCAAAAGGACTTGGACGTCAACGTTGAAAGCGACGGAAATGTCAAAAAAAAAAAAGAGAAATTGGGGTTGGGAACTGATAACACGGCAGGAAGGGAACAACAGGGCCTCGCGAGCACGAATCAATCAATGGGGGGAAAGGGGAGAAACCGTGGGGGAAATCTGCACACGGTGGGGTTTTGGAAAGAGGGGGAACGAGGGAAGGGAAGGAAGACATCCGAGACAGGGGGGGAGAGGAGCGGAAAGAAGTAGATCAGGGATTCCGTTCGAGGAGGGGTAGGTACAGGACCAGTAACCACTAAAGGAATTTTGATGCAATCCAGTGGTTGGAAAAAAAACGAAGGTACAAAAGACGAAAAAAAAAAACATGGGAAGTACTCTTCGTCCTCGTGCGCAAGGGGAAGATAGTAGGATCCACTTAAACGAAGGAAAGAGGAAAGAATCTGCGAAACAAGAAAAAAGAAGGAAACTGCTAAGGCTTCTGATGGGGGAAGCTGGGTTGCCCTGATGTTAAAGTCTCTTCAGAAAGAACATAAGAACAGGAGAAATGAAACATGGGGGTAAATTAAACCGCAAAGGAGAAAAAGATGAATTACTAGCCAGAGTGAGGGGGGGGAGGGCCCAACGTGGCAAGGAACAAGGAGAAAAGAACTAGAAGAGCAAAAATTTTTTTGAGACGGGAACGGGTACTGAATGCTAAAAGGTAAAAAAAAAAGGTGAAAAGGGGGGAGGTTAAAATCAATTGAAAGACAAAGGAAAAAACACCAGTCGAGACTTGTTGAAAGAAAAAAACAAAAAAAGGGATTAAGGAGGAAAAATGAGAGAGATGGGTTTTTCCATGTGGCGGGACAAGGGGACTGTTTCTTCACAAATCCTCCACCCGAAATTTGTTAGGAAGAGGCAGAAAAAAGTCAAACAAAAAAACAATGGGTTGGGCTTCGTGCACTCGGCTTGCCCCAGTGGGAACTGCGGAAGCCTGGACGCGATCAGTTAGAAAGTGCCGGTGAACTAAACGGGGGCAAATCCCAAAAAAAAGCGACAGGGGGGAGACGACCGGCAAAAGACAGCAGAAATTAACAAAAAAAGAATGACGCTTCACCGATGTTGGGGAGGGGGGTTGGTCAGGAACACCGCGGGGGGGATTTCATGAGAGAAGGAAGTAGATATGGAGGCCAGCCGGGGGGGTAGCCGTTGGAAAACACGAAGGATTACCTGGATGCTCTAAGGAGTTGGGACAGTCCGTCAACGAGCGGGGAAAAAAAAAAGTTGGTGTTTGAAAGATTTAAACAACGGGCAAGACGACGGCGAAAATGAAGAGGCCGTCCTCTGTAGTGTACAGACAATACAGCACTCGAGGCCTGCAGAGAATATTGAAAAAAATAGGGCCACCAAAACACCCGCCCAAAACACGGGTCCGACCGAGTGATTGGGGGGGGGGAAATGGTTGACTGAGAAAGGCTGAGGGAAAGGGGTTCGAAGGGGGCAAAAAGGAGGTCCGCATACACATCCCAAAGAAAAAAGCAAAGGCCCTGTTGCCGGATCTCATGGAAGGAAGGGCTCAGAAAGGGGGGCCAAAAAAAGAAAGGAAAAGGGCGCGGGAACTCTGTCGTATGAACGTCACGTTCCTTAAGACTTGTAAAAAAAAAAAAAAAAAAGGCAAATGAGAAAGGTCAAAGGTAACCAAAAGGGGGGGGAAGCAGGGGCCAAGAAGAAAAAGAAAGCTTGAAGGAACAACAGGGTGCGGGAACAGGGGAAAATAAAGCCAAATATTTGGGAAAAAAACCACCGCGGCCAAAAAAATAAAAAACAAGACAAAAACTTAAAAAGACAAAAACAGGGAGTTGGAGACAAAACTCGCAAAGACCCAAGATCCAGAAGACACAAAAAACATAAATGCAACCAAAAAAAAGCCGAAACAAAGGAAAACAGCAGGAAAAAGCCCCTCAAAGTGGGAATAAGGACAAAAAGAACCCTTCCGAGGACAGCATCGAAAGGGGCAAATCGGGAAGAAACCGACCATAACCTCAAAAAGTTTTTGCTAGGGGAACAAGGGGGGAAAGCCCAGGCGAAAGGGGGAGCCAGTGAGGGAAAGAGAAAAAAAGAACAAAAAAAAAGCCAGAGGGAAGGAAGAGCCGCGCGTTTGGGTTCCACAGATACCGGACTAGAATGAGAGGGTGTTTTTAGGGAAAGAAAAGGGGACGCATTACAGGGGGGACAAAGAAAAGAGTGACCGCGTGGAATCCCTGCGCGAGACAAAAACATCCGGTGAAAGTTGTTCGGCAACCTGTCACGACAGGGAAACAGTGGCGCGTGGAATAGGGAGCAGAGTAACTCGAAAGGAGACCAACGAAGGGAGGGAAAGGATGGGGTGGGGAAAAGTCAGGAAGCGTTAAAGCACAAAAATTGCGGGGTGAGACACCAGGGAGCCTTGACCACTGTGGCCAAAGGAGGAAGTGTCAAAAAAAGGGAACGTTTGGTCGGTGGATAGGGAACCCATGGGGCCTAGAGGGGAAACGAAAAGACACTGAGGTTGAAGCGCACTTCCCAAGGCTGCGAAAAAAAAAAAAAGACGAAAAGTTTTCGCGGGGAAATTCAAAGGAGTGGTGAGGCAAAGGAGGAAGGGAACGGGAGGGAAAAAGAGGAACGAGGACAGAGGCTCCAGACGCAGGGTGGGCGCGAAGTTAGCCCTTCTTAACAAAATTGTAAAAAAACGAGTTCTCATGCGGTCCGGAAATCGAAAGAAATCAGCGAGGAAAAGAAACGGACGAGAGAAAGGATGTGGGGGATCAACGTTGGTACACATTCGAGCGGCAGAAACAATGACGACTCCCCAGACCAAAAATAAACGCAAAAAGGTGATGCCGTGTGCTACAAACGCCACCGATCAATTCAGTGGGGGGGGATCGTCGGGGCCTTGTGTGAAACGAGGAAAGAAGGCGTAATTCCGGGGAATTCCCTAACCGCCAAAAAAAAGCAGCGAACTGCAACCTTCAAAAAAGCACGAAACAGGCCGGCGCCAAAAGGGGGGAAAAAGCGTCGAAGTTGAACGAAAGAAAAAAAGCAGGTGGGCAAAACGGAGTTTTGGGGGGGGGGCAGGGGGGGAAACGGGTCAAGGCCTTTCGAGACGCCGCTCGAATACCGCAAAAAAAAAAAAACCCCGCCCCACGGAAGCCGCAAAGCGGCAGTGGAGGTTCCAAGTCCCAAGGAACCGGACATTGGGGGGGAAAAGGGTTTGGGGAGGCGGTGCCCAATATCTCAAAACCACAAAACACGATGAAAAGAGAGGGGCAAATCGAAAAAAAAAACCACGATTAAACAATGACGGCACGGCGCTAAAAAAACCGGGAGTCCAACTTGCGAAATTCCAACGTGGGGGGGGAAGGGGAGTCAGCGGGGCGAAACTGAGAAGTGAAAAAAGAGAATTACCCGCTACGCAAAAAAACTTCCCGAACCAAACCCAAAAAAAACAGGATGAAAGAGAGCAATAGGGAAAAAGGCCCAAGGAACGCCTGTAAAGGTCGCCGCGGTCGGCCAATCACAGCGAAAAAAAAATTTTTACTGGGGATCTGGGAGGGAGCGAACCCGAAGGGGAAAGAATTTAGGCCCCCTCGTTAAAAACAAAACAAAATACAAAAAGGAAAAAACTCCAAACTCTTGTAAACTGGGACGGAAGGAAAAAAAATCCTGCAAAAAGAAGGAAGGTTGGCGGGGGAGGCAAGGGTGGTTCCATGGTTTCTTACTAATCGACACGAGCAAACAGGAAGTGGACGCCTAAAAAAAAAAGGGGAGAAGAAAAAAAAACCGGGTGCGTGGAAATAGGGCAGCAAGGTCGAATTAAAAAGGAAGAAAATACCAAAAAAGCGATTCCGAAACCACCCGGGAAGCAAAACAGAAAAAGAGTCGGGAGATCGGTAACGTAAACGTCCGAGTTGCCTCCCTCCAAACAACCCACGGACCAGAAAACAACGTAAAACGAAACAGGGGAAGGCCACAGAAGGGGGGGAAAAGGAACACTAGTCGATGGGACCCGCTAAAAAAAAAGTTTCAGGGAATGACCAGGGAAAGAAAGTGCCACAAAGGGAAAACCTGCGCGTGCTGGGAAAATAAAGAAAAAAGGCCCAATAAAAAAAAGAAAAAAAGTGCGAAAAAACAATCCCGGCCGCAAGTGAAACCCAAAACAACGTGAGGTTAAATAAAAAAAAAGCTAAAGGCCTTTAAAAACCGCAAGAGGGACCTCAAAGACACAAGATAGCAAACCAAAAAAGCCCCGCCGGTTACTCAGAGAATGCGAGAAGGTGAAAAAAATAGGTTTAAGGGAGAAAAGGAGGAACCAACATCTTTTTGGGTAGAAGCTAGGCAGGCGTCAAAGTCAGGGGGAAATGTCCACAAAAAACGGCCTGGAACTAGGTCAAAACTTTGGGGGTAAAGAAATAAAATAAACCACCCTCTCATCGTACCGTAACCTGGAAGAACAAGACAGTTGAAAAAACAGCCAGCCTTCACCTAAGGAAAAAAAAGAGGTCCTTCTAACGGTCTTTTTTCACTGGGGTAAGAATGGCGACCGCGGCAAGATAAGTTTAAAAAAGGGGGGCGTGAGAAAAAAACAACAATGTGAAATGGGGAGAAAAAACTGCGGGGGGAAGCTCCGGGCCAATACGGAAGCCGCCAAAAAGGCACTCTAATGGATCCAAGGAAAATAAAAAAAGCTACTGCAAGCGTGGAAGGCACTGGGGGGACTGTTCGGGGGTAAAAAAGGAACAGACTGGGGGGGGAAGAGGGGAGGAAAAAGGCACAGGGCCGAGGTTTGTCCGAAAGACGAAAAGGGAAAGGGGGAAAAGCACTTTGGACAGCGATTATGGGGATTGTTTAAAGTTCACCGGAAAAAAAAGGGCCAAAGAGGAAAAGAAGGCGGAAGTCTTAGGGCGAAAAGGGTCGGGACAAGGGAACTGTAAATTCCTGGGGAAAAAGGATTCGAAAGGACGAACAAGGGGAAAACTCAAAGAACCCGCGCTCGATAAAAAATCTCTGCTGCTCATCGGTCGCCAACGAAAACGAAAAGATACAGGGCAAAGGCAGGGAGGCGGACCGCGGAAAAAAACCCAACCCTGAATGTCGGAACGCATTTGAAACTTATAAAGAAAAAGGGCGCAGCCGGATGAAAAAAAGTAAAAAAAGAAATGGGAGAGAACGGACAAGGTGGGGAAATAGGGCCAAGTGTGGGTCCCTTGGAAAAAAAAAAAAAAGGGAAAAAGAATCCGGGGCAGTGAGGGGAGGACGAATACAAAAAAAACCGGGGAAAAAAACCCAGCAGACATAAGGGGAGGTCTGGGGGTAATATGAAGGGAAAAAAGTACCAGGGAGACCTAACAACCGAACCTGGTCCGAAGAGACACTCGTCAAAAAAGAAAAAACCGAAGAGGGTGAAGGGGAAAGAAGCAAGGGAAGACGCTGCAAAACTCATGCCAAACGGGCCAGAAGATATAAGTCAAAAAAAAAACTCAAATATAACTCAAAAGAAAAGATCCCGAAAAAAGCCCGCCAAAAAAAGGAGGGGGGGACGCGTGGGGAGAAGCGCTGGCACCGACTGTAATATTCCCAAGGTTCAAAAAACGAAAAGGGGGAAACTGCAACAGGTGGAAAAGGACACCGCAAAGATCTACTACGAAAACGCCTGGCGGGAAGAGACCAAAGATGGACAGAAAGAAGAGAGAATCCCAAAAAAAAAAAAGTGGGGAAAGAACAGGAAGAAGGAAACCATGGCTGGTAAGGTTGAAAATAAGGGTCCACCAATGCCCATCTCCTTAAAAACCACCACGGAAAGAAGATGGGGGTTGTTTGGGAAAAAAATGGCGGCAATGGGGGGAAAAAAAAAGTTGACATCACCAAATTACTCCCGCCAAATGTTAAAAACGGACTCGTCCCTCACACTTTCCCAAAAATGTTGAAAAGCGGCTCGTCTGCCATCGGGGAAGAGGAAGTGGCCGCAAGAAGAGGTCGAAGAAGAGAGGTGGACGGTGTTACGGGAACAAGGGGTTCAAGTCTCCGGCCTTCGACCGAACAAAGAAAAAACACGCCACAACCTGACACACCAGGGAAAAAATCTGTGTTTGTGGGGAGGAAAGGTTTCGAATCCAAAAAAAGGGAGTATCCACGAAAATAAATGATCTACAAAAACCGCCGAGTGCAAAAAGAGGATTAAAAAAAAGCCGGGCCGTTCAGAGGGGGAAGGAGAATGCGGGGGGTTGTCAAAAGCAAATAGCTGAAATCCAAAACTGGAACAGGGGGTGTCCATGCCCGGGCCTAAAGAACCACGTGAACCCACCGAGCAGCCTAGGGGATAGGCAAAAGTAACCCAAACTCACTAGGAGGTCCTAAGACCAAAAGTCTGTCAGGGGCCACAACACCAAGCAATGAAACCACAAACGTTATACCCCATGTTGGGTAATGGGGGCGGAGAAGAAAGGGCGCTGCGGAGGGGGGAAGGGAAACAACAACAAGGGAGGGAATGAAAACATTTCAGGAGGGGGTCAAAAGGAAAAACAAGGCCTTTAAATCAACGTAAACGCGAAATAAGCCATGAAAAGAGAGATCAAAACGAATCCCGACAAGGGAGAAGTGGAAAGCCAAAAACCGGCCGACATCCTTGTTTTAACAAGGAGAAACGGGAAACGCCTGGCCCACTGTCCAACAATAAAACCAGCACTGGCACCTTAAGCCCTGGTGCAGGGAAAAAGGGGGGAGAAAAAAGACAAGAAAAAAGGATCGAAGGGTCAAAAAAGAACTTCAAAAAGTACAAAACGGACCCGTTCAGACACAATTTTCCGAAAAACTCTCCAAACCCGCGTCCCAGCCCATCGTCAAACAGCTAGCGGAGCCGCACAAGGGGCAAAAGTTCCCACAAAACCACGAAAGTTGGAACGAAGGAAAAAGAACCCTTCCCAACGGGGAACTTACAGAGGAGAACAGGACGAGAAAAAGTGTTTTTGCCTCCTACGAGCGGTTCAACAAAAGTCTGAAAGCCGTACAGGGGCTTGAGAACGGGGAACCAGCAAAAAGACCAGCCGAGAGCGCAACGTTGGAAAAGGATTAAGAAGAAGAAAACGGAGGGAAGGAGGGTGTGTAAAAGTAGAAAAGGTTGACCAAAAAACGGCCGGGTTTGGCTACAAACCAGGAGGGGAAAAAACTCCGAGCGCTAACAAAAAAGAATAGTTGAATTTGGGGCGGCCCGCCCGGCGGCAACAGGATCATTAGGCAGAGAAAGGGAAAGAGTCACCTGTCAAGCGGGACAAAACAGGGGAACAAACCGCGCGACGAAAGAGGGGGGGTGGAGCAGGACAGCAACGGTAGCAACTTGACCGGGGTTCCTCCTAGGATTGTAAAAAAAACACCGGGGGGCACTCCTGACGTGGGGGTTAATTGGAGGGGGAGGGCCTGTCAACCTGGCGCACCGGGCCGAAGAAAACTGGTTCATTTGCAGAAACCAAAACCTGCCACTCCAAATTGGCGTATCGACCCTCGACTTTTCAAAATAAGAGCCTTCAAGGAGTGGGGGAGGCACGGACGACGATGCCCGGGTGCTGAGGGGAGAGACAAAAACAGAGCCGGATTTTGGTTGGGGTGGGTGGGGGGGGGGGGGGGGGTGGGGGGGGGGTGGGGGGGGGGGGTGGGGGGGGCCGGAAAGTGTGGAGGACGAAAAACGGGAGCGGCGGGCGGGATGTCAAAGTTCTGAAGCAGAGGAACGCAGACAAGGAAGTCAAGAAGGGGAGAGAAGAAAAGTAGGAACGGCTGTCTCGTGGGACAGTAGAGTCAAAAATCTAATGCCACCAAGCAACAAACGCAGATTGCCCGGGTTGGCGCTGAAAGAAAAATTGGAAGAGAACGTTTCGGGTTCGCTGAGGGGGGGGGACCCAAGAGGTGTGTCCCACGGATGCAACGACAATAATGCCGGACGCTCAAGCGAGGAAACAAGGCAAAAAAGCAGAGCAGAAAATGGCCAAATGAAGAGGAGAGGTAAAAAAGAAGGAAGAAGCGGCCGGGCTCATGCAAAAAAGCGGAGAGTGGAACAAAAATCACTGCCTTTGGGGAGGCAACACAGAGGTTTCGGGAAAGCGGGGGGGGAAGAGTGTCGAGAAAGAAAAAAAAAAGCCCCCCAGCGAAGAAAGCAAAGACGCCCCAGAAAAAAAAACTGAAGAGGAACTCGAATGTATCAATTAACCAAGCAAACGCAACGAAAAGGGAATTCGTGGGTGAAAGCAGAATAACTCCTCTCAAAAAAAAAAAACCGAGAGGGAAAAAAAAAAAGAGAAGAAAAAACCGGCCAAATGACCAAAAGGACAAGGAACGGCAGACCGGCTGGGCTCTGCCAAACTTTTCCTCTTAGCAGAACGCCTCGTTATTGATTCTCTGCAAGAGGAGGTAGTCAGAAAGAAAAACACCGCCGGGAAGCGAAAAACTCGCGAACGAACGAACCCAGGAAAGGTCGTGACACAACATCGCCGGGCACCCAGGTCTCAAACGGAGAGGCCGGACGAAAGGGAAGATCAGGCGGGCCGTGCGCGGCGTCCCGCCCCTGTCTGAAGAAACGGGCTTGCGCCAGCCGGAAGAACCGGCCAGGGAAAACGGGGAACGGGGCAGGCATAAAAAGATGAGAAAAGAAAATTCCGAAAAAAAAGGAAACCACTCACCCAGAAGCTAAAGTCAAAAGGTGGAGTTAACAAAAAAACCCCGGATCCACGTGGGGGAAAGAAAATTGTAGGAAAACATTGGGGGGAGGGGGGGACTCGCGGGGGGTACAAACTAAAAGGACAAAAAACAGGGATCGACCCTTCACAATAAAAGAAACATGACCGTCTAAGCCTAGGGTCGACTCAAAGGACGACCCCAAACGAAAAACAAATACCCCGAGCGCCCAAAAAAGTTCCGTCCAAGCGCATCTGTCAAAAAAACCGAAAAAAGGCGCGGGTCCTCCCCCACCCGGAAAAAGCGCAAAAAATAACGCCAAACCCGAGAATGTATTAAAAGGACTGGGAAACAAAGGGGTAGCTACCACCACAAGTTCAGGGGGAAGGTGCCAAAGGGGGCTTAAAAACCCAACTTCCCCAAAGTTACCGGGCCTGCAGGAAAACAGGGGCAAAAGAAAAACGAAAAGAAAAAAAAGTTTTCGACAAAACAAAAACCCCGCCACCAGCACTCGGCGGGGGGGGGGGGGCCAAAAAGGAGGTAGAACAAGAGAACTCAGGCGAAACAACAAAAAAAAGGTGGAGAAGTTATTAAAACCCGGAAATCAAGAGAAAAGAAGGATCAAGGGCCCATAAAAAGTGCCCCCAAGGAACAGGTAAGCGCTCCTATCTCACGTTTTCAGGAGACACCGCCAACAGAAAAGGGGGGTTGGAAAAAAGCGCGGCAATGGACGATTCAACTAAGAATTTCCAACAACAAAACCGGGGAAAAAAAAAAAGAAAGACAAACTTTTCCCGGAGAAAAAAAACGACGAATCCGGGAAGGGAGCCGGTATACCCTTTTAAAAACACGCGCAAAACCGGCCGCGCTCAAAACTCAAAGCATCGGCGGTAAGGTGGGAAAGTCTTTAAAAAAGAATGGGGAGAACCTCGCGGCCACGGGCTTTTCCATAAGGCTGAAGAAGCTCTTAAGGACAAAACGGGCCAAATGGAGGAAAACGGGCCGCAATGAGCTCGCAAAAAGGGAAGGAGGGGCAAAGGACAAAAAGAAATAACGGCGGGGAAGGGACTGTGCCCGTTTACGGAAGTCTAGCCTGTGGACGATGATTACTAGGACCAGCAGAGTTTGGTGTCGAAAACAGTGGGGAACCGGTGGAAAAAAAAGAAAAAAAGCGTGGGGGGAACAGAAATTCCTGGGCGGGTTTTGGGGAGGTAATTTCGCACCATGGATCAGAAAAGGAAAGGCTTGCACAGTGCACCAGGCGACAAGGGCCGTTTAAGGACTTGTTATCCTGGAACAGAAGACGTCACAGGAAAGAAAACTAGAACAAAAAAAAACAGAAGTAGCCAAGGGGGGGGGAAGAATGAGCGCAATGCCGGACTTGTGATAAAGGACACAAAAAAAAAATGGCCGCGGCAATCTCCAATTCCGGGTGGAAATTTAAAAAAAAATTTACGCAGCGCTCCGCTCAAAAAAAATTCAAAATATTTGGGCAAACCATAGTGGGAAAGCAAAAAGGGGGTGGGGCCGTAGGGGGGGGGAGAAAACGAGGAACAGGGAGCAGACTCCTCGGGAGGCATCCTACAGTTTACGGGGGGTAAGTAGGCAGGCCTGGGGAGGCCAGACCAGGCACAAAAAAAAACGAAACCCTATCAAAACAAAAAACTTTATGACTGAAAAACATGCAACGAGGAAAAAAAAACAAAGGGGAATAAGACTTGGACGGGGGACAACTCACCGCTCCCTGTAAGGAAACAAGCCCTTCTCTATATTCCTGAAAAAAACAACGAAAAAAAACGAAGCCAAAAAAGAGGACCAAGCAAGGAGATTGAAACGACAAAAGTGGGCACATGGATGGTGGCACCACGTCGGCGAAAAACATAAAAAAAGGGAACGGAAAACGGGCCAGGGGAAACGTAAAAACTAACGAAAAAAGAAGGGTACTACCCTAGGGAGGGTGCTAAAAAAAAAAAAACAAGGGGGAACAATGGGAAGCAGAGAACGAGCCCGAAGGCAAAAAAATTGGGTAAAAGGAAAAGGACGAGTAGCTTGAAAATTGAAGGGGGGGGAGTAAGGGTTATAACGGTGAAACACCGACCAATTGATGAAAAAACCC
>Ga0179593_1299222_pt1 | contig 11994 bp, 21 predicted proteins | sample CZODoug2_1_08_16_FD_185931 | JGI IMG/M metagenome (GOLD analysis project Ga0179593, IMG submission 185931) | Vadose zone soil fungal communities from Angelo Coast Range Reserve, California, USA - CZODoug2_1_08_16fungal (PacBio error correction) | ecosystem: Environmental > Terrestrial > Soil >...
GCGTTGCAAGGGCACGAAAAACGGGGGGTTGCGCAAACATTTGGGAAGGGGAAAGGATTAAGACCGAATGCTTCAAAAAATACGAAGGGGGGAGGATGGGCAACAACTTTCCCAAAGTTGCGAGAAATTTGCCCACAGCGGCAAAAAAAAATTCCGTTGTAAAACATGTTGGACGCGGTAAGAGGAGAAAAAGAAAGAAAAAATTTGCAATAGCAACTCCAATCAAAAGAAACTTCCCACACGAGACGCATACTATGCCATGCGGGGGGGAAGAGTCACCAAAGTGTATTATAGAAAAAGATTGGGGGGACGCAAGGGAGGGACTGAAGTGCTATAAGACAGAAGCTTTGGGGGGAGAAAGGGGGACTAACGGAGCGTTTGTTTGAAACTCTAAGGTTCGTTGAAACGGAAAGGTGGGGGGGTCATAAAGAAAAAAAGCCTTGGGGAAAGTGTCGCTGAAACGTTAAAGACAAAGACCCAAACATTTCCTCACACAGCAAGATGACAAAAAAAATTGGGGGGGAAATGTTTGACGGGAAGGGGGCCAGCAAACAACGACGGGTGACAAAAAACCCAAACGGGTTTTGACCTGGGGACAACGAGCATATCAGGCCCTCAAAAGCAAACTCGAAAATTGAGAAGGAAAACAAAAAATTTCGGAGGGGCAAAAATCCCGAGCCGGAATAGGAGAGAAAACACACCGGTTCCCTGGTGTTTGAAGCGCGTGCCAAACCCTTTGAAGAGGGGGTTGCAACTGAAACATGGAAAGTGAGTTCATCACACGAATGAGGAAGGGGGGGGGAGGCCCCAAAGAAACATACCATACTCCACCCACGCAAAAACAAAGTCTGACAAGAAACTTCAAAAGGGAAAAAAGTCCCTTCTGAAAAAAGAGGTCCGTATGTGTTTGAAATCCGCGGAGTAGGGAGAGTGAGCAAGGACAACGCCCCTGAGACCTTACACGGGGAACAAGGTTGCCCCTTTAATCCAGAACCAATTCGTAAACGTTGATCGCCCGGGCGCTGGAAAAAAAAAGACCAGAGTGTTGGGAAGGAACTGTGTGGGTATCGTTAGAAAACTAGAGGTGGGCCCTAAAAAAACCAGCAAGACACGGGGACGGGGAATGGGGGTATGGGGAATGAAGAAAAGGGGATTAAAAGCAGGGGGGGGGGGGGGAAAAAGAAAGTCGGAATCATGGCCTGGTGGGGTGGCCTGTTGGGAAAAATGAAAGGAAGGTGCCCTAAGACAAGTCAAAAAAATAGAAAGAATTTGAGGGACTCGAAGGGGACAAAAGGGGGGCCTTTGAAGAATCGTCAAAGGGTGGCTCATGGGGGGGGTGTGCTTTAATGGTGGAAGGCCGGGGTAAATAACCCCAAGGAAGACAAAAAATTCCTGGGGAAATGGAACGGACGTAAGGTGTTCCATTAACGCCGCGTCCTCGGCTTACGGAGATAAAAAACAACACAAGAGGGGAGGTCCCAAACGGGGGGACGAAAATGGCCCTCTCAGCACGTCGCAAGAACCAAAGCCTGAACAAGACGTGAAACAGGGAAAGGAGGGGGGTAGACGTGTCCCAAAAAAGCAAAAAGCACAAGGAAAAAAAACAGGCGTAAATGGCCTTGGGAAAAACTTAGGGGGAAAGCGGAAGAAAAAGGAAATTGGGGAAGAAGCAAGGGAAAGGGGGGGGGGCAAAGGAATACATCCTCTCTTTAGCCGAACCGAGGGACCGCAACTCACGGCGTCGCAGGGGAAAAAGTTGGGAAAGGGGAAGGGTCGGAGCCACAAGCAACGTCCGGAAACGAGCCACGAAAAAACCTGGGGGAAAATAAGGAGTGCATGAAGTAAGAATGAACACCCAAAAAAAAGTATCTGAACCGGGTCAGGTCTTGACAGATGAAATGTATGCACAAGTGGGGGCAAAGGAACAGAGGGGAAGAAAGGACACCACCGGACTAGGGTTTTGAACATTTTTCAACCCGGGTTGGAGGTGTTACAAAGGAGACATGACCAGGAAGAAAAGGGAAGATGCGGGTGGGGAATCATACGTTTTCAGGATTATGTAAAATCAAACGAAGGTTAGGTGAGACTTAGAATTGTTTCCGATAACTATGATTGGTCACAGCTAAGCCAAGTTGGTGGGGCCGCGGGAGGGAAAATACTGGATGGAAGCCCTCCAAAAAGGTGAATTCAATAAAAAAACTGGCCCCATCCAAAAACGCACTCTAGAAAAAGCCAAAACGTAGAGAAATGGTTAGGAAAAACTGTCTATTGTGGGCAAGTTCCCCGTCCCACTTTACCGGAATCACAATCTTTTAGTACACGGAAAGTGGGAGGGTAGGTTAACTGGGGGGGGAAAAGCCATATTCTTAGAGGAAGGGGGAACGAGCGTGGGGTTGATGAAAGGTGGGGGGATTGAATAAAGGGCAGGAAGGGGGAGAGGAAGGGTGTCCATCCAAAAAAGGAGGAACTCTACGATATACGTTGGTTTAAACTTTAGGGTGTTGGGCACTGGAAAAGGAAGAAACCAAGAGCAATCCGGAAGAGACGAAATTTGGTGAACATAATCCACACCATCCGTCAACTTGTGGGGGGGGTGCAAAATGGGGAAAGACGCGAAAAGAGAGGTCGAAGCGTGGGGATTGTTGGGAAAAAAAGTTATGGGGGGAAAAGAACAAAAAAACGCGGGGAGGGTGTACAACCAACAAGGGCCCAAGGGGTGGATGTAAAAGAAACTAACTGGAAAATGGTTCTATCAGTAAAGAATAAAGACACCAAGGGGCCTGGGTTTAACGCAGGTTTTCCACTAACCAAACCACGACAGAACATAAGGGTTACAACTGAGGGAAGAGCCAAAGGGAACAATCAGGGGGAGGTGAAATGAGACCAAAAAAAAATGGGAGTATGGCGAAGAATCGACCAGAAGCAGAAACGAAGAACGGTCAAACCACAGGGGCAACTTCTTTGGCCCCATGAGGGTGGAAGCCACAACCTAAACAAAAAAACCAGGAGTTGTGTTCAAGGGACACCGGCCAAGGCTGTAAGTAGACACGCCAGAGGGGGCAACTGCCCAGCGAGAAAGAAAACAACCAAAAAAAGGAAGAAGGAAGGGAAAAAAGAGAGATTACGTGCGTCCGTACAGGTGTATTCAGGATTGGGCTTGTTGCAGGCAATCTGGTGGGGGGAAAAGGGGGGAGTAAAAAAAAAAAAAAAAGCAGGGACGGGGGGAAACTAAGTTGGACACATTGGGTTGACCGGTGCTTCAAGTAAAGTCGTCAGACAAAGGGAAAGGGATGGAATCGCAAAAACCATTGGGATTGGGGTAAAGGCCGATGCTCACCTTTAAGTAAGGTTAGGCCGGTTGTTTTAGGTGTAAAAAACAACATTGACGGGATGTAAATGTTGGCGGAGGTGTGGGGTGGGGGGAAATTGGGAAACAGGGAAAGGTTGAAAAAAGCCGTGAATACGGTGTGTAAAATAAAAGTATGAAGGAAAGTGGACAAAGCCACGTCGGGAAAACATTTGGGGAAAGAAAGGGGAACTTTGATTTTCGTTGGAACCACAAGGGGAACGGCATAACGTCGGGACTCGCTGTCGGGTTCCCAAATCTAACAGGTGTAAAAAAGGGAATCGGAGAAAAGAAACAGGGGGAAGGAAACACGCTATCGCACACCCCAGAAAACTTATTGGACGGGCAAAGCAAACAAAAAAGGGAAAGTAAAACGAAATCACGGCAGAAGGCAGGCAAGACCGGGGGTTGGCCTTCAGAAAGAACTTGGACGTTGGATTAGGAAAAAAGCAACGAAGTGACCGCAAGGTGTGGGTCCAAGGTTCAAAAAGGGCGCCAATAAAGTACCGTCAGTGGGGTCAGAGGGGGCAACGGAAAGGAATGGCGACTATTGGGAAGGGCAATGGGGAAGAAAGGGAAAACATGGTATGCCACAAGCGGCGATTTCCAATTGAGTCTTAAGGTACAATATTATTATTGGTCACGAAGACAAAAATGGCAGACCATAACGTTCAAAAAACCTGTTTTTCGAAAAAAAGATACAGAGGAAAAAAAACGAAAGGGGGAAAAATGGAAAGAAATGCGTTAGGTGGGGTAATAGCCGAGGACACTGCACTTTTTTAAACCAGTTGGAAAGAACCAGGGAGGGGGAAAAAACTGGTGTGCAGACAGGGGGCTGTGGCAAAGGTAAAGGCGAGGTCAATGACCATGAACCAGGGGTTAGGAGGAGAAAGGGTTGGGGTGGCTGGTGGGTTCCGTGATTTCAGAGAAAAAAACGCCCACCAAAATATTTTGTGGTTGAGGTGTTTCATCGGCCGATGTTCTAAGTGGAGCGAAAGGATGTCAACGGGTCAGCCAACGGGGGCCGGAAACGAAAGGGATGGAGAAGTGGGAAATGATGGAGTATGTTGAAAAAAAAAACTTGAAAAGCAAAAAGGGACTTTTCAGGTTTAATTTCAATGGGAAAAAAAAAAATGGATACAGCTTGGGGGAAGAAAAAGAAAGAAAAAGGAAGAGCCGATTAAGAATTGTTTTTTCAATTGGGTAACAAACGCGTTAACGAGACCAAGCCGTGGGTTTAACTGAGAAAGGGGGAGAAAGTCCTTGGGGGGGAGGCCGCGTGCAAGACGTGGAAGACCGGGCACAATCGAGAACAAAAAGCCGGAGAAAGCCGATAAAAGCACTGGCGAATGTGACCAGGAAAAATGTCACTCGGTGCCGTAGGCAAAAAGGTTTTTTGGGGTTGTTTTTGGGGGGGGTGTGGTTTTTGTTGGGTGTTTTTTTTTTTGTGTTGTTTGTTTTTTGGGTTTTTTTTGGGGTTTTTGTTTGTGTGGTTTTGGGTGGTTGGGTTTTTTGTTGTTTTTTTTTTTCTTTTTTTTTTTTTTGTTTTTTTTTTTTTGTTGGGGGGTTTGTGTTGTTGGTGGTTTTGTTGTTTGTTTGTTGGTTTGTGGTTTTGTTTGGGTTGGTTAACAAAGGTAACGAATTACACTAACCAGACCAAAAAAGAGAAAGACTCTGGTCTTCAAAAGGAAAGGTGTTGAAACCGGCCGTCTACTTCAATTAAAAGGAAGGCCTGTTGATAAAAATCACACTCATGCGGGGCAAAACCGGGAGAAAAAAAAACCGGAAAGAAATATGAAAACTCACGAAGGGAAAGGTCAAAATGACCTTGAGAAGTCAAAAAGGACGACCTCGGTTTTTTCAAAAGCATCGGCAAAAAGGGGAAGAATAAAGGAGGAAAAGGAAGGGGGGGGATTGAAGGAAAGGGAGAGCAAGAAGAAATTGATAAAAAGTGGGCAAAAAGGATTTCCGAGCAAATCCCGTAACCTCGTCATCTACTTTCGTTTGGTTTAAAAAGTTCTTGGGGAAGAAAGTGGTGGTATTTGGGGGGGGGGAAGGAAAATGGGGGGGGGGGGACAGTGCATTGGATGCTGGTTGGTCGGAACAATTGGGGCTAAAGAAAACGGGAGAAACTGCCAAAAACAGTGGGTTCCAACAGGCGGAACAGGGGGAAAACCTCAAAAGTGGAAAGAAAAACGGGCAGAAACGGCTGGAGGAAAAATTGCCAAAATACGAAATTGGATGGAATGGGGTTGAACTAACGGTCAGTACGCGGGGGATAACGAGGGAATACTCCTCTACGGAAAAAAATTAAAACCAGGAACAGCTCCAACAAAACAGGAATAAAACAGGTCAAACGGGAAAAGGGCACAATGGAACCAAGACGGGGGATAAGAAACTGTTCCGGGGGGACCAAAAAGGAGGAAAGTGTCCCGTTTCGGCAACGGCAAAGGAGACGAAAACTCGGAAGCCTGGGGGGGAAAATAACAACAGCAGTTAGAGAAACAAACTTTTGGTTAAACTAAACGAAACCCCCTGGGCGAAAACACAGCTCAAGAATCTGGCCGGCCCCAAGGACTGAAAGGAGAAAAAATATTTTTTTCACTCCCATCAAAGGAAGCCATCGCCCCCTAAAAATCAATGCGCCCTCGAAACGGGAAGGACTCAGGGGGGAGGAGGGAAGAAGTCCACTTGGCAAGGGGAAGGTGGGGGGGTCTCCTATTAAAAAGGGGGGTTTAAAAAGGCCTGGCACCAGGACGAAAGAAAGGTAACACTCGAAAACTGGGCCAGGTGGGAAATATTCGGACAACGCGCCTAACTCGGGGGAGGGGAAAAGCTGGGGGGACCGGAAGAAGCGCCAGGAAGACAGTCAAAAGCAATACTCTCGGCAAACCAAACCCCAACCAAATCTGGAGAATTCCAAGGAAGAGGGGGCCTTTCAAGGAAGGTGTTCAAGGTACAAGTAGTAAAAAACCGCCTATGGTCATCAAAAAAAATCGCTCAAAAAGTGTCCTGCATTGAAGCCCCCGTTTCGCTTGAAAGGGGGAACGAAAAAAAGGGACTTGGGGGTAAAAAAAAAAAACTTTGGGCCGTACATCTCTGACAACGGGGGGGGGGATTCCTGCCACTCCCGTCGGCCGGGAAACCAAAGGGAAAAGAAAGAAGTGGGAAAAAATGAGGGGACTTGAAAGTCAGGGGTAAGGGGGACTTAACCTTATGATTGAACATATTTTGGGAAAAAACGAAGTCTTGGGGAGCAGTGCTATGGAAAGGAAATCTGGAGGAAAAAGGGGACGGGAAGAAGGAAGGGTTGGCTATCCAGGAAAAAAAGTTCTTCGAATGGGGGGGGATTATAACAGGAATTGCAGACGTACTGCCCTGGGACGGACAACAAAAAAAAATGTGAACTGAAAAAAGCACAAAAAAAAAGCTGAAGGACACGAGGAGTGTGGGGAATTTCAGCATGGGCCAAAAAACGAAAAAAGTGGACTTTTGTGGGTACCTTTTGTGGCCGAGAGGAGCACAACGCACACGGAGAAGGAGAAAGGGCCGGAGGAAAAAAGAGACCCAAGTGGGTCGTTCTTGAAAAAGGGGAAAAAAAACAACGAATGCGCGCCCTTGGGGTCCGGCCAGCGAGTGCAATTGGACGTTCAGATGGTTTGCAAAGAAAAAAAAAGGGGGATGTGGGGGTCCCAAAACGTGGTCGTCCCAAGGTGGACAGTGGCCGCAACACCATACTCACCAAGAAAAAAACCCACCATCGCAAAGAAAAAACACAAACGGAACAAAAAGAAGGAAACCACCACACCGAGTAGAGGGAAAAGGTCGCTATTGCACCATCTAAACTGAAATTGCCGTGGTGGCAAAATTTGGTTCCTGCGGGAACGTGGGAAGGAGGACGTATCGAAAGGAAAAAGGACCGCAACAAGGGGGAAACTTTTAGGATCGTTGGCCTGATGTTCGTTGCGGGGGAACAAAAACTGGAAAACAGTGAGGAAGGGGAGGAATTAAATTCAAAAAGGTTGGAAGAGGGAAACTGTCAACTGGGGGAGATGACCGGAGGTTTTGGGAGACGTTTTCAAAACAACCCCCATATTGAGGAAAACGGTCAGTCAACCCGTGAGGTGCACAGTGCGGACACCGCGGGTGTACAATGGGTAAAATTTGAAGACAATACGTTCTTCTCATGTTGGTTTGAATCCCTTAATGGATGGGGGAAGACCCAAACCAAAGGGAAAAGCCCAAGGGGCGGAGGCCAAAAGGGGGGACCAGGGGGGGTGCGCCCAAGGGCGTCAAAAATGCGGCTGTCAAAAGGCGATCACTGGGTTCACTGAAAACACTGGTCCGCCGACCAAAGGGGAAACTCGGAATACAAAAAAAGGTCTGAAAGCAAGGAGGGGTAACAGGGAAAGAAAAAAAAAAGGGGGGGGGGGTCAATACTTGGGGAAAAAAATCACAAACAATTAATAGGCCCCCTCGTCAAAAAACTGGGGTGTTCTTAAGCGGGGGAAAAAGGTTGGGGAAAAATGGGGGGAAAAAAAAGCACGTTGACAAAAGGGGCATGGGTGTCAACCAGGTTCACCTTAAAAAAAGCCAACAGTCCGTTGACATCCAACGGCTTCAAGGGGTTGGAGACTGAGCCATGGGGGGTAGACAGGGAAAAGTCTAAACAACAAGCTCAGAAGGAAACCAGGAGGGCCATCTCAAAAGAAAAATGCCCGACAAAAATTAATCCTAAAGTGGCCTTTCATTGACTATGGAACCGGTCAAGAAGCCCTGAAAAAAAGGGGAAAACCCGCGCAGGGGGTGGGTTCACAAACACAAGGTAAAGGGCGTTTGAGGAACGAATTAGACGACGTCAATGTAAGAAAGGGTACTCAAAGTGGGGGGGGGACAAACGAACAACGGGAAAAGGAGAAGAAGAAGGGGGGGAGAACCAGAAGAATTGTCCAGACCCCGAACGCATTTGATCGCAAAAGTTGCATGAACTTACGATCCTCGCCCCTGGTGAGTCAAATGGCGTTCGCCATCCACAACAACAAAAAAGAGTTTACTTAATTTGGGACTTGGACAAACTGACTACTGGGGTCGGCGGGGAAAGGGAACGGGGTAAACGGTAAAAACAGGGGCAGGGAAGCCAATGCTGGTCAGGGAAATAACGTCCAGTGTCAAAAAGTTGGTAACCAGAAAATACGCCGGGAGAGGGAATCCTGGTTAATGACAGGGGGGGGGCTGCCGAATTCCGGCGAAGAAATGGGGCAGAGAGCGGTTTTTTTAAGACCCTCTGGCGCAAGTAACGTTTGGAGACAATTTCTATTGGGGACAGAAGAGGGCACCGAAGAGGAAACGCAAAAGGGGGACGAAGGAGATCCCTTGGAAAAAAGGGGTGGGTCATAAAAAAAACGTGTGAGCTCTCTTTCAAAAAGCATCCGCCGTTAGGTTTTTGAAAAAAAAAAACGTGGGGAGGAAAAAAAATGACACACAGAGGGTAACAGAAAAAACCAGTTCAACAGGGTGGAAATGGTACACAAAAAACAAACATCCAACCTGTGTTCCGCAGGTTTGGTACTTTGCAAAAACCGGGGGAGGAAAAGAGAATTTTGTGAAAAAGGGCAGAGAAATCGCCAAGTAGGGTTAACAGAGGGGAGGTGGCAATACCCCGTCAGGTCCTTGGGGAAAAGTATCTCAAAACGAGACAGGGAAATAGCAAGGGTTGTACACACAAGGAACTTCCGGTCCCGGCATGGCAGCAAACCAGACCAACAAAAAAGAGGGACCAGCCAAACACGGCCAAGGGATGAACTACAAAATGACGAGCCACACAGAAGATCAAACAAAAAAAACAGAGGGGGAGGGGGGAAGGAAAAAAAAGGGAGAGAGGGGGGGGAAGGCGGCCAAGGGGGAAGAAAGGGTGGGTACAGGATTTGCCAGGGGGGGGCAACAGGTAAAAATGGGTGGGGATTAAGTCAAAACAGCACGAAAAGTTGAAAGGGGGGGGGCCGATCCGGTAGAAGGTAGGGAAAAACAACAGAGCAGGGCGTGGGTAGAACCTACCATTGAAAAATGGGATTGGCGCGATGGAATTCAGGTACGTAGGTAGTACACGTGTGTGCAAGTGAAAAAATCAACGGAAAGAAAGGGAAGGTTAGTGGGGGGGGGCCACGGGGGGGGGGGAAAAAATGGGGGGGAAACCCTGTGCACTGAAAAGCGCTTGTGGGAGCCACGTGGGGGTAAAATAACGAAGTATCCGAAAGCAGGGGAAAGGGGAGACCGGTGAGTTCACACAAGTGAAAAAAAAACTGGGGAGGGGAGGGGAACAACAAGGGAGGCGACAAGTGATTTTCAAGTGGGAACTTGGAGGGTATTGCAAAAAAATCGACGGGTCAACGTATGAGTCCTACATAACACGACTCTAGGAAAAGCCAAAAGGGGGAGGAAGACCAAAAAAAGAAAAAAACGCCTGGCCGAGGAAATCAGCAATCTTGGCGTGCAATCCCAGCCCACTGTGACGTTGAAATAATTCAAAACATGAGGAAAGAAGGTAACAACGTACAACGGGCCAAAGTTGGAAACCAAACAGCCAGAAAGTAGTTCAAACGAAACTGTAATCGAACAACGGGTCAGGGGGGGGGGGAGGGTCAGGAGGGATGAAAAAGGGGAAAAAAAGTTAAAGAGGTCATAGTGTAAGACAAGCAGGAGGGGTGCCAAGAATTGCAATAGTATTTTCGAACATTCTGTAAACAGATGACCAGTGGGCAACGGGGGGGGGAGCAACCAGATCCAAGATAACGGCGATTCAACAGAGCAGTTCGTCGAATCTTCCCGGATGCCAAAAGCCCCCTGGTTAAAGGTGAAACACTGGAGTGACATTAGGTGGGAAGTAGGGGAGGGAGAAAAAAGAATAGGAAAGACATGACCCGGTTCGAAGATACGGGTTTTTCGCTGGACATGGGTGGGGGCATAAAAAATATAGTGGTGGTTTTTCCCGGGGGGTGGGAGGGGCTGAAAAAACGCGGGGGGGGGCAGAGAGGTGGGGGGGGGAAGCAGAAAACCCAGGTCAAGGGGGGGGTCAGCAAGAGAAAAAAGGGGGGGGGACATAAGGGGTGAAAACGACAATTCTGGGCGGGGGTGAAACGGGTGACAAACGGAAAATGAGGGACCAAATTTCAAAGGTGAAACGGGATCAACGCAGTTGCCCGAAAGGAGAAACGAAGCGGAGGAACAAAAGGGGGGAAGTTTGGGTGGGGAGAAGGGAAACGAGAACCTCGCCGGGTGGGTACCGCGATGGAAGCATTTTAAAACTCTTGCCTACGGGGGGTGCTGGGACCACAGCAGGAACAGAAAGAAAACCCGGAGAAAAAAGAAAGAAGGGGGGGGGAGGAATGGAAACAGAAAGGGGGAAACCGCATTAAAAAACGGAAGGACCGCGGTCAGGGGGGGTTCAGCGGAAAAGGACAAGGGAAAGAAAAACAAAAAACCGAAATACAGATTGTCTCATCAAAGTTTTGGGAAAACCAAAAAGACGGAAAAGGTTATCCACATGGGGGACTGTGAGAAAATTGGGACCATCATGGGAGTACAGAAACCCGGAGAAATCTCCAAACACTGGGGGCCAAGCAAATTGAAAAAAAAACAATGAATTCCGGCAGAAAAAAAAAGTTAACGAGGTGGAAGAAAAAAAAGAAGAATGAGGTAACGATAATAAAAGGAGGGCAAAAGTCAGGGTTTCAACGATTAACGGAAAGGAAAGAGAGCAAACATGAATGATAAGGGCAACGGCTGGATTTTCAGAAATTACATGCAACAGGGGGGAACCGGGGAGGGAAGAGGGACTTTCGGGGTGGACTAAAGTATGGACAGAAAAGGTTTGGTTTTCTTTGGCCAATGGTGGCTTAGGGGCTGTCGTGGTATTCTTTGGGGGGGTAAGCAAAAAACTGGGAGAAGAAAAATGTACACCAGGGGGGGAAAAGGAAAAAACAGAGGGAAAGACAAAAAATCATAATTAAACATAACGACGTCATCGCGAGGTTGAAAAAAAAATGGGGTGCAAGTATAACGGTGGGGATACGTTTTACATCAGCAAAGAAACTAAACTTCTAGGCAGGGGCTTCTGACGAGAACGGACTGAGAGGGGGCACAAACCCGGGAACACTGTCAAAACGGAACAGGGGGCCTTTAACGTTTAACTGAAGAGATACTGGGTTGAAGGTTGACAGGGGGGGGGAAAAAGGGTGAAATGGTTCTTTACCTCTCCTGCCCGGGAAAAGAGACAAGTACTGCAAGAAGGGGTTAATACATGGAAAAGAAGGAGAGACGTAAAGGTTTGGAAAGAAGAGCACAACATAAACAGAATGCAACCGGGAGAGGTTCGAAACGGGGGAATTAAAGATGATGACAAGGGAAATAAATCAAGGTAAAGACAGAAAGTCACACCAATATTTTCCAAAAAAAATAATACAAAGAAAAAAAAGAACACACAAGCAAAAAAATTCTGGCCGCCCATTAAGATCCAAAAAGCGGCTAAGGCCGAACGGGAAAAGGTGTCTAAAAAAGGGTATAATCGTGGGGGGGAGCAGATGAAGGAAGGGGGGGGTACAAAAACCGGGACAACAATTGGCCTCTGCCCACCTGCCAAGTGAAACGGCGTT
>Ga0179593_1468783_pt1 | contig 11994 bp, 4 predicted proteins | sample CZODoug2_1_08_16_FD_185931 | JGI IMG/M metagenome (GOLD analysis project Ga0179593, IMG submission 185931) | Vadose zone soil fungal communities from Angelo Coast Range Reserve, California, USA - CZODoug2_1_08_16fungal (PacBio error correction) | ecosystem: Environmental > Terrestrial > Soil >...
AACCTGAAAAAAATGGAACAGAAGATCGTAAAAAAAGAGAAAATGCCAACAAGCTGAGAAGTGGTTCATCTGCACAGGAGTTCCGGCCCGGTATCGGAAAAGTCGACCGAGGAAAGGTTGACTGCCGTGCCCAGGGGGGGGCAAAAAGTCGCTCACGAGGGAGAGGCGAAGAAAAGAATGGGTCTTTCCCAAAAAAATAGTCAACAACGCTTAAAAGGATGCCCTTTAGATCATGACGGCAGACTAAAGAACAAGGGGGGGACTAGTACACGGAGGGGGAAAAGACAAGTACGAGCCAAAACTGAGGGCGGGGCCTGCACCGCCGGTGTTGTTCGGGGGGGGTCGAGCCCCGCAGGGAAGAGTGAGGACTGATGGGGTATCATAAATAACGAAGCGATGGCCTCCGCCAATGTTGGCGGACCCACAAACAGTCAGAAGGATTAAAGGAGAAAGCAATAACTTTGTCTGTGACGGTGGAAGAGCCTGGGTAGCCAGAAAGTTCGACTCGATCGTACTCAATCCGCAAACAGGAGGAAACGTTGGTAATTCAGGACATAGCGTCACTGTAATCTACTCCGGGGGTCCGTGCGCTTTCCGGAGTTGCCGAGAGATAGGTATTACTCTCAAATGCAAAGGAGTGCCGAACAAGAAGTGAAGATGTCAAAAAAAAGGGCATCTTCGAGAACAGGGGAGACTTCCTTCTCGTGGTTACGAAACAGTGCTTGGGCCGGTGGGGGAAGTTGTGCAGGGTAGAAAGCGAAAAAGAAAATTTACGTTCCATTTGGGAAAGAAACAGAGCTTTCGCCGAGGGCGAGAAATAAGGAGGGGACTTCCGAATCCGTTCACAGGGCCGTCGGAAGCGAGGAGTCACACAACCAAAGCGAAAAGGAGTTCCTTTGAAAAGAGAGGTGACGGAAAACAACCCTTCCGGCTTGGGGAGCCGCCGATGGCTTGCAAGAAGCTGCATGGATCTTCCTCGCCGCCCGAGCAAGGCACTCCGGGAGATGAACGGAGAACACCAGCCTTCAGGAAGGAGAGTGCCGCAAAACCCCGCAGGGAGTCAGCCACGCTTAATAGAAATGCGAGACTCCGAGAAAACGAAAACGCGAGACCGTCAAACGGAGAAACGTAGCATAGAGCCTAGAAGAGAGATTGACTCTTGATATGGACGCGTCGCTGGGTTTGCAAACGACGGACATCACGGCTGTAGGGACGTGCAATCTGGTATTGGAGGAGGAAAAAAAAAGAAATTGGACGAGACCGTTTTACTGGAGCCAGCCAGAGCGGCAACCTACAGAGAGGTGAAGAGGAAGAACGAAAAGTGCTTAACAAACTTGATAGAGAAATCGCGCATAAACAGCAGTGCTTCTAACTCCGACGATCGGGAAGGAAAGGGGACCCGGAGAAAACATCAAAACCCCGCAAAGCCCAGAAGGTAAAGAGGTATTATAAGAGAGGGCATTATAGAGGAGATTCTCCGGGAATAGAAAAGGCCAACGCTCAAAGAAGGCTGGAAGGAGGCCTCGTCTGGAAGGGCTGGTCAGTGTGGTATCTCCCTGAGGGAAGAGAGCCGCTACAAACACGCCGAAAAGGGCGGCAATTTGAAAGCCTTCCGGAGAAGACAAGAACATCAGGAGCATCACCGGAGAGGTGAATTTAGGAATGGTGACGTGCACAGGCGCAAAAAGCACTCGCGCGCCTACGTGACCGGGGAGCGAAGTGATGGACGGGACTGCAGACCAGGGCAGGGAAGAGAGGAGTTGGGCTAAGGGGACAAAGAAAACCAAGATTGAATGTGCAAAAGCGCGCGCACTAAATGGAATCCAAGGAGATCGGTAACCGGGTGGGGGGCTGCTGAAAGTTGTAACCTACGAAGCAAGGGCATCCAAACAGGACACTGGATTCTAATTCTAACTTCATCTAGGAAGAGAAAAAAAGTCCCACTAGGAGAGCGATGGGTCTGGGAAAATGGGAGAGGTCTATGGAAAACGAGTGAGACTAAGCACATTAAGGGATCACATCCTCGGCACCTTTACCTGGAGACCGCTTGTTACGGTTAAGGCGAGAAGAGAGATGTTGGTCTCAAGGCAATTCGAGCCGAAGGACAGGGGGACCCCTGAGGAAAAATTAGATTGGAGAGAATAAAAAGAACTCTCTCTGCGTCCAAATAATACGAGTCGCTGACTCTCAGGGGGGCGATGACAGTTGAAAGAATGGCCGGGTGAAGTTGACGGTATGAACGCAGAGACCAATCCAAAGAGGCCGAGAGGGGTGTAAAAGGGGGTCTATGGGGGGGAACGGGGGGTGAGTCTAAAGGGTAGCTACCGCTATTGTCCGGGAGGACGTCCAAGAAAAGAAAAAATCCAAAGCACCAATTTCAATCCTTAGCCGGGGCTCTGCAAAATATTTGCTCGCTGAGCAGAAAATCCGAAGAAAGGAAGGCGACAACAAGGGTTGGGTTGAGAGGATCGTTGCCAGGAGCCGCTTGCAGCGGCTCGTGATTTCCCACGATCGCAGCGAGGATTTTGCAGCCCGAAAGTACCGCCGGAAGTCAGGGAGGGGGGGGCGCAAGAAAAAAAACAGTCCACAGAGACAAAAATATCAGGGAAGGAGTTTCGAAGGGAAAGAAAAAAAGGGAACTACCCGGCCACATCGGTGCATGGCGCTTGAAAAAGTCCATACATCATTCCGATCATGGAAGAAAGAAGTTTAATGATAAAAGGGCTCACTGGGGAAAGTGAGAAAATGAGATTGGATCCTCATCTACGAATAGCGTTGAAGCCGCGGGGTTTGAACGAATCAGATGAATTAAGGAGTGTTAATGATTTGGGGGAACAAATCGCGAAAATCGAAGGCGTAATTTATTTAAAGGCTAAAAACGAGACTTCGCGGGCCACACAGACACGGTCCGCGATTCAATAAAAAATCTCGTCAGGAGAAAACTAAGCTCCAACCCGAGAAAGGAGTAGGATAAAAAAAAAGAGAAGATTGAGTCTGTGGGAAACCGAATGTTGGTCAGATCAGAGACTGGAGAGCTGTATCGGCAGCGCGCTGTCGGGAGGGAAGTCTGAAGGGGGATTTACATTCGTTAGCCTGGCCATGAGATTTTGGCGATCCGGCACATAGTATAAACTTCCCACCTACGTAGAAAAGACTGCTCACAAAGCGGAGGATACCGAATAGGAGGAGAGGCAGGGGAACTCAGAGGAAAAAAAAAGTTCAAAAGGAACATTTCGAAGGAGTCTCTTCCCGCAGGCGAGTCGGGACTTATCTAATTAGTGGATAAGACTGGGGGGGAAAAACCGGAAAAGAGAAGAGGAAGGCTGAGGATTTTGGCGGTTGAAATTCCCGGCGTACATAGAGAAAGGGGGCTAAGTTTTTTCCAGGAGCGAGCGCATCTGATCTGAACAAGGTCAAGGATCGTTGGGATCTGGCCGGTGAGAAAAGACAGGAAAAAAGGGCTATAGGACTCAATTCAAAAAAACACGGGGAAAACAGAAATCTTCAGCAAAGCAGTTGGCAGAGCTAGTATGGCACAATTGGGACGCGCGCCTAAGGGGGAGGGAAGAAACCTAGGACATCCAGGAGACTTTGAAAAAGACAAAAAAAAACTCCCAAAGAGCAAACCCATCCCGGGGGGGTTCTTCGGGGGAGATAAGTTGGAACGCGGGGCGGGGGAATACAATTCCTGACATTTCACAGTAAGTGGGTCAAGGGAAAGCACAAAAACGGGTCTGTTTAACGGAAGGATCAGAGCCGTTGATCTGAGTTGCGAGAAAAACCTCCCGAATGGAGGGGTCGCGGAAAACCTTAGTCGCAGCAGACGAGGGGTATGTGCCAAACGGAAAAAAGAGGGAGGGGAGAAGTCCCCTTAACGTCCGAGGATTTGAGTTCGATGGAGCGAGGAGGCGGGGAATTCCGCCTCGTCCAGTCGGGACATAAAAAAGATGCCTTGACACATGAAGAAGAACCTCAGGGACGATAAGATTAACCGTGTTGAAGAATGAAGGGGGGGTTGCAGATCAGAGAAAAGTGGCGATTTTGTTGTATGAATTGCCTTTCAAAGGTTAGCAGCAACGTAGAGTCCTGGAGACAGGGGGAAGTGCGGCTCGAGTGGGCAAGTGTGCGCATGGGTTGGATGGAGAATGAGTAGAGGATAACAAAGACACCTCCTCTAACTTCTGATCGACTAGAGCCTCCGAGTCCTGCAAGCCCGCGTCTTTCACTGCTGTGCTGACATTGAGATTACTCATCTAAAGAAAAGAAGGCCGACTCGATTGGGGGGGAGCAGGACCGAGTCCTAAGAGTACGAGCGGAACATAACGAGCAGGCGTATGGGGGTGAAAGGCTAAGAAACGGTGGGAATCCGGGAGGAGCGAACTACGCACCATCGCGCCAAAACATCTCTGAACAGAGTGCTGTGCCAGGGACGTGCCTTCTCTGAGCAAGATACGCACGACTTCGGAATGTGACAAAGCTAGGGGCCCTTGGCACGCGGGAGGGGTGGTGGTCGCACGAAGAAAAAGGAAAAGTCAGATTGATCAGCACGGTACCTGGGAGATTCTGGGGTGCGAGAACAACCCACAAGCAATGTGTGAGCTCGAAAAATAAGCGGTCGTGTCGGCGGACTAGAAACAACGCGGTCGGAAAGGGGAAGGGGCACCACGGCACTACGAAAAACCCATTTAGCGAACTCGGAGACGCAGAACGCGGAGCAAGCGCGACTGAAGCAGAACCGAGAAGGTACATATCAAAAAGAAAGAAGCTCTCAAGTAATAGGGGGGACCAGCCCCGGACCGTGTATCGCGGGCTTTTCACAGAAAGGAGAGAAAGCAGAGGGGACGTAGACGACAGAAGAGAGAGCTGCGGTTGCGAACTTCGGGGTTCCGCGAGGACCCGTCATTCAGCGTGCTCGCAGAAAATGAAAAGAGGAAAGAGGCACGGACTAAAGGAAAGAGTTCGGGGAAAAGAAATCCAAGCTCATTACAAAAGAAGTCGCGAGTGAAGCCCTTACTACGAGATGCAGAACGGGTAGCCTGCCTACAGTTTCTCAGAAGCACTCGTCAAGAGCTCTGTGAAAAATGGAAAAGAAGGTCAGCTTCGCGCCTCTTAAACGATGGCAAACCAACCGGCAAGACAGTTTAAAGAAGAAGAGCAGCCACCAAACTATACGCTCCATTCATGATGGACAAAGCGGGCAGGCCTGAATCGGAGTGAAAGATTAATGGGGTCTCTCAAGCCGACTGGAGCATATCCGCGGAGGCAATTCAACTGTAAAAGCGTGATAACTGGCAGATCGTACTGAGGGGCTAATCGTTCCGTGCTGAAGAATCACAACCAATGATACAGACGGTCAGGTGCGATTGGCAGAAAGAACGATGACGCGGAATTTGGGACTGGGGGGCTAAAGCTGTTTCGCATTTCAAGGCAACCGTCTCAGCTTATTTGGAGCGGGGGCATGACGCTACGATGCTTGGGTACCCGCAAGTAAGGTTTTAGGTCAATCATCGCGATCGGACGTCTCCAACAGAGTCCTCAACCCGGAGATCAAAAAAGGGCGCCGGACAACACGGTGGTCGGAAAGGAGGCTAGCGAGGAACTCTCTTTCAGCGTTTTCCCGAACCCAGTGCCGAGAGGGAATGATGCGGAAAGGAATTCCAGCGTGGGAAAACAGAATGTGGGGAAACTAACAGCGAGGAAGGCGCGAGAGAGGCTTTCCACAAAAAACTTTTCACTCACACGGGAGAGGGACGAGCTTAACCGATGAGCCGAACGAAGATTAAATATTAACTCAGTCACAAGAGACTGTTGGCCAAAGACGCACAGTGTAAGAATGTCACAGGGCAGGAAGGTAGGGGGATCGCTCTCAAAGAAAGTTAATATAGAGAATGCCTACCAGCAACGGCAATAAAACTGACGGGAAAGCAGCGCGTTGAATTGGGTAACTGAGCCAGAAGGCGTGGACGGGCTCAGCGGGTGAGAAGGAGATCGGGGGGTCAAAGGTTTCAGTAGTGACACGCTGGCCAGTCTACGAGATCGATGTCGAGCGGGATGAGGTGGTCGTTCCCAAAGAGGGTGACAACAACAGATGTTGTAGGAAGGTAGCATCACAGGGAGGGGGACTCAAGGGCTCGAGGAAACCTTCGTTCCGAACTAGGACAATCAATACCCCAATAGCAAAGGGAGAGAGCCGGCCGGTGGACGGCGGCCAGAACAGTTGGCAGTAGGGGGAGACTAAGGGGCAGAATAATAACTACTAGTCAGGTGACTATAAAACGCCGCGAAAACTTTGCGGAAAAAAAACGCAAAGCAAGGAGCGAATCCAGATCAATACTACTGGGGAGGGGAAACGTTTAATCGAAAAAAATGCTTGGAAAGGATCCACAGACCTCAATCCGCACATCAAAGCGGGCTGAAAACGGGGGTTGAATGTTGCAAAGCCGAGAACGAAAACATCGAAAGAAGGACTGGCGGGCACATAAAACGCGGTTCCAGCTATTGACGTAAAGAAATGAAAGGACGACAGGCGATGCTGTGCACCGGAACAAAGAGATTGCAAGTCATTCGCATGAGAAGACGGAAGGGTCAGGACGAGAAAGGACAAACACACGTACCAGCGAGTTCTTATCGGTTTTCGACTGTGGGAGGCTGTCCGTGTTTGAATTGGGCCATGGGAGTCGGAAAAAGCGTCACTGTCCATGAGCAAGGCGGAAGGGAACCGCGCGGATTTCATCCCCGGTGCGAGAAAAGCGAAGGCTTCCTGAGCGCAGGGGGCCGCAATTCTGAAGGGATGCAATCTTTGGCGATTTCAAGGGCACCTTCGGGGGACGGGCTTGAAGGATGTTATGTCGGACACGGGCAGATCTAGGGGGGGTCTCCTGTCAGGTTCAGAGAATAGGCACCGGAATCACGGGGGTCTCGCGGAGGGGGTCTCAACGGCAGGGTGATCAAACGGGGGCTTATAGAATCGCGACTAGAGCAAGTCTGACTATAACCGCACGGCGTAGCAGGAAGATAGCTGGAGAGGAAGGAAAAAGAGAGGCTTCGAGTCTTGCGGGGGAAATTAGCGTGGCGCCGAAGTAAGCGCTATCTTTGAAGGGACGCGCGAGGGCGGATGAAAGAAAAAATGTTGGGAGAGTCTTCTTTCGGGTAACGGCGCCCACCGTCCAAGAGAAAGCAGCTAGGTTTGCAGTCACGAAGAAAATCGGGAGCGGAGCTCCAGACGTGTTTATCTTCGCAAAGCTAAAGGCAGCTGAGGAGGCGGATCACTCAGAATAAGCGAAGAAAGGGGTTGGACGTAGGGGAAAAAAAAACACAGGACAGGGAAAAAGAGACAGAGTAGGCTTCTCGATTGAGTACAGCCAGGCATTGTGGGATGACCGTGAGGTCACGTACGAGAGAAACGGCCAGAGGAGCAAGAGCCGTGGATATAACATGAGTCGTAGCTGGCAGTAGGGATCGTAACAGAGGGAATAGGGAAACGGGAAAAGGCGCGCGGGCCGAGAAAAAAACAACGCCGAACGGGATGTTCAGAAGCTTGGTCCGGCAGGAAGAAGAAATCTGTTGCGTAAAGCCCTGTTAGGGGAGCTTTAGGAATTCGGAGAGAGCATAAACGACAGAACGAACACGACTAAAGAGACAGAGTGGAAGGGGAGAGAGAAATCTTCTAAAGCAGGGTCGGTATGCGAGTGAACTAGCGCATCAAAAGAAAACAAATCGCGCAAAAATGTGCAAGACGGAACACTTCCATTGTAACCAAATTATCGTTTTAAGTGGGGGAGCTAAAGGGTAAAAGGCAGTGCATCCAACAAGGGAAAACACGGGGGCTAGAGCAAAAAACGTCAGATATAGACGGGAAAAGCGGTCATCGATGAGTTGAAATGGGAAGGAGTTAGCAGGGGGGCGGGGAACATGGATCAGTAGAGACAGATGAACCTCAAAGACCAATCAGGAATCCCTTTCTGGGGATTACCGGCGGACGTTTATTCAGACTGATAACAAATTTTGTCGGCAAAGGAGGTCAGAATGACGCGCAAGGGTTAAAGCGAAAATTATAGGGGGGCAAGAGATCAGATATTAGGCGCGCTTACCGGGAAAAGACTTCTGCGGCGCTTCGAAAAAGTTTGGAAACAGCCTGAAGGTAAGAAGGGAAAAAAAAGGGGAGGGAAAGCAAGCGGAGAAAACACAACTGCCCTGTAGAAGAAAAGAGGGGTTGCGGAGTTGGGGGGGGCGGGCAAGTTCTGGGACCAGGTTAAGGATTCGGACCTCACATTAGAACGCGAAAAAGGGATCCAGATTAGGAAGTCTCAAAGGGAAAGAAATTCTGGGAGCCGAGGTACTAATAGAAATACTGTCAGACAACCCGGAGTTGGAATTTCCTTCGTGGCCTATAGAACAGATGGCCGCCAAAGGCCAATCAAACAGGGGCGAAATTAATACTCTTACCTGTAGGACCCGCGCTTGGACATGGGAAAACTTCATAAGAACAAGATCTTTGTCCGAAGTCGAACAAGGGAGGGCACAGAACAACCCGGCCAGCTCGCAAGGGCTATGCTTCAAATGACGAGGACAAAATTAAGAAAAAGTCCAACGCGCAGTTAATGTGGAAGATAAAACGTCTGCAATGGGAAGTGAAAGGAAAGAGTAATAGGCCCGCATAAAAATAGAACGCATTTGGCGGCGGATCCATTGGGGAAAGGGATGGAAGGGTAGGATCTTTGCCTCTGAAGGGGGAGTATCGCACAAAAATAGCAGGCGGCTTGAGTTCAAAGTCAGAAACTGGGCTAGGGCAAGGCCGAACAGACGAAGTAAAGAGAGGGATTAAAAAAGTCCTTCTTAACAGGCAGAGAACCTGAGGGATAAAACAGACGGATAAAGAGATAAATAAAAGAACAACCAACGGATGGAGGGGGGAAAAGAAGAGGGGGTCTGCCGGGGGAGGACAGAAAGTGGAGGGGAGCTTTAGGAAGGGTTTATCGCAGAAAAAGGTACTTCGTCGCGGAAAGGTAGTACATCTTTAGCCGGGGAAGAAAAGCTCCCTGAGGGGGGCGATAGAATGCAAAAATCATCAGCGGAACCACACCGACTGAAAGTATCAGGATAGCGAAACCCGGCGGCGGCGCCGTGCAGCGATTTCGTCGATTCTGGAGCAAAAGCTTCAACGCTCAATGTAAATGAAAGGGCTAAGGGGAGATAGAAAAGTACTTGAGGAGGGGCGGCGGGGGAATGGAGTCCCGGCCTAGACAGCCAGGCAGAGCTGGCTGGCCGGGCTGAAGGGCGTGCAGACCAAAGGGGGCAATGTGACAAAGGAGGACAAATCGAGGTTTCTTCTGGAAGTTTTCGCCAGTAAAGCAGCAGGGGGCAGGGAATGCCGGCGTCCTCCGGGCGCAAAAGAGAAGGCGTTTATAACGGTGGCCTGAGAGGGCAAGGGAAAAGCGGGAGTAGAAACCGAGGAAAGTCCCAAAGAGGGGTGTCCCAGTATTGAGAATGAGTCGACGCGCCTACGAATACTCAGTTTACAGAGCGCGATAAAAAGAGACTTTCCGGCGCAGAAAGTCGGCAGAAGACTAGTCAAAAAAGATCAAAGTTGCCCTCAAAGAAAAACCACACACGTGAGTAGAGATGCGAAGGGGGAACGGGGCTGGGGTAATACAAGTCGAATTCGGCCACAAAGGATTCAAAACGGCATCGAAAACCAGTACGTAGTAAGGGGGTTAAATATCAGCGCACAGGGTTATAGTAGTTGCTAGCAAAATCCCGAGGGAGGAGCCATGAACTGGAGGGAGGCAGGTTACAAACGCCAAAAAAAAACATAAAAAAAAATATCGCAGGGTAACCGTAACGTACCGCGTTAAACAGAAACGGGAATGCCGATTCGGAAGGGAGCGATGAGATTTCATATTAGAGGCACGGATCGGGGATAGACCAATTCCTACGCCCGTCAAACAAAGACAAAGCAGGATACGAGTGCAGTTGGGGGAATGATGACGTGTTGCAAGAGGAATCGAAAACAGAAAGAAAGTGGTGGGGGTATAAACATTGGCCTGAGTCTAGTGTGGCAGAAAACACAAAATCTAAGTGATGCACTGGATGCGAGGGAGATGGGCAACAGTGGAGAGATGGGGTGTGATGATGCCGAGCGAAACCAAGAAGAAAAATAAACCATAGTGGAGCAGGCCGCATCCACTCCTCAAGACAAAAGCAACGAGACGCGCTCGGCTGGGGAGGGGTGACTCTTCAAAATACAAAAGAGAACTCAAATAAGAAGCTTTCTCAAAAGGAGGGGGGATTGGTTCTACAGGACGCCGCTCCAGGGATGAACTGAAAAACGCCGAGGGAGGAGGGGTGGGGGGGATGAAAAGACGCAACGATGACCAATAACGGGAGCAGACCTACTCAAGACGAACCAGAGAGGACGCTCATTCCAGTGGCTGGAGAGCGGCATCTCGTCAAATAGGAAAAATAAGCCAAAACCACCACACCCCCCAACATGAAATCCTGTCATCCAGCCTCTACAAAATGGGCGGTTCCTGGAAGAAGGTTGACCGGGAAGGGACATAACGAGCACCGAGATGAGAGGGGTTATAACAAGCAGGGGGACAAAACGGAGTGTGAGGAGAGTAAAGATAAAGAAAAAAACAATAGCGTTGGAGATACCCCCTGCGAAGATGGGAATAGGCTGCCAAACATATAGTCGATCTGGCAGGTGCGGCGCATCATACCAAGAAACGAAACGTCGAAAATATTAACTAGCCGCAAGTGGCAAGATGACGAGTACGGTCGGGAGCTGCGACGGGTCAAGCAGGGACACGCAGGAGGCAGAGCAACAGACGCCGAACCATCTTAACCTCAGAATGGGGGGATAAGACTGGGGCTCAGAAATGAACACTCAGGCGATCACCTGGGGTTGAACGTTCAAGTAGCATGATGACGAGCCAGGGGAAAATGGAACGGGCGTGCAGATTCCGGAGAAACAAACTGAAATAACAAACCCAACAACCCACACCCACCCACCAAGAAATCGAGTTAATCTTCAAAAAAGCTTGGGCATACGGAAAAGACCTTAAAGAGATTAAGGGGTGCAAAGAAGTGGGAATCCTGAACGGAAACGGTGAGGAAAGAAGCCAGTCAGAGGGGGGAAATTGTTATCGCCTCAAGGAGAAAGGACGGGTTAGAAATTGAACGAACAAAATTCGCGGCCGCTGGAAAAAAAGGGTCAACAAAGGCCACCCCACATTCAACATAGAAAAACATGAGCCAGCCGCCCTGGGATTCAGGGATGGAAGGTACTAGAGGCCCGCGATGCGAGAGAAATCTTTCTCACTTGTTCCCGGCACAAAACTTCGGAAAGAAGAATACAAATGACGGATGAGTATCCTTTGGGAAACGCGGACTTCTAAGAACGCAACTGGCTTACGGGACGATAGGGCTCGTGCACTGGGAGAAGAAGCACCATGCCGCCGCGGGTAGTCATTAATTGCGGAACTAGCGACGGAAAACGGTTTGGGCAGTCTACGCGCGGGGGAATTTTCAAACGCACCGGGGAAAAAAAAAGACCACCTCTTTGGAGGGGGGAGTAAAAGGGCTCTCTGTGGGTCCGCAAAGTTAGGGGGATTTTAAGGAAAGACCTAAGAGGTCTATAAAATCACCGGAGCAAAGAAGTGATCTTGGGCGCGCGGAAGAGAAAAAGGCGGGCAGCGAGTCTCGGAGGACCGATTGGATCTGGAAACGGGAAGAAAAAAAAAAAGTCGAAGGGGGAGGGCCGAAATGTTTCTCTACATTAGCTTGGGAAAGTTGTGGAAAACAATATGTGGGGACAAAACGCAGCGCGGCGTAGTATCGGCGACTGGAAAAAGTGGGCACGAACACTAAAAGGAAGCGTCGTAGAACGGATAAAACAACCCAGGAAACGAAAAGAAGGGAGAGCATAAAATTCAAACAGTGGGCAAGGAACACCGTTTAACACCTAGGGGGTGACAAGAGGGGAGCCGGTGG
>Ga0179593_1534541_pt1 | contig 11994 bp, 16 predicted proteins | sample CZODoug2_1_08_16_FD_185931 | JGI IMG/M metagenome (GOLD analysis project Ga0179593, IMG submission 185931) | Vadose zone soil fungal communities from Angelo Coast Range Reserve, California, USA - CZODoug2_1_08_16fungal (PacBio error correction) | ecosystem: Environmental > Terrestrial > Soil >...
TGCGAGTGAGGGCTATGGTGGGAGGGTAGAGGGAGGGTCAGATACATTATCGCTAGGGGTACCAGCACGTCCTCCCTCGGTTGCGACGAACGCTTTAGGAGGAGGCGAAATTACACATCACTTTCTCTGGGGGGAGGGTGGTGACTCCTTCAAGATCGGTAACCTGGAACATCGAAGGGCTTGATAAAAGGGGGCTAAACATCCTGAGGTTCCAAAGGAAGAGGGGAGGGAAACGGTGCTTGTAGCACAGGGCAATCATTTTGTGGCCTTAGAGGAGCCGCACCCCGGGTACAAAGTCTTATAAGCACAGCAGAGGTCCGACGGACGGGGTACACGAGAACCCGTGGGAAAACATGGGGGCTGTCCAAAGCCTTGGAGGTGTCACTGCAAGCCTCCCGCGCCGAAAAAAAGAGGCGGCTGTTTAAAGCCTATCAGCCGGCGCTAAGGGGTGCCTTTCAAGATCACGGAGGAAGGAAGACGACTCCCGCTCCCGAACAACAGAAAAAAAAGGTGGGGGGAAAAGCCTTGGAGGGCCAGATCCGTAGGGGACATAGTGGTGAAAGATGCAGAGTTCAATTGAAGCGGGGACGTTAGAGAGGGTTACGGTGCCCATGTGAAGGGAAAATCTGGTTTGATCTTTGTTAAAAAAAAGAAAGGGATAATCGGCAGAATCCCATGCCAAGACAGCATTGTGTCCTAGGGGTCCCGAACGTCATCGAAAATTGAAAAAAAAAAAAAAAAAGGGGGGGGGGGGAAAAAACAATGGGCGCTATTTTCGCGTGCATAACTAAGGTGGGATGCAAAAAACCGTGGGTACGAAAGTGGCAACCTCAACTCGGACATAGCTGGCGGACCTGCGTTAATCGTGGATTCTAAGGCGGGGCAGGGAAAATAGCTGAGCGGTGCTTTTAGTGCAGAAAGGAGCAGCCGAGTTTTTTTAGCCGGCAAGTTAGGCGTGGCGGGACGGAAGCAGGAGAAATAGCCTGTTGGGAAATACTTCTCAGGCTGCGGCAGCGGGAAAGCTCTAGGGGGGCGGGGCTTGAGCTTTCCGCATCGAAATAGTGAGGGGCTGGTTCGGGCGGAAAAACGGACTCCTCAGGGACGGTGTTCGAAAAGTAGATAATATATTCAAGCAAGGAGAGGGTGCGTCGTGCCGATACTAACCCTTTGGGGGGGGGGCGCTCACTCTGATCTTCCTTTCGGGGGATAGGGGGTCAAAAAGGTATCGAGGACCTCTCCCATTTCAGGCCAAAAGATCCGTTTGAGAAAAGCAATTTTTTATGAAGATAATAGGCGATTGACCAAACACGCGACCGATCTGGGAAAAGCAAGGGATCGCCGATGTATCATTACGAAAGATCTCGAAAGAAACCGAGCGAGGAGACCAGCTCAAAGGAAATCCTGGGAAGTATATCCAATCGGGCCAATGTGATTAGTTAACATGATGTGAAAAGTATCTGCATAATAGACTCGGGTCCCACCTTCACCAGAGAGCCAACAAATGACCTTAGAGTCTCTCAAAAAAGGGGAGGGAAGAGAGAGGGGGGTCCTTGCGAAGGTTGACCAGCGGAAGTCATCAGAGGGTGAGTTGGTGAATAAATACAACAAATTGGGATCTATCCTGATCTTCCGGGGTCTTCGAGCTCGGGTGGAGTTCACTCCGAGGCGAAATTGGGACTCCCTCGAAGAGTAAGCGGGGGAGGAGGTACTGAGACTCTGGCGGAAAGTAAGGCGGACAGGACATTCAAGGGGAAAAAGAAGGAGTTGTTTTAAAACTGAGCAGAGAAGGGGAGGACGGGAAGGGGGGATCTTCTTTTGCGGTAAGCTGATAGATTGAAAGATCAGAGTGGAGCGCCAGGGTCTCTTTTTGACTAAAGCCTATCCCGATTTCCTGAGGGAAGAAGCCTCAGATGGAAGGGAACTATCCTTCCTACGTTGAATAGTAACATCGAACCGAGTGCTTAGGGAAACAATTCCTGACTCTGGAATCTCATGGAGCTCGTGCTGCGAGGGGAGGCTTTCACCAGGTTTTAGCCGTGCGGATTCCTAAACCGAACAACAAACAACACACCGACTTGGCTTCAACTACCCCAAACAAGGGCTGGGCAAGTTGATTGAAGAGTCTTGAGAATAAAAGCCCTCGAAGCAGTGGCGACGGTGCCAGAATTGCCATCGATAGGACTTGTTAGGGTGCCTCTTTCATAGCAGATCGCCGATAGTTTCCCTGCTAGTGTAAAACCACCTTGCGACCATCGACGACTGCATTCTCTGGCAGTTCTTGAGTTAAAAAAAACCCAGGAAGAAAAGTCTTCCTGGTTTTCTGGGCCGAAATCATCGAGGGAGCAAAGGGCACGTAACACGCGGGTAAAAAAAAGGGGTCGACTAGGTCAATTAATTGTAAATGAAATAGTGTGATGCTAGGGTCCCCTCGCACGCAGGCGATGAGCAAATGGGGGGGATATTGCGGTAACTGAAGTGGGGGTTTGTAAGTGCGAAACGCGAACGGCTGAAGAAAAGGGAAAAATCCCGCAGAAAGGAGGGGCTTGAAGAGTTTTGAAGCAGATGGCCCCCCAGGGGGGAAGCTGGAGTCAAACAGCCGGGAGAAGTCGGACCCAAAGCGTTTACATGGTGGGGCCGGAAAAAAGACAAGTGCGAGTCGGCTGGGGGTGTTGAGTAAAGGGTCAACCTGGTGTTTGCAAAGTGGTGGATCTATAATGGCCCTTGTGTTTGTCAGACCGAAAGGGACGAGCGACTTGGGCGGATGTTGGAAAAGGCGGAAAGATTGTCGATGCCAGATCCTCAACCGGAAACAAGGAGACAACCCACCGTACAGTGGGGTGAAAAGGACCCGAAAAATGCCAATCCGGGGGGGGTTTCGTAAAGCGCCAGGGAGGGGAGGGGGGCCGACTACATTAAAAAAAACCGCGCTATCCTGTGTGGGGAGGGAAATATACCTAGGACGAAAACCAAGTCCGATAGGAACCGGGTACTAAAAACCCGGTGCTATTAAGAAGTACTAGCGAGGGAAATCAAAGGGGGTGGTTGCGCCCAAGTCCACCAAGTCCACCGATACACAAAACGCTCCTTTTCCTCCTCTCAAGATCAGAATCTGGTAATACTTTTCTGATTCCACGAGAAACAAAAGCCCAGCAGAACTCAAAGACACACAGGCAGGACTAAAAAGTTAAGCCGGGGAGGGGAGGACGTTGGGGAGGAGCTTAAGAATTCAACACCCAAAGCAAGGGCGCTCTGGACGAAATCCGAACTATTCAAAAATTCAAAAAAGGGCCTCTATCGCAAGGACCCCCCAAAAATCGAAGGATCGCTGCTTGGCAACACCAATGAAACCACAAAAGGCAATGATCACAAACCATTACTCGTAGAACTTTACCTTCAATCGAATGGCGACTAATTTTCGGTCACGTTTGACCAAAAAGTGCCGCCTTCGTTCGCGTGAGAATTGCGGGGCGACGCATAGAATGGAAAAACGCCACAAACTGAAAGCGACGAGGAAGGGGGGGGAGGGGGAAAACAAACGCGGTTTGGTCCGAGACCTCCAAGGGAGGTTTGACCACTAGTTTGTGTGTCACGGAAAAATTTTCTGCCGTGATAACGGGGGACGATGGTGCAGGCATAAACGGGATCAGGAGGGGGGGGGGGGTTGGGTGGGTGGAAGGGGCCGCTTCGGAGGAGGTCCTTTCAAATATTGACTGTCACGGAAGGGGAAAGGCGAAAAGGGGATCTGGTTACATCAAAAAAGGGGAAGAGCTGCTACCTGAATCATGGGGGAGAGTATTGCCGTTCTGCCAAGGGCCATCACAAAGTCGGAAGGTCTTCATCGTCGCCGTGAACGAGGGAAGGGGGGGGTTTGTCTGTTCATCAAAAAGTCGATAAATAATTAGGGAACTCGTGAATCGTGGGGAACAGGGAATGAGACGTAGCTGGGAATCCTAAGAAGAAAATCTTAGGAAAAAAACGAAAAGGGCTGATTCCATAAATAAGAGAAGGGAAGATCTTAGCGAAACATAGGGGGGTAGGGGAGAGCTTCCCTAGAAACTACAGCAGAATTGGCTGAAAAAAGGTGAAAAAGGCAGAGGGAACAGATGCGCTGGGGTTAAAGTAGGACACAGGCTTAAAAAGAAGAAGGCACGAGTAACCAGGAAAAAAATCATGGAAAAAATAGTCTTAGTGTTTAACTAAGCCATACTTACTTTGGGGTTTTTAGGGTGGGGGAATGGAGGGGCCTGTATTATGGAAAAAGGGGGAGAGCTAATGGGCTGGGGAAGATCGTATTGATCACACTCATAAATTGACGCATGACTCAGTAGTATACAAGACCGCGACGGTGCGAATTTTCCTCATTTCTCCCAGAGAAGAAGGGGAGGGTTCTTGGAAAGCCAAGAAAAAACGAAATCTCAAGTATCGGTCTAACTCAACAGTCCAGTCTCAAGCCACCAGAGAGCAACCGGAAACGCCGTCGTTAAAGGGGGGCTGGCTGAAAGATGCCACATATATTAGAGGGAGCAACCTCTTACTTGCTGAATCCAAAAAAATACACAAGAAATAAAAAATCAGACAAGCGAAAAGACCAGGGGAAATATATTAAGACACAGACATAGGGGGTGCTAAAAGACTACCAAAAAAACAAAACAAAGGGGAACTCAACCCTTGGCCTCAGATCGTATTGGGGTCCGGTCGTAGCTCACGAACGAAATGGAATTGAACTATTTGGCGGAGGACGCTAGCGGGAGGGGAGTTGGGGACCCTATGAGGGGAAGGGGTATTGTCCCTCGGAGGGTAAGAAGCCGGACCTGTCGGGGATGTGTGGGGGAGGGGGGGGGCGAAAAAAGACAAACGGTGGAAAAAATGAAACAAATTAAGTGAACGACACAAGGCGATCTGGAAAGCGAAAGGCATGGACTCGAAACAAAAAAGTAGGGAAAAAGAAAGAAAGGAGGTACATGCGGGACAATAGAAGGAAAGGTCTCATGTGGATTGCGGAAAAAGGGGGGGGTACAAGGGGAAATCAAATTTTCACACATCCCCAGAGGGGAAAGGTTTAAGGGAGGCGCAATAAAAGTGGCTGCAATGAGATAGGCAAATGAGTACCTTACGCGCAAATAGGAAATGAAAGGAAATGGAGGATCGAAGTTGGGACTTTACGACCAAGAAAAAAAAAGATTGAAGTTTCCGTTGCCTGAAAAGTTCTGGAACTAAAAAGACAGATTTGGAGGATGAAGGAGTGTCAGCTATCTAAAAGACCATGGAACGATCCAAATCGGGGGGATGACTTAAAATCACGGCAGAATATGAAGGCCTATTGTGGAATGAAGAAAAGAGGGGAGGAACGCCGGGCGGGAAGAGGGGGTTATTGTGTAATCGGCGAATGGATTAAGGGAAAACCCGAGATTGATAATTAAAAGGATGAAGGGTCTAGAAGAACCTCTCGAGAGGAAGGGGAAAAAACTTCAAGGGTCTTACAAACAGGAACGTGGTAAAGACGGGAATGGGGGGGGGGTTCAGGATGGGCGGTGGGACACGATTGGCGACCCGAAAAATGATCTATCGGGAAAGAAGAACGGAACACCCCCCAGTTCCCAACATGGGAGAAAGGTGGGGGAAATCGTTACGCAAAAGACGCGCTGCGTTGTCCGTCGAGTGTAATCTCTTGCAATCTCATAGGAGAAGAGGGACAGAAAACACAGAAACTAACGATGACATAGCGATTCATTCCAAAAGCCATTGGCGGTAGTGAGTCTAGCTCAATTTAGGAGACTCACTTCTTGTGTTTAGGGGAAAAAAAAAAAGGGAAACCGCGGGAGAGAAAGAATGGAGGAGACAAGGTCAGGGATAAAGAGTTCTGGGGGGGAAGGTATGACTGAGAGCAGGAGAAAAAAAAAAGATGGACTAAGGCAATAGGTAAGTAGGGATGGTCAGGGGACCAAAAAAACAGAAAGTCTCATCGCTATGTCTTTAAAAAAAAAGCCCAGGAAGACTAGAAGAAGTTGGGGGGACGATGGCACTGGGGGCAATTTTAAGGGCCCCCGGACGGATCGGTCGGAGAGCTTAAAAAACTGAGAGGGACAAGAGCGCTCGTACTCGCATGAAAAAGGGAAGCCGAGAACGAGTTTAACATAAGATACCGCAGCAAAAAAGGGAAACCCTGTAAAGTTCCGGCCTGACGCGGGAAAAAAAAAAAGGGAAAGAAAAAGGGGCCAAATTGTGAGAACGACCAAACTCAAAAACAAGAAAATTTCGCTACGTTCAGATGCAAAACCCTGGGCGAAGAACGCGACGACTCTAAAAAATGCTCCAGGCATTCTTCGCCTCGAGGAAGTCTGGGGGGGCGGGAGAAAAAATAGGCGTAGTAGAAAAAAACATCGTTTCAACAACGTGAACGACATGGAGAAAGGGGGGGAAACATAGTCCCCGAATGCATTGATTGAGATTGAGGTGATCAAGAAGATCGTTGGTAATTGAAAGGGGAAAAAGAACTAGATAGAGGAAAGAAAGGAAATACAAAAAAACTGGCCATCTCACTACCATACGTGGTGAAGTCGGATAGCGACCGGGTACACCCACCAAAATATAAACGAAAAATTAACCATTACCACCATAACTCACAGGGTCGTACAGAAGTCAGGAAAACTGCAAGTGATTGGGGGGTTGGGATCTCACGAGGAGACGGAGAAGCAGAAATCGGGAGGGAGGGAACTTTCGGGGGAGATTATCCTGGACAGGTAAAGGGGCGGAGGGAAAAAATTTTACAGAGGGGTCCAGTCTAATACGACGTGAGGTGGGAGTGGAGGGAAGGAGAAAATCTGCGAGCGGCAAAAAGTGAGGGGGCCCAGGGCCGCTCGCTACTTATAAAAAAACGTGCGACCGTTTAATCGATCGTAAGGAGGCAAAGGGCAGGGAGGTAGTTAAACAACGCGAGTTAAGCGGAGAGGCGAACAATAAACGTCCGCGAGAAGAACTCGGTATTTTTTTGAGGGAGAGGCACGGTCGCTGGGGGGTTGGCGGGGTAATGTTGGGGAGATGGAAAAGAGAGGGGTGTGGCTCCAGAAAAGGAACAAGAAGGACCACTACCTTTACCACATCCTCAGTTCAAAAAAGAGAAACGGGGGGGCTGATTTGAACAAGGGAAAAACAAAATTCGACTTCGCAACCGACAAACCCGTGTCGCCCATTCGTGCTACAAAAAGCAAACAGAAGAAGGCAGGGTTGCTTTCGCACCAAGAACTTGTGGCCAAAGCAGGAGGAAAAGCTGTCGCCAGACATGCACCGGACCTATAAAGGAATAAAAGGAAGCCTTATCAGACCGCTGCGCAGGGCCTCAGAGAGAAAGCCGGAAACCGGGGCCTAACCGAACAACGGCTTACCGTCTCCAATAAGGGGTGCCTCCAGCAACTTCTTGTTCAAAGGAAAAAAAATAGGTAGTAATGAGTCGACTATTTAAACTATTGAGAAAAGGAAAGAAGAAGAGACTTGTGGGCTCTTAATGGGCCAGAACCTACCATTAATACGGGAAAAGGTTCAAAGAAAGCAGGCCCAAAGAATAAAAATGGCAGGAGGAAGGATGCCCTTAAAAAAGGAGAGATTTTGCCTATTTTCTTCTATACCCTTATGTAAAGAAAGGAAAAGGGACCCGAGTATGCAAAAGCGTACTCAAAAATCTCTTAAGGACTTTACGATTGAAGGAGGCAAGAATTAGGGGTTCAAATCAACTTCAAAAATGGAGGACTTTCTTACTGAATCCATAGGGGTAACATTGAGTTAGTTGTGGGGATGGAAAGGGACCGGGGGGCTGAAATAAACTTGGGAACTACGATTATCATAGCTCGAGAAAAATGACGAATGGGAGGAAGAAAATATTATCTTAACATCCAAATCAAAGTTTAGCTGGACATCCGGGAATTCAAAGGGAGGGGGAAAGGACTCGAGTTCTGGATAGTAAGACACGGAAAAGGCAACAGCAGCCAAGGGACGCCCGGAGTGGGGGATCGCAAATCCGTGGGACGGAAGCGCTTCCCAACAAAAAACTAAAGGAACTTTCGAAGAAGTCTTAGTAATTCGGAAAAGCTGGGGGTGAAACTGAATTTGGAAGACTTTAGGGCCCATAAGGAGAAAGATGGGCTCTCAGACAAAGCAGTATTATCGGAAAGGGGGGGAGGCGAAGCTGATCTAGGGAAGGAAAAAAAAGCTCCCCGCTCAAATACCTTCGAGGGAGAGGGGGAGGGACAGAGGAGGGGGGTATTGATTTCACATGAAGTAAAACATGCACAGAATGACTTACGCTTTCGAGAAAAAGGCGTAGCTCTCAAAAAACAACGAGAAAAGGAAAAAGGGTGGGAAAAAGGGGAGGTTAAAGGGCTAACGTGAACGCGTATAGGAATTAAGGTGGGGAGGGACAATCCTTTTAGGGAGAAAGGGGGGCCCAAGGGGGGTGAGATAAACAATCCGGTTATTTGAGTACGCGAAGATCTTGTTATGGTGAAAGCCGGAGCGGGAAGGAAAGCCTCTTCTATCAGTGCCTGGAGGAGAAAGACAGGGTCGCGCGGCGGGAACGGATCAAAGGAACGAGGACATGCAAAGAAGGTCGGGTGGGGGTACGAAGGTGGCGAAATTTGACTAGGTCGAGGCTAGAGGTTTGAGCTGGATGGAAATTAAAATAAGAGTAACAGAAAGGGGGGATGTCGTCATTTTCAGGGGAATGGATTCCAAGATTGAAGAGGGGGAACTAAAATTTAGAGATCCCTGAAGAGAAGGAGGGAGAAAAGATTTTCTCTTAATAGGAAAAAAACGAAAATATCTAGAAATCATCGCGCTCAAAGGGGGGGAGCCGAGAGGTGATAAAGAGGGGGGAACCAGGGTCGCAAAGGTTCTTCATTCAGGGCAAAACTAAGGGAAACCCACTAAGTCCGAGAAAAAAAAAACCAGGGGGGTCTTCATAAAAGCCTATCTAAATGCAGTAAAAGGGGGGGCTAGGGGGGGGAGTCAATAAGATACCAAATCTGACAGGTCAAGGTACAGATATGTAAGAAAGGTGCACTGGGCCAATCTTATCTGGAACGGGGGGGGAACCAGTTCATAATCGGGGTTAGAGGTCGTTTCCCTTGGCAAGATTGACCGGAGAAAAATGGGAAATAGAAGATTCAGGGGGGGAGTGCAGGGGGAGGGGGAGGAGTCCGGGATACTTATCACCTGGCTTGGGAGGGGGACACAGATCAAAATCCTCAGGGTCGGCCGTAGGGACAGAAACTCGGTTAAGGACCGCGTGAAAGGGGATGGGGTGGTTATTAGAGTTCCGCAGGACGACCGCGAGGGGAAATCATGGAAAAAAAGGGTCGTGAAAGGGAAGTATGTGGTTTGAGGAGAGGAGAAGGCGAACATTGAAGCGCTGATCTGAAGGAAGGAGGCACGGAGGAGGAAGTGGAAGAGGGAAGAAGATGGATCTGCCTTTGAGGATATCAATCATCAAGCTTGGATCTTTGGGGGCAAAACGGGGGGCTAAGCAAGGGAGAAAATGGGGACAGGGAGGCTGTGTTGAGGGAACAAGAACTTTCGACACATTGGGGATAGGAGTTTTTGAAAAAAGAGAAGAAATGAAAGGGCTTGTCCAAAACCCAAGGAAAAAGAAGGGGGGGGAAAATGAACTGGGGGGGGAAACGTGGGAGATGGAGATGTCCGAGACTCAAAACGACGGAAGGGACGACTGAAAAGGAGAAGCCAAAACAAAACGGGGTGGAGGGGGCATTCCTCCGAATGCAAAGAATAAAGTGAGGGGTATCCGTCCATGGGTTGGGGGGGGGGGAACTCAAAGGCAAAAAACTACCAAGAGAGAAGGAAATTCTCGTCAAGCGGGGGGGGAATCCGTCGAAAACTTCAAAAAGGAAAAAGGGATGGACGGGAAACCCTCCTAAATCCTCTGATTAAAGTTTAAAGTTCAGTTCCAGGGTGCCGAGTAAAGAGAATTGGGGACGGTAAGCGATGTCAAGTGGGGGGGGGTCAGAAGAAACAGTGAAATTCGCCACGGAAAATTCAAGCAAACAATCAGTGGAAAAACGCCCGGAGGGAAAGAAGGGAAGATTTCCCAGGAGAGAACGCGCCAATACCATTTCCGGGATCTCAACTAAAAAAAAGTCATCAAGAATAAAGGAAGTATCTTAAGCCAGGAAGGAGGGGGAAGGATTGAACTACAACGCCACACAAAAAAGGGAGACTGTTCTTAAAACGCAGAAGCAACTGTTCCAGGAGTCGAATCAGAAGTAAATAAGGAGATCAATGCTGGAAAATACCAGTTGGAAAAAAACCAAACAATTTGAGGTCAACACCACTGAGGAGAAAAAAAAGAAAAAAAAGTTAAACCGTAAAAAAGAAAGGACGAGGGAGGCCACTAGTAGTGCATGGGGGACAAGCAAAAGGCCGATGAAAGGAGAGTGTACAGCAGTGAGCGGGCTACGATCTACTAGTGAAAGAGGAAGGACCGAAGGAAGCCAAGACAGAAAAGGGGGCTGAATTCCTGTCATGGGAGTGACAAAAAAATTCAAAGAAGCTGTGCAGAGGAAAGCAAGGAGTGAGAGGGGGGAGTAGGGGGGGGTGAAAGGGGGGGACTCTGAAAAAAAGGGACTGGCGTGATTTCCCAGAAAGTGGGTCGCTGGGGGAGTGAAAAGTCAGGAAAGGGGCTCGAAAGGGGCAGCCGCTGCTTAGAGGAAGGGGGGAAAAAAAAAATCTTACTGGATGGGGGACTGGATAAAAAGAAAAAGTAAGATGGGAACTGATTTGAGAGGAACTAGATGTCTATAAAGAAGAGCAGAAAGGAAGTCTTAACTTTTTCATACATATGTATGACAAGGACCAGAAGAAAAATAAGTAGAAGACAGAGTCATCTTCGCCCGGGCATAGGGAAGAGAGGGATGGTTATGTTTGGTCAGGGTCAAAAGGCAAGGAATTGACGGAGAAAGGATTGAGGGGAGGGGCAAAGGGGAGGACGAGAAGAAGGTCCGGAAAGTAAAAGAAGCTAGGAGATGAAAAGGAACTAAAAAATGAACTGACAGAATAAAAACATAAATCTACGAAATGAGGGGAAAAGGATTTGGTGGTAAAGTCCAGTTCCCCAGACTACAGGAAGAATACCATGGGGGGGAATTAAGTCATGTTTGGACCGAGATGAGAATGGTCTGCTGGTTGAAGAAGAAAAAGGGGGTTCCCGAAAAGGGAAAGCTTAAACTGAAAGACAAATTCTCTGTCATCTTGGGGGGGGAAACAATTTTGAGACAGAACTTGGGGGAAAAAAGGTTAAAGGGTTTTCAAATCGTTGTAGTTGGATTCAGGGGGGAAACTTGATAGGAGAATGGGGGAGGGGGAGGTAAGAGGGGGTGCCGCTCAATTTCCTTGGGGTCTAAAAAATATCACATCGTCTCCGAGGGTGCTGTAAGGGAAAAAGGGAAAACAACACAAAAGGAGGGCGTTCGGGGGGAAGAGAACTCCGACGATACGCAAAAGGAAAGGGGTAAAAAATCCGAAGCTACTCTTCGGGGGAAATCCAAAGAGAAATTGGATTCCGCTTACAGCTGTTCAGGGGGGGGAAAAACATACGGCCGAGCAAAAAATATTGGGTGCACGGGAAGCAAAAGTCTAGAGGAGGCATCCGGTCAAAAGGTATGGGGGGGATGATATTCGGACAGTGTAAAACTACGATCCAGGGTCCGGCAGCTTCATCCAGGGGAAACAAGGAAATACGCACAAACATTGGGGGGGGCAGGGTCTTTCAAGGAAAAAAGGGGGAGGAGAAAATCAATTTGAAAGAAAAAGTTTGGGCTCTACGACGCTTAGGGATTAAGTGAAGGGTCACCATATACATTGGGGGAAAAATTTTAGTGGCAAGCAAAGTAAATAGAAGGAAGCGGGGCATGTGGGGAATTCAGCTCAAACGGTGTAGGAAAAGGGGGGCCCAAATCAAAAATGAACTAAAAAAAGGCGAGCTTGGTTCAC
>Ga0179593_1661014_pt1 | contig 11994 bp, 17 predicted proteins | sample CZODoug2_1_08_16_FD_185931 | JGI IMG/M metagenome (GOLD analysis project Ga0179593, IMG submission 185931) | Vadose zone soil fungal communities from Angelo Coast Range Reserve, California, USA - CZODoug2_1_08_16fungal (PacBio error correction) | ecosystem: Environmental > Terrestrial > Soil >...
AGAAAAAAGTTGAGCCTACTAAGAAGACGAAAATCTTTCTCTACAAGGATCTCCTCGGGGTGAGGGAAAGGGAGAACATCTTCCTTTTCCTGACGTAAGAGGTCTAAGAAAAAACAGAGGGGAAGAAGGAGGGGAGAATTCGCTTGCGTTCTCACTCTTCCCTCCAGGGAAAAAGAGGGGGAGTCACTTTTCAATAAGGAGGGAATGCACAACCACAACTCGGAAGGAGGAAAGAGGAGGGAAAAAAAGGGAAAAGGGTGATCATTCTCGATGAGGAAGAGGATTAAATTTCTTCGGCAAAGAAGAGCCTTCTCTACCGAGTGGGGGAGGCGTAGACTAAAAGGGAGTTCCGCTACTTCCATTAGGTCTAGAAGAAAAGGGGAGATTTAGTGAGTCCAATTCTGAGAAAGAAAAAAAGGAGACATCATCTGCGCCGAAAAGGGGGGAAAGAGGAAGCTTCTTTCACGAAGCCAGAGGCCACGCTCAACTTTATTCGAGGAAAAAGGGAAGGGGCTTATTCCGATCTACTGCAGGAAGGAGGGGAGACGACGGCAATGGAAGGAAAAGGGGGCGGGCTTCGTTGTAAGCGGTACGCGGCGACCGTTTCTTATTTCCGAAGGAGAAAAGGGAGAGGGCGCAAAGCTCTTCATAGGATAAAAAAAAGCGATCTCAGCGGGAAAGGATATGTATTTTAACAGCCCACTCTAGGTGTTCTTGAGGGAAAGAGCCAGCTCCTTGAGCAATGGGGGAGGGCAGAGGGAAAGGGGGTTTCGTCGGCTTCGAAGCAAAATGCAGGGGAGCCCTCCTAGAGAGGAGGGGGGGGGGGATGGGATCGAGGGGGGGAAGGATCGCTCTTCAATACTGGGGCGAAAGTCGATCCTACCGCATGTCAATGGGAGTTCTCTATCCCGGGGAAGAGGGGTCGGGCCTGTCCATTAAGGGGGGAGAAAATGAAATGCTCAAAATGAGGAACCCCTAGCTTCTAAAAAGGGGAGGGAGGGACTATCAGTTCGCATTCTGGGAAGAGGAATGAAAAGCGGTTTGGGGGAGAAAGTAAGCAATTACACGTAATGCAATGGTCCTCGTGGGGGAGGGAAAATAAAAAAGGAAGGCTTTCTCTTTTTCTATTTTAGATAGAGGAACTCATGCGCTACGAATATAAAAAGAAAAAAGGGGAGGAAAAGGAGAAGACGATCTGAGGAATTTGCGCAAAAAGGGACTTTGGGAAGGAAGCCGAATTCCGCGCAGGAAAAAAGAGCGGGCACGTCAGCCCCTACATACCAGGGGTCATCGGAAAAAAACGGGCCCCGCACGTAATGTCCTGACGTCGAGAAAACGCACAGGGTCTCACCATCGAGACGAAGGGGTTGCGTTACCTTCTTCGTAAATGGAGAAAAGGGGAGGGGCGCACGACAAAACGAAAAGTTGGAGCAACACCGACTATGATCCGGGACCTCTTTACTCTAGGGCAAGCGGGGAGGGGGGGGGGAGGGGAAGGTTTTTTTCAACGGAAGGGGGGGAGGAAAGGTAAAAAAAGCTTCCTTTTTCGGCATTATATCAGGCTATCTTCAGAGAGGGGAAGGGAGAGGGAGCGGGGGTGCATCATCTCAGAGGGGAAGGAAAGGAAAGGATTTTTATTAACTTGTGAGGGGGGGGAGAAATTGGTGAGGTAATCCTTTGCCGAAGGAACTTCGGTTTAACTTACCGGGAAAAGAGCGGTGACGTTCTACAAGGAAGAAAAAGAGGAAGGCCAGGCTTAATATGGAGGCGTAGAAGAAAGGAAAGTGCAGGGCATTCTCCGAACTCCACCTCAAGTGGAGGAGGAAGGGGGGAGAAAAGCCGTCAGATCCTGTACCTGCTAGGGGGGAAAACTACGTACGCGGGGGGGAGGGGTAGAAGAGACGTCATTCTAACGGGGGTCACCTGTCTTTTCGAGAGAAAAGAAACGCAACATATTGGAGGGCAGAGGAAGAGAGCTAAGAAAAGAAGACTGTCTCTGCGACTGCGCATCAGGGGGGAGAGGTCAAAAGTCGAAAGAATCCTATGCCGTGTCTTATTTGCTGTTAGGGGACCCTCCACCGAGGGGGAGGAATGGATGTCCTCATATCACGCAGAAAAAAAATAAAAAAATACTCACTCCTCGCGTTAGTAACTGGAGAATCAAACCTAAAGAGGGAGTACCATTGAAAAGAGTGTAAGGGGGGGGTTGAATGGGACAAATTACGCTGATTACTTCCTTGTAACCCAACCCTCTTGGAAGAGGGGGGAAGAGTTTTTCTGCGCAAAGAGCGGGTCCACGCAAGAAAATAGGGTTAATTTCTGAACTAAAGAGACATTCTTGGGAGGATGGCGGATTGGGGGGGGGAAAATAAGGGGTTATCATCAACGATCCGAGGGAAGAAAAAAAGGCATGCCTGTCTATACAGAGTGCGGTTTGGGGCTGGGGAGAAAGGTCCTCCGCAATTCCTTCAGCGGGGAAAAGGAAGAGGCCTTCGCAAAAAAAGCCGAGCTCACAAAAGGAGAAGAGAGGAAGAATATAATATATGTGCGGCTAGACACTTTTGGGGGAGGGGAAGGAACGCCTTCGAGAAGAGAGGAAAACAAACCCGCAGTAAGGAGAAAGAAGGAATGAATTTCTCCATGATCGGTTGCTCTCAACCAGGGAGGGGCCTAAACGTACAGAGAAATGGAGAACACTCAGGAGGGGGGAGTGAACTACATTAACGCGATGACTTCTTGGTAACAAGGGGCGCCGAAAAACGAAAGGGGAAATAGGGGGAGGGGCCCATGCCTGGAATTAAAAAGAAAGAAAAGGTTCCCATCAAACAAACACTATCTGCATTTTACTCTGAAAGGAGGGAGGGGGGGGGGTAGGGGAGCTCTCGTCTTGTCTGAGTGAAAAAGGATGAGGGGGAGGAGCGGCTCCAGATACTTGTTAGGGAGAGGGGGAAGGGGGAGGGACTTTTGAATTCCGAACAGAAAAGAAAGAAAAAGGGAGGAGGTTTTCACCTACGTGAAGAAGAAGAAAAGAAGGAGCGCTCTAATACTTCTGGGGAAGGGAAAGAGCTCTCTATTAATAAAAAAAGGGTCGACTCGTTCTGGGGAAAGGGAAAAAAGAATCCCAGGTGAAAAGGAACCGGGAGAATGCGTATCTCGAAAAAGGGGAAAAAAAGAGGGGGGGGACCGACGACGGATGAAGGAAGGAGGGAAAGGGGCTTTGGGGAAGGGAAAAGAAAAAGAGTTCGGCCGGCGAGGGGGGCCTTCACCTCTCTCTCGGAAGGAAAGCGCAAATATTCCTCCGGCAGAGAAGATGTGGGGACGAACGTCAACGTCGATTACTTTTGCGGTCCTTTTGGGAGGGGAAAAGGAGGACAAGGAGAAATCACAATGATTTACTCCAAGGGTTCTCACAAGGGTTACAAAGAGGGGGGGGGATCATCGACGTTACTCATCTGGAGAAGGGGAAAGAAGGACGCGCTACCGGCGAGGGCGGTGAAAGAATAATGACAGGGAACACTTCGACTTAAGGTGTCGGATGTACCCGAATCAATTGCTCTTTTAAAGAGGACTCCCCCCGAGGAAAAAGCATAACAAAAAAAGGAACAGCTTCATAGAGTCCGAGGTCTGGCTGGATATTCGGGGGGAAAAGGGGCGTCTGTTTAGGGAGAAGAAAAAAGGGAAAGACCGAGTTCCACGGAATAAAAAAGGAAGGGAGGAGAGTATTTTGTTTCGCCCAGTTCTTTCTCACGTCAGACCTTCGGGGGAGGAAGAATTGAGTGTCGATCTGTAAGGTGTTTAGGAAGGAAGACATTAAAAGGTGAAGGTTTCGCGGAGGAATTCTGCGGAAAGAGAAAGGGGAAGCTTGTGCGAAAAAGGAAAGAAGATTTCGAAGGAAAAAGGGGGGGAAAGGGCGATTGTATATCGTCGCGCAGGAGAGCTTCACTTTCATGAAGTCTGCCAAGGCTACCTGAAAAGTCGGTTGAAAAAAAAAAAGAGGGTCATAATTTTGGGGGGGCCTAATTTGGAAAGCGGGAAAGACGAAAGCGGCGCGACAAAAGGGGTCCGGCCATTTACTCAGATAGAAAGAAATGATCGGCATTGCGGAGTAAAAATTGTTTCAGAAAAGGGGCCGAACTCGGGCGAATTCCTCTCCCAAAAAGGGAGGGCAAGCACAAGAAAAATTGCTCCGTCTCTTTCCGAGAAGGGAGAAAGTGCCATTCTTATGAAGTAGAGGGCAGCGAGAGTCCTCGCAAGAGGAAAGAAAGAAAGCCCGTTCCTATATAGCGCGTCGCATGGGCATTTTTCACGAAGACATGAAGAAGGAAAAGAACTACTCAGAGGCTCCCTCAATTCGCGGACGTATCTTTCCGAGGGGAGGGAGGTGGCACCTCACAAGGAAGAGGGGCATCATAGATAATACGAGAGGAAAGAAGATAGTTTATTCCTATTCCCGTGTTCTCCGGCGTAGGAGGAAGAAAAGTTCCGTCCTCCAAAGAGGAAAAAGACAAAGCCCCATAATTGGAATGGGAAGTTGAAACTCCTTGCTTCCGTTAGATCGGAATAAGAACAAGAAGGTTCGCTCATCCAGGGTAAGAGGGGGGAGGAGGTTGACCATAAGCCTAGAAAAGATCGGGGGAGACGAAAATGATGAGTCAGTCGGGCCAGGAAAAAGAAAGATGGCTCTCACTATAAAAGCGACGAATGTTCTCTCGATAATAAAGGGTTAAATGTCGGGGGGGGGGGGGGGAAACATCTTATGGATGTCAAGAAGCGAAAGGGGGGGTTATATCGTCACGCTTATGCTTAACTTCTTTTGAAGACAGAAGGTACGTCCGAAAGAAGGGAGGGCGCATCCTCGAGCATGAAAAGTGGCGCCTATCTTCTTCAACCGAAACATGAGGGGGATTAAACATAGAGAGGGGGGGGAAGGGCTCATGTCTCTGGCTGAAGAAAAGAAAGAAAGTGCGGCTTCAAACAGAAGAAGATCTCTATCCGTCGGTGATAACTTCTTCCGACTACCAGAGAGAAAAGAAGGGGAACTACCTTACCCTTCGGAATAGGGAGAGAAAAGGGGTCAGGCGATGATCTTTCTTCGCAAGGTCTGAGAAGAAAAGGAAAAACCTTACTCATCATCGGATATCCGGATTGTCGAGCTGGAGGGAAAGGGGAGGGACAAGCTCAACTTATGCGCAGAAAAGGGGGGGGGAGGGGAGGATGTCAAGATCTACGGGTCCGGGAAAGGGGGGAGAGCAATTTCAAATTATGCGGGGGTGAGGACTTTGAAGCGGAAAGAGGAAGAAGGGGGAGATTTCCATGAGGAAAAGAAGGAAAAAAAGAGAGTCCTCTGGCGACAAGAAGCGAGCTCTCGGTCTTACTCTATTATTTTACTCATAGGGGGGGGGGGGGAGCGCGACGAGCCATCTCAGTGCGACGAGGCAGGGCTCAGGTGAAGGGCTTTGTTCGGCGGCACGCACCAATTCGAAGGGGGGAAAAAAAGCTATCTCTACCTGCTGGGAGAAGAGAGAGGGCTCTTCTCTCTCAGAAAAGAGGCGAAAAGTGGAAAGAGACATCTTCTTGTACTAGATCGAGAGTTTTCGGGAGGGAGGGAATTTTTATATGAATGCAGAAAGAAGGGAAGAAGAGATTTCTTCTACCAAGTGTCATTCCCCTGCCGTTAGGGAAAATGGGAATGGTAAACTCTTCCCGGCATAGGGGGGGTGAGAAAGAAAGGTTTCTGGATGAAAATGGACTTCCTATTCAATATGTCTAGAGGGGAGGGGAAAGCCCTTTCAAGTACGAGGAAGGGTAGGAGAAGACCTTGAAAGAAGGTCTCCGTCTTAAGATAAATCCGCCGGGCAAAGTTGACTGGTAATAAAAAAATCGAGGGGGGGATCACAATCTAAGGATTATGGAGAGAGGGACTCTAGAACAGGTAAAATACGGATAGGCCGGAAAGACATCCCGGGGTTCTCGCTCCGAACTCAATTCCGGGAGGGCCTCACTATTCCCTTGGAGGGACTTCTCTGGAAAATCCAACTTTTCGAAAAAGGGTACGTCTCATCCTTACTAGGGGAATTCTTTTACTTCTCTACATGGAAGAGAAGGAAAAGGGGGAGCATAGAAAAGAAACCCATACTCCCCTTTTCTCAACACATAATATCACCTTAAGAGGGAAAGTGCCGCGGGGAAGGGGGGAAAAAAGGGGCCTTTTTCCATTTGCCCCTCTCAAGGGGAAACCTCCTCAGGTGAACGGAGGAAGGAGGCAGGATCCCGTCGATAGGAAAAGGAGACGGGAGGGCTGACTCCGTGTGAGGAAGGGGGGGGAAACGCTATTATCCCTTCTTTTAGTAAACCCGTGAGAAAACCCTTTTGATTCATCCTTGGAAGGGGAAAAAAGGGTTGCAAAGGACCGCCAAGGAAAGAGAGAAAGGGAAAGAAAGAGTCTCGCTGAAGATTTTGCGCGTTTCGCCTGAAGGGGAAGAGCCTATGTGCAGGAAAGAAAAAGGAAGACTCTCTTTTCTTCGCCGGCAAACAAAGGGCATATCCCTTTAACTGGGAGGAAGGAAAACTAGACGAGGGGGAGAAAGTTTTTCGAAGAAAAAAAAAAGGGGAAAGGGACTGAATTGAACCTTGGAGTAGAGGGGAGCTCTTTCAAAAAGATAGTTTTTCTGGATGAGAGACGAGCTCTCATAACTAAGAGGGAGGAGAGGAAAGGCCGCGCGCTTATTAGGAAGAAAAAAAAAAAACCAAGATATGGGTTCGTATTGGCTGGTCGTCCAAGCCCTGCAAAAAGTTGCGCTAAACATAGATGGGAGAGAAAAAAGCATCGGACAGAAAGGAAGCGCCGCAACGTTCCAGGGGCCTTCCCTATCATCAAACATCAAGGGGGAAGGTACCCATGACCCTATTTTCGGGGGGGGGGGGTGGAAAAAACAAGGAAGGGGGCTTCTTACTGCCTTGGTGCCCCTACGAAGTGGACTATTCGAAGGGTGGTTATCTTTGTAGAGAGAGATCGTTTAACCACGCCTCCTCTGAGGTAGGGGGAGAGAAATCCGCAATGGAGGAGGGAAGGGCTTCTTTTTCATGTGGGGAGGGGGTTATGGAAAGGAAGATCGAGAAGGAAGGGGGAAGAAGGTTATACCTGTATAGGTTTTTGATTTTTCCTCATGTTTCTAAGCGACGGGAAGGGGGAAAGTCAGAAAGGACAAAAGCCTTCGCCGTGAGAAGAAAAGACATAGCCACACAACAACTTATGGGGAGTAAAAGATTTTCTCCAGGACTTTTGGGGATAAGAGGAAAGATTCTCTAAGAACTAACTGCCGGCCCGCAAAAAAGGAGAAGATAACGCGTAATGAACTTTAGCAAAGAGAAAGGAAATACCCTGATGCCTAAACTCAAAAAAAGAGACATTCCGAACGAAAGCCGGCTTTTCGTTCCGACAGGAAAAGAGGAGGGGATTCTTGGGAACGAATAAAAGGAAAAAAAAAAGACTTCCTCTTCCCATGGGAGTACGGGGGAAGGCCTTCCTCAGGAAGAGGGGGTACAATCAACAAAAAAAAAGAGGGGCGGTACTCTACATGAGGGGAGGTGGAGGAAACGCAGAGGAGTTCTTAGTTACTTGCTGCGAATTTTATAGCGGAATGGAAAAGTTTTAGCCGGAAGAAGGAAGTTGTCGGGCTGGAAGGAGAAGGAAGAACGTCCTCTGATCGGTTTGGACTTTAATTTCCTCAAGAGGGGGAGAGGGAACGAGAAAATCTTAGGTGCTTCGAGATGAGAGAAGGACTCCCGCCATATTGTCTTCTGCTTTGAGGGGGAAAAAAAAAGAGAAACGATAATCCCAGGGGAAAAAGGGGGAAAGAGTATCTTCGAAAAAAGAAGAAAAAAGATTCCTTTTCCGACCGGATTGAAGTTCATTATCTAAGGGGGGAGTGGGAAGAGAGCGACACTGAGAAGGACAGGGCTAATTTCCCCTGATCTTCTCTAGGAAAAGAGGGAGACCCGCAAATATTAGAAGGGGAAGGAGGGGGAGAAGATTTCCCTTCATTGTAGAAAAAGGAAAAGGGAAGTTTGCGTTCCTTTGGCACTCATTTCGTCCGGAAAAGGAGAGAGAAAAAGTTTACTAAAAAGGGGGGAAGGGAGAAGCTTCGTTACATCTAGATGGCAGAAGAACCAGACTCTCTACTCGTTCCTATCGCAGGAGATCCTTCCGAAAAAGGGAGAAGATAGGTCCGGAAAAAAACCTTTATAGGGGTAATCAAACCTAACTCCTACCAATGCACGAAGGGGAAAATATATTCCCGAGGAGAAGGAAGAAAGAGTTTTGAGAAAAGGGAGGGAGTTTTCTGATTGCAGTCAAGCAGAGTTGACCATTGGACGAAGAGGGGAAAGGGGAAGAAAACAATCGAACTTCTGCGTATGAAAAGGGTGTCGGACAAGGGATTTTTCAGAAGCTCCGGAAAAAAAAGTCCTTGCGGCGAAAAGGGGGAAGGTACGTAATAGAAGAAAGTCTTTTCGTAAATTCAGGAGTCCATTCCTTTGGATGAGAGAGGGGGAAATTCTCTGCAGAGGAAAAGAAAAGGGGCGATCTTTTTCTCAAATGACGTAAGGGGTATTCGCCTAAAATTGGTTACCTGGAGGAGGGGAAGGAGGTAGCGCATTAAGATGTTCACTGGGATCTTAAAATCTGCCAAGAGGGAGAAAGAAGGGGGATGTCATCAAAAAAAGAGGGCAAAAGGGGGCATCCGTTTCCTTTTGCGGGCACTCCTAACCCGAGGAAAACCGCTGGCCCGGCCTCTTTGGAAAAGGCCTCCCGATAGGAGATTCCCTTGTCAATACCCTCGGGAGGGCAGAAGAGGGGAGGAAAGTCAATCTCCCCTGAAAAAAAAGGGCCTCCCGAAAGGGGAACGGCAGAGTGAGGCCTCCTCTTTGAGGAAAGGAAGGATGCCTTTCCCAGTGGAGGAGAGAAGCGCACTTTTCGAAAAAGATCCGCAGAAGGAGGGGCGTTCTCCATTCGTCATGGTAAGGAGGAAGAAGACACCAAAAGAGAACGGTCTCCCGAAATTAGAGGGGAAGAGGGGATCTTCGCTCTCCCTCCACCACTTCTATGCTGTAAAAAGAAGAAAAGCCTCTCTCGACCAGAAGTGCCGATGCCTCTCTTTTGGAAAAAAAAGGTAATCATGGAAATCATCCCGGGCTCGAAACCGGGCCTAAAAGCTTTCCACCGGGTAAGGAAAAAAAAAAGAAAATTTGAACTTTCCTTCGATAGTGAAAAAGGAAGAGAAATAGGAATAATCCTCAAGCCTTGTTCGAGAAAGAAGAAGGGGGAGAAAAAAGGGAGATTTCCCATAATCTTACAATGATCGGGATCAGCGATTCTTATGCAGGAGGGAAAGAAAAGAGGAGAAAAGTTGCTCCTGCAAGAAGAAAAGAGGTGATCTCTATCGCCGCGGGGGGGAGAACCATCTTCTTTAATGTCTTCTACTCTGTTAAAGACCACAAGGAGAAGAGGGAGGGAAGAGGATGTTTTGCCGCAGAAATAAGGAGGAGAAGACTCTTGCCTTATCACATGGAGCAGAGACAGAAAAAAAAACAACTTATTTTATGAAATAGACGAGATAGGTCCACGGGGCTCATTCTCTCTTCGCGAAGGGAAGGAAGAGGAGAAAAAAAGCCCTTCACCTGCCAGGCTAGGACGAGGGGGAGATTAGAAGGAAATCAAGACGAAAGATCACCTTACCCGCTGCGTAATCAGGATGCAACCGATTGAGGGGGAGAAGGGGGGGGGGGCAGGCGTCCATTCTTCCGAAAAAAAGGGGGAGGGAAGACAGAAAGAGCTCTATCCCATGGGGAGAGCGGAGGGGAAAGAGAAAATTCTCACTCTCAACTTATGCGCGAAAATCGTAGTATTCCGATCTAACGAAGAAGGAAGGAGGAAGGGGGGGAAGTTCAAATTCTTTGGCGGGGATGAAAAAGGGGAGAGGTAGGAGTCTCCGCTGGGAGGAGGAAAAGTCTGACTTACTCTGCGCAAAAATAGGTCATCTGCAAAGAAAATAATGAGGAGGAGGAGCGTCTTGTAGATATGATTTTAACAGCATCGAGGGAAAAGGGTGGTGTCTCTCTACAGGTGTCACTCATGGCGGTAGAGGGAGGGGAAGGAGTATTTTCTGGTGAAAAGGAGGAGGAATTCAGGAAGGATTTCGCACGCTCTATCTAGAAGAAGGGGGGATATCAGAAAAAATTTCAGCGTCTCCGCGAGGGACAAGATGGATACGGAATAAGAATGGTAAACCAGCCTCGTGTCTTCGGCGCTCTGGGGGCAAATTTTGAGGGCGGGGGAAGGACCTTTGCATTGGGAGATGAAAAAAGAGGTCTTCCTACCGTGGGCGACCCATTGAAGAGGAGGAAGGGGAAAAGGGGGGGGGACCGGAAAGTCCTTGTAAACGAGGGGGGGGGAGGACTCTTTTGGCAGGAAAGGTAAAAAGGGAAGGACAAAAAGATTTCCTCTTGTTGCTGTAACAGCCAGCTTTCTCAGGGGGAGGGCGATATAAAGGAAAAAGAGGGGGAAGAATAATATGAAAAAGCCTCCTTTCACCAAGTTTACGGTCTAATACAAATTTTGAGGAAGAAGCAAAAAAGTCTAGAGTAGAAGTCCTCCTAATTAATAGAGAAAAAGAAAAGATGAATTTCGTCCTTCCGCAACGAAAATGGGGAGTCACGAGCCCTCCCCCCCAAAAAGAGAACCCCCCCCCCCCCCCCTTTAAAATGTGGTCTCCTCCGTAAGGTACGGAAAGAGAAAAAACTGGACGAACACCATCGCTACTCAGGAGGGAAGGGGAGGCTGTGCCTTGAGGAGGTAGGGGAAAGAGTCCCCTTTGGCTGACGCAATCGACACCGAACATGTGAAGAAATACTAACAGAAGAGAGGGAAGAATCTATGCAGATTGGAGTTTTCTGCGGCCTGGGGGAAGGGGAAGAAGAGCAAGGGTGGTACCGGACTCTTGCCTCTCTTTTTCGCAAAGGAGAAAAGGAGGGGCAGAGAGTATCTCTTCTCGTGAGAGTGCAAGCTAAGGGGAGTAACTCCCGATGAAGCAAGAGAAAAGGGGGGGGAAATCCCGCTTTTTATTACTCCTTGTTAGTAATCCTGGCCTACTTACCTGCGTTGGGGAAAAAAGGGGGGGAGGTACACTCTCTAGGTGAAAGGAGAGGGAAAGGAAGGAGAGCTTGCAGTGCGGAAAAAAGGAGGGGGAGCCTGAGATCTCCTAGTTTCATTTCATTAAAGAAAGTGGAGTCTGCAGAGGCACACTTTCAGAAATAGGTAAAGGAGAGAAAAAAGTACTCTGGGAGCGTTTTCGACGAAGGAAAGTCCGAAAGGAAAAAGGGAGGGGGGGGGGTAAAGATCTGTTCTAGCTCTGGAGAAAAAAAAAAGGAAGAAATATTGGGATTGAATCCTCTACGAGCGCGGTAAAATCATCTTTAGGGGAGGGACGAGAGAAGGGAGGGAGGAGGCACTTCGAAAAACAGGAAGAAGGGGGTTCTGATTTTCTGTTCGGATTCCAATCCCAAAAAGGAAGGAGAAAACTCTCTTTACTCCATAGAAAAAGAAAGAAGGGGAAAGAACCCTCTGGCAAAAAAAAAGGAGTACGGGGTAAACTATCAGAAAAGAAAGGAAACATGACAATAGTGTCCGGGGGGGGGGGGGGGGGGGGAAAAAACAAGTAAGAGGGAAAGGGAATTTTCCCTACAACCGCTGGGGAGTCCTTTGGGTTTAAAGGGGAAAGTATCGGGTACCAGAGGGAGAGAGAGGGTCGGGAGGTCTTAATCGCAACGCAAGAGAAAAGGGGATGTTCATTTCTGCGGTGCGTTTAGAGGAAAGGGGGAGGAAGAACGATCTAGGCAAAAAAAGAAAAGTTCTATACAGGAAAGGAGGGAAGGGGAAAGGAAGGAGTCTCTCCGTCTTCAGCGCAAGCCAACTCCTTTCCGGCGCAAAGATAGAAA
>Ga0179593_1672305_pt1 | contig 11994 bp, 9 predicted proteins | sample CZODoug2_1_08_16_FD_185931 | JGI IMG/M metagenome (GOLD analysis project Ga0179593, IMG submission 185931) | Vadose zone soil fungal communities from Angelo Coast Range Reserve, California, USA - CZODoug2_1_08_16fungal (PacBio error correction) | ecosystem: Environmental > Terrestrial > Soil >...
GGGAACAGTCCAAGGGGGGGGGGCTGGTGGGATCTTGGTACCCGACATAGAAAAAGCTGGAGGGTGGGAAGACAAGCAGTAAAAAAACAGCAAAAGACAGCGGGCGAGGGGGAAAACAGGGAAGGGAAAATGGAAAAAAACGGGGGGTCCGAGAGACGGAAATGCGGAGGATTTATTTTTTAGTAAAAGCAAATTAACGACCCGTCACAAAGGGGGGTTTAGGAAGGGAAAAACTGTCGTTTGCTTCAGAACGGCAGGGGAAATATGCGCGCGGGGTGGGCAACAAAATCCGGTAAGAGGGGGATAAGGAAGCATGAAGGGCTATTTGGAGAAGACCGCCAGGAAAAAAAAAGATAGCGAGTTTACCGGCGAGTGGGAGGGAAGAATCTCGGAAAGGCAGAACGGGGAGTCAATTGCGAAGAGGGACGTCGAGCCTCGCGGGTTTCTAGAATATGTGATGAAAAGAACTACCTGATGGGGAATTAAGGGAGACGGGCGGCTGGATCCTTTTTGCCAGTCGTTCTCTACCAAGCGGGCTTGCACAGACAGGGATGGGGAAAGCGAGGAAAAGGCTTGAAAAAACTACTGAAGAAGGGGGGGGCGCCACGGGGGGGGGATCTACGAATGACCGTATATATCTGGAGTCGCGGCTCTGGGGGTCGTGCCGTGTTACGAAAAAAAGAAGTGGGGGGCTAGGAGGGGTGTCGACGTTTCAGGGGAAGAGGCGTCCCGGAGAAAATGTTTGACGTACTGTTAACCGTCGTTAACGTCTTTGCCGTTGTGAAGGGGAAATTGGGGAACTGTCCGCACTGCGACTTGCTATCCTTCCGATAAAGAATTGGAAGAGGGTTGGGACCGGTCGTGCGAACCACTTTGGGGGGCGTAACGGTAGTGGAAATCCAGATTCCCTTGAATAGTTCCATTTCCCCGAGAACTAAGACCCAAGGTTTGACCGACACTGTGAATAGTGTCTTCTAAGAGAACGTAAGACTTTGGTCTTGAAAAACCTGCTTGATTTTTACTTCGCTCATGAGGGACCAATTTGCTGTTCCAGACAAAAGAAAGGGACATCAAAAAACGACATCCATGAAAAAGAGTTTGAAAGGGGGGAGGCCTTGAAAAAGGGCGAAAGGCAATAGTCAATCGGCAGCTGGAGCTGGCGTTGTACCTTGGGAAAAAACGTGTAATTTGGAGAAACAAAAGAGGGGAAAGTTAGTAAAAAAATCGGAGGAACTAATTCATGTGGAAAGGGGACATGCAGGGGTTTAGCTACCAAGACTGACCCTAACGTGTGGGCAAATCCATTCTGAAGAGTTAATAAGGGGAAGAGTTTTCCTCAGAAGAGTGCATGGAGGCTGGACGCCGCCTACAAAGAAAGAACGCCTGACCAAGCGCTTTATACTGGGGACCTTTAAGGAGATAAAAAAGGCCCTACTGAGGCCTTAAGATGCTTGGGGAGGATAGGGAGGCTGCTAATGACAATGAGAGGTGGCAAATTCTTTCTGATACAAGAAGGAAAGGTGTCCGGGGATGAAAGGGGTGATACACGAAAAAAAAAGGCTCAACTCTCGCAAAGGAAAAAGGATATTCGCGGCAGCGTAAAAGAAGAGATCTCTCAACAAAAAAAAAGGGAGGGAGGAGAGTATAGATCCATTTTAAGTCATAAGAAGTCGGACATCCTGATGATGGAGGGACGAGGGGACTAAAGAAACAAAAAGGCAAAAAAAAACAAAGAAAAAAAAAAAAGAAAAAAATCACACAACACTTGCCAGACTCCAGAAAACGAAGACGAGCGGGGGGAAAGTCGCACATCAAGAGAAAAAAGACCGAAGCAACCCCGGCCATCGAATTCCTTCAAGAGATTTAAAGAATCTCAATAAGGGATCTAAAGAACTTGGGAATTGTTGTCAGGTCGGCTAGTCCAGTCATCCAGCAAGAAACGATTATTAAAAAAGGGGGGGGAGAGAAACTAGGCATGAAGCATGGACGAGGAAATAAAAACCAGCATGAAGGGTTCAAAGATTCGGGAAAGTTATTAGCGAAGCGCGGAAAAAAACTAAAGAATAAAATAACGAGGGAAATTAACAGGACCAGCCAGAAGAAAGAGAAGGGAAAAGATTTTGAACAGGACAGGTCGCAAGAGAAAAAAGGGAAAATCGAATGCAGGGGGGGGGGCCTTTCGTTGGAGAAGGCTTCTCTTGCGTTCAAACCAGGGGAAAGGGAGCCGAAGTAGAAAGTCAAAAAAATCAACAGAATAAAAGGGACACTTACGTAGAAGGAAATTAAGATCACAGGGTACAGGAGGAAAAGAATGGAAAACCTGACTCCCATCTTGGGGGGGAGGCAAATTTTCGATGTAAAAGCCAAGAACTGGGGAACTGCTTAAAAAGCTCCAAAGGAAAAGGACCAACAAGAAAAGATGAAAAGATGTCATGATGTGGAGAGGCAGGATCTGCAGTCTCAGAAGAGTGGCAAGTAGCAGAAAAAAGGAAAGATTAGCGAAAATTCCAACGGGAAAAGGGGGCAGCGTTCACAAGGGGAGAGAGGGGCGCCGAAGTGGGGGAAGAGGATGAGAAAACGTAGACATAGCGAATGATGTCTCTCCGGTAAAACACTCGTTACAATGAGGTTGTTTAGAAACCGGAAGAGAAAAGCCGCTACGAAGAGGCTTCAGGGAAAAAAAACCCGGTGGCGACAAATAATGGCTCATTCAGAAGAGATCTTCCTCCATGGGTAGCGATTTCCTCTGAGGAAGAAAAAAGCGGGCCGGAAATATGCAAAGAACAGCCAGAGCCAAGCCAAGCATTAAATCTAATAGGCAACCCTCAGCTTTTTGGGGGGGGGCTACTTGGAAAGCCAAAGCCAGTAGAAGAGACGTTCAGAGAGAAAGGGGGGCATATTATCTGTACAAGTTTCGCCTCGTATTCTCTTCTCCGAAAACGCCTGAACGCAGACTAGTCCTTTTTTGGGGGAAGATGTCCGACTTAAATAAAAAAGGCTTCACGCGGTAGGGGGATACTGCCAAGAAAAAAAAGCCAGTTAAGGAAAGGAGGGGGGGGGGTTGCATCACGAAAATAGCTATTCAGGGTCTGACAAGAAAAGGAAAAAGGCAATGGAGAAGGGGGGGGGGCCGCGGGGGGGGACGGTATCCTTTTGCATGGGAAAAAAAAAAAAAAAAAAAAATCAGAGAAATCTCGTACCGCGCTCAAGGGGGAGAAGTTCCTGTGGACCAAACACAATGCGCTAACATGGGGAAGGGACGCGTTCAGAAGAAAATGTTTTTCGAAATGAAACAGTTGGGAGCACGCGCTCTCCAAGAAAAGACCGAAGTAAACATCCAACGTGCGGAGAAGGAGAAGACATTCAGACGCTAAGTATTTGGGAGTCCCAGGATGCTCAGTTATACGGGAAAAGAAGAGAAAAAACAAAAAAGGAGGTTCAAAGGATTCAACGTGGGGGGAAAAAACGGAAAAAAATCCTAACAGGGAAAAACACTACATTAGGTGCGAGGGACGAGACTGAAAAAGCCGTTTCTTCTTCTGATCCGGGGGGGGAGGTACGTTCTGATTGGTCTGTGAGCGCGGAGCAAAAAAGGGAAACAAGGGGGAACGAGGAGGGGACTGTACAAATCGGAAGGGAAACCATCTGAATACGGCAGGATACAACCTATATTATCAGAAGATAGGGGAACTAGGTCAGGGAAAAACCTCACGAAAGGGGGGAAAATGTGCAGGACAATTGTGTTAGGCCGTATTGCCAAGTCTTTTCTTCATAACGGGGGATATGCGCAGTGGTTTCGGGCTAAAAAAGGAACTTTCCGGAGGGGTGGCAGGAGAACAGTTCGCGGGAGAGTGACGGTGGGCTATTTGGTAGGGGGCCCGCCAGCTTAAAACAAAAAAGAGGAGAAAAACGTTTTTCGATCAAACGGCATATTTTCGGGAGGAGGGGCCTACTAGAAAAAGAGCCTGGACAGATCTCTTAGGGGGGCCCCAGAGAAAAAAGGGCGAAAAAAGGATGAGATAAACATAAAACTGATGTAGGGCTTGGAGACTCGGGGAAAAGAGTGCGCGACGGGGGGGGGCGAAAAGGTATTGCGATCTATGTAAGACCAATGCTTACGCGTTCTAGAGGGCTCAGTTGGTGATAAACCGGGGAAGGACGGAGGGGCGCGCGGAGGGAGGGGGAAGTTGCCCGTCAACAAAGAGTTGCACTCGGGTGAAGGCTTATCTGAAGTCCTCGAGAGGACGTGGATTATAAGCGATCACAGCCCCTAGAACATGGGTGGGACGACGGGGGAAGGGGGGGGGTCGAAAAAGATTTTTCCTTGGAGTTTGTCCCGGGAGGGGAAGCTAACTGAGGAAAAGGTCATGACAAGAGGCTGCGAAAAAAGAAGCCTCTCAAAAAGGGGGATGGTAGGGGAGAAGGAGGTTAACATAGGGGGGGGAACGACGTAAGTTGAAGACAGAGATCACTTTCACGTATTTCGGAATCGGAACTGCCGACAAAACGTCTGAAGGTTTGCCAGACACTGGTAGAAAGTCCTCTACGTAAGTGAAAAAGGGGAGGGGAAGCGCTGGGATTTTTGACATTAAAATTGAGCTTCCAGTGAACATTGAGGTTTTTTTTTCCGGAGAGAGGATCGCAAACTAAAGGGACGAAGGAAAAAGGTGTTGAGGAACCGGAAAAGGGGGAAAGACAATTCGAGCGCTGGGGGCGCTGGGAGAACCTGGTTTGCTGCAGGGAATGCATTGGGTTTCTTTTATTCTTGGAGTGAGTCGGTGTTGACACTATCTGGAAGAGGTGAAAAAAAGAAAGGGCAGACATGCGAGCGACCGAAAGGAAGAACAGGTTTGGGGGCAGTCTTCGCGAGAGGGAAGAAATATTCTTTTTTCTCTAAAGAGGAAAGGCCAATGAGGCTGAATAGCCACGAACAGCGCGACCAAAGAGTTCGGATCCCATGAGAGAGGTAAAGAAGCTGAATTAAAAATCGATGTTGAAACTGCTTGCAGAAAGGGAAAGTACAGCCGTTATGAAAAACTGGTCTCGTGAGGTCGGCAAGGGGTGAGGTTTGAAATTTGGAGTCGATGTTTTCCAGATGAAAAACTCTGTCCACAAAAGAAAAATCGAAACAAGAGAGCCAAAGGTCAGGTCGCGGCCGCGTAGGAAACCCAAAGGGAAAAGAGAGGAGAAAAGGGGGAGGTCCTCTATCTGACCATCATGGCGAGGCCGTTCTATACCCCTTTGGGGCAGAAAGACCGATCTGGAAACAGTGGTAAAACTGTGCCAAAAAGTCAATGGACACGAAGCCAGGGGACTTGTCACATCTCGATCCCGAAGCCAAAGCCGTGCAAAGGAGGGAATGCCTAAGTCCGCGGACAGAGAGAAAAAGAAAAAAAACTTACGAGGGAAATTGGTAAGGAGGGGGGGGGTGGCGGGCATAGTCGCGCCGACATTCCATAGAGACCTACGATAATTGGACCAAAAGAATAGGGTCGCGATAACTAAGCCCCAAGGGTCGCTTAAACCCAAAAAAAAAAGAATAATTCGTTGTCAAAAAGAAGGGGGAGCGAGCTGCGGAAACAAAAGACGAAGAAAACAAGTGGTCTGCCATTAACTATGCACCAACTCCAGCTCCCAGCTGCAGCGGAATTGGGGGAAAGTACGAAAACAATAAATCGAATTCAGTATGGGGAGGGAAGTCGTGCGATGACAAGAGCGTGATATAGAAAACCCTCAAATGGGCAAATGGAAGAGGTCGAATGTCAAATAAAAGGGGGAGTTGGAAAGAAACAAGGGCCTCTAGGAAAGAAAAAAGACAAAATTTGGAGTAGACAAAGGGAAAAGAGTCAAGTTCGATGGCGGAGTCCTTTAAAGGGGAAATAGGTACTCCTTCCTCCTACAAGGGGGTAAACTACAGGTGTAAAAAACACCAAAAAGACTATTAATATTGGGGGGAGGGGGCTCTGCAGGATCCGTGGAATCGTCATCCGATGTGCAAGTACCGCATTTCCTATAATCGGAAGGGGGAAAAATCCAAAAAAAGGCAAAAAAGGAAAAAAAGGACAAAGTGAAAAAAGCAGGGAAACTTGATCGATGAGAAGAAAAGCTCTCTTCTTAGAAATAAACCGGCCAATTTCACCAGCTTTAAAAAAAAGGTGGGTTTGAAGGAAAATCAGCCTGAATAAAAGAGCCGATAACTTCGGTGAAGGGTCAAAAAAAGGAGAAAAAGGAAAAGCCGTCTAATATGAGGGACGCATGGGCGCGGGATATTAAAAGAGGATTGCACTACTCAAGAAAGGAATATGACCACCGGAAAGGAAGACAGCTTCATCTCGTACGTCATAAACAGCTTTTTGCATTTCAGAAAGTTTTTCTGCGCCCGCCATAAGGGAAGCGCAAAAAGGATCGCGTGGAAGCTCCCCGCACCTAGTCGCTTTACGGGAGTCTATATTCCTCCAGACTCAAGAAAAAGAAGGAGAGGAAGTGCGAAAAAAGGGTTTTCCGAGGAGGGAAAGAGAGACGCCACGCGCAAAAGGGCGGTAAAGAACGGTTTCCGGTTGGGAGTCACATAAACCACATCATTTGAGAAGGGGTTGACCGCAACGAACACCCTAGCTATACGCCGTGTCGGGAAAAAAAGCCAAGAACCATTTTGGGGGGGGGGGGGGGAAGTGCCGAGGTAGCAATTTGGTTGAACGCAAAACAAAAAAAAAACGGCAATCTCTTAAACGGAGAGAATATCGTCCAGAAAGGAGGTCAGAGGGGGCCCAGAACAGAAAGGTCTCGTTCACGCTACACGAAATGTGTTACCAATGAAACGGAAGACACGCGAAAAAAATCCGATTAACCGAAAAAGAGAAGCGCCGACAAAGGCGATTCAGCCAGTCTCCTAACTTCTCTCACAAAGAGGGGGGGGGCCATGCTCATAACGTATAAAGTTGAATCGAAAAAGGAGGAAAAGAGAGACTTGAGCGAAGAAGGAAAGAAAGATGATGGCCGAAGGGAATGGAAGCGAATCTTCCGTGTCGGCGCCGAACGTTGCGTTTACTTCGGGCGACGCGCGGGCGCACCAATGTTTAAAAAGAACGCCGTGAAAAGGGACCACTCGTAAGGAAAGGGCGCAGGCACAGCAACCGATATTGATGAAGGTTGGAGAGCGATGGTTTGGAGTAAAAGAAAAATACGGCAAAGCGGCGAAAGGCCTTATTTGTTTGCCGGATGCCAAAGAGCTTGCAGACGTGGGGGGGGGGGGGGGGGAGATATGCGACAGAGTCGGGTATAAAAAAAAAAGACCTTTAAAAAGGGTGGAAGGGGTCGACTAAGAATGGGCGTGGCGATTTGGGGGGGGAGGACTCATCTGAAAACAACGAGTTATCAACTTAGGGACGCGCAGGCGTTGCGTGCCGAATCTAATTATATATATCAGGGAAGAAGCGATTCTCATTGGTGGTGCGCGTTACCTTGGGGAAAGACGACAATGAAAAGCTTGGACGGCCGTCGATAGAAGAGCTGGCATCGGAGACCGCGAGAGGGGGGGGGGGGGAACAGCCGCGATGGGGGGAAAGCGCGACGAAATGGGGGACGCGTACGCTTCAAAAAGCGCAGTATTTGAGTCTAAGAAAAGAGATTCGACTCAGTAACTGGAGTGCGTCTCGGTTCCGGAGCATTGTTCACAGGGGGGTCGGAGGGAAAAGATGTACGAAGGGTTGATCATCTATCACGAAGGGGAGGTAGCACATGTTGACTCAAACTGAGTTGTCAGGGTAATTTGGAAAACGCTATAGGAAAGGGAAAAGGCCATCGCTGACGACTGAAGAAGGCCGCTCACATAATGCCCATCTTGTGGATGGTCTTGGTCCGGTACAGGGTAGTCGAATGAACCTTTCACCAAGGGGGGAGGGGAAAAGAACTTGCGACCACAAACGCTGGAGTCCGGTTTTCCAGGTGCTGGTCTACGCAACGGGATCTAATGTTGGGGACCCTCTACGGAAGTGAAAATCCCAGGATTTTGGGGGGGAAGGCGCCTCATTGAGCGACACGTCCATGATGGTTTTGACAAAAGCACACTAAAGGAAACGAGTGGTTAGAGGGAAGGGGGGGGGAGCTGGAAACGGCGGAATAGTCAATCTGAGCAGCTGTGGGCGCACTTGGACTGTTTTCTCGTAATTGGGGGGAGTGTTATTCTTTCGTTCAGTCAGAGCTCAACCATCGTGAAAACGAATGGAAAAATTAAAAAGCGACACAAAAAGTAACAGGGGGGGGGGGGGGGGGTTTTTTTTTGTGGGGGGAAAAGGACCTGTCGGCGCGTATCGCAACAATCGGGAGGGGTCTCATAATCATGGCCGAGAGATTAGGGCGCGCAAGAAAAGAGCGCGTGTACGGGGAGGATCCACTGATCTTGCGCATATGTCACTAATCTTAAAAAAGGGAGATGTTCCCGTCGGGGGGGTCGATCATTGGAGAGAAATGAGTAGGAGTTAGGAGTTTATACCCAGGGGGGGAAAAAAGATCGGTCAGGCACCAAATTGTCTCGCCACGACTCTAGCCAGATGGTCGATCTCGCCTAGGAAAGGGAGAGAATCAACACCAACCAACGGGAAGGAAAAAGAGGAGAGATCCAGTGGAAGAAAGAGAAATCATGGCGAAAGAGGGCCGGCCGAAGAGGGGAAAGCCGGGATCAAGGGCGCCGCCACGAAGGAGCTAACTCCCTAATCCTTTGAAGGGAATTCGCGAAAAAAAGGAAAAAGCCGGGAAGACTCTCGGAAGAGGGATCAGACCAGAAAAAACTCCATAGCTTGGGGCGTTTTTGGAGGGTCGCGGCTATTCCAACCAGACCCGACGATTAGGGAGATGTTTTTGGCGGAACTAGGAACGCTGGCTGGGGAAGCTTGGGAGAGACTCACTCCGGGACCAGGGAAGGAGGGGGGAAAGATGGCCTTTTATAAGAGAAAACACCGACGAAAGAATATGGAAAAAAATGTGGAAACATTACTATCAACCAAAAGAAAATCCAACGCCATCCACAAAAAGGGGGAGAGTGTACGACCTGCGCAGGGGGAAAGGGGAAAACCCATGATAAAACTAGAAGGATGGGGGCTTTCGTCCTGGAGTTGAAGTACTTCTCTTTCTTAATGGGGGGGGCACTGGGGGTAAATCAATGATGCGAGAAATAACAAAGAAGAAAGACAAGTTAGAAGGAAGATTACAAGAATGGAAAACCGACGCAAAGTTTGGGTCGTCAAGTTCCGATGGGGCCTATCCGTTGAAATGGAATCTGTGCAAAAGGGCAACAATACAAATTGGTTACAGAAACGACAGCACCACGATAAAAGGAAGAAGATGTGGAGCGGCAGATCGAAGGAAAGGCAGATTGCAAGTCGCGTAACACTATGGCGGCACCGGAAGGAGGGACGGCAGCCGGGTCCGAAACTTTTAGGAGGAAAAAGGGGGGGAAAACGGAGGATCAGAAAAAAAGGCGCTGATGAGGGAGGAAAATTCACCAGCTTGGAACAATGCGGGTTGAAAAGGGGCACCGGCACGTCCTACAGAAACGGTTCTCCTCTACTTCAAAAGTGTAAAAAAGCGATAGCATCCTGACAACCAGCGACTCAAGATGAAAGAAGGGAGGAAAATTGCGTCCGATTTCCAAAAATTCTTTCAAGCAGCGCGTCGCGCGAAACTGGAAAAAACGACCAGGAACCGAGCCACCCGTCCTACAGAAATGTCAGTATTGAAAGGGGGTTAACCGAAACAAACTCAGAGATTCGCACGAGCAATTGGGGCATATAGCTTGAAGGAGCAGGGCGATATTCTCCGAGTTCGAAGAAAAAAACGGAGGGAGGATCGGGGAAAAGTTGTTTGGGGGATCAAAGAGAAAAAGCCAAATTCTGAAAAGACGTTCCGGTGTGGGACTTTCCACATAAAACAAAGGGAAGATTTTGTTGCAGCAAAACTGCGCATGCGCAAAGAAGCGCCTAACAAGGGAAATTTTGTGCCGCGGTGAGAGGTAGCATTTGATACGCAAAACAAAATCAAAAAAGAAAGAGAGACGAGAATTCGGTTGGGGAGGGGCGATGCGCGGGGGGAACCTTAAGAATTTGTCCGACAATACCTTCGTTGTCCAGTCTTCCACGGGGAGACAAATGAAAAATTGGGTGAGAAGCGCGAAATCCGAAGTAAAAAAGCAAAGAAAGGAGAAGAAACGTCGATGCGCGAAAGAGAGAACTTCGCTCATCAAGTTGGCGTCCAGAGGGAAAAAAGAAGGTAAATTTGAATCACTCAAAACGGAGGAGGAGAGGGCCAACGTAGAAAGGAATCCGCCCATAGGAGGAAGGGAGGCTAGACTGGCCGCGAAATAGGAGTTCGGACGCCGGAGCCGTTGGCGATGCTAGTTTGAAAAGGAGGGGCGCACCACAGTGGGCGAAAACAGGGGCGAAAGGGGGAACAAGAGAGAAGGAATCGCAGTCACGGCCGAAACCGATCTGATCTCGACGATCTTGCTAAGGGAGTGTTTTTTTGGGGAGTAAAAAAGGAGAAAGAAAAAAGGCAAAAAGTTAGGCCGGGGGGGAAAAGGGGGGGATTGCTTGGCAAACGGCGGAGAGCGCGCGGGGGGCGGGAACCAACAAGACCATTTCGGGGGGAACCTGCGTGTGGTGGCAGGAGAGGCGCGTGAAAAGTTGAGAGGGGAGAAAGCCCTCCATCGGAAAAACAACGTCGGAAGGGAAATGGTTTCGATCGCGCATGAGCCGTGACTGAAATCGCGGAGAATACAAAGAGAGGAAGCTACTATGACAGTTGCAGATCCGATCTCTGAAGGGGGGGGGCTACATAAAAAAAGCTGAGGGAGGAAGAGGAGATTAAGTGCTTGCGGGGGGCGGCTGGCATCTGGGGGGTGCACATCTTTAAGGAGAATCTGGGCTTGCAGACAGGGGTGGAAATCGCGTCTTCCTCATCGACTGGGGGGGAAGAGTCTCCACCGTGTGACATAGATAGGAGGCTTGAACGTTATAGGGCGCGGCTCTTATTAGAAGGAAAGGAAAAAGGGCAATGGTCGCTGGGAACTTGCGGAGGCGACGTTGCAAACATCACTCGGGCAAGAAGGGAAAATTTTGCGCCTTGGGAAAAGTGTCGTAAACGAGGCCTTTGAACTGGTCCCGTTGGCGGGGAAGGGAGAAAAGGTAAGAAAATTTGGGGCACGAAGGACTGCGATCCGAAAAAAACCATAACTTTGCCATAGGGAGGGGGTGATGGTTGGAGCGTTTACCACTGGGAAGTAGTGGAAGAATCCCTTTGAAAAGGAGGGAAGTCCCTCGAACTGGCCGAACAAAAGAAGGGAGGGGTTTTTGCCATTCCTTGTCTGAAGACACTGTGACTTAATTGGGGGGGAGGGAGAAAAGAACGTAAGGGGGACGTGTTCGTTCCAAGGGGTTGAACGGCAAAGTCCCTGTGCCCCAGGGGAAGGAACGCAAAGAGACGCTACGGGATCGCAAACGACGGCCGAAAAACCTGCAATTCGATTTTTGGGGGGGGGGATTGCGGAAACGTCGCGGAATGGAAAGAGATGGGGGGGGGGTGCTCGTTGAATTGCAAGAAGGAGTTATTCTTTCGAGAGGGGGGGACATCGCTAATAAAGCCATCGTGAGAAGGCATTTTAACGGAGGGGGGAAGAACTGCTGTTTTGGAGGACCACGCTGGAAAAAGGAAGGGGCCATGCTACAAGTATTCGTTTGGGAGAAGAAGGAGTCCTGCAATGAAAAGGGGGGGGGATGGACTATCCGCCGACCTGCGACAAACCTCTCTACCAAGAGGACAAGCGCGGTTAACGGTTGATCCTGAGAGGGAAAGAGAGTCACGAGAAAGAAGCTTGCTGCTCGGGATACAATCCAGTTTACGTTCAAGAGTCGGATTTCACGCAGAGGTGAGCTGACTGTGTTGAAGGAAAAAAAGGGTTTCTCGCCAAAAAGGAAAAGGGGGGTCGATCGCGGCCGCTTAAAA
>Ga0179593_1330511_pt1 | contig 11993 bp, 9 predicted proteins | sample CZODoug2_1_08_16_FD_185931 | JGI IMG/M metagenome (GOLD analysis project Ga0179593, IMG submission 185931) | Vadose zone soil fungal communities from Angelo Coast Range Reserve, California, USA - CZODoug2_1_08_16fungal (PacBio error correction) | ecosystem: Environmental > Terrestrial > Soil >...
GGGGCCACGAAAAAAGAAGGGGGGTTTGATAGACAACTCAACGAGGTTGGGCTGGAAAAGTGCCCGACACGAACTGGCATAAACGAACAAACTTCAGTCCAGGCCGCCCCTTGCTTTAAATATGGGCCACCAAACAACTACAAAAGGGTTGGGGAAAACTGGGGGGTCGAAAGAGGAGGGGAACTGTGACTGTCTGTTCAAAGGCCGCTCAAGTGGGGGGCTGGCCAAAAAGGCAGGTTAGCCGACAAGTCGGGATCAAGTCCTGCCAGCCGACTAATGGGGTGCTGGAGAACGGGACAGTAACGACGAATTCATGGGACAAAATCCGCCGGTTTACAAATCCATTGGGGCGTCACAGCCTGTTTCCGGACAAAGCAAGTCGTCAACGAGGGGGGGAAAAAACACCGCAGCCTATGCACGCAACGCACGGGGGTAGAGTATGCCTACTTGTCCTTTGCTGTTGGACTCATGACGGCCCGAAGGGTTCCCTGCTAGCGCGGGGGGCTCGTTTTCGAATCGGGATAAACTGAATCACCCAGACTAACGCCATAAGCAAGGAGGAGGGACGCAGTCTTTTCCCGCGCAAACAAAACCGGTATAGGGCGACCTGCATGGTTAAGAATGGGTCTGAGGCGGACGAGGGCAGAGGAACAAAATAAGAGCCTAGGCGTAAATAGGCCACAAGGAGTCTGCTCTGTTCATTGATGAGGCAATCGCCATGCGGTGGAGCTCAGGGGAATATCTCCAGATAAGTTAGAAAGTGAAAAAACAGGAAACTCGGAAGCCGGTGAAGGAGAAGAAGGCTCCGCGTGCACGCAGGAGGGAAGTTGGGGTACAACGAGAAATAAACACACGATACGGGCCGTACTAAGGGGGGGACAAGGAAATAATAAGTGTACGGCGAAAGTAGGACATGACACACGGCACCAAACCGACAAAGTCAAAAGGAAAAGGCTCGGATGGGTCAAATAACCGGGTTCCTAATCTTGGAAGTCCCAGAGGGGATCCTTTTCCTGAACCAGAGAAGAGGAGCTAAAGACGCATAAAGGGAAAACTAATTATCTCTTACAGCAAAACCGGGGTCATTATCACAAAGACAGCTGGGTAATGATCTCCAGCTTGCGGGAATTTCAACAATTTCAACAGGTCTAGGAAGGGGGGTTGGAGATGACGCGAAGGGAATTAAAAAACACAACCAAGGAGAAACCGAAAGGGGGAAAAAAAAGAAGGAAGGAAACAAATAAACTAAGGAGTCGCCTTGGGGCCACTGATGAAGGGGGTTCTGCCGACCTCCGGGCCGAAGGGGGGGAAGACTATCTCCGGCGCCAAAGTAAATCACGGCGCTACGGAGCCGGTTCACAAGTACGAAGCCGTTTGGGGGAGAAGGCGTGCTCCGGGAGGTGGACCCGCATGTGTGACGCCGTGAACACAGAAACACGAAAATAGCCTAACATCATCAAAGAAGAAGAGAGGGAAGCTTGATCCAACAAAAATTCTGAAGCATCAATGGGAAAGGAAAAAGAGAGAAGTAAAGTTGAGACACGACGGATCTTATTCGCAACACTGGTCGGGTGGCACCTAGTGAACCCAAAGAATTCGGAGGCTACAGCCAACTCAGGAGGGGGGAAACTAAATAATACCAGGAAAATAAGAGGAAAGACCGCGAGTTAGGAGACGTTGGGTTCCTCTCAACAGCCAGAAAACAAGGCGGCGGTTCTATGAGCCCAACGAAAAGCCGCGCGAAATTGGACATTTCGGCGAGCAAAGACGCATCAAAGCACCAGCAATCGAGAAAAGGAAAATGACGGCGAGGTCCCCACTGCTGGATGGCCTCTGGACCCTAACAGCGGCAAAAGGGGACGACACCTGAGAGCAGAATCGTCAGGTGCCGACCGAGGCTATTACTGCAGTCCGCGAGCGGAAAAGGTTGCAGTTAATTGTAGGAAACGGTAGGAGAAGGGGACAAGGGGGGCGGTAGAAGCTACAGGGGTTTTCATCATCTCATGGCGTATCTAATACCTCAAAAGATCGTGGCGGCGCGCGGCAAGTCAAAGACAGGGGCGCGAAAGGGAGAGGGGGGGCATGGGAAGTCGGAAACTTGACTCGGACGACATCTGCAGGGCTGAAAACCAGCAAAGCAGTGGCTGCCAGAACGGGGGAAAAGATCGGCAATAGCGCGACAAGGAGGGACACAGTGGGGTTTGCGGGAAAATTCCGCCATCACTGCTAAACGCACTGGCCAGCCGAGTTTATCGTGCTTTACTTCGCCATTCAGGGGGGGAAGAATCATCAGTGTCCTTTGGAAAGGGGGGAGGGGGAGCCAACCTGTTAGTAAAAACGCCCAAGAAGAGTAATCAAACGAGCTGAGGGGGCGAAAAGAAATTGGCCCACCAAGGGAGCTGCAGGCGATATTCACCATTCAAACCGGAAAAGGGCCCTTTTATAAATCCTCCCAAGAAGAAATGAAGATTGGGGTTGGAGATGTAGCAGTAAAGAGGCCGTGTAACACCTCCTACTTGGGACTGCTCAGGGGGCGGACAACGTGGCTGAAGGGACCTTCTTTAAGGGGAAGTCACCGGGTTACTGTGCCCTGGGCGATGCCGGGGATGACCAATCCGCTGAGGGGGGGGCTCCATCCCCACATACAATGAAGTTGAAATCAGTAAGCTTCGATTTGGCGAAGACTCCGGAACACTGGAGAACTTCCTAAGTACGCTTTCACAGGAGTGGGGGAACTGATGATAGAGGGTTCAGCTTCATACGGAAGCGATCGGATTTGATACGTCAACAAAGTAAATCGGGCGAACCCCGGCTTCCTCAGGGGGGAACACGGGGCGCCTCCATGACTAACTGTGACAGACGTCTGAAAATCGGAAAAGTTAAAATTTGGAGCCGGAACTTTCCAGGATGTAAAAAAGCAAAAGGTCTCAAAAGAGGGGGGTCTGGGCTCCGGGACCTGGGAAGGGGGCGCTCTTTTTCTCTCTCAAAAACAAAAAAAGTAGTGAATTAAAAATCTATAGATAAAAGGGCGCTCCACAGCAGGGGGCCTCAGGAGACCGCTTTGTAGGACATTCCGTCCAGGCACACGGAACCTTTATCAGACCTAAATTACACGCTGAACATCGCAAAGTTCGCATGCAGGATCGAACCTCAACGTCTTCACTGGAGAATGTTAGAAATAGAGTTGAAGAGTCGTCTACTACAGTCTAGACAACCAGATAGTCTTAGAGAGTATTAATAAACAAGACTGATCGATATAAAGTGAATAACTATTTCAATCAAAGGAGAATACATGGGTACGACACCTGGTTCTGGAGTGAGTGGAGGGCAAATAGGTCCGCTTCCTTGATCAACTTTAAGAGTGTTTCTTGCATGGTGGGGGGGGGACACATCTGGTTCTGAAGGTGGGGGGGGAGGGAATTCCGGTAGCAGCCTAAGCAATCTGACGATATACGGAGTTACGACGGCAAGTAAAAAAGGCACGTTTCAAAAACCGGACTCGAGAATGAGTCGAGGCGTGTAAGGCCCTGCGGGGAGAGCTACAAAATAAAAAATCAAGGCAGGTACTATTTTTCAGCGGGGAAAGTGTCTCAAAGGTTCAGTAAGTTTCCATGGAGCGACACAGGAAACATGGTGGATTTCTAAACGCAACTAGAGAAATGGAAACATCGGATAGGCCGGAAAGTGCCGGTGTTTCATACTCAAGGGCAGAGGTGACAAGGGGTGGGACCTTGATTAGGGGGAGGGGGGGCCCTTACCATGCAGACACACACGAGCAATGTCTGGAGGCGTGTAGAGCGTGGGTGGCAGAAGTGGAACGCCACATGCTGAGCATCGGATCGCATGTTGGCGGTTTTTCAGCACGAAGGGGAAGGGGAGTCATTAGAGACGAGTATTAAAAGTGTACATGATGCAGGCACTCGAAGAGGAGTACAGAGAACCCTTATTTAGAAACATAGCTATCACGACATTGTAAGGGTGGAGGTTCGGTCTATAAACCTGGAAGAAACACGGGGGTCTACTCCCGTTGGAAAGGAATATACCTTAAAAATGGAGAAAACGGCACCCCCGTCCTCAATATCAGGACAGTCGTGAAGAAGAAGATGAGAGCTGGAAGCATGAAAAAAGTTATTGCGTGGCTCATAGTGAACTGGAGTTCGGGAAGGACATCGGCGTTGGGAATAAAGAGGACTGGAACCGAAAGGGTACGTTTCATTCGAGACGGGGGTGGCTCCTGTGTCGGGGGATGCCATGGCCGCCAATAAATGAAGTGACGCGAGCCGTCGGGCGAATTTTCGAAACGAAGAATTGAGGGGGAGCAACCAACAGGACGGTAAGAGCGAACCGCGTGCTTAAATGACGGGTTGGTCTGAGGCTGGGGGATCGTCGGGGCGCGAAGGGGCTGTTAGCAATCCGCGGTCAAAAAGATTCAAGGTCGGGGGAAAGAGAGCTGGGGCGGAATAGGTTTCTATGGAATTTGCCACACCAAAGATCCAAATATGGGTTAGAAGAATTCGTTATGCAAATTTTGGTTCGGGAAAGGAAGGTCAATGAAGGAGGCACAGAGTCAGGGAAAAGTCTTGAAGCGCTAATGAGTGCTCGTGCAGTCAAAGAGAAAGGAAACCATCATGTGAAAAACATCACGTCACACTAGATTCCACCAAATGAGCCTAAAACGTCTTGAAACGGCCCTTAAGAGGACAAGGGCTTGTTGAAAGTTAAAAGATGGACGAGAGGCGGCGGATAACGCGCACGAAGGGCAGTGGGGACGAGACGACGAATACGTTGTGGTTAGCCGTCAAGGGCGGATTAACGGTACGGTGAGGTCCTTCTTGGGTGGAAGTTTGAAAACAAAAAAAAAAAAATTTAAGGCAGAAGATATCACCCATATCTGAAAAACTCAATTTGCATTGGAAATTCCAATCCGGGGGGTCAGCGCAAGATCCTTAACCTCTTGGGGGGTTGAATACCTCGTGGGAATTGGAGGGGAAGATCTCGGGGAGTTCTTCGGGATCGACGATGGCGGGGCTGTTGACAAAGAGGCAAACATTTGAAGGGGACAAAGATTAAACGAAAGGTCAGGAACGACATTCGTAACGTGGGCGGGGGGCGCCTTTGGGGGATACTTCTTCCCTACACTGTGAGATTTAATGGTCCACGCTGGCCGTTACGTAATATATTCGGGGGAGGTGGATCAGTTGTCAAATGAGAAGGCGGGAGTTTGAATTGAATCCGCACTCTTAGACTGGGAGTGGTGGAAAACATGAAAGCAAATGATAGGGTGGATGGAGTATGTCAGAGGACTTGAGGGCAATTTTGAAGAAAGCGACAAGGAAGCTCAAAACAGGGTTAGGGACCTTAGGCAGAAAGAAAGCAATAGGCGTTCGTGGGGTCGATTCCCGTTCAGCTTGCCACCGGATAAAAGTTTCCTGGCCTCCGTACTTGTGAGCGGTAAGAAAAAAAAGCTGGAATTCCTTTCGAGGCGTTGAAAAGGGGGGATATGTTCAAGAGAAGAGAAAGTCGTCCACACACGAAGGATTCTGTAAAGCCCCAGCAAGAAAAAAGCAAGGCATAGCGCAGAAAAAAGAACTGAGTGAGGGCATGGCTGCGGGGGTGAAAGACAGGGGAAGACAGTGACTGGGCGTACCGGAACCGGAGAGTGCGCAAAAAAAAGTAGTCACCTGCGGATGGGGGAAAAACCGTAAAGGAGGGTAAAAATTTACCCTGGTAAGAAAAACAGAAGGCGTCGGCATTGAAGTAGGGAAGACGAAGGATCGGCGGTAAAACCTTGCATGGGACCATGAGCGTTCACGGGGAACGCCGTCAAATATTAGCACGGAAAGAAAAATTTGTAGAACCCACGAAGTGGGGGGGTGTGTCGCCAGAATTCAAAAATGGCCGGGGAGTCGGCTGGGGGAGGGCGTCGGGACCATTTGGAGGGTAGGCAAAAATCCTAATGCGTTCGGCCAATTATACTCAAGGAAAATCTCTAGACAACCACAAAGTATGGAGGAGAAAGGCGCAATCAAAATGGCCTAAAGTTTTTCGACCGACAAAGACAAGGGAAAATAACCTACGGAACAAGGAACATTAAACGCCGCCGGAGGGAGGCATGCCGCCAACACGAAAAAGCAGTGGGAAAAAAAATTGAGAGCAAGATTGCGTCGTAAGAATTTGTGACGGGAAAAGCTGAAAAGAGGTTTGAAGGGAACATTCGTGAGCATTAATTAAAAAAACTGAGGGGGGGCTTATCCCTTGTACCATGAACGCGATGACGGGACGGGGGAATCCTCTCAAGGGTGACTCGGAAAAAAAGGGGGGGGTATAGAATCAGGGGTTGGAAGACTCAAGGAACTTTTCAGAGACGTGGGGGAGGAACAACCCTCATACCATGAAATAAAAGAAAGGGAGTCGAGAGTAGGCATTTCTGGTTTCCAGGTCTGAACATTGAACAAGTCAAAAAAGAGGGAGCTGGGGGGCTCGGGAGAAAAACGAACAGAGGGAGGGAAGAAACAATGGAACACACACGCCGTTCAAAAAAACGATCGTAAGAAGAGCGGCTGGTCAGCGAAGAGGGCAAGGGAAACGTTCTACCTTGAACGGGGGAGACTTGAAGAACGTTAAAGGGACAACCAATGATTCTGGAAGGGAAAATGAGAGGAGGGGAGCTGTTCTTTTAAGGAGGGCCAAAATCTCAAGGGAAAAAAAAAAAAATTCCGGGAAAAGTGAATAAAAATATGAGGTAATTTTTTACCCCAAATCTCACGAGAAGTTCAGAAGAATGCGACAATCTTGCCTAGCATTGGGGGAAAATCTATCCACGTAAGATAGAGAGAAGGGGGGTTCCGTATTGCCATAAAGGCTAAATAAAAGGGTCCGGGCGAGAATCTAACGTAGCCAAAAAAAGAGGATCCAAAAAGGGGCAGAGGAGGGAACGCAAGGGTTGCAGAGCTTTTCCCCCGTAGGGAAAACAATCGCCGGGGAAGGAAGAAAAACAATTTATCAAAAGAAAAAACTAAGAAGCCCAGAAATTTCAGCTGGGGATCACCGAATGAGTCACCACCGAGGGGCAGTGTATAAAGAACAGTCGGAAATGGAAATGGCAACCAGTTGCTCTTACTTGTGGGGAGATTACGCTCTTAAGCCAAAAAAGAGCAAAAAAAAAAAAACATCGAACCTACTATAATAGAAAGGACGAGAAAAAAGGAAGGAGTAGCCTTGGAAAAGCCATCCGCTGGGCTGAAGTTCTCCAAAATCATTCAACTATAGTGAAAGAGACCGCTCCAGGCCCTCCAAGAACTTACTGAGCCGTTCAAGGAAGTAATTAAAGAGTTGGGCTAGCCTCCTTGTAACTTTTTCCACGCACTGGTTGCGGGTCCCGGACCAAGCCGAGCACGAAATAAAAAAGAGGCTCACAGCCCATTGCAAAAAAACGTGATCGGAGGGAAAAAAAATTCGTCCGACTTATCGAACAAGGGATTCATTTAATTTTGGTGAGCAAGACATAGTCACCAAGAGGAGCCACGAAGGGGTCTTTGGCCAGACGTGAAAAAAAACCTTCTTCAGGGCGAAAACAAGAAAAAACACGAAACAGAATCCCCTAAATAAAAGTACATCCAAGTCATAGAAGAGAGGTGCAGCGATACCTCTTTTGGTCAAGGCCACGCAGGAAGGTTGCCTGGGAAAAAGTTAAAAAAAAAAAGTCAGAATCGGGACAAATTTTCTTACACGGAGATCCATGAAAGCAGTCACCAAGCAAAAAAACAGGAGCACGGTGATCCTAGTAGGGAAAGAGCTGGTCCCTCCTCTGGTGTAAAGCCCTGCTCTAACCGTTTCGCCACCGAAGCAAAAAAAATGTCATTGCGCGAAAGAGGGCATAGAAGCAAGGAAGACTCGCTTAATTGAAGTGATTTAAGCGTCGAATCAATGGGGAAAAGGGAGGATAGAGAAGCTACAAATCTGTCTCACCAGTGAAGGGGGAAAAAAAGCAACATGAAGAGAGGAGGGGCTGGCGAGCGATTCCGGCAACGCATGTCGCTGAAGAGGGAGGTTCCGCATTCCGACGTCAGGGGAAAAAAATAAGAGGAAAGGGGACGATTGCCCGGCAATCTTGTCTGAGGAGAAAACTAACTAAGGGGGAAAAAGCATCGCGAGTGCCCTATCATTCAGGGGGGGGACTTAAAATCGAACCAAAAAAGAAATCCTACACGACCACCGACATTGACGGTTTACTTCTCCCTTAAAAGGTAATTCAAGAAAAGAAATCAGGGCAGGGGACACCGCAACAGGGGACCACTGTTATTACAAAAAAAAGGCAAACGAACCGGAATCAAAAAAAAAAACCGAGTCCTCCACTAGCAGAGAAGAGACATTAAAAAAAGCAAAAGGGATTCGTACAATAGATGCGGCAGCGGTCCAACAAAAACTGAACGTGTAACGGGAAAGGGCCCAAAGAACACAGAACCAGGGTATGTTTTGAGCGGTGGGGAAGATTACAGACATGGTGGAAAAGAGAAACGGTAGGTCGTCTCGCGGCCGGAAAAGTGATTCCTGCAAGACCTTGCGGGTATCTAACAGGGGGAAAAAAAGTCACTCAGACTGCTCAAAAATGAATTTAGGTCGAAAAGACCGCGGGTGGCTCACTCAAAAAGGAAACGCCAAAAAAAGGAAAGTTTAATCATTGAAACGTGCCGCCGATTGGGAAATCAATCAACGCCTCCCACGGGAGGAAATGTCCTTAAACGGGAGCATCGTTTCGGACTGGGATCTCGAAAAGAGAGGTTCGGAGTCACAAACTCAAGCTTCGACTCGTCTTTTTGAATCGGGGGAAGAGGTAGTAGAGGGGGACGCTCAGCAATCACGGGGATAAAAAAAAAAGGCGAGGACTTTCTCAATTCCAAGGGAAAGAAGACTTTTCCATAATGTCAAGAGGGGGGGGAAAGAGGTAAAAGGGAATGCGAGGGGGGAAAAGATGTGATCGCTCACTGAATTCTCAAATCAAATGGCGAATGAGGCGGAAGGGGAAGGGGACGAGGTCGTTTTGGAGGATAAAAACAAAGGAGTTGAGGAGGTAATAGAGAGTCAAAATGCCGCACGAGTTACTCCTCTTCGACCCAGATGGTTATCCAAGGAGAGATAAACAAGGGAAAGTGAGCATGCCCCTTTTCCAAACTAGCTACGAGAAGAGAGGAACATTGGAGTCAGAAAAAGGTACCGGAGCCGGGAACTGGAGGCACCTATTAGGGGGAGATTAGGAAAACTAATGCGAAGAAACAACGAGAGAGTCTATGCTTAAAAGAGACGGGGACGTCGGATCAAGTCCGAAAGAGGTCAACTTCCGGACGGGGAAAGAAACCCGTAGCTTGAGTGCGGGAAAATCGGGGGGAAAAATTAATTCAAACTTGAAAAAAGGCAGGAGGCATGTTTGTAAGAAAAAAAAGGGGATTGGGGAGAAGGAATTCTGAGAAGAAGGAGGCAGACGGACGCCGGTCTTTAAGACAGGGGCCGGAAGACCAAGGTGCCTGCGTGGGCTAGCTAAGGAGGAGGGAGGGGGTAAAAGGCCCTCTTGGAGAAAAAAGATAAAAATCGGAAAGGTACGGGGTCAGGCGTGCTGCAAAGAAAAACCGTCGTACTTTGGTGACCTGGAGAAAAGCTGAGGGGGGAGTTCGAAGCACCGGGAAGTGGGAACTGTATGCTCGGGATAGTAGACATAGGGATTCACGCGTTCGTGTTTCCGGGGTAAGCAAAAACCGCCGGTGGGACAAGGCCCATGATGATTATGATGTGAAGTCCTGAAGGGGCCGAAACCAAACACCACTGTTTCTTGGACCGGAGGTAAAGAAGAAGTGATGGAAGCGAAACGCAACAAATGTGATCAGCTTGCAGAGTGAACTAGTTTTGAAAGGGGCTGATTAATTTTGAGGGGGAGGAAGCCACGTTGGAGTTGGGAGGACATCGGACGAGCGCCACTGTAAAGAATGCTTAAAGCACTCGGGAACAAAATAAGGGGGAAGGGAAATGCTAACGAATCACTTACTCGGAACACTGGGCAGGGGGGAACAATGTGAGTCTAGACGGACCCTGGGCAAGATAAAGATTAAAATTAGCAAAAAAAAGCCCAAATACGGGCTTACGGGGGGGGGCGAAGAAGCGTATTCATAGCAAATGAAATGGGGAAATTGAAAGGCCGGACTTTGGGGAGTCGAAAAAAAGAGTGGTAAGACAAGATTAATGACCACGCACTTTCCCGTTGATTTTGGGAGCAAAAAAGGGCTAATGTGGTTTGTGTTTGGGATAAAAAATTCTGGGGCAAGTAGGCGGGGGGCATGGGTGGGATCTTCCGAATACCCAGAAGGGCTTTTAGAAAAGCGGGAGGCGAACTAAACAGGGCATGATCACGGTTGGATGTAATATTAAAGGGGGATGAGTCTGGCTCTCTACGGGGTCACGCCGCAGTATGGGTCCGTCGGGGCCCAAACCGGCTTGGCAGAAGCAGCCTAGGGCTATTCTCGCTCAAAAAAATAAAGAAAGCTTCATAGAGGGGAGATCATTAGTGAAATTAAGAGTTTGGGGAGCAAACTCTCCAAGGTCCGAGTCGAGGCGAAAAGGGATTGAGGAGTGGCGCTGGAAAGCAGATGTGGCCCGCTCCGAACAAAGCTTTGCCAACCGTCAAAGGCGAAACGGAGGAGTACTCCCAAAAGGGGGAAGGGAAAGGACGAGAGACTGTAGCATGAAAAAGGGCGGGTAAGGGGGCTGCGGAGATGGTAATCTGATCTTGCTTATAGGAAGAAACCTCGATGCCTTTTCAAAAGGCGGAAAATGAGGGAGGTGGGACTCTTAAGGGGGCTTTAACTAAAGATCTCCTCTTTTTTTGTGGGCCTTTGACCGGATGGACAGCGAAAGAAAAAAACCAAAGACGTCAGCGCACTGTAAAAAGGCAATCAACTCCGAGGGTAAAAAAAAAGGAAAAAAGGGGGGGGATAAACTGGGGACAAAAGCTGAACTTGCTTTGATGAGAGTACGCGGAAAGGGGGGGTAGCTTTGAAAGGAAAAGGAGCAGAAGAGGGCCTCGCCCACGCATTAAAAAAGCAGAACCGAAAATTATTTTGGGAACTAGGGGGTAAGGGGTTAGCGCAAAGTGAAACGTAGATATCACTTATTCTCATTGAAGGGGGTCACTCAAGGAAAGGAGGCGTAGTAGGGGAACAAGGGGGTTGAGGAGTGGGCATCAACTGCGAAAGGAAAGGGAATAAAGGATCCGCAAGAGGGCCTTGAAAATGTTGGGAACCATACCTCACTTGATCTTTCCTATTTGAGGCGCAGGCGAAGGAAAGGGGTGCCAGGAAAAGTAAAGAAAGCTGAACGCCCAATGACGTCATTATCAGAAGGCGGAACTGCTGGTCGCGGGACCCTGAAAATCGAAAGGAATCATGGGGCCTGTAGAGGAGGAGTTGAAAGGGAAGGAACACGAGGATTAAGATAGTCTGGGCGAAGGAGGAACGGGTGAGCAGGGTATAAAGCGACATCCATCTCCAAGAGAAAGCGCAGGGGAACTTAGGAAGCCCAGAAGGGACAAACAGCAAAGGAAAGGAGAGCCTCGCTATCAAAGTGCAAGGGGGACTTGGGGAGGTTGTTGTAATCCCTCGAAAAGAGGAAAAGGGAGGACGGAAAAGTGCGGGAAAAAAAAAAGGTAAGTAAAGTCTTTTCTTGGCAAAAGGACCTTTCTGAGAGGTTCATTGGAAAACGGGGGGGCCAGACACCCCATCTGCAGGTGAGAAAAGAAAAGAGGAGCGGCGGTCAAACCTTGCAGGGCCGCTTTAAGCGGTAAAGGGACAAGCTAGAGGCCGCCAGATTGCTCGACAAGTGTAAACCACCCTTGGGAAGGGTGGTGTAGGCCCGAATTCCAGCAGGGAACTCCTGAAGAGGTAATTCTGTAGGCAAGTTGTCAGGGGTCGGGGAAAAAAAAAGTCGTGCTGGTAAAATCTCAAGGAAGA
>Ga0179593_1425497_pt1 | contig 11993 bp, 13 predicted proteins | sample CZODoug2_1_08_16_FD_185931 | JGI IMG/M metagenome (GOLD analysis project Ga0179593, IMG submission 185931) | Vadose zone soil fungal communities from Angelo Coast Range Reserve, California, USA - CZODoug2_1_08_16fungal (PacBio error correction) | ecosystem: Environmental > Terrestrial > Soil >...
TGATCTGCGACCGAGGGGAGAGAAACCATGGCCGAGCAGATAAAGAAAGACTTCCTAGTCAGGTGACGGTTGGACGTGGTCGAGGGGGATGGGAAGAAAGAAAGGGGTTCACGGCGAAGCTCAGGGGAAAAGGCTGTTTTTCAACCAAAAAAAAAAAAAAAAAAAAAAAAAAATCATCCGAACTAATATTTCGCATGGGAGAGGGTGGCAGAGCAGAGATATAGTCGCGGAGCAGGTAATCTTTCGTGGGAAAAAAAGAGGGATATCCTCATGGAAAAAACGGCGGAGAGGGGGCTTTTTACAGAAGGGGATTTTCTTAAATTGAATAGCTGAAAGAGGAGGGGCTGGGATTGAAAGTCCTGAGAGGTCGGCCGCCGGCGTTGGGAGTGTAATCCTGAAAGGGGACATAAAGGGAGAGGGCTGAAGCGGCACAATCTACTTAATAGCAGAATTAGGGATTCCATTCCGATAGAAAGAAAAGTCTATCACTGAAGGCCGCGCGGAAAAAAAAGTGTCGTTTTTGCAAGGAGGAAGTCTTGAGGCAAAAAAAGGGATTTTTTTAGAAACACATGGGCATAGCTGAAAGATGGCGATTGTAAACGTAGGGATGAGAAGGGAGCGTAAATGTCGAGTTGGGGTAGGTAGGTCCTTAACTCAAATCTACGTTGAAGAAGGGGCAATGGGGAATCGCGAGAGGGAGAGACGTCAAGGTCGGTACGTCTACTTACTCTCTGATCCGGCCTGGATTCAGAGCACTCTAACTTAAGCCAATCTTGCAGGAGAAGGAAAAAATGAGAGAAAATAGTGGGGGGGAGAGGAGATTCCGATTTCAGGAGTTGATTAATTGTGGAAGGGGTGAGCATTAGGGGGAGAGGGTCAGAGGGAAAAGAGACGGCCACATGAATTGGCCTACTGGGCTAGGAACTGGATGCAGGCACGCGGAGGAGAGGAAGCTTCGAAGGGGGGGGCTTGGGAAGGGGGTGGGAAAGGGAGAACAAGGGACAGCACCTTCCGAGGCTTTCAGAGTGGGAATGTGGCAGTTTCGGGGAGGCTTCGAGGAGGGGAGGGGAATTTCTAGATCAGGAAGGGGCCGAATGGGTCCAGGTAAAACTTTTCGTGGGGGGTGAGGTACGGTCCGGGCGATTGACTGGGGGGGGCTGGAGGAATCCACATAAGGCTAGCCGAGCATTGGGGGTAAAAAAAAGGGGTTGTTCAGAGTCCAGATAAGTACACTTTTGCTGTGGGGTGGAAGTGAAGGCGATGACTGGTTTGATGATCTGCTGAGCGTGTTAACGACAGAGGTGTGCTGCAAAATAAAAATGGCCTAGGGGAGGGAATATGAAAACTTGGTCCAAAAAAAAACCGGGGAAGTAATCGTGCATGGTCACATCCTTTGTTACATCGGCAGGGGCAACAGAAAGCGGGATAAGAAAGAAACACGCGATGGGGGGGGACCAATTGGAGGGCCTTCTGTCTCAGACTCAGAGAACTGAGGAGTGGAAACCTACCGCTGCGAAAGAAGGGGGCAAAGACTAAATTAAGGGGACGCGAACAAACCTGTTCTATTATGTCTGGACGAAGAGCGACTATGGGTAAGGCGGGGGGAGAGTCATTCGCCTCACAGGGAAATCGAACAGGGAGGCGGGAGGCGAAAAAATTGGGGGGGAGCATTTGAGATGTGATGCGTAATGAAGAAAAGGTTTGGGAGGATAAAAACTTTTTACTTTTTAGTCCTGGCAAGAGGGCATCCACCAGGGGGGGGAGGGGAGACACGGAAGAAGCACATAACAACGGGGAACATTTACCGACGTGGTACGCACGACAGTGTTGAGGCGTTAAATTCCAAGATAATATAGTGGCGGGGAGGAAAGAGGGGTGGAAGAGGGATGCAATTGGGAGGCCAGCAGAAAACGACAAGAATGTCCGGGAATCAAGAAATGACTAAAAAGATTCACGTCATCCCGCCGAGAAATTGAGGAAAAGCTGATTTAAAGGAAAAGGAGAGGGGGGGGGAAGTGCAAAATCAAACATGGGGCAGAGAGGTGAGATAGCGCCGAAGTGGCCGCATGTCCCACAATGTGGTAAAAAAAAAAAAAAGAAAAAAAGACCCAATTCACGAGAGATTGAAGGGTGGGTTGCTGAATAGAGGGTGTGCTTTCCCCCGAAAGAATAAGAAAATGATTAGGATGCTTACTGGGTAGGGACGCGACAGGGTTCGGCAAACGGAAAAACATGTGGGGGGGGGGAGATCACGAAATATTTCTGGAGGGAACGGGAGGGCCGGATGGAAAGAATCATTCCACGTTTTCTAAAAGAGCATTATCATGTATTCAATTGAGGGGAGGGAAATCTTTGAGTGGGAAGGCGGGGTAAGCAGGCTTCGGAGGGGGGACAGGGAGAGTAGTATTTCTCAATATTGTTTGCGCTGGGGGGGAGGGAGAGTATTACAACCGTAGGAAGAAAGATATGTAGGGGAGCAGGTCAGCTCCACAGGAGGAAGAGAAAAGGAAAAGACAAATCATTAATAACGTTTGGAACGACGATCCAACTCGAGAAGTGGACAAGAACCCAAAATCAGAAAAACTGTCCCCATAGAACGGTGAATTGGGGCAGACTCGCAAATCAATAAGTAGAGAGGTAACGCGTCAAGACTGGAATGATTCATGCTTGCCTTGAAAAAGGCGAAAAGGGGAGAAGTATCCAACCCTGCCGGAAGAAAAGACAATCTGGTAGGGATCCTTCAGAGAAAAAGCACAACGAAGGGGTGCAAGGCCACCGTTCGCCCTTGGGCGTTCATCAAGTCCGGCTCAGGATGCTATCATGGGAAAAGATTGAAGCTACAGAAACAGCAAGAAGAAGCGGAAAGACGTCACTCGCGGGAAAAGCGGCCGTGGGGAGGATGCGACCCGCTATCGTCATGACCGTGAAATCAGCGCAATCAGAGAAACTTGAGGTGGGGCTACACCCTGAAGGGATAGAAGTCTACATACAGGACGCGTCGCAGGCTGAGGGCTTTATCCAATCTTTTTCTTCGGGAAAAGTTGAGGAAAGGAGGAAAAGGAATGCTTGCAAAAAAAATGTAGAAAGGGGACCAAATGAAATACCTGGAAAGACGGGGGGGGGGAACGACTAAGGAGGAGAGAAAAGAAACCTCTTCTGCCTAAACTATCAAGCGAGGGGAAGACTGGCGGAAAAAAAAGATGGGGGGGGGGACTTGTGGTGACGTGAGAAGAAAAACCATACATGTGTTAAAGCCTTGAAGGGGGCTCCTTCAAAGTGGGTTCTCAACTAGGCAGAGCAAAAACCTCCGCTCATAGCAATGACTCAGGCAACGATCCACTCAAAGTTATTAGCCGCCGACGGAAAGGGGGGAGAGGGACTTGGCTAAACTGAATCTGACATAAAGAAAAAGGGGAGACCCCCCCTGCAAATCATCAAGCCCGGAATTGGCGGTTCGGTAACATTTATTTCAGCACCCGGGCGAAATGGCGCGCGAGGAGCAAATTTGAAAGTCCGGCGATTGTCTCGTCGATCTGGAAGAAAAGGAGAAGCCATGACAGAAGTGGGGGAGCAAAAGTACTCGCAGTGTTCCCCTGCGGAAATTAGGGGTTTTACACTGTCCACGAGTGAAAGAGGGTGCACGGTTCTAACCTCGGGCAAATTGTCATAAAAAGAGGAGAATCACTCTTCATAAACGACTCTCTCCTGTAAACTCTAGTCACCCCCAGGGGAGGGGTGGAAACCGGTAGCATAAAAGACAAATGAACCAAAGCTGCGTAGAGCTTCATTTAGAGCGCAAGATCTAAGACTCTTAATCTCACTTCCATTGGGTGAAAGACACCATCGGAACGAAGACTAAAATCCGAAAAACGCCGCCACAAAAAACCTTTTGAATGCGGGCCCGGAGGGAAGCCTCTGACCTTGGGAAAAAAAGACTTTCAAAAAAACAAATTAACGCAAACAAGAAAGAGAGAGGGAAAGGCCACAATCAGGAAAGACATAAGAAGGTCATCTAAAACTCGAACCCGAGGAACCAAGACGCTGAAACTCTGACGAAAACAAATCGAAGATCAAAGTCAACATCACACTAACATTTTCAGAGCCCGAACAATCAGGACAAGAGGAAGAGAAAAACGTGTAGCTCAGAAAAATAACAAAGCTCGAGGCAACGGTCTCACCCATGCAAACAAGTCAAACCAAGAAGGAAGTCAGCAGAGAAAGGAAAACCTAACTTCTCCTCCTCAGGGAAAACTGGCTGGGGGGAAGAAAAAAGGGTCTTGAGGGGGGAGCGCCCTACCAAACCTAAAGTTTCGCTCACACCTTCTCTCAAGAGAGGGCCCCAGAAGAGCGCTCTCTCAGCTAGAAAATGGGCCGTAAAAAAAAGCATCCTTTGAAGAAAAAAAAAGGGAAAATGAAAAAGGAGAAGGGTACCGCAACAAAAAGCTATCGGGCCGATAGAAAGGGAAATCGAATGGGACCATTTCGGGGGCAAGACCTTCTTTACTAGCTCCTTCGAGCGCAGACGATAATCGAAAATTGTTAAACAGGGACTACACACCACGTCCTACCTCTACGGCAGGAAACAGCGCGAATAGAGGAAGGAAAGTAGGCAATGAAACATCCACGAAGGGGGGGGAAAGCCGTCGAAGAAACTTCATGCTAAGTCGAGAGCTGAGAGAAAGGGGAGACGCGCCGTAAAGAACGCCTGAACTTCCACCACAAACAAGACGAAAATACTTAGAGACATGAGGAAGATAATGTTCTATGAAGAATATATAGTAGCCGCCTCGAACCGTGAAAGAAGAACTTCCCACCTGATAACTCGAACAGCAGGGATAAAAAAGGATGCCATGGGGTCGCGTAGACTTGTAACAAACGCTCAAACTTAGATGATTAAAATAGAGGAGATACTGATCTGGGGGGGCCAATACTATTTGAGGGGGGATGAAGACGGCCGAGCAATGAAAGGATTTTATCCGCCCTTAGGTGGGAAAGGGAAAAAGTGCTCCGAAGCGGGATAAGAGATGGAGAAGATGAGACCCTTGATTACTATGGGTGGAGAGAGGGAAATACACTTTATCTTCGTTGAGCGGAAGGAAAGGAGGTGCGAGAAGGTCTTTGCCCAGGAAGGGGATTAAAAGACGCGTAGGCGGTAGGGTGCCGCAGTATTCTTTTACCAATAGAGAGGTAAAGGCTTTGGGGGGGGGGGGTAGACCTGAAAGAAAAAAAAACTGTGCCGTTAATCGCGAGAAAACGGAAAAGTAGGGGACAAATGGACCATGAATGGGGACCGAGAGGACTTGAGAAAGGCAGAGCCGAACATTTCGGGATTTCATCCTCCGGGAAGTGGGAGGAAAGGGAAAAGGGTTTAAAAGGCACATGGCTGAGGGGAAAATGCGATAGGTGTAAATTTAGAGAGGTGAATAGGTTCCGGTTTTCTTTCATATGGCACGTAAAGAAAAGAGAAGGGGAAAACTGTCCCAAAGACGGGAGGGAAAGAGGAGGTCTCTCTCCAGTGAGGAGGAGAAGCGAGAGTCTGGTAGGTACCAGGCCTGAGGGGAAGTATTCCCTCTGACGTGGGGGAAAAAGCAGAGGCTTGAGGGTCGAGATGACGCGTGAATTCCAATGGGGTATCGCTATAGGAGGGGGAGCATAAAGGGAAAATGTATTCTCGGTGAAAAGAAGATCTTCTATGGGTGAAATAAAAAAGGGGCATCTTATCTAAGACGTAGGTCGCAACCCCTTAGTGTGAAAGGAGGTATAGCGAGATAGCCTTTTCGGATGTTTTGCTCTGGAAGGATGCTCGAATTGTTTTCTTCCTCATCTGGTCTGGGACTTTGGGGGGGGTTTGTATTGGGGAAAAATAAAGGGCATTAGAGCGCATACAAATGTGGCACATTTAAAACGCGGTCTGAAATGGGCGGCTTCGGGGAGGAGGAGAATGTGGGCAGAGATCTGCATAGGAGAAGTGGTCGTTGCCATTGGGCCGGAGAGCGGGGAAGTGTGGGGGAAGGGGTATTGCGAATTCCCGGTCCCCGTTCCTCTCGTCCGCGACATGGGATCGAGGGGAAAATACTAAGTGTCTCCTACATCACCTCTGCAATTCCATGGGGAAAATGGAATGACAGGTTACGTGCTTATATTTTACCATTTTCTTCCGGTCTATGTTTGAAGAGAAGTCCACGCTAAAGGATCAGGGGGGGGTGATGGGGAAGAGGGGGCGAAGGGGACAAGGTGGTCAAACTAGCGGGGGGTGACTGAAACTGTTTTCCGATGCAATTCTATTTTGTAAAAAAGGGAATGGAAACGGGGAAAAATCGACGCATACATCTAGATATTTAGAGAGAAACCAACAAATGTCGTTGAGTTTGAATAAATCACGGGGACCAGGAAAGAAGAAGGATGATTTAACAGGGGAAGCAGTAAAGGGAGATTCACGTCAGAAACACAAGATAAATTAAACAGGCATTGGAGATAGTGAAGGCGGGAATGAGAAAAAGGAATTACGACAAATTGGGGCTCGGAGGTAAGGGAACTTTTTACTTTCCTGAAACAGGGGGAAGGGAAAAGGGGTGGGATTCCACTCAGAAAAGACAAACTGGAAAAGAACTGGGGAAAAAAAGGGGACTATCCTGAGAGAGTGGGCGTAATGACATTTTTCCCCTCCTATCTTAGGGTCCGAAGGGGGGGAGGAGCAACAGGGAGCAATTGGGTTGGGGATCCGTAAGAGGTGAGGGAGGGAGTGTGGGAGGATGAGGGAACCGATGATGGGAGGATCAGGCGGTCCTCGCTATGAAGGGGCGAAAGGTGCAACGGACAAATGCATCAGAAAAAATCCAGATAAAAACTAGAACGCCACGCATCCTTCGAGGTCTGATGAGACTTCGGAAAAAAACTGTAAAAGGGAGAAAAACACAAAGGAAAGGATTGGGTCGTTTCCGGGCCGGAGAGAGGAAGGCACTCGCAAAAAAAACACGAAGAGACAGAAAACCGACTAAAAAAATGTCTCGGGACTTTCACTTTGCTTGGAGGGGGATCCAGAAGGAATTCAAATGATAGCAAATCAGTGGAGCAAGGGTAAATACGTGGGGGTGAAAGGGGACGACTGCCAGTTTGTAACTATCCCTAATGATCAAGGAAAGATGGATACGATATGCCGGCATGAAGGAGAGTCGAGGAGTGGAACGAGAAAAGGGAAAAAGGAAAGGGACATTGCCCGGAGGAGGGAAAGAAAATTGGAGGTTATTGGGCGCTTGTGGTCATAGGGGGAGGTAACAAGGGGCAACGGGAAGTGGGGCCAGTGCTGACTAGGATTTTGGCAAATGGGCAGATTGGAGCAAACGGGACGCAAAAAGGATTACAAAGGCACAATATGAGGGGGGGGAAGGGCATCGATGTCATCTGACCAACAAAAAGGGGGAAGGAGGGTAAGAGGATCGCCATAAAAGAAGGTTAACGGTGGTTAAAAAAAAAAAAACCAAATAAAGAAAAAAGGAAAAATCTGGCTGCCAGCAGCCCCACTAAAAGACACGGAAAAAGAGACCGGGGGGTTTGTTTACCATGCAATAAACGAGTAGAAAGCGCAATACAGGGTAAAAACCTATATATTAATCCTTCAAAAAAGGAATGGACCGGACATGAAATTGGAAAAAGGGGAAACTTCTAGGGAATTCGGTACTATCCAGGGGGGGGGGGGGGGGGGGGTGGGGGGGGGGGGGGGGGGGCCCTGACAGCGCAGCAGGGGGAGCAAAGCGAGTAGAAAAAAGATGTTATGGTTTGGGGGGGTTTCTCGCAAATTTCTCGGAAAAAAGGGAAAAAAAAAGTTCATCAAATACTTCTAATGGATAGAAGGGAATTGGATGACGGCCCAAAAAAGGTCCTAAAACCTATAGAGGGACCGAGGGAGGTTCTAACAGGACTTTATGATGACACAGGACGAAGAGAGATGGAATAAAAAATCCGGAAAAGGGGGCACAGGCAGTGAGGTGGCAAAAAAAACCTCTGTCTTCTAGTCATCACAAGCCAGCCCTTCACGGAGACTCGATTAGGACTTTTCGACGGGAAGTTATTCCCCGAAAATGGGCTTGTCCAAAAACCTGAGCTCCAACGAACGGCCAAAAGGGAGGGAAGAAGGGGATACGCAAAGAAGGAAATTCGATAAGGGGGGAAAAAAGTCCTGCCACTACTCTCGGAAGAGAAAGGGTCCGACGTAATGTGGGGGGGGGACCTTGGGTCTTTCCAATGCAATGGGGACAAGCCAAGTATTGTTGAAGAAAAATTAAAAGTTTCTCTACAGCGATCCCCACTTCCCAAGGGAGGGAGGATCTCAGCTAAAAGCAACGTACCATAGCGCGACGGAAAGTTGCCTAACCAGACTTCTGGAAAGGAAAGGTGGCGGCGAAAAAACTGAAGCTCCAGAAAAGTATTTTTAGCCCTCCATGCCGGCATAAAAAGAGGAAGTCAGTTTCGGGTAGGGGGCAAAATGTAGGTGTACAAAAATATCGCGGTGGAGTTGAGAAGGGGAACCAGGGAAAATGTCCTAAATCGATGGGGAGACGTTAGATCTGGCAGAATAAAGCATTGGGTAAAAAAAGAGAAGGGAGCATGGAACATCTTTGCAAAGAAGGGGAAAAGGCGAGAGTTCCTGGCCCATTAATCATGATGGAAGCCTAATAAGCGGACGGATTGCAGAAAAACGCGAGAACGCTCAAACTCTTATAAACAGAGCGCCTTAATTCAAACAAGGCAAGAAAAAAGTTCGGTAGGGGGGAAAGAAAGGGGAAAAAATATCGCAAAAAAGTAGTGACGCAAACGCTTCGATCTTCATGGTTGCCAGGAAAGGAAAGACAAGTAAACGCCCTGCGAAGAACGGGGGTCAAAAAAAAATAAAAAGGCCCCCTTTTGTGGGAAGGACAGCAATGACTATCTAGAAAAGTTCACGCAAGAAGACTGGCCGAACCATGGGTCCCCTCTAAAATAAAGTATCAGAAAATCTTCGTGCGGAGAAAACTTCCTTCATAAAAAAAAGGGTAGCCCACCAGTACTAATCAAGATGGGGTGAAGCCAGAAAAGCATCGGCCAACATACTAAAGCAAAGGGGGAAGCACCAGACTACAGGAACTCCTAAACAAATCTAATAGATTTCGCGGACAAGAAAAGGTAAAGGCAGAGAAGTATGAAAGCGCGAAGTCGACCTCTGACTTCAAGAAAGCATCTCTAAACTCGGAAAGAGACTGCTTAATAATGGAAATCACGAGGGAAAGAAAAATCTCATTCAGCCCGACGCGGAACCTCCTCTTCAACTGAAGGACCTATTCTTTGGACTTATCAAAAGGAGAGGAATTACAGAAAGCCCCCCGAAGTGAAACTCCACACCGGAAGCCAAATCAGAGAAGACCCGAGAGAAGAACTTACAGCTATGAGACCGGGGGCCTTGGCTTAACACAAGGATGTGACTACACCAGAAAGGTAGCAAGGAGTTTTGACGCGCCGGCCAGGGGAAAGACCGGAAAGGATCTAAGACAGGGCCATTACACATCTGAGCTAGCAGCAGAAGAAAAAAAAGTCCAAAAAGTTTTCGGTATAACCAAAGCCTGAAAGAGATGGGTTCATCACAGACATCAAACGGCAATTCAAAAAGAAGAAGATAATAAGTTCTACAAGAGGAAAAATCCTTCGAAGGGTAAAACTTGAATCTCGCTTAATCATCAAACTTGAAAAAAGAGGAAATAATTGAAGCCGGAACCACTGCTCTCCACACAAGGCGGAAAATCCAATACCCTATTTCTGAGATTATGAAGCAAGTTTGGACGAAGAGGGCTTAGCCTCCTCACCTTCAGCCGGGTACTCGGCGTACAGAGAAAAGGAAATCCGACGATGCCGAATCTGAAGACCGCAATCTGCCAGGGTTTTTCTAAAGAGTGAACAAAAAAAAGAAAATCTCTCTAAAAAGAGAGGTGGAAAAATAGATATCGGTATCGAGGTTTTTGGCCAGATACGGAAGAAAACCAGGGGGAAAAGAGGGGGATGAGCGGAGTGGCGCGGATTGTCAAGGGGAAAGAAAGGACGAGGAATGACCTGCTACTCTATTGAATAGCCGGAAGGAGCCGAACCCTGGCGAGTGAGGAAATTGGGCGATTGTGTGGCAGAAGGAAGCTGGGGAGAAAGGGGGAGAGGAGAAATTATATCAGGAGTCTGAGAAAGAAAGGGTGGCGAGGCTTTTCTTCGCCCAAGGGGGATGAGCGAAGTAGGAGGATTGAACGAGTAATAAATAAGGGTCTGCTCGAGGGTTGGGGTAGACAGGAAAAGGAGGAATGGGGGAGGCAGGGGAGAGAGCGTCGACCTGTCTTGGCGAAAAGGGGGGGGGGTCCAATGGGTTAGGGCCGGCAGTCGAGACTTGAGCATCCAGAAGGGAAGGGAGAATTTGGCATGGGCCTCTGAGGGGTGGGAAAAGGAAAGAAGTTGATTTTTAGGCACAAGGCCAGGAACTAATAGACTGCTTGGGCGCCCGGATCGACGGTGTGGAAAAGTCAGGGCGTGTTGGGTGACATGCCGTAAATAAAAAGACGGGGGGGGAGGGAAAAATCCGCAAATAGATGAGTCGGCGCGTCATTTCTGGACGAAACATCTTTTACCGAGGGCCGGGGCCTGATGACACTCTGAGAGGGGTGTAAAAGCGAGCTTGAGGATTTGGTAGGAGAAGGAGAGGGCTTGAAAAAGTTTCAAGGGTCTGCCCGGTATTTCTTTCGAAAGTTAAATGGGGGGGAAGAGGGAAATCTTCGATTGTGGTTACAGGGCCAGTAGGTGGGGGAGGGGGAAGGGAAGACCCTTGAGACTACGGTCGATTTAGAGACGAGGGAAGGGGGGCATTCCAAAATTCAATTAGCGGGAAGAGGAGGGCGACAAGTTTTGTTTGAGGACGACGGAAAGGCGAGGCAGGCTTTAGAAGAAAGGAAGGGGAAGGGGAGCAACGGGAGGGACTGAGCAGTCGGCAAACTTTTTGCGAAATCGCAGGCCAGAACGGGCGTGGGAAGAGGGGCGATTTGGGGTGTCTGAAGGCCAAACATAAGCTAGGGGGAGGAGGGAAAGGGGTGTCCAGACTTGGATGCTAAGGGACCAAGAAAAGCACCTGGGCAGGCGGGGGAACGATCGTGTTCTTAAGGAAGGGTGCGGAAGAGCTTAGCAAAGGCTTGTGCTGCAAAGGGGCCGAGGTTTGAGGGCAAAGGGAAAAAAGCTGGAAAATGCAAAAGCTGGAATTGGCGCTGGGGCACAACCCGTCCGAGTAAGATAGGGCCTAAGGCGATTTGTGGACAAAGGGCCATTGGGGGCATCAGAGAAAAGTGACGCGAAAACATTTGGCGAAAGGGACCGAGAGGAGACACTTACTCCACATGTTGAGGGGGGGGTGGAAGGGGGGAACGCCACAATGCCGTAGATGATGTAAAAATGGAAGGGGGGAAAAGGGAAAGGATCGGTCGTGGATAGATTGCGCCAAAACCGGTATCGAACAATTTACGGGGGGAGTTCTAAACTTGAAGTCGGGTAGGTGGAAGAGAAAGTATCATCATGGATGGTGGGTGAGGAGGGGGAACTTTGGTGACAATTTCTACCTTCCTGGAGGGGGAAAGGACACCATGTAGGTCAAGGGGGACCAAGACCTCAAGTCAGACTTAAACTATTAAAAAAGATATTTTCGGAACAGGCGTTTGAAAAAGGAAGGGGGATAGATAAGGCTACAGAGGGGCTGTTATCGAAAAGTATTCTTTTGGGAAGGGACTTCCTCCTCCATTGAAAAGCACATGGACGGAGAGGGAGCGAATTTCCGGAAAAAAGCATCAAGGAAACCTGCGGATGATGATGTACTTCTACCAATCTGGGGGACAAACATGGAAAAACAGATGGGCAGGAAAGTCGCGAAGAGCGGCCGGACTGGCGCAGAAAAAAGAAAAAAAAATGCGGGACCGGGACACACAGCTCATACATCATCCACCTAC